>Ga0307374_10014544_pt1 | contig 10701 bp, 9 predicted proteins | sample OX3MG_FD_202532 | JGI IMG/M metagenome (GOLD analysis project Ga0307374, IMG submission 202532) | Soil microbial communities from Risofladan, Vaasa, Finland - OX-3 | ecosystem: Environmental > Terrestrial > Soil > Coastal area > Acid sulfate soil | place: Finland: Risofladan, Vaasa | collected... | reverse complement strand
CTCCCAGAGATCGGCCACCAGGGGCCCCGACACCGCTGCCGCAACCGGCTTGCGATGCTCGTCAAGCGAAGCTTCATTAGAGGTCATCCGTGTGACGGCCATGGCACAATCTCCTTTGGCTGGTTCGGTGCCGCTGATGGTCGTGCCCGTGAGCAGCCGTTAGTCGCTCCCATTCCACTCTATACCGGTGGGAGCTTGCTGGTCATGGCCACCCGGCCCGCCACATGCGATGGTCGGGTTTTGGGGAGCAACCGCGCCCTGGAGGCGGAAACATTCCTTGAGCAAGTGACGAGGGCCGGATGTCCCCAGATGAGGGGTTCTTTGACCTGATGATTGTTCCCTGCCGCGAGCGGAGCAGCGCACGAAGGGACCATTGGCCCGGCTCTTTCGGGCCGTTTGCCGCTGGGATCCGGCCCGGCCCCCGCGTATGATCCGTCCAGGATGACAGGAATCCACGGCCAGCCCATTGACCGTGCACTCACCCCAGGGGTGCCTGGTAAGGAGCAGAGGGATGTATCGGAGCCACCAATCCCATAAGGAGCCCGTAGCGCTTGCGTTTGACGAGAACAGCGGCCCGGAAGCGAAGAATCTGGGCAAGGTGCTCACTGAGTTGGCGTCCCGCAAGCAGCGGTTCGTCGCCGCCGCGGCCTCGTTTCGGGCCATGTTCGACCAGGCGATGGTCCGCACGGGTGCCGCGCGGGTACAAGCAGGATGGGCGGCTTCGATCCGGGTACGGCAGTATGTGGACGAGCGTTGCTATTATGCTCCTGGACAGCACGGAACCGAGCGTACCCTCTCGCTCTTCCTTCTACCGCCCCCGTTGGACGGTGACTTCTTTGAGGGAGCGTATATCCAGCCCGGTGGTGTCCACCCGGCCATCTATGTGGTGCCGACCCTGACTACCGCGCCGGCGCGCTGGTTGCTCCAGACATCGGGGAGCGAGCTGACGAGCGAGATGGTCGAGGATCTCTTCCGGGCGACCTTTAGCGACGATATCGAGGCGGTTCAGCGCCTTGGCCCGCTCTACAGTTTCGGTCGCGTTGCCATGCCTACCGCGTAAAGCCGGTCGCCGCCGGGTGGGCGGGCGGCCTCGAACGTGGCTACTGTCCGCCGGCTGCCTGGGCGGATTCTTTCCCCGATGGAGCGCGGATCCTCGGTCCCGCCGTTGCCAGGTTCAGCAATCCCGGTCCCGGCCGATGCCGGCCCTATGGTCCGTGACCGTTATCCGCGACCTGACCGAGCAGCGCGTGGAGGACGGCGGCATTGACCGCGATGACGCGATTGCGCCTCCTGGTGATCGCGCCCTGCTGTTCCAGGGTGCGCAAGGCGCGGCTCACGGCCTGGCTGCCGTGTGCTCGTACTTACCTCCGGGTAGCCGCAAGCCTCGATAGAGCGCGGCATCCGGGAGCGACCCGCCAGGTCATCCAGGATCGCTAGCCGCTCCACCAGCGCCCTGATGGTGTCCCATGCCGCAATAGTCCAGACAACGGACGATATAGGTTCCCGACACGGTAAAGGTCACGACCAGGTGGTTGGTCCGGCTGTCCGGCCTCGAGTCGGTCCTTGAGAGTGTAGGGAGCGCCGCCGCTTCGACGAATCCTCCAGCGCTGTGGACTTACGCAACGCTGTGTCGCATGAAGCGCCCAGCGCGGCGGCGCAGTCGGCGAGTGAGGCGCTGTTCATGGCTCGTTGGTACGCGAACGGGCCGCACCCGCTCATTGGCGTAGAAGCGGCTCTTCGCGAACTCGACCAGCGCCAAGTAGGTGAGGACCATCCCGAAGAGGATCAGGAAGAACGTCAGTGGGAGGGTGCTGAACCCCAAGAGATGCGCGAGCGGGGTGAAGGGCAGGACCGCGCCGAGCGCGGCCATCATCGTGGGGGTGATCAGCATCCCCCGGCTCGGTCTACTCCGGAAAAACGGCACGCGGCGGGTGCGGATGAGAAACACGACCAGGGTCTGGGTCGCCAGGGACTCAACAAACCAGCCGGTGCGGAACTCGGCATGGCCGGCGTGCAGGATGCTCAGCATGACGAAGAAGGTGAGGAAATCGAAGACCGAGCTGACCGGCCCGAAGACCGTCATGAAGCGCCGGACGAACCGGATGTCCCAGGCGGCGGGCCGGGCCAGGATCTCGGGGTCCACCGCATCGGTAGGGATAGCGAGTTGCCCCACGTCGTAGAGCAGGTTGTTCAGCAGGATCTGCGATGGCAGCATCGGGAGAAACGAAAGAAAGAGCGACGCCCCTGCCGCGCTGAACATGTTCCCAAAGTTCGATGACGTGGCCATCAGCACATACTTGAGGGTATTGGCGAAGATGCGGCGCCCTTCCAGCACGCCGTCCGCCAACACCCCGAGATCCTTTTCCAACAGGACGATATCGGCGGCATCCTTGGCGACATCGGTGGCCGAATCAACGGAGATGCCGACGTCGGCGGCATGCAGCGCCACGGCATCGTTGACCCCGTCCCCCAGGAACGCGACATCCTCGCCCCGTCGCCGCGCGACCTTGATGATGCGCGACTTCTGTTCTGGACTGACCCGGGCGAAGACCGTGGTATCCGGGATAGCCGCGGCGAGCGCGTCGTCGTCGAGGTGGTCGATGTCGGGCCCGCTCAACACGCGGCCGAGTGGGAGTCCAATGTCGCGGCAGACCTTCGCCGCCACGATCCCATTGTCGCCGGTGATGATCTTCACCTCGATGCCCAGGGCGTTGAGCTTGGCGATCGCCACCCCGGCGTCGGCCTTGGGGGGATCGTGGAACGTCAGGAATCCCACCAGACGCAGATCGCGCTCGTCCGCGGGGCGCGGATCGGTAACCTCGCCGGCGTCACGGCTCGCCACGGCCACGACGCGGGCGCCGTCCCCAAACAACCGGTTGAGCACGGCGGCGGTCCCAACCGGGGTCTCGACACATCGGGCGAGGACGGCCTCAGGTGCCCCCTTGGTCACCAACACTCGGGAGCCGGCCGGCGTCCTCACCGTCACGGATGCCAACTGCCGCTCGTGGTCGAAGGGCAAGACGCCCAGTCGTGTGTAGGTGGCGGGTCCATTGGGACCGCTGAGGAGCACCGCTGTCTCGGGCGCGGTCCACAGCGCTTGGTCCAGGGGATTGCCGCCCACCGGACCCTGGTCGGTCAGGGTCGCTTCGTTGCACACTAGACCAAGAAGCAGCGGCGTGCTTGCCGTGACTCCAGCCCCGTCAAACGACTGGTCGAAGGTGATTGTGCCTTCGGTCAAGGTGCCTGTCTTGTCGGTGAAGAGCACCTGGATATTGCCGAGGTCTTCGATCGTCACCAGTCGCTTCACCAACACCTTGCGCCGAGCCAGCTCACGCGATCCGGTGGCCAGGCTTACGCTGACAATCGCGGGCAGCAGTTGGGGCGTGATGCCGATCGCGATCGCCAACGAGAAGAGGAGCGCGTCGATGATCGGCCGAGAGAAGGCAACGTTGATCACAAAGATGGACACGGTCAGGAGGCCGGCCACCCACACGAGCAGCTTGGAGAAGTTCTTCAGTCCTACCTGAAACGCGGTGTAGGCCGGCGGGGCACCAAGTCCGACGGCGATCTTGCCGAACGCCGTCGCGGATCCGGTCGAGATGACCACTCCACGTGCTGATCCCTGGTGCACGATGGTCCCCATGAAGGCACAGGACGTAAGGTCCACCGCCGACTCAGCCCGCGCCACTGGTGCCGGGGACTTCGCGCTTGGCATCGACTCGCCCGTAAGCACGGCCTCGTCACACTCCAGTTGGTTGGTCTCCAGGAGCCGAACGTCGGCGGGGACCAGATCGCCGATGCCCAGAGACACCACGTCGCCGGGAACCAGGTCGCGAACGTCGATGCGTTGTCGCGTGCCATCCCGCAGCACGACCGCCTGATGGTGGACATTCGCATGTAGAGCAGCGACCGCACGCTCCGAGCGGTATTCGTTCACGAAGCCCAAGCCAACGCTGAGCAGGACGATCGCCGTGATGATCGATGCGTCAGTCGGGTCGCCGGTTGCCCCAGAGACCGCCGCCGCGACCAGCAACAGAATCAAGAGCGGATTGCGTAGCTGGCGCAGGAACACGCCGACCGCCGTCACCTTGTGCTCGACCAGCACGTTCGGGCCGATGGTCCGGAGGCGCTCACTCGCCTGCCCCGTGCTGAGTCCAGAGGGCGCCACACTCAAGCGCCGCAGCACCGTGCCGGACGGCAGCCGGGCGGCTTCCATCAGGGCCAACTGGGACATCTCCGGTCTGATCGCGGTCAATGCGGCCACCGATCCTCCTTGGTCCGGCACGCGCGACCGCCGCGGGGCTTCATCTGGGCCCGCACTGGTCGCTTCGTATGGCTCCGGGTGTCGATTGGATGGGGTGTATACCTCGATGGTACCTAGCCTGAGGTACTCCAGGGCTGCTGTCGGCGGTATACGCCCGGGCGAGAGGATGCAGCCGTCTAAAGCAGAATGGTTCCTCGGGACGTAGCAACAGCATCGCTACCTTCCGCATCATGCGTTCGATTTCGTGCTTCCTCTTCCGATACTACACCGAGTCATCCCTGCCGGCGTCGCACGGATGGGCGGCCGGCCTGGACTTCATGACGATTATGGTGCCGAAGTTGGCGCCGCTCCAAGTGCCATTGGTCCCAGCAATGCTCTGCCGATCGGCACCTTGGAAGCTGCGTCTAGGAACACGTGCCCGGGGATTGGCTTCATGCCTGTAGTTTACGCCCGGGCGGGTGAAATGAGCGCTACGGGCGATGTTGCACGGATGTCATGCCGGCCGGCGTATACTGGTGATTCGCGTAGCCGAGATGATTGTCCATCTCGCCTTCCAGGGCGCCCTCGATCGCCATCTGGGTGAGCTTGCCCAGCAGCCCGCCCTCCCGGGCCCTCGCGGTCAGCTCCCGCGGCACCTGTTCGTCAGCCGACGACAGCGGTTGACGGTGGCCGGTGCACGCCCCAGCTCGACCAGGGAGTCGCGATAGTCGCGCACGTCCTGGGCGGTCAACTCAGCTGCCGTCCCGGTGAAGCCGTCATCCTCCAACCACGCCACAAAGATCGCCACGTCGCGTGCATACTCGCCCCGGCGAGCCTACTGGTGCGTGTCAGGCGCTGCTGCCAATCGCTCAGTGCCTACTGGAGCATGGTCGGGGATCCTGCATGTTAGCGGTCCAGTCTTTGGGCCGTTACTCTACGCCGACTGGATCGCTAACGGGGCGCCGTGAGGGATAACTCGACCGCTAATGGCCCTTTGCGGATCAGTCGTGTCGGCGCGTGCGGGAACTGCGCACCTGGTGGTTTGCGCCAAGACGGCTAAGAATGACTTTCATGCTTCCCTGCAAATGCTTTCCTCAGTTGTCCGGAAACGTTGCAGTTTTGCGCGGGTCTGGGCATCTGGTAGGTGGGCTGTGACCCTGACATCGGGGTTGTTGAAAACTTGCAAGGTGACATGCCTGAACTCCAGGTGTCCCAGTGCCGGGTGCTCGATGATTTTCGCGCCGTCCAGCGAGTTACTCGCCTCGTGATGGGGCCACCAGCGAGTAAATTCAGGGCTGGCCTGTTTGAGATCCGCAATCAGTTCCTCGAACCAGGCATCACCAGGATAGCGAGCGCTGGCGGTACGCAGTTCCGCCAAGATGCCTCGGGCCATGTGCTCCCAGTGCGGGAAGCGCTCCCGCGCCGTCGGATTGGTAAAGAAGTGCCAGATCACATTGCGTGCGTGTGGAGGTGATGCGTCCGCAATGGCGAATACGGCATCGGCAGCCTTGTTCCACGCCAGGTAGTCCCACCGCCGTCCGATGACACACGCGGGGGTCGGATTGAGGTCATCGAGCAGCTGTTGCAGTGCCGGACTGACGCACTCCTCCGGTGGGAGGGCAGGCGCCGGCAGCGGTTGCCCCGCGAGCAGAAAGAGATGCCGTCGCTCATTCACCGTGAGCCTGAGCGCTTGCGCAAGGCTTTCCAACACCTGTGTCGAGGGATGCACATCGCGTCCCTGCTCCAACCAGACATACCAGGAGGTGCCCATATTGGCCAGTTGCGCGACTTCCTCGCGGCGCAGCCCCGGCGTGCGACGACGGATACCAGGTGGCAATCCCACCTCGCTCGGAGCAAGGCGGGCGCGCCGCTGACGTAAAAAATCGGCGAGGGCCTGGTGACGTTCGCTCTTTTGCATCTCAGCTCCCTCCTTAAACGTGGTGGTGGCAGACCTATGACCAAGAAACACTGGCCCTGGTATTAGAGATAGAGCATACTCACGAGAAGCAGCAACGTCACGATTGCCTCCACATGGTTACCCGAAAGCGAAGGAGCGTTCGCCATGTCCCCGTCCATCGCCGTGTTCGGCGTCGGCCCCGGCCTCGGCCAGGCCATCGCCCGCCGCTACGCACGAGAAGGCTACGCCGTCGTCCTCGTGGCCCGCCGCTCGGAGCCACTTGACCGTCTGGCGAGGGATCTGACCCGCGCTGGGGCAACCGCGCACGTCATCACCGCCGACCTAGCCGACACCGGTGCCACGCCTCGACTGGCCGAGCAAATTCGCGCCAAGGTCGGCAACCTCGACGCCCTGTACTATGCACCCACCCCAAACACCGGATTCGTTTCCGCGGCCAACCTGACCCCACGGCACGCCCAGACCTTCATGCCGCTGATCTTCTACACGATGCTGGCTCTCGTGCAAGAGTTCCTGCCGCACATGCTCGAGCAGGGGGACGGCGCCATCCTGACCGCGCAGGGCGGCAGCACCGTGCAGGGCCTGCCGCACATGAGCGGCCCCAGTCCTGCCCAAGCCGCCCAGCGCAACTACCTGCAAGCCCTGCACGCCGAGGTAGCCGAGAAAGGCGTCTACGTCGGCATGCTCTACATCGGTGCAGCCATCGAGCACAGTGCCTTCCACGCCGAGCTGGAGAAGGGCAAAGCCGCGGGCGACCCGGTCTGGGAGATGCCAACCGTCGACCCCGCCCATCTCGCCGACCTGCTCTGGACCATGCACCGCACGCGGGACCGGCCGGAAGCCATCTATCCCGCGCGCTGAGCCGCCCACGACGTGGTGTCGGCCCGTCCCGATCGTGCTCCCGGTCGCGGAGAGGTCTCACGCCGCACCTTCACGGGTGTCGTCCCTGCACACAGGCAGTCCTCGGGGCATGCGCGAGCCGCCATGTCGCGCGGATCTCCACGCCTACCTGACGGCCGCGAAACGGGCATATTCCCCGGTGTCGATCGGCTGGAACCGGAATCCGGCCGGGACCGGTACTACGGGCAGCTTGGCCACTCGTCGCGCCAGCAGCAGCAGCAGGTCATAGAACTGGGTGGCGCGCAGGGTCGTCCACGGCACGCCGGACTCGGTCACCACACGTTCGGCGGCGAGCTTGGAGGTGAAGTAGCCGGCCAGGGCGCGGTCGATGGCGCTGCCTACCGGAATCCGGTCGGCACCCACCACCGAGATGTACACCAGGTGCCGCGCTCCGACTCGCGACGCTACTTGGACCAAGTTCCGGGTCTGCTCCTCGTTGCCCGTGGCGTTGCCCGCGCAGTGCATGATGATCGCGACCCCCGCCACCGCGAGCTCGATCCCCTCGCCCTTGGCCAGGTCACCGGTCACGAACTCGATGCCCGCCTCCTCGCTCGTGCGGCTGTGCCGGCTGAGCACCCGTACGGCGTATCCGGCGTTTCGCAACCGCCGGACGACGAGGCTCCCGAGGGCCCCCGTGCCGCCGGTGACCAGAATGGGTGAAATGCCTGCCGTGCCATCCGCCTGCAACGCCTCTACGGCGCGTGCCTCGTGCCTCGCGGGGCTGTCGTTCCGAGTGTCCATCGTGTCCTCTTCTCCCACAGCGTTACGTTCTGCCGCTCACACTGCTAAAGACCCCTTACAAGGAAATGATGTGACATGGGGACGTAGGTGGCAAGCGCCCCGGAGCCTGCCGCCTGCTGACGGACACGCCCGATCTCGGGGCCACGGTGCAGCCGGGTCGCATGTTCATAAGGGTTGTGGCTTGGTTTGTGCGCATGTGCGTCAAGCGAATTGTGGCAGGGCATCCGCGGCCGGCACCGATCATTGATGCCGCTGCCAGGCATCGAAGCCGCCGACCAGGTCGATGACCTTCTGGTGGCCCGCGGCAGCAAGCAGACTGGCGGCGATCGAGGACCGCATGCCGCTCTGGCAATAGACAACCAGGGTCCGATCCCGCGGTAGGTCCGCCAATCGCCGCGGCAGGTAGCCCAGGGGGATGGCCCGACTACCGGCGATGGCACCGAGGGCAACCTCCGAGGGCTCACGAACGTCCAGTGCCTCGACCTCGTCGCGGCGGAGCAGATCAGAGAGCCCGGCGGGGTCGATGCGCCGGAGGGTGGCCAGTTCGCGTCCCCTCGCGGACCAGGCGGAGAAGACCTCGGATGTCGCGTAACCGGCCAGGGCATCCAGGCCAATCAGCCCGAGTTGCCGCGCCGCGATGTCCGCCTCATGGTCGTCCACAATCAACGCGAAGGGGTGATCGTCGGGCAGCAGCCAACCGGCCCAGGTCACGAACGACGCGCCCATCGGGATGTTGATGGTGCCGGGGAGGTGCCCGCCCGCGTAGGCGTCCGCCGGTCGCGTGTCGACGACCGTGACCGCTTCACCTAGCATCTCCAGCAGGTCATTGAGGCGCACGTGTTGCGGGGCCGGCAGCATCAAGCGCGGGATCGGGCCCTCCTTGTTCACTTGTTTCATCCGCGCGAAGTAGGCCGGTGGATTCGGCTGGCCGGCCAGCACCCGCTCGATGAACTCGTCCTCGTCGTGGACCTGGAAGGCCCAGTTGAAGCGCGTCTCGTAGCCCACCGTGCTCTGGGGCACGGCGCCCAGGGCCTTGCCGCAAGCGCTGCCTGCCCCATGCCCCGGCCAGACCTGCAGGTAGTCGGGCAGCGCCGGAAAGCGTTGCAGGGATGCGTATAATTGGCGGGCGCTATCCGCCATCGTACCCCCATAACCAGCGGCCCGTTCGAGCAGATCTGGCCGGCCGACGTCGCCCACGAAGACGAAGTCGCCGGTGAAGATGCCCATTGGCTTATCGGCATGCGCGGCATCGGTGAGCAAGAAGGCAATATGCTCCGGGGTGTGCCCCGGTGTGTGCAGCACCTCAAGGTGGATGTTGCCGACCGTGATCAGGTCGCCTTGGTGCACCAGCGTCGCGCCGCTCTCGCCGGCATAGGTGTACTGCCAGGCGGCCGGCCCTTCTCCCGAGAGGTAGAGCCGCGCCCCGCTACGGGCGGCGAGTTCCCGAGCACCGGAGACGAAGTCGGCGTGGATGTGCGTCTCGGTCACGGCGGCGATGCGGAATCCCTCGCGCGCGGCGAGGTTGAAATACTGGTCCAGGTCGCGATTGGGGTCGACGACCAGGGCCTCGCCGGTGGCCGCGCAGCCGACCAGATAGCTGGCCTGGGCCAGTTGTTGGTTGTAGAGCATCCGCAGGAACATGAATACCTTCTCCCTTATGCTGGTTGCTGGAGCCTGCTGAGGACACGCTCCAGGCGGGCGCGCGCATCGGCCGCGATTGGGGCGATGGCGGGATTGGCGCCCATGCCCAAAGCGGCCCGAGGATCCATTATCTTGACCGCGGTGCCGCTGCCCTCCTCATACAGCACCACGTTGCAGGGCAATAGCAGGCCGATATCGAGCTCGGCCTCCAGCGCGCGAAGGGCCAGCGGTGGGTTGCACGCGCCCAGGATGACATAGCGCCGAAACGTGGCGCCCAGCTTTTCCTTCAGCGTCTGTCGCACATCGATCTCGGTGAGCACCCCAAAACCCTGCTCCTTGAGGGCCGCGCGCGTCCTGGCCATGGCCTCCTCAAAAGGAAGCTCCATCTGGAGACCGAACCCATAGGCACTCGGAGCCGTCGATATAGTATCTACCATGATCATTTTCCTTCCGTATCATATTCGCTGTTTTCTTGATTGACGCCGCGGTCCAGCGGTGCTCATGTGGGTGCTATGTCCCCGCGGGGTGGCCCAGCAGGGTGCGGGCAAGGATATAGAGGGCGATAAGCACGACCACGCCGGCGAAGCCCTGGCGCAGGCGCTGCTCGTCGATACACCCAGAGATCCGGCTGCCCAGGATCGCGCCCGCCGCGCCGCTAATGATGAAGAGGCCCGTCACTTCCAGGTCAATACCGCCGAAGCGGAGATGGCCAACGAGTGCCGCCGCGGCATTTATGGCGATCACGACCAGTGAGGTGCCTACCGCGTCGCGCATTGGCAATCCCAGCACCAGCACCAAAGCGGGGACGATCAGGAACCCGCCGCCGACGCCGAAGAATCCGGTGAGCACTCCGACGGCCAGCCCGGCCAGCACCATACGCCACGAGAGGCCCAATCGCTCGGCTGCCCGTCGATCGCCTAACCGGAGCCACGCCATGGCGGCGGCGGTTGCCAGCATCAGGAGGGCAAATCCGATCAGCACCGCCCGTTCTGGCGCCAGATGATTGAGCAAGCTGCCGGCCAGGGCGCCTACGGTGCCGATGCCGCCGAAGATGAAGGCCACCGGGAGGCGCACCCGCCCGGCCCGACGGTGATCCCAGGCGCCGATCAGGGCGTTGGCGCCCACGATGGCCAGAGCGGTGCCCGTCGCCAGATGGGCGCTCTCCCCGAGCACGTAGACCAGAATGGGCACGGTGAGGATGGAGCCACCGCCACCCACCAAGCCCAGCGAAAGCCCAACCAGGGCACCGAAGGCAAGGGCG
>Ga0307374_10014542_pt1 | contig 10703 bp, 8 predicted proteins | sample OX3MG_FD_202532 | JGI IMG/M metagenome (GOLD analysis project Ga0307374, IMG submission 202532) | Soil microbial communities from Risofladan, Vaasa, Finland - OX-3 | ecosystem: Environmental > Terrestrial > Soil > Coastal area > Acid sulfate soil | place: Finland: Risofladan, Vaasa | collected... | reverse complement strand
TGCTGCTGCACTATCGAGGTGGACTTTAAATAGGATTCTAGCACGTTGTGTTCTTTGCTCATAGCAACTACCCGAGACCGTTACGTTAGTTCACGACGTATCTGTACTGGGAGTACTTTCCTGTAGGGTCTTCCCTGCTGACCTCTATTATGGATCCTGCCTTTGCGTTGATTGCCTTTGCCTGAGGGTCGGTCTCCGATATCTTCGGCAGCTTCTCGACAGGGATGTCAAGCTTCTTGATGACCTTCTTGGACTCGCTCTCGCTGAGGAGGACATGCTTCGGTATCAGGTTTAACGCAGCCAACACTTCACCAGAACATAATACAGACTAGACAAGACGTGAACATAAGTTATTGAACACCACCCATTAAATACCCGTAGGGGGGGAGGTATTTATACCAGTAAAAGGTTTAGCGGAAGTCAGGGAGCCGGGCGGAACGCTTAAATCTTCATGCGAGAGATGCTCTCTAGGGAGAGCTCCCAACTGGTAAAGATGCAGAGAATAGACGGCACCCAAAAGGAGGCTGCAGCGGTGGGCAACGGGCACACCAGGAGCAGCATAAGGAGCAAGGACGAGTTCTACAGCTCAATGCTGCACAGGGCATCCGATGGTGCGAGCATAGGGGAGCTGAAGCAGCTCAGCCATCTGGGCGAGGCGGCAACGCTCCTGAACGTAAGGACACTGGTGCGGCTGGAGCTCATGTCCAATGGGAAGGAGAGCGAGAAAGTGGTCTACCGCACCACCCCGATGGGCAAGGAGTTCAATCACGCAATGTCCGAGGCATTAAACCTCCTTGGCCATAAGTACTCTTTAAAGCAGGCCGAGAAGGTGCTCGACACAATCAACACCGACAAGTTCAGCAATAAGTCCTCAACCGTTTACGATTACAATCCTGAAGGCGCCCAGAAGAAGGGGGGCGTGAAGAGGACAAAGATACAGATATGCCACATGATACTTGGCGCGGCCATGGGCCCCGGATTCATCAACAGGACCAACATAAGGCGCGCCGCGAAATTCGAATTCTCCAATGGCGCCAGCGTGGAACTCGAGGAATACACCACGCTGCTTAGGGACGCGGAACTGTTGAGGGGCTTCGGCGACCGCGAGACATTTCAGGTAACCAATCTAGGAAGGAAGTGGCACAAGATGGCAGGACCCCTGGTCGAGAAGCTCTACTACTGATGCTTTCTCTCCTCCACTCGAACGGGATCCCGTGGGGATATTACGCAATCAATAAATATCCGGGCTGACAATTTTATCCGGTGTGAATTATGGCAAAGGTACTCATAGGCAAGGTCACTGATTTGGAGCCAGGCAAGCTGAAGCTCGTAAAGATAGAGGGCAAGGACGAGATAGTGCTCGCTAATGTGGGTGGTAAGTTCCATGCCATGAGGGGCCACTGCAACCACGAAGGCGGGCCGCTTTGGGAGGGTGAACTTGATGGCAATGTGATAACCTGCCCATGGCACGGGGCCAAGTGGGACGTCAGCAATGGAAGCCTTGTCGAGTTCCCCCTGGATCTCGATCCTGAGCCGCATTACGACGTCATCGTGGAGGGCGAAGAACTTTACATAGAAATTTAAAGTACTGCGGCGCACCGAAGTGCGCCCGGATTTTCCCTGCCGCGTTTCGAGGGAACGGAACGCAACAATTTTATACCAGCGCTATCATCTATTTATATGCGCCATCTTTACGCGGTAGCATTCTTAGTGTTATCCATAGTCGCATCGCTCTCCATGGGTGCAGGCGCTTCGGCGTCATTCACCGCCAACGTGAGCGTGTTCTGCCCGTACAACGTAGTGGTGAACCTGCTTCCCAATTACCCGATAACCGGGAACGTCGCATCGAGCTTCTCGGTCCAGTCCCTCTCAAGCGAATGCACTAGCCCACCCACAAGCGGCTTCATCACCATAATAAACAACAACAACGACAAGATCGCATTCCAGAACTCGATAACGGTGAACGAGATAAACTCGGTGCTCACCAACTACGACTTCCAGTTCCCCACTTCGAACCTCACCAACACGATATACAACGCGAAAGTGAACCTCACCAGCACCTCGTACACCAACAGCTCGAGCCCGACCTTCGCAGCGCTCAACCCGCCCAGGCTTGTGATATCCAACTTCAGCGTCTCGCCCTCAAGCCCGTCGAAGGGGTCAGCGGTATCATTCTTCGCCGACATATCCAACGAGGGGCAGTACGCCACGGCGAACATCCCGTTCAACCTCACGGTGAGCGGCCCCGCTGCGGGAGGCCTCAACGTGGTGCTGCCCGCGCTCTCCCCTTTCCAGGAGGAGAACGTGATAATACAGCTCAGCGGCCTGACGGGGCAGAGCGGAACTTATAGCGCAACGGCTGCGGCCAACACGCTCTTCAACGGCATAGTGATACGCGCGGTAAACCAGTCCGCAAGCTACACGGTCCCCGGCGGCGGTGGCGGCGGCGGTGGCGGCTCAAGCAACAGCACGCCCACCGGCCCCCCCGCAGGCCCGTCGATAGTCCAGATGCCCCAACTCACCGTTGTCTCGGCGCCGCTGTTCACCTCGCTGGTGGCAGGCACATCGGCCATATACAGCATGAGCTTCCAGTCGTCGAGCACGTCCCCGGAACTGATAGCGTTCAACATCGGTGCGATCTCCTTCCAGGGCGCCACATTTGCGCCGGCCGTATCCGAATCGGCAGTGCCCAAGGCGTTTGCCAAACCTGCTGACGCATCCGGCAACCCTGCGCCGCCATACGTCTTGGCTCCCGTTGCTGGCTCACGACCTACGGTCCTTGCTTCTGCCTCTCCATACTCCGGGCTTGTGACTCTCTCGACAAAGAGCCTTGTGCTGGGGCCAGGGCAGTCGAGCACCATAAACCTTTTCTTCAACGCTCCCGCCAACGCCACCCCGGGTACGTACGTGATCGCGCTCAACGTCTCGGTCACCGCAGCCAACAGGACCACGAGCCAGCTGCAGTACGTTACGTTCAACATATTCAGCAGCTCGACCACCAACCCTTCCATACTCAACCAGGTGACGCTCACTAACAACACGCACACCGCGAGCGGCGTGATAAAGATAACCAGCCCGTACAACACCACGACCAGCAACTTCACGCTCCAGACACTGCTGCCTATAGGAGTCGCGTTCAACGCATCGCAGATAATAGCGTACGGCGCCCCCTCAACCATAACCGTCAAGGGCGGATACTACGTTATAACATGGAACATAGGCTACCTGCCTGTCGGGCAGCAGATCTATGCCTACTATTCCATAAACAATCCGCAGAACCAGCAGCTCCTCCAGAGGGTACACAACGTGTTCGTAGCGCCGCAGGCTGTATCGCCGCAGAACCTGCTCAAGGTGCTGAACATAAACATACCGACGTATTACACCAACTACACTAACAACATCGCGGTGACCGCTCTCTACACCGGCACCACGCAGACGCAGGTCACCTTCACGCTCAACGGCCCTCCGGGCATACAGATATCAGACTCGTCGCAGATAATCTTGGCCAACCCCAACCAGCTGCTGGCGGCAACGTTCAAGGTAACGAGCTCGATGACTCCTGGCACAAACCTGCTCTCGCTCACGATAACGCAGGGCAACAGCACGCTCACCTACTCGATACCGGTGGTGGTGCTGCCGCAGCAGGCGCCATCGACAACCTCGGTGCAGCCGATCCCTGGAGCCGCGTTCAACATAAGCAGGAGCGACATTGAGATAGGTGGAGGGGTTGCCGTAGTGTTAGTGTTGGCTTACGTTCTGATCCGCATAGGGGAGAGGGGCATAAGCAGGCCGAGGTACAGCAAGGACAGGTCCGAGCAGCTGATAAGGATAAGGGAGCAGATAAAGAGAAGCGACCAGATTGAGTAGATGAGCAAGCCTTACATCATTAGGGTGTCCTCGCAGAAGGGCGGCGTGGGCAAGACCACGGTCTCGGTCAACCTCGCGATAGCGATGAGCCTCGCGGGGAGCAAGGTGCTGCTCATCGACGCCGACTTCATAAATCCGAGCGTGGGAATACACCTCGGCATCGAGGGCGCCAACATGGGGGTCAGGGCGGTGCTGCTGGGCAAGTCCTCCCTCGAATCCGCCGTGGTCCCGCACAATCCGTCGGGGCTGCAGGTGCTTCCCGGCGAGATAGTGTCGAGGCCGCACAACCCTACTCCCGCGCAGATGTCGAGGCTGTTCAAGCAGGTGTTCAAGACCAACTACAACTTCGTGATATTCGACACCCCTCCCGGATTCTTCCCCGAGGAGGAGTTCGGCAACTTCGGGGAGGCGATAATCGTAACGACCCCGGAGATGACGTCGTGCGTAAGCGCTGTCAGGCTCGCCAACGACTACGACAGGCAGCACCTCAAGCACGGCCTCGTAGTCAACAGGTTCAGGAACAAGGGTTACGAGCTCCACATGCGCGAGATAGACGAGATGTACGACGGCACTGTGCTCGCCGTGCTGCCGGACAGCGAGATAGTGCCAATCGGCGTGTCCGAGAGGATACCCGCATACCTCATGAACAGGCGCGCCCCTTTCTCGTCGGCGATCGGCGAGCTCGCGATGAAGTACATAACCAAGATGGGCTTCGAGTTCCAGGTCAAGCGGTCGAACGGAATATTCGCGAGGATAGCCGCGGCTTTCGCGCTTCTCTTCAAGAGGAGTTGATGGGATGGCGGAGCCTTACATAGTGAGGGTGTCCTCGCAGAAGGGAGGCGTGGGCAAGACGACCATCTCAGTCAACCTTGCTGGTGTGCTGAAGGCGCTGGGATACAGCGTTCTCATAGTCGACGCGGATTATGTCAACCCCGTGGTCGGCATGCACCTCGGGCTGGAGGACGCGAGCTCCGGATTCAGGGCGGTGATGCGCGGAAGGGCGAGGCTCAGCAACGTTCTCACTATACATCCCTCCACCGGCCTCCACATCCTGTGCGGAGAGATAAGCCAGAAGCAATACGAGCCGAATCCGGAGAGCATATCGAGGTTCGCGAGGATGCTGCACCAGACAAAGTACGACTTCGTTATAATGGACACGCCTCCGGGATTCACCAAGGAGGTGTTCGCGGACGTGAACGAGGCGCTGATAGTTATGACGCCGGACATGCAGTCCACAACGAGCGCCATCAGGTCATCGCAGGTCTTTGACCGATACCACATCAGGCACAGCCTGGTGGTCAACAGGATCAGGAGCAGGGCCTTCGAGCTCAGCCCCAGGGAGATAGAGAGCGTATACGGGAGCAGGATAGACGCGATGCTTCCTGAGGACGACGCGGTGCCGATGAGCATCGCTGCGCACATTCCGGTATACCATTACAGGAAGAGGGCGCAGTTCTCCAGGGCGATGCTGGATTTCAGCAGGCTCTACTCATCGAGGGGAGAGCAGCACGAGGAGAGCAAGGGCACGGGTGGCGGGCTGATATCGTGGCTGCGAAGGGCTCTCGGCGGCAGGTAAATAATTTAATCATTCGCAACAATAATGTAAGGGTTAACGTGGGAAAAACATTCTCTCAGAGCGGGGCCTTCCACTCTGTGGTGCTGGTAGCGATAATAATCGCTGTGCTCGGCATGCCCGCGCAGCTCCAGATATTCCAGCAGAGCAACACTATCAACTCAACATCAACTTCCACAACATCGCTGACCACCGCCACCACCACGCTCTCGACTAGCACAGCCACGAGCACATCCACCTCCTCGTCCTCGTCGAGTTCGTCCGCATCTACCACTGCCTCCACCACATCAGCAACCACAACCGCCGCATCGACATCATCCACCACATCGCCATCAACCACAATACCCCCCACCACTTCCGCCTCAACTACCTCAGCTTCCACTACATCAGCAACCACAACCGCCGCATCGACATCATCCACCACTACTATTGCGGCTCCTGCATACCTCAACACGACGTTCACGGAGTCGGGCCTGCCGGCCAACGTAACGTGGCAGGTCAGTCTCAACGGGGCGCCACGGTCGTCGACATCCCCGGCTAGAGTAGTGTTCAACTCAGTGGGCGGCAGCTACAACTTCAGCGTATCCAACATACTGTACCGCGGAGCGACGCTGGTTCCCAGCACTCAATCGGGAGTACTCGCCGCGGGCTCATCAATGGCGATATCTTTCACCGAGCAGACCAGCTTCTCGGAGACCGGGCTGCCCTCCAACATACTCTGGAGCGTCAGCTACGCCAACCAGACCAGGAGCGCGCTCACCCCGTCAAACATAGTTTTCAACACATCATACGGCAATTATCCTCTCGTGATACAGGGCTTGCAAGCCGGCAGCTTCAACTACACACCCTCGCCCGGCGCAGCCAACTTTGTCTCCGGCAGCGCGCTCGCGGTGCCATTCGCCAGCAGCCTTGTCCCTTCGACCACATCCTCCTCCACAACCACGATGCTGCTCGTCAACGCATCCGCAGATACCCTGCTCTCCTCCTTCGGCACAGCGTCAGTCTCCGGCTTTTCTTCCAGGGCTCTGAGCGTCGTCAATGCGCTAAACTCCAGCCAGCTTAACAAGGTGCTCTCCTCGGCGCGCGGATTCAACATCTCGTACAACAACAGCTATGTGTATGTGGACTACGGGAACTACACGCAGAACTCAAGAAGGGTAAAGGCCGGCCAGCAGCTCTACTACGTTGAGAAGGGGGGCAACAGGAACCTCTCAATACGCCAGGTCATAGTGCGAAAGGCTGTGCCAAGGCTGAACATCAGCGTTGCGGGCGTGACCGTGAGCCAGCCCAACAAGACATACGTAATACACTATCCCATAATAGACGGCAAGAGCTCGTACACCATAAGCCCCGAGATATTTTCCAGCCTTGCTGCAAACAACACCGCGCAGTTCACGTACTCCGCCACGATAGCTGGCAGGGTGGTCGCCTCCGGCGCGGTCAACTCCAGCTCCGTGTCAAAGGCGTTCAGCTACAATATACCCGCGAACCAGGCGTTCAGCCTCACATTCGACACATCTGGCAACGCCAACTACACCGGTGTAGATCCGGTGGTCATAATACTGCCCACCAACATCATACACTACATACCCATCACGTTCACCAACCCAAGTGCCACAGACACGGCCGCACCCTACGACGCCAATGTGGTGATAGATGCCCTGGACAACAGCATATACGAGACGACATCGATGAACAACATCGAGTTCTTCGACAGCCACGGCTCCGTGCTCAACTCGTGGATGGAGGGCAACCTGCTCAACGAGAACCAGAACGCGCTCACCAATCTCAACAGCGTGGCTCAGCTCGACTACTGGATTGAGCTGCCGCAGGGGATATCGGGCAGCAGCACATACTCGGTCTACATGGGCTTCGCCGGCAACTTCGTGGGCGACGCGGGAAGCGCGGCGGCGAACCTGATGATGGACTGCGCGATTACGGGCGAGGCGCCGCAGATAAGCGTCCCATACGGCAGCTGCGACACCGGCAACGCGGTCTTCACATCGTACTGGAACTTCGTAGGCTCCACCCTGCCCACTGGCTGGCACCTCGGCGGAAAGGCGGGCAACGTGGTCTTCTCCAACGGGCTCCAGTTCCAGGGCAACTCCGCGGTGGTGAACAACCTTAGGCAGACGGCCAACCAGATACTTGAGGCAAAGATATGGATAGAGGACAACGAGGTCACCAACACCGCGGGAATGGCGATGGCAGTCGCCGTCGGCATAAACGCAATAACCACTAACGCGCTCACGAGCACCGGAGTCACGTTCGGCACTGGAGTGGGGCAGTTCTACAGCGGCATCTACGCCTCGTTCACCACGGGCGCCAACTCGCTGGTCGCCAACCAGGCCTCTCCCACCAACACATTCATCCAGATGTACGACAGCAACGTGGTGATGGGGATCACGCTCCAGCCCGATAATGCAATATTCTACCTCAACGGCACAGTGACGAACACGATAACTTCCGGTGTGCCTGCTTCCACAGCCATATACCCAATAGCGTTCGGCAGCGGCCCTGCCGGTTCGGGCGCTCCGTTCTACGTCAACTGGACCAGGCAGAGGCCATATCCGCCCGATGGGGCCAACCCAACGATATCGTTCGGCACAGCCGGCAACATACTGGTCCCCAACGTCCTGCTGATACCTGACAATATAGTGTACTACATACCGATAACGTTCACCAACCCCGACCCCAACCCCACGGCCCAGCCATTCGAGGCAAACTTCATCTTCGACGCGAAGGCCAACGCCATACACGAGAACCCATCGATGAACAACATAGAGTTCTTCAACGTCAAGGGCGCGATACTGAACTCCTGGCTGGAGGGCAACGTGCAGAACGAGAACCAGAACACGCTGCTCAACAGCGTCTCGCAGCTGGAGTACTGGGTACAGCTGCCCAAGGGCATTCCTGCTAGCAGCAGCTGCACCATTTACATAGGCTTCGCAGGCAACCTTCCCAGCGCGCAGAACAACCTCCTTGGCGGCTACCAGACTGGCGAGGCGCCGCAGATCAGCATAGGGATAGGCGGAGGCTACGGGGTGCTTGACGATGGCGTCAACGTATTCACCAACTACTGGAACTTCCAGGGCACCTCGCTGCCAAGTGGATGGAACACCCCTGGCGCAAGGGGGTCCTCAGCCGGCAACATGGTTATAAACAACGGGATCCTGTTCACCGGCAAGTACGCCTGGGCCAACAGCCCTGCCGAGGGCATAGACCAGGTCACCGAGGCGAAGATATTCCTGCTGAACACGGTGTCCCTTGGCGGCGGCTTCGGGCTCATGGGATCTGGGGAGGGAGCAATCTCCCCGCAGTCCAACAACGCGGTGTTCAGGAACTGGCTTACCTTCGCCTCGACTACGGCAGGAGACCTCTCCAACGGCATATACGAGAGCGTTATGGGGGCGGGAGTGCTCAGCGGCGTGTCGTTCAACGGGGTCAAGGACAACCGAACTGTCAACACCATAGTGGGCAACGAGGTCTACGGGGTGTCGGTGCAGTCCAACAACGCGATATTCTACCTGAACGGCAACGTGATTAGCACTATAACTACCGCTGCCAACCTTCCAAGCACCAACCCTCAGTATTACATAGAGTTCGGTGCAAAGTCCGCTGGCGCGAAGTTCTACGTCAACTGGACCAGGCAGAGGCCCTATCCGCCCGGTGGTGCGCTTCCGACGGTCTCCTTCGGCGCCGGCACCACGGGCATAGCCACCACATTCACCGAGTCCGGTCTCCCGGCAGGCACGCCGTGGAGCGTAACCTACGGCAACTATCCGCAGCTCGCCCAGGCGCCATCCAGCATAGTATACACAACCAACACCGGCAACTGGCTGTACAGCGTGCCCATAGTGATTAACGGGCTCACCTACACTCCAAGCCCATCGGCGGGAAGCTGGCCGGCCGGCAACACGCTTGCCATAACGTTCACCGGCAGCGGGGGTGCGACCTGCACTGTGATCCTATCCAACACCGCGGCCAACTTCGGCACTGTGCCGATATCCGGCAACGCACCAACTGCCAACGCCGTGGCAGACACCAACGGTGGGACATCGCCTGCCAACATACTGCTCGACGGCACCAACTGGGTGTCCGGAGGAAATAACTTCTTCTCGTCCAACACGGTCTGGGACTTCTCATCGCATTCAGGGGGTATCAACGGCAACACGCTCGGTCTGGCCACCGGGAACCTGGTGGACACGTTCAACGTGATCGCCCCCAGCCAGCTGATAAACCTGTTCTTCGGGTCGCAGGTCCCGCCGCAGCAGGCGACCGGCACGTACACCCAGACCATAACGATAGAGAACAAGTGCTGATAGCCTGCATCCGTGCCGTAGATTGGCGTCGCGCACAGAACGCCATATAAACATTGCGTTGCAATTCTTATTACGACCAGGTAGGTAACATAGCATACGTAAAACACGGCATAGCGGCGCTGGCAATAGCCATGATCCTGTCGGCAATAATAATTGCGCAGTACATGGAAGCCGTAGCATTCGCGAGCTCGTCCGCTACGGTCGCAGCCACCCTGACCATATCGCTCACGTGCATGGTCACGCTGTCTAATACAGCGATAAACTTCGGGGCAGTGTCCATATCCGGCAACGCGCCCACCGCAAACACGGTAAGGGACGCCAACAACGGAAACATGCCGGCCAACATACTGCTCTCAGGCACCAATTGGGTGTACTCCAGCAACAGCTTCTTCGCAGCCAACACCATATGGGACTTTTCATCGCACGCGAGCGGCGTATCGGGGAACACGCTGGGGCTGTCTCCAGGCAACATCGTGGACACATACAACGTAATAGGGGAGAGCCAGGATGCGTTAGTTTATTTCGGCGTGCAGATTCCCGGCCAGCAAGCTGTTGGCATATACACACAGACGGTAACTATAGAAAACAAGTGCTGAGCACAAGAATTTCAAAATGCAGATAGGTTTATAAACCTTACTTTTCAAATGCTTATTGCGACAACGACCACAGGTAGGGAAGATGAAAGGACTAAAACAAAATATTGCTATAATAGCCGCGACAATCTGCATAGTCGCGGGTCTGCTTGCGCCGAGCCTCTCGGCACTGGCATTTGCTAACAGCTCGAACACCGTGACAGCATCGGTCACCGTCCCGTCCAACTGCATAGTCTCGCTCTCCACCGCGATCATCGCATTCGGCGCCATAAACCCGCTGGGCAACGCCCCGACCACGAACGCCGTGACGGACACCAATGACGGCAACACGGCAGCCAACATACTGCT
>Ga0307374_10014541_pt1 | contig 10703 bp, 8 predicted proteins | sample OX3MG_FD_202532 | JGI IMG/M metagenome (GOLD analysis project Ga0307374, IMG submission 202532) | Soil microbial communities from Risofladan, Vaasa, Finland - OX-3 | ecosystem: Environmental > Terrestrial > Soil > Coastal area > Acid sulfate soil | place: Finland: Risofladan, Vaasa | collected... | reverse complement strand
AGCCCTGGCAGCCGCTGCCGCGGCCGCCGCCCACGACGACGTGCCGGTTGGTTGCGTGCTGGTACGCGACGACGAGATCATCGCCATCGGCGAGAACCGTCGCGAAGTGGACGCCGATCCGACCGCCCACGCTGAGATGGTCGCGTTGCGCCGTGCCGCGGTGGCCGAACTGCATTGGCGCATGGACACCGTCACGGCGTACGTGACCCTGGAGCCGTGCGCGATGTGCGCGGGCGCACTCTTGAACGCTCGCGTATCGCGCGTCGTTATCGGTGCGATGGACGAAAAGGCCGGCGCCGTGGGTTCGCGCTACAACCTATTGAGCGATCCACGTTTGCTGCACGAAGCGCGGCTCACCTACGACGTGTTGAACGAGGAGTCTGCCGCGTTGCTTCGTGCGTTCTTCGCGGCTCGCCGCGGCTAGTACGCCCTCCAGGCGGCGTTCCCCGAGGCGTTGTCGTTGGTGCGCTTCGAACACCGCACGGAGCCGAGTGGCTGTTCTCAGTTTTGGCGGCGTGACGCGGTGTTTTCTTTGAAGCGTGGCTCCAAAGACGCCGTCGCGATGAGTCCATCACCAGTAAGTGACTCACGATGTTGTTACTTCAGCGAATCGCGCCAGGTCCGACCTTCGTTGGTGGAGACGATCAATTTCGAACTCGTGGGCGACGTTTGGACGATGGCGCCGCCCAGACGAGGAGAAGCGAAGGTGACGAACTGAATCGTTCCAGACATCGAGTTCGTTGGCGTTGCGAGCACCGACGTCCAGGTCTTGCCTTCGTTGCTCGTCAAGTACAGATGGTCGCTCGACCTCTGGCCCTGAGGCACCACCTTGGCGACGAGGATCACCCCGGGTGCGGGTGACGCCGGGAGTCCGGGGACTGGGCTGAGCCACTGAGAAGAGTGGTCGACAACGACGCGCGAGGTGGGCGCGAACGTCAGCCCCGCGTTTTGTGAAGCGAAGAGCCAGTTCGAGCCCAACTTCAAGTAGTGCGGCGTCGTGGGGGCGACGTCGGCCCCGTAGCCGCCAATGGTGCAGACGTCAACGAGCGTCGTCGCACTGGTCGCGACGGGAACCGCGAAGGCGCTTCCGACGCTCGTGCACGGCGCGGTCCACTTGACCCAACGGCCTGATTTCGTCAGGCGCGCGCTGCCGGTGGTGGTGCGGTCATTACCCACCATCAGCCAACCGTTCGCGCCCTTGAAGATAAGAGCGCCTTGCATCGCTGTTCCCCCGGCCGCGGCGTAGAGGGTGGGAGTGGCGACGCGTTGCCACGAATCGCTCCTGGCTGAGGATCGCCAGAGTCCGAAGGTTTGACTCGCTCGCCACGCCATCGCGTACACCTCGCCGTGATGGGCACTGACGGCAAGGACGTTGAACTTTATTCCGAGTGATCGCGTCGAAACCGAAGACCACGTCGCACCACCATCGTGGGTCGACCACAGTTCGGCCACTGGAGAGACGTAGGTGCCGGTGCTTGACGTGCCGGGTTGCACGGAGCCATAGAGCCAGCCGTCTTTGGCGTCAGCGAAGTAGAGGTTCAACTGGACGAAGGGGAAGTAGTCAGAGGCGCTCTCGCTGGCCACGTGTTGAAGCGTGGCAGGAAGAGGGAGGGGCGTCCACGACCGGCCCTCGTTCAAGGTTCTTTCCAGCTCGACGCACAGGCCAGCCTGGCAGGGCAACTTCGTCAAGACCCAGCCTTCACCCGAAGCGAGAAAAGATACCGACACCGGCGACGAATGCGAGGAGGTAATGGATCCGATGCCTGGCGACGTCGCCACCATTGCCGCCACGGTGGTGGTGACCAAGGTGAGCGTGACGACGAAGCGACGCGCGAAAAGTGAGCATTTAACGCGAGAGCGTTTCACGTCTTCAGTATGGTCCTCACGTAGGGCCGATATTGGTGCGCTGAATTTCCCGGACCGTTCGTCGCCGAGAATTCGCGCCGGGCCCGCGCGAACCCTTTCGGGTCTGCTCGCGCGGGGACCTTGGCGGAGGAGGTGGGATTTGAACCCACGGAAGGTTTCCCTTCACACGATTTCCAATCGTGCCGATTCGGCCGCTCTCGCACTCCTCCATGGACACTCGAAGTGAATCGAATGCCGGCTCGTTAGGCTACCCGAGTCTCTCGAGCGACTCTCCAGTAGCCTGGTATCGCCGAGATTGAAAGCGGTGGTCGGGTCCCGTGCGACGACCGTTCGTGAACCGAGTCAGGGGCGGAAGCCAGCAGCTCTCAGCGGATTGTGTTGGGTGCCACGGATCGCCTGGCCACTGCTTTGGACCTCGGCGCGTCACGCTTCACCGTTAGCATCGTTGCGTGAGTGAGCCTTCTTCGTTGACCTCCGTCGAGGGCGTGACGTCGCTCTACCGGCGCTTTCGCCCCGGACGCTTCAGCGAGCTTCGCGGACAAGATCACGTGGTACGAGCGCTTCAAGGCGCGGTGAAGAACGACCGGATCTCGCACGCCTATCTCTTCTCGGGTCCGCGCGGCACCGGCAAGACCACGACGGCGCGGGTCCTCGCCAAGGCCCTCAACTGCGAAGCGCCCGTCGATGGTGACGCCTGTGGCGTGTGCGCGAGTTGCGTCGCGATCGCCAAGGGAACGTCGCTCGACGTCGTCGAACTCGACGCCGCGTCGAACAACGGTGTCGACGACATCCGTGAGATCACCGCGGGCGCTTGGCACAACTCGCCGGGAACGTGGAAGGTCTACATCTTCGACGAAGTCCATCAACTGTCGAAGGCAGCCTCGGCAGCCCTTCTCAAAACCCTCGAGGAGCCGCCGGCGCACGTGATCTTCGTCCTCGCGACGACCGATCCGCACAAGGTCATGCCGACCATTCGTTCCCGCACCCAGCACCTCGAGTTTCGACTCTTCGCGGGTGACACGCTGAGCGCGTTGTTGCACGAAGTCGATGACGCGGCGGGTTTGGAGGCGGACGAGGCCACCATCGAGGCCGCGGTGCGCCTCGGGCGAGGCTCGGCACGCGACGCCTTGAGCGCCCTCGACCAGCTCTTGGCGACGGGAGCGCTCGACGAGACCCAGCCCTCCTTTGACCCGCTGCTCGCCGCGCTCGTGGCCAGCGACGCCGTGGAGAGTCTGCGCGCGATCGCGGTCTTGAACCAAGAGGGTTGGGACCCCGAGCAGTTGTGCGAGAGCTTCGTCGCCGAGGTTCGTCAAATCTTCTTGCTCCAGGTGGCTCCCGAGGTGGCCGACGCCGTCGACGCTGATCGTGATCGCTTGAGCCACTGGGGTCAACAGTTGGGTCTCGCGCGCACCGTGCGCGTTATTGAGACGTTGGGTAAGGCCATTCGAGACATGAAGAGCGCCTCGGAGAAGATCGTCACGCTCGAGGTAGCGCTCGTGCGCCTCGTGCGCCCCGAGCTCGACTCAACCTATGAGTCGCTGGACGAGCGCCTCACCAAGCTCGAACGCGCCTCGCGCGTAGCGCCCGCGCCGGTCTCGAGCGCACCGGCGCCCCCGTCACGGCCCATTGGCGCGAGTGCGCCGACGCCTCTCGTTACCACCCGCGTTCCCGCGGCGGCCCCCGCCGTGGTCGAGCCCGTGGCCGAGCCAGCGTCCGCGGTGGTGGCGTCCCAGGAGGTCGCCGAAGCGACGGGCCCGCTGGTCTTTGAGGACGTTCGAGATCGATTCGTCCAACACGTCGTGCCACGCACGTCGCGCGCCGCGCAATTACTCCTTCGCTCGGCGCGCGTCGACGCGCTCTCGGGCACCAAGCTGACGATCGCCGTCGGCAGTGAGGAGGCCCGTCAAAACACCGAGATGATTGCCCAGGGCCTTCGTAGCGCGCTCGAGCACGAGTTCAAGACAACGCTGCAGATCGCGTGGATCGTGGATCCTTCGCTCGCCAACGGTGCTCCCGGCGCCAAGAGCACGGCGCCAAAACCGGTGACGAATGAACACGACTTCATCGAGGACGACGGTCCTTCACTCGTCGTGGACTCCGCGGCCGAGCACTTGATCACCGAGATGTTCCCCGGTTCTGAGGAGATCTCGTGAACTACCCCCCGGCGCTGCAGGCCGTGGTCGATGAGCTCGGTCGCTTTCCCGGGGTGGGTCCGAAGTCCGCTCAACGCATCGCCTTTTGGCTCATGCGCCAGCCCGGTGAAGACGTGGAGCGCCTGGCCGCGGCGCTGCGTGAGATGACCACGCGACTCGCGTTTTGCGAGCGGTGCTGCAACGTGGCTGAAACCGGAGGGCTCTGTGCGATCTGCGCCGACGAGCGCCGCGACCAGACGATCATCTGCGTGGTAGAAAACGCGCCCGACGTCGTGGCCGTCGAACGTTCGGGCGCTTTTCGCGGGACGTACCACGTGCTGCACGGCGTGCTCAATCCCCTGGAGGGCATAACGCCTGATCGCCTGCGTATTCAGGAACTTTTGCAGCGCTTGCACGGACCGGTGAAGGAGGTCATCCTCTGCTTTAACTCCAACGTCGAGGGCGACCACACCGCGATGTACATGAGCCGCCTCTTGCGGGTTCCCGGACTGGTCGTTTCGCAACCGGCCAGCGGCCTGCCGGTGGGCGGCGACGTGGAGTTCGCCGACGACCTGACCTTGGGTCGAGCGCTCGAGGGGCGTCGGGTCCTGAGCGACGAGGCGTAGGACTTGAGGCAATGACGCGTCTGACCGGGCCCTAGGAAAGTGGCTTGCTGGGGCCCCCTTCAGGCCCACGATGAACGCCTGGATGTAGGTCGCACCCGGAGCGTGCCCCTGGTCCAACGCTGGGGCAAACTGTGTCGTGCGCTATCTCACGATCGTTCGACACGCCAAGGCGGCCACCGCGCTGCCGGGGACCTCGGACTTCGATCGTTCGCTGAATGAACGCGGGAGGACCCAGTGCGCGCGTCTTCGCGCGTGGGCCGATGATCCTGAGGCGCTAGGCGGATTCGGAGCGTGCGTCGCGCTCGTGAGCGCCGCACGCCGCACGCAACAGACTCTCGAAGAGGCCTTCGTGGGCACGTCGCTGGTACGAAGCGTGGAGGTGAGTGCCGACATCTATAACGGCGTGCGCGACGTCTCGGCCGAAGCGATTCTCGACGCCCTCGCGCGAATCGATCCGCTGGATCAGTCCTTGATGGTGGTCGCGCACAATCCGAGCGTGCTCGAACTGCTCTGGACCTTGACCGGTGAGCTCGCGCCCGATGGATTCAAGACCGCGGGAGCCTACGTCGTCGCCCTGGTGGGCGAGGAGCGCATCGACCAGTGCTCCTATAAGTTCGTTACCGGCTTCGCGCCTGATTAGAGCGAGCGCAGAATCGCGGCGTCGCCTTGGCCGCCGCCGCCGCACAGCGCGACCGCGGCGACGCCGCCGCCACGACGGCGCAGTTCATAGAGCGCGGTCAACGCGAGGCGGGTGCCCGACATGCCCACGGGGTGACCGAGGGCAATCGCGCCGCCGTTGACGTTGATCTTGTCCTCGTCGATGCCGAGGTCGTCGGCCGAGGCGAGTCCCACCGCCGCGAAGGCCTCGTTAATCTCGTAGAGGTCGAGACCCTTCACGTCGAACTGGGCCTTGGCGGCCGCCTGTTGGATCGCGCGTGAAGGTTGGGTGAGCAAGGAGGCGTCGGGTCCGGCGACCTGACCGTAGCTCACGAGTTCACCGAGCGGGGCGAGTCCCAACTGCGCGCAGCGTTCCTCGGACATGACGATCACCGCGGCGGCGCCGTCGGAGATTTGCGAGGCGTTGCCGGCCGTGATGGTGCCGTCCTTTTCGAAGGCGCCACGAAGTGCGCCGAGCGACGTGCTCGTCGTCTCGGCGCGCACTCCTTCGTCGATGACGATCTCCAGGGGTTCGCCCTTTCGCTGGGGGACCGAGACCGCGACGATCTCCTCGGCGAAGCGGCCCGACGCGATGGCGGCGGCGGCCAACTGGTGGCTGCGTGCGGAGAACTCGTCCTGGCGCTGGCGCGAGATGCGTCCGGCGTTGTAGCGCTCGGTGGCGAGGCCCATGGCGCAGTGGTCGAACGCGCAGGTCAACCCGTCGAACATCATGGAGTCGATGACCTTCTGGTCGCCAATGCGGTATCCGGCGCGCGCGCCGGGCAAGAGGTACGGGGCGTTGGTCATCGACTCCATGCCACCGGCCACGACGACCGCCGCCTCGCCGGCGCGGATCATGAGGTCCGCGAGGTAGATGGTTTGTAGTCCCGAGAGACAGACCTTATTAATGGTGGTCGCGTGCACGCTCATGGGGATGCCGGCGGCGACGGCGGCCTGGCGCGCCGTAATCTGGCCCTGGCCGGCCTGGATGACCTGGCCCATTAACACGGCGTCCACGCTCGCGGGCTCGACACCGGCGCGCTCGAGGGCGCCCTTGATGGCGACGCCGCCTAACTCCTGGGCGCTCAGCGAGGCGAAGGTCCCGGAGAGCTTGCCAATGGCGGTGCGGCTGGCGGCGACGATGACGCTGCGTGACATTTGGTCCTCCTTCTTTAGGGGGTAACGATCACCGTCACGTTACTCGGGCCGTTCGCGATTGAATTGAGCGGACTACTTACCGTCGCCCTCACTGGCACTTCGGCCCTCACGACCGTACCGCCGCCGGGGGAGGAACGGATGCTCAACGTGCCGCCCAGCAGCGAAGCGCGTTCGCGCATGCCGATGATGCCCATTGACGTCGTGTTCTCGAGCGACGACTGGTGCCGTGCCCCCTCGACGTCAAATCCGCGGCCGTCGTCGCTGACCTCCAGGCACAACGCGTCCGAACCGAAGGTGACGTTGACGCGTACTCGTTGAGGTGCGCCGTGGCGCAAGGCGTTGCGGAGCGATTCTTGAACGATGCGAAAGCCGGTCAACTCCACTTCGGGCTCGAGCCGCGTGCTCGGACCCTCGACGATCAGTCGAACGTCAAGTGAGTCGTCGACGTCGGCGACCAGACTGGACAGCGCGGGCGCGAGTCCGAGTTCGTCGAGCGCGGGCGGGCGAAGGTCGCGCGCGACGCTACGCAGTTTGGCCGCGGCATCGAGCGCTTGATGCCGAGCCTCGCCGAGCCCCGCGACCACGTTCTCGGGCACGCCGACGTTCGTGGCGAGGATCTCCAAGCGTCGTGCCAGGTGTAAGAAGATCTGGAGCGGTTCATCGTGAAGTTCGCGCGCGAGCCGGCGTCGCTGGTCCTCTTCGACTCTGAGGATCTGTTGGGCGAATCGGCGCGCTCGGCGTTGGTCTTCGCGTTCTTCCGTCACGTCTTCGAAGTTCACTTGGTGGCGGAGCGAACTCGGTCCCATGGGCATCGTCACGACGTTCAGTCGATAGTCGTGGCCGTTGCCCAACGTGAGGACGTCGCCCGCGTGTGCTTCAATGTCGACGCCGCCCACCACGTCATGGCTCGTGCGTCCCACCAGTGACGGGCCGAGGAGCGCCCTCGCCGCCGGGTTGGCGTCTGAAACGAGGCGGGACTCGTCGATGACGAGGATGGGCGTGCGATTGGATTCAAAGAGCTGGCGGTAACCCGTCTCGACGGCCAGGGTTCGCGCGGACGAGGCGTCGGCGCGACGTTGCGCGTGACGTTGCGTCTCGACGACACGCCCGAAGACGAGGGCCACCAACAACACAATCCCGAGATTCATGACGTCGTCGCCGATGTGGCCCTCGTTATGAGGCAGCAACAAGTCCGGCAGCCACAACACGGTGGCCCACGCCGCCGTCGCGCTCGAGCCGGCGAGTCCGTAGCGAAGCGCGGCGTAGCCGATCGGCACGACGAGCACGGCGACGGGGACCCCCGTGGGAAAGTTCGCGGAGATGAGAGAAGGGCTCACGTCGACGAGGTAATGAATCGACACGATGACGAGCACGATCGCCTGGAGCACCCAAAACGCCAACTCGCGGATAGGGGGGTGGAGAACGTCCTTTAGCGAGAAGTCTCGGTCGCGCTCGATCTCACGCTTGACGGTGTTCATGGCTCGGAGCGTCGACGAGGTGGTGACTGATGGCGTGGGTGACGGCTTCGGTGCGTGAGGTCACCCCAAGTTTGGCGAGCAGGTTTGAGACGTAACCCTCAACCGTGCGCGTGCCCAGCTGCAGCGCGGAGGCGATTTGCTTGTTCGAACGGCCCATCGCGAGTTGCTCAAGGACGTCGTTCTCGCGCGGCGTCAGCGTGCCGGTCGGGGTCGGCGAACTCTCGTGGCGCCGAGTCAAAAGTTTAGAAACGTCGCGGTCCAAGACGAAGACTCCGTCGAATACCGCGCGCACCGCGTCAATCAACTCGCGCGCGCTCGCGGTCTTGAGCAGGTAGCCCGCGACACCGATGTCGAGGGCTTCGGCGATGTAGGCGTATTCGTCGTAGGCGCTCAATATCACGACGCGGATCTCGGGGTGCTTGACCGTCATTTGTCGCGCCAACTCCAGCCCACTCTCACCGGGAAGGTTCACGTCGACGAGTGCTACGTCGCAGGACGTGTTCGCAAAAATGGCCAGGGCCGCTTCCGCGGAGCCGGCCAGACCAACGACTTCGATGCCGAGGTCTTTTTGCAAGAGTTCTCCGGTGCCCTCTCGAACCAGGGAGTGGTCGTCGACGATTACGACGCGCACCGCGCTCGCGTGATTCCCCACCGTCACGTCGCTCGCGCTGACGTTGGTCTTTATGTCGACTTCGTTCCCCACGGCGCCGCCCTTTCAGTTAAGGGCTCTCGCCCCCTCGCGGATCCCCGACTCCTCAATCATTTACTGAAGTCTCCTAGGTGTAGCGCCATACTTGACAATTACCTGGACCCGTGATAGTACTTAAGTATACCAGTAGTAATACGGTGATACTTAAGTAAATCACTAAATATTCGGAGGGGGAAGCGATGGCAGTTCCAACGGACGCACCATCATCGACAGACACCGAGAAGCGGCCCGTCAGGGTTCACCTCATCGATCCCATCCCCGTGGCGATCCACACTCGTCGTCCCGAGGACCCGGCCGCTACGAACCGCTTCGCGGCGACCGACCTCGCGCCGGGACTCGATCTCGCGCGCAATCCCTTCATCGCGCGCGTGTTGCGTGATCGTAGGTTCCAGTTCTTTCTCATACTGCCCAATCAGATCATTTTTTGGTTGGTGATCGGCATCGGGCTCTTGGGCACGATCGTGCCCGGTCTTAACTTCGCCACCGCGATCACGTGGTACCTCTGGTTTTGCTTGGTCTTCGTGATGATGGTCGTAGTGGGTCGCGCCTGGTGCGCGATGTGCCCCTTTGGTGGATTCGGCGAGTGGGTTCAACGCCGCACTTTTTGGGGACGCAAGTTGGGTCATATCGGCTTCAATCTCAAATTGCCCGAGAAGGTCGCCCAGTACGGATTCCTGCTCTCCGTGGGCGCCTTCTTGCTGCTCACCTGGATTGAGGAGTTCTTCAATATCGCCGGACCGGGCAATCCGGCCTCGACCAGTTTCATGGTGCTCGGGATTGTCGGCACCGCGCTGTTGTTCTTCTTGCTCTTCGAACGCCGTACGTTCTGTCGCTACGTGTGCCCCCTCTCAGCCTTGATCGGCACGGTGGGCACGATGGGCTCCGTGGCGGGCTTTCGTACCCGCGACCGCGAGGTCTGTTTGAACTGCCAGACGAAAGACTGCATGCGCGGCGGCGAGAGTGGCTACGGATGTCCGTGGTACACCTGGCCCGGGAGCTCGGACTCGAACTCAATGTGCGGGCTCTGCTCGGAGTGCTACAAAGCCTGTCCGTCGAACAACATCGGACTGTTCGTGCAAAAGCCCTTGACTTCGGTGGTGGCGCCGTCGCGTCGTCGAGCCGACGTGGCGTGGTCCATCGCGGTGCTCTTCGGGCTCGTGGTCTACCAGCAGTTGAACGCTCTCACCTCGGTGGGGAATCTCGACAATTGGCTCAACGCCCACACTGCCTTTCCGCACTACCCCAATCCGGTCAGCTACCTCGGCTGGATTGCCGTGGTCGCCCTGGTGATGGCCGGCGTCGCGCGATCCTTCGAGCGGATCTTCGTTCGACGCGACTTCGTGCCCGCCCCGGGCGGACGCGGATTCGGCGATCGCATGAGCGCGTTCCGCGCCTACTTCCTGCCTCTGATGTACGGCATCATCCCGGTCGTGGGGGCTGACTACTTCGCGCGTCAGTTGCCCAAGTTCTTCCAGCACGTGCCCCGCGTGGCGGTATCCGTCGGGCACCTCTTCGGAGTGGGCTCGACGCACTCCTCGCTCTACAACGCCTCGTTGATCGCGTCGAACGCGGGCATCATCGCGGTGCAGGTCGGCGTGATGGGAGCAGGCACGCTCGCCGCGATGTGGACGAGCTGGCGCATCGCGGGGCGTGACCTCGCCCCGATTAGCAATTACCGACGCGGCGTGCAGATCGGCGCCGTCGCGTTCGCCTTGATTATCGGAGTGGCCACCGCATGGCTGTACGTCTTTATGAACGCCGCGAACTAGGGAGAGCCAGATGACTGCCATTGAAACTTCGAGTTCGAGCGCGACGTTGCTGGGGCGACACGTCAGGGTATTGGTGGACCGCTGCGCGGGTTGCCAGGAGTGCGTCGTGCGTTGTCCAACGGGAGCGCTCTCCATGGAGCCCGAAACTTGGACCGCCCTCTCCGACGACGCACTGTGCGTGGGCTGTCGTCAGTGCGAGCGCACCTGTCCGTTCGCCGCGATTTACGTCGAGGGACCACTCGCGGTGACCGAGCGCTTCGACCCGCCGCTGTTTTCGCCGGTGGAACTTCGCGGCAACGTGGAAGAAA
>Ga0307374_10014540_pt1 | contig 10704 bp, 9 predicted proteins | sample OX3MG_FD_202532 | JGI IMG/M metagenome (GOLD analysis project Ga0307374, IMG submission 202532) | Soil microbial communities from Risofladan, Vaasa, Finland - OX-3 | ecosystem: Environmental > Terrestrial > Soil > Coastal area > Acid sulfate soil | place: Finland: Risofladan, Vaasa | collected... | reverse complement strand
TGTCCAGCCCCAGGCAGCCGCACAGCGCACCGATCGGCGGTTGGTTGTGTGCAAGTCACGCCGGCAGGCGGTCGTGGAAGAATCGTGAGGGCTGATCGGCTTTGGGCGGTGCGAGCCCGGATGGCCTGCTAGGCCGGGGGGAAGAATCGCCGTCCCGCGCCGGCGTCAAGACTTTCCCGCAGGTCGTCATGGGCGACCATGAAGGTCAGGGCTTGGACGTCCGGGGCCTCGCCGCCAGCCTGGTCGATGACGGCCCGCATCGCTCGCCGTTCTTCGTCTCCGGTCACACCCGGTGCCAGGCGCACGGCGACGCAAAGCTCAGGCTCTGACTGGCCCGGCTGCATCAGGAAGTACCAGGCCTGCCTGGCTGCGGTTTCGGCGAGCAGTGCCTTGCGCAGCGCGTCCAGCGCCGCCGGGCTGGGCGGTGTCTGCGGGATACCGATTCGCACCTCGGCGGGCTCGGCGACGACGTCACCGGCCACGCCGAGCGGCAGCCGCCCCCGGTCCAGCGCTTCGATCTCGTAGCGGGTGACGTACCCGAAAGTAGGCGAACCCGGGTCGATCACGATCTTGCCGGTGCCTGCCGCCAGCGCCATCTCCAGCAGCGCCCGGGCCGGCAGGGCGACGAACGGCGCGCCGTCCGGGCGCCACGCGAGCACCGCGGCCGTGCTGGTGAAGGCCGGAAGGACGGTGCCGTCGCTGTCCTGAAGCGTCACCAGCGCCAGCTTCTCTCCTGGCTGGGCGGTCCAGGCGCCAGGCACCTGCGGCCGGTCCGGGGTGACGGCTAACAGCGTGGAGTCGAGCAGCACCTGGAAGAGCAGCGCCCGCCGCTCGGGTGTGTCCTGGACCGATACCGCTGTCATGGCATCGACCAGCGCCTGGTTCCCAAGTGGCTGGCCTGTCTCATCCGTTGGCTCTCGCATGCCGGACATGGCAGCAGTGTGACAGGTCAAAACCCGCGAACTGGCCAATGTCCTCACGGCCGGTGCAGTCGCGCAGCCATCGCAGCGGCGCGCCCGCCCCAAATGCCCTGATCTGGGCCGGAGCGGTATCCCCCTCCGACTGACTCCGGGCAAGTACGTAAGGCGGTTCAGGCAGCAGGCCACGTCCCCTGCTGCTGGGCGGTCGCCTGCTGCGTCACCTGGATGGCTCCCAGCACCAGGAGAACGACCGCCGGAACCAACAGCGCGAGCCCGATGATGTCGGCCGCGAGCTCCAGGGTGCGCGAGACGCCGAGTTGGCGGGCCGCCATCTCCGTGATCCCGCCGACGGCGGAGAGTTCCACGCCGAGACTCATCCGCCACGAGGCCAACGGCGCGCGCTTCCGGCGCGCCGACAGCACATGCCCGAAACCAAGCGCGACGGCTGTCACGAGGGCCGCGATCGCCACCGACCATACCCCGACGACGACGAGGCTGAGCGGGCTGGCATGGTCGCCGGGTGCGAGCAACCCATTCGTGCCCAGGCCGGACACGATCGCGGGCGGGCACAAGAGCAGCCACGACAGCAGGCCCCGCCGCCAGCCCGCTTGCTGGACAAGCCACGAATCCAGGCGATCCACGCCACGATCGTAAGGGCTGCGGCGCTTCTCGCCACCGCGAGGATCATTGCGGAACTCCTGACAGCGGCTTGCCGGGCAAGCGTGTGGGTCGGCTACCGGACCCGTTCCGGAGATCATCGCTCAGGCAGCGCTCGCTCCAGGGCCGAAGCATGTATTGGGTGCGTGTCGGCGCTCACGTTATTGAGCAGGGGTGCCGCGACCGCGATCGGCGTGGCTCGCTGCTGTTTCGCCGCGCTTGCCGGCCGGCCGGGCCCGCCGGCGGGAGCTGACCGCTTTGGCCGGATCCGGGCCCGCCGTTACGCTCGTGCCGTGATGGCTGATCCGGTGGCAGGCCAGGTTACGGGCGGCGAGACGCAGAGCCGCGGGCGCGTGTTCGGGCCGCTGAGGGCGCGGGGCGTTGTCCTGATTGTTTTGCTGGCTGGCACGGTGGTGGCCGCGGCGGGCGTTCGCGTCATCCCGGTGCTTGAACACGGTGCTTCCGCTTACAGAACCGCGATCGGCGTCAAGGCGTTCGTCGTGGCGTACCGCATCCTGTCCGTGGCTGCCGGCCTTGTCTTCCTGGCCTGGTTCCGCCGGGCCCGGATCAGCGCGGAGGGCCGTGGCTGGCATCAGCGCTTCGCCCGGGCCTGGACGTTCTGGGGCTGGATCGTGCCCGTCGCCAATCTGTGGATCCCGCTGCAGATCATGGACGATATCTGGCAGGCGAGCTTCCCGCGCCGGCCGCGCGGACCGGTCGCCTGGCTGCCCACGCTGTGGTGGGCGAACTGGACCCTGTGGGGCGCGCTGCTGGTGCTGAACCGGGGCACCGTCGTGGTACTGCAACTGTGGTGGACCAGCCAGCCGCCGGATCCAGCGGCCCTGGGCCATGGCAGTACCGGGCCTTACCAGCCAGATAGCTGGCCCAGCCTCATCGCCTTCGCGGTGGCGGGCCTGGCACTGATATCGATCGTCTGGACGGTCTCCCATGGACCACTCGCCGTGCCGGCCGCGGCACCGCGGCCTAAAGCCAGCGCCGCTGAGTAGCGGCCACCGCTGTTGTGTTCACTTTGCGTGACTGCCACCGGTCATCTGATGGCTGTGGTCTGGCCGGTTTCCGCATGACCGTCCTGGACTGGCCGGGCGGAAAGTCTTCATCTGCGTTGCCGGCGTCTGTGGCGCTGCTGCGCCGGCCTGGCTGCTGTTTCCGGATCGGCGGGCTGGCCCGGCCGTCTCCTGGGCGAAGATACGCGGGGCGGCTGCCATAGTGGCCCTTTGCGGCGCGGCGCCGGTCCCGGCGCCGCGCTGGCCACGATGGCGGCCATGCCGGCGGATGGAGGAAGCTATGGGCGATCACCGGCCCGGCAAGCAGGGCCGGGGTGAGCCGTGCTCTCCCGGCAGGGCTGGCGTGGGCAGGCAGGCGGCGGCGCGGTCCGGGTTCTGGTTCCCGCTGCTGCTGTGCGGCGCGCTGGCCGCGCTGTCCCTGCCGTTGTCCGTGCTGGCCTCACCGCGGCCGGCGACCGGGCTGGCGGTGCTCACCCGGGAGGTCTATCCCATGGTGACCCAGGCGATGTACCTCGGCGGCGGCTCTGCCAACGGGCCGTTCCCATTCCCGCTGGGCTGGTACTGGGTGGGCGCGCTGGTGGCCTGCTGGCTGCTCACCGCGGCCTGGTACCGGTGGCGGGACCGCCGCACCGGCGGCCGGGCCCCGCTGCGCGGTTACCTGGTGACCGGGCTGGTGCTGGCCGCGGTGACCGCCGCCCTGCCCCTGCTGGCATTGGGGGTACCGGTCCAGATGGACGGCCCGGGCATGGGAGCGTGGGCGTGGCTGGACGCCTTCTGGCGGCTGGGAACATTCGCGCTGCTGGCCATCGCCGTGAGCCTGGGGATGCTCGCCCGGATCGGGCACAGCCGGGCGCTGGCGGTTATCACCGCCATCTACACCGCCGCCGTCTGCCTCACCGGCTGGCTCGACCTGCAGCAGGCGCTCACCCTGCCCGCCTTCTACCCGTTCGGGGACCCGGCCGTCCTGCTGCCCGCGGCCGTGCTGCTGCTGGCAGGCCTGGGCGCCATGGCGGCGGCCGGCCTGCGCGAGCTGCGTGCCCGGACCCCCTCGCGTGCCTGAGCAACCGCAGCCTCCGGGAAAGCGGCCAGGTCAGCCGCTCAGGCCGCTCCCCGCCCAGCGCGCTCACATGAGCGCCACCGATCCGGGCATGCCGCCCCGACCGGCCGCACGTACATCACCGGGAAACGCGCGGTCCTCACCACTGCCACGCACGCGGCACCAGCGCCACCGCTAAGCCGCCAGTTCCGCACGGATCCGGTCAGCCACCGACCTGGCCCGCCAGCAGCCGGGTGATGGACCCGGCCTGAGCTTGACGGGAGCGGAACGGCGCACCGAACACCCCGTTCGGTGCTTGCGCCCCGGCCGGTGATTGCCGCGATGTCGCGAGCCGCCCCGATCGGCGGCTACGGGTGCGGCCGCACAGAGGCGTTGGTTACGGTCTGCGACCGTCGGCAGGAAGGCGGCCAGGATGCCCGATCAGTTGCATCGGCCGTCGGCGGCTGGTGTTCCTCCCGGTACGGGGGGATGCCGGCCGTTGTTGGTGATCCTTGGTGAGGACGCCCAGTTGCCGGCGTTCTCGCCGGTGGAGCTTTGCTGCCTGGGCTGCGCCTTGATAACGTGTTGCGTTAATAACGCATCGCGTTATCATAGGGTGTACTGCGATCCTTCCGGGACAAAGACACCGAGGCCGTCTGGCACCGGCGGCGGTCACGCAAGCTTGACCCGCCGTTACAGCGGGCTGCCTGGCGGAAGCTGGCGATGCTGGATGCGGCGGAGATCCTTGCGGACCTGCGGGTGCCGCCGGGGAACCGGCTGGAGAAGCTGGCGGGTGATCGCGCGGGCCAGTACAGCATCCGGGTCAACCAGCAGTGGCGGATCTGCTTCCGGTGGACTGACGCCGGGCCAGAGGACGTGGAGATCACTGACTACCACTAGGAGAGGAGGGAGTATGGCAGCGGACACGATCATGGGACCTGTGCATCCGGGGGAGATCCTGCTGGAGGAGTTCCTCAAGCCGCTGGCGGTCAGCCAGTACCAGCTGGCCAAAGAGATCGGCGTGTCCCGGCCCGGCGGGTCAACGAGATCGTGCACGGCCAGCGCCGCGTCAGCGCGGACACTGCGCTGCGCCTGGCTCGTTTCTTCGGCACCTCGGAGCGGTTCTGGATCAACCTGCAGTCCCGCTACGACCTGGAGATAGAAAGGGACCGCCTCGGCGATGCACTGGATGGCATCCGCCCGCTTACCGCTGCCAGCTAACCGCCCAGGGAAGATCAAAGTGAGTGGCAGATTGAGTGGCAAACGGTGCTTGCGAGGGCCTGTCCGGGGCCTGCGGACGCTAGTCTGTGCTCGCGTTCTGCCTGGTCAGGCGTTCTACCTGCGGTTACAATCGAACAGCCATCTATGGTAAGGAGAAGGTCTACGGTTCGATTCCGTAAGGGGGCTCCAGGTTATGAGAACTTTTCGAATATAGAACCGGGCACCTCACCTCTGCGGGTGGCTTTTTGAGTGGCACATGCCATAGAGAAGGTGCCTGTGACCAGGCATCTTCTGGCCACGCTCTGCGATCGGCACTGGGCCGGTATTCAGGCGCATCGAGCGCAGCGAGCGCCCGCGATGCCGCACCTGATCGCGAACAGGGCTTGCGGGCACCCGTCCACGGCCAGCCGCGCTCCTGGCCGTGACGTACCTCTTCGCGGCAGAACCGGACGTTCGCCGAGCCCAGCGGCAGTGAATGATTATGCGGGCCCGTCGGAGCGGGACGACGGAAGACGGTCGACAGACGGTGCGAAGATCGCGGACTGCGAACACTGATCCCCCAATTGCACGAATGGCCCAGAACCCTTGCTCCCGGCATGCATGAACAGTCGCTACGACTGAGCGCGTTCAACCCAGAAGTTCCGTTTGCCCGGTCAACCTGATTCCTGCTCGGCGCGTCTTACAGACGAGTACCCCGCCGCGTGGCCATATGCGTTGCCTCGGTTAGGGAGTCTGACTTTGATCAGCCGTTGGACATGGGCCACCCCTCTTCGAGCGCGGTCTCGTTCATTGTCGGCCCAGTCGGCGGTCGCTCAAGCTGTGAAGCGGTGCATGTTCGTCTGGACTGCAGCAGATATGGCCGCGCAATCATGAGACCGTCTCGTGGTGTGGTGGTTGCGCTGGTCGTCGTGCTCGTCCTAGTTGCTGGCGCAGTGACGGCCTGGCGTGCCGGATGGCCGCCCGCGATCTTCGGGTCATCTGCAGGTGGGAAGGTGTTGCTGCAGAGCCGGATAGCATCGGTTAGCCGTGTTGGCCCGAAGTCAAGCACGCCATACCGCGTGGCCGAGGATGCCTACGTCAGCGACTCGACCGCCTGGAACCATTTGCCTTCGGCAACGCGGAAAGCGGCGCTGGCCAGGCTGCGAGTGGCGGAGCGCCGGTTCCGGGCGATGGGAACCAAAGTGGTTCCGCAGCAGCCATCGTTAACCGTTTCGCCGGGGCGCCCGCCTAGGGATCCCGGGCAGGCCGCGACATTGCAGGTGAGCAGTGGCGGCGTGGTCCTCGCGGCCCGGGCGGGGAGTTCGGCGGGCCAGCTCCCGGCAGACTTCGGCGCGACCGCCTTCGGCGCTAGCGCGCTGAGCTTCGGAACGCCGGGACTGCTGGGCTGGACACCGTGTGTCAGCGTGACTCCTCCTGGCGGCAAGGCCGTGAAGCTCTGCGGTGGCAAGATCCTCGCCGCGAGCAGCTACTCGGCGCCTGCGGGGCTGACCGAGAGCGTGGTGGCCACCATCGGGGAGGGCTCGGCGCAAGCCTATGTTCCTGTCACGGCGAGCTACACGAACCAGACAGGCAAGCCCGAGAAGCTAGTCATCACCGGCAGCATCGCTGCCGTCTCAATGACCATGTCAGAGCCGTCGCTCTCGGCGGCGGGCTGCAGCTGGTCAAAGCTGCGTTATGACACCCCGTCGGTCGGCGTGCTGTCCCCGAAGCTTCCGAGCCCGCCAATGATTGACCTGGGTAGCTGCCTGAGCAGCTTCAGTTTCCATCTCGCGTTGCCGAACGCATACGTGGCCAAGCTCACCGAAGGCATGGCCGCAGTCCAGAAGATCACCAACTATGCCACTGACGCCTACACCACCGTGGCCAACGCCTCGCAATACGCCAGTGCCCCCGCTCGGCAGGCCTGTGCCACCGGGCAGATCCTGTCTGACCTGTCGGCGTTCTTCACCGATTTCGGCGGAGTGGGGACACCGAGCTGCCAGCCCACCGTCTTGCCGACCTGGACTGGGAGGCTGCGGCCCGGCCAGACACTCGCTTTCCATGTCACACCGGCTATCTCCGCGGTGGACGGCGGCGCCGGGACCGAGACTACTGGCCTGTTCACCTTCATCCACCTGCACTTCGCCGCGGTCCCGCCACCAGCCCCGCCCCCGACACCGGAGTTCTACGTTCACAACGGCATTGAGCTGGGTTCGCTGTATAAGTACCCGGACTTCCCAGCGTCCATCGAGCTGGATAACCACGACGGCATCACCAGCATCCACTGGACCCACGTCGGCCCGTCCAGCGCCACGGCAACTGGGACTCTGAACGTTGACAACTGCACACCCAGCTGTGCGGGCGGAACGTACGTGCAGTACCCGGTCCAGCTGACCGCCTCGAACCCCATGCACTGCACGGTCGCTGTGTACCAGCAATACAGCGACGTATCGCACCCTGTGGCCGCCTACGTGTTCAACAAGATCCAAGTCACCGCGCTCAGCGGAAACCCACCGTCATATCTGGTGGGATCACCGGGAGCGCTGCCACCAGCCTGCGGATGAACGGCCCGGCCCTCACGACTGCACTCAGCACGCCGCCTTGCCCCATCCCGAATCTGCGCCTCCACCGCTTCCAATGGGCATTACTGTAAGCGCACGCACTACGACTGCCGCAGATAGAGCGCGTCAGCGTCGTCGCGGTACGCGGCCGTTCTTCTCATCCCGGTGGCGAGTCGACGGGAGCGTGGCCGACGTTTGCAATGGGTGCCAGCCGATATTCAGTCTGCCGCCGTACCGCCATTCGAGACAATCTGGCCGACATCAGCGGCCACGCACCGACAGCGGAAAGCGGTCGACTCGGCCACCGCCACAACGGGTCATGAGAGTAAGCGGCGCAGGCGCTCACGATCCCGACACGGCCTGAGTGAACGGCTCATCGATCCAGAGTGACTAGGCATCGCACCATCGACGCGCAGCATATGGCATCGGTTGCGCTAGACTTGGCACATCTACTGTGGCTGAGGAGCATAGTGGTTGGAGTTCGAAACGTGTCATCTGAAGCTCGTGAGTTCTCGGCATGGTCCACCCTGCGGAATCGGGTTCCGATCGCTACCTTATCCGTTGCATGCCTCAAGCTCTGATGATGTAGCCGCTTAGAGGTGCATGATGGGCAATCGCCGGGGAAAAAGTTCTTCCAGGAATCCTCCACGACCAAAAAGTTCAGCCAAGAGAAATTCTCGACCTGTATGGTGGAAGCAATCGAGCGCAAAGATTCTTGCGCTTGTTGTCGCTCCGGGGATTGCCGGTCTGGTTGGCTCTTGGCTTCTCTGGGCGGCAGGTCCATCTCAACCTTCGCCCTCTGCAACGGGGAAATCATCTTCCATCAGTAATCATCGCTCTGCAACAAATTCTGGCCCCCCATTAATCATCGAAGACGTCCGAGCGGGTCCCTGGGAGTACGCTTCTTTCGTCTCTCCCAGAAAGCTCGTACTTAGCAAGAGCCAGCTCGCAGCTTTGGACTCGTCGCACTCTAACGCAGGGTTCGGAGCGGTTCCATCAGGTGATGCAATCACGAACCAGGAGTGGATTACTCTCACAGTCGCCGGGGATTCATCGGCGCCAGTAACAATAGATAACATTGGAATAGTGAAGCATTGCCAAGCACCGCTCACGCGGGGAGCGACCCTCTTCTATGCTCCTCAAGGCGCAGGCTCGATGAACACTTCCCCTGTCTACTTCAACCTCGATCAGCCGATCGTTCTCGGCCAGTATTTGTCGGCGCGGACAGGTAAGACTTCTAGCAACTTCTTTGCCAAGTATGTCGTGACGCTAAAATACCATGAACCGTGGACATTCGCAATTTTCGCCGTAACAGACCGTCACTATTGCCAATTTTCCTTCCGCATGTCAGTGGCAACCACGCAGGGCACTGTAACCGAAACGGTAAATAACCACGGGAAACCATTTCTTCTGACTTCAGACGGTGAGACCATGGACAAAGTGCCATTCTCCTCATATGCAGTTGTTTACGCTCTCAGCGCTGCTAACAGCCAGGACGTTTTCCACTACTTCCGAGTGAATCCGGCGACATACAACGGGTCACGGAACCCAGCTGCGTTTCCGCTAGGTTAGAGCATGCATGGCTGACAACGGCAACAAAACGTTGAGCTAGGCGGCACCCGTGAGAAGATGGCAGAAGGCGATGTTCATCGCTTCATGCTCCCTGACGGCGGGGCTGGTACTGGGTCGCGGAGCGATTGTTGCATGGCACTGGAGATCGCAGACTGGAAACAGACCGCAAACTGGCCATGACCTGCACGCAGCGCGTGGGTATAAGGCACCGCTTCCTGCAGGTGCATCTGGCGGCAGTATTGAATCCATCACTTGCTTTTCGCCATCCTATTGTGTAGGCATCGGACGCTACACCGCTAGCTCAACTCTTTTCCCCGTGCTTGTGGTAACAGGTGCAGGCTCTGAATGGAAAGCGGCTGCCGTACAGTTGCCAGCCAACGCTCGAAGCGTCGGCTTTAACCCCATCGATTCGGTATGCCCGACTAGGTCTACCTGCATAGGCGTCGGGTCATACCTTGGTCCGGGCGGTCAACGGGGACTACTGGTGACCGGTTCGGGTAGCTCGTGGGAAACAACACAAGCTCCACTCCCCCGGAACGCTAGCCGCACGCCGGATGCCACCCTCAGCGCTGTCTCGTGCGCATCCGCAGCCGTGTGTACTGCTATCGGTAGCTATAAAGACGCCGCCGGGGGCGGTCAGGGCATGCTGCTGGCCCGAACAAGGACTTCCTGGAGTCCCCTCGAAGTCGGAGCCAACCTCAACGCCGTGGCATGTGCACCGCGCGCCATGTGCGTAGTCGTCGGATCGACCTACGGGAGCACCTCCGAGAACGACGAAGGCGCAATAGTGACTGGAACTGGAGCCTCCTGGAAAGCCAGGATAGCCCCGCTGCCGGCGAATGCCGCTGCTCATCCGGGCGCCGTCCTTGAATCGGTGGCATGCCCAACCGCACGCATCTGCGTCGCCGCTGGTTACTACACGGACACGTCGGGCAAGCAAGATGGCCTGCTGCTGACCGAGCATGGAACATCGTGGACCGCAACCGAAGCACCACACACGGGTGCACTTCTGCACGTGGCGTGCAGCTCACCAACCGCCTGTGTGGCCATCGGCAATAGCACGCTTATGTTGGCAGCCGGTGCGGGCAACAGCTGGAATGCGGTTTTCATACCATTGCCGAAAAACGCGGTAAAGAATGTTACCGCACTTGGTTTCTACTCGGCTTCCTGCGGCCCAACACCTACCTGCGTCTTTGCCGGATACTATGAAACAACTGCCAAGAAGCAAGAAGGGTTGATCGTAGCTGGATCAGGGAGTTCCTGGACGGCCACCGAGGTAATATTGCCCCCAGATGGACGTAACAGCACTAGCGCATCCCTGGATTCAGCGACGTGCCCTTTCGCCGCGACATGCATCGCTGTCGGCAGCTACAATAACTACTCTTCCGATCAGCCTCTCATCGGCGTTTACAACCTTCTCCATAGGAAGCCCCGCTTCCCTTGGCCCTGGCCGCCAGGCTGGCACTGATGCTCCTGTCCCGGTGGATGCCGACGCGCAGCGCCGAAGGAGTTGCACTAACCCGCCGGGTCGAAGGGCTCCGCAGGCACCCGATGACCGCAGCAGTAACCCAGGCCCACCCTGCCGGGCAGCCCGGCACGCTGTAAGACCACCTGCCCTATGCGATCGCCTTCGGGTGCACCCAGCAATGGGGCTGAGCTCACAGGCTCCCTGGCCCGCGCCGACCAGGCACCAGCGTGGTACCAGCCCAGAGCACCGTTCACCCCCGCCAGCC
>Ga0307374_10014535_pt1 | contig 10706 bp, 10 predicted proteins | sample OX3MG_FD_202532 | JGI IMG/M metagenome (GOLD analysis project Ga0307374, IMG submission 202532) | Soil microbial communities from Risofladan, Vaasa, Finland - OX-3 | ecosystem: Environmental > Terrestrial > Soil > Coastal area > Acid sulfate soil | place: Finland: Risofladan, Vaasa | collected... | reverse complement strand
GGTATCATCTTCTCCTCCCCGTCGTGGGCCCGTGGCGCAGTTGGGAGCGCGTCTGACTGGCAGTCAGAAGGTCAGGGGTTCGAATCCCCTCGGGTCCACCAAATTTTTGAGATCAGAATTGGCATTAAGGGCGGGTCATCCCGACCACGTGGCTACCTTGACATCAAAGTTGACACCCTATTGACATCAAATCACGCCTCGTTCAGCTCTCCAGCGAGTCGCGGTCGCGCCTGCAGAGCGGGCGGGGGAGTTATCGGGTCGGCGCGGCGGTCCAGAGTTGCGGAATCCCAAGAAACCCAACCGTCCGGGATAGTCGCATGGTGACAGCGTCGGTGTAGGGCTTATTGTCACCGAGCACCAACTATGGACATATATGCCGTCGTATTCTCGGGTTGCGATGATCGGTTCGATGTTCCTCTACGATCTTGGATTGGAGTTCCTGGCGAAGACCCTTCTGTACCTCGGCGCAGACACTGTCGCCGCCCACGACTTGCACGGGAACAACCTGATGCCGGGTGCGATTGCGATCGAGGACCCGTGGGTTTCACAAACCATCGCCAACGCATTGAAGGCGGCAGCCGCCACGAGGCCGACTGTCGGAACAGTCATCGTCACCATGGCGCCGAGTTTGCTGCCTCCACGCTTGTCGCGGGTCGTTACAGCTGTGCTTCCGGAGGGCTACCTCATCGCCCACGTCGGCGACATTCGCAGGTCGCTGACTGACTCAGTAGCTTTTAGCCTGGCATCAGAGATCAAGAAGTGGATGATCGAGCGCCAAAATCCGTACTTCCGGAGGAGACCAAGGTGGCTGCCATCCTTGCCGAGCTACCAGCTTGACATGACTCCGTTCGGGACAGAGCTATCCAGGTTTCGGCCGGGCGGATAGCTGACGCTCGGTCGCCGCTCGCATCGCTTGGGATTCATCGACTTGCAGGCTCGCTCCGCCCGGTTGGCTCTGGCCGCCAGGGAGCGGCACGAAAAGGTCAGCCGCGGGTGTGCTGACCCCCCGCTTGAGCTGAGGTCCTTCGATGCGGGGTCATGAGCTTGCCAAAGAGCGGGTTGCGACTCCTCGGATGCGACAGGGGCAGCGGCGACGATGAGCGCCATGCCTCGGGAAGGACGAGGTTATCTGAGAGAAACATCACCTCGCGGCCTTCGTATCGCGTGTGGGCGCTGTAACCCAGGTCGTAGATAATCCGCCGGCGGCCAGGATACAGTCGCGTTGAGACGGCGGCAGCGTCGTATGTGACGAGCCAGGGGCACTTCAGCTCGAGCACTTTCTTGGCGAGCACCCTATGGTCGTCGAGTGTGTAGTCGTTGAGGTACAGGCCTTCGCCGTTATTGATGTACGGCGGGTCGCAAAACGCGAAAACGTTCCGGCCAAGCTCGGGCACGGTCGTCGTTATGAAGTGAAGCGCCTCTGATTGGTAGAGATGTATTCGGTTTGCGTACCGAGCGATGCGCCGAATCCGAACAATGAGATCCTCAGGGTTGAACCGCGCGTCGATGCCCCATTTCGCGGTCTGATTGAACCCCCCGATGAGCCCCCCATCGATGATCCCCGACCGGTTTGTCCGGTTCAAGTAGAGAGCTGCGTACCCAAGGTCATCGATTTGGGCGGTGGCGCGATTCTCGTAGACCTTGCGCTGCTTTCTCCACTCCGACACCGTGAGCTTCGCCTGCTCGATGCGGCGGCACAGATCTTTCGAGTCATACAAGACCGTATGCCAGAAGGCATACACCGGTCGGCTCAAGTCGTTGATGTGGATCGTCGACGCGTATTCCTCCAACAGCAGTGCGAGGCCAATCGCGGCACCCCCGGCGAACGGTTCGGCATAGGTAACGTCCTTGAGGCGGTTGGCGTCGAGCAGCTGCGTGACTGCCGAGGTCAGACGACGCTTGCCGCCTGGGTAGCGCAGAGGAGAGTAGAACGGCACAGCGGGGAGCCTAGCGGCTCGTCAACAGATTGAGCGAAGTTTGAGTCACAACGCCCACAAGGCGGTCATGAACGGCTGGAGCTTGTCCCAAGTTGCGCGGAGATCGGTCGGGCTCGGAGAGGCGTGCGGGTTGTGTACATAGTTGTGCATGGCGGTTACCGACGGCGCCAAGAAGGAGTCCATCTGACACGCCATTCGGGCCGCCTTGGCCTGCGCTTCAGTGACTTTCTTATGGCGAAGGAGATCGTCGAGAGCTCCGCGCAGTTTCGAATCCAGCGGGGTTCTGTCATTGATCCGTATGCCGTGGGCGTCGCAATAGGTATCGAGACTAAGCTCGAGGAACACCCGGAACAGCACGCTCACGGCGTTTGTGTGGGTCTCCAGGCTCAGCCTCCGAAGCTCACGATTAATGTTGCGCATCCGGCCCTCTGGGGTGTTGAGGCTGCAGTCTGGCGGGATGAGTTTGTCGCGCACCCCGGGCGTGCGCGCTGATCGAGTCGTCGCCCGCTTGACAGGAGGTCCGCCCTCAGCAGCCGGGATTCCCTCGCCTGGCTTGCGCTTGGCGACGACCTTAGGCTGCTTGGTCGCGTACTCCTCGATTTGCTCCTTCAAGTAAACGTCACCGACCTTGATCCGCTTGGCGGTCAGGTCCGTGACGACCCGTTTCAGGGCTTTGGCAGACGCGGCCTCGTCGGCGACGATGTAAAGCTTGCCGTCGCCCATCTCCAGGCCCATCTGCTCCCGGAAAACCGGGTTTCGAAGAAGTCTCTCGAACGTGGATCCCCACCGGCCCCGGCGCTGCTCCGCAGTGAGTTCTCCATGTCGCACGAGGAAGTCCAGAGCCTGATTTCGAAGGCTCGACTTGCCACCTCGGGCCCGGAAGCGCGCTACCTCGTCTGATCCCCACCGCAGAACGCCAGCGCCCTCGTTGCCGCCGGTGTGACGGAGTTCGATCCAATGGTGGGCCTCTTCGCGGTTCTTAACGACCACACAGTCGAACTCCTCGATTGGGTTCTCGAGGTACTGCTTGCTGAGCGACCTGAGGCGCTTGAGGACGGCGGGCTTGACCGAATCTGCGACTACCTCGGGATTCTCAAGAGCTCGGAGAGCTGCCAAGCGGCGGTTCCCCTCGAGAACGACATACCGGCCGCGCTCAGCGGCCTCCATAACGATCGGAAGGCTGGACGGGTCGGTACGGTAGTGGACGATGTCCGCGGCCAGGATCGCCAGCTTTGGTCCTAGGGAATCCGCGAGTTCCTGCAGCACTTTGTGCTGCCCCACGTTGGGCTCACCCAGCCGTGGATTCTGTTCGTCGATAAGCAGGACTGCCGGGCTTATAGTCTCCGTTTCGGCCATACCTGGTCCTCGCCCCTACGTGGTCATCGGGCCGTCGGCCGGCGGCTCACCGGGTGCTTCCCTGCGCCGAGCATGCGATCGAACGCAAGTCTATTCGCTCAGAGAACTGTCCAAATCGTTGTCCCCGGGTGTTCCGCCGCCGCGATTGGTCGGGAACGGCGCTGCCGAGTTAAAGCAAGTTCGCGATATCCCAGGCCTCAGCGCCGGTCAGCGATCACGTTCAGGGCCGATCGATCGGTCCATAGCGTCGGCCGCTTCGTGCTTCAACACCGGCATCACGTGCGCGTACATGTCCATAGTCACAGAGATCCGACTGTGACCCAGCGTCTCCATGATCACTCGCGGATCTGTGTGTTGGGCTAGTAAAAGGCTCGCGCATGAGTGGCGTAGATCGTGGAATCGCATTCTCGGAAGGCGGGCCTTACGGAGAATCCGACGAAACATCCTCTGCACGTTTCGCGAGTCGAATGGTCGTCCCGATGACGTCGTGAAAACAAAGTCGTGGTTGTGCCAGTCCCTCCCGGCTGCGCGACGCAGGTCATTTTGCCGTTCTCGATGCTTTCGTAGCGATTCGGTGGTCATCACGGGCAGAATGAGCGTGCGACGGCTCCGCCGAGTCTTGGTCTCAGCCAGAACTTGGCCTTGGCCCGTCACTCGATGGAGCGCCTTTTCGATGCGGAGCTGCCGCCGAGTGAGATCAACATTGGCCCACTGCAGGCCGAGCGCTTCACCCATCCGCAGCCCGGTGCTGACGGACACCACAACGAGCGCCTCGATGGGTTCGCCGCGCGCAGCCTCGAGCAAGCGCACAGTCTCATCTGGAGACAGCACCCGTGCGTCTCGGTCTTCGACTCGAGGGCCGTCGGTCAGGGTTGCCACATTTCGTGCAACCAAGCCCCAGCGCACCGCCTTGTTCAGCGCATTTCTGAGGATCAGGAGCGAGTATTTAACGCTGCGGTTTGAAAGGCGGTGCGATCCTTGCAGGTCGGCTACCATTCGGGCTACGTGATCGATGGTCAATTTCTCTAGCGTGATCTTGCCTATCCGCGGCGCGATATGGAGGCGCACGAAGCCCTCGTAGGAGACATAGGTGGCGGGCCGAATTGAGGGGCGGACTGCGACGAGCCACCGCTGGAGAAACTGGCCGAGCTGCGGGCTCCGGGATGGCGGCGGGACGCCAGCCGCCACCTCGTTGAGTAATCCCCGGATGCGATTCTCGACTTCAGTCGGGGTGCGGCCGTAAACGACCTTCCGCTTTCTAGGTTCATCTCCATCGCCGAGGTCGACGTAGCCGCTCCACCTCCCGTCCTTGCGGGGGAAGATCGCCCCAGTACCTTTGATTCGACGCTTATTCATATACCTAGGAAAGGTCCGAAATGCGCTGGCTCTGAAGGCGTCCAAGTAGGCCCCTAGGTGCGGACGGTTGCCAAGAGACTTGAGTCTGGATCCACTCCTGCAGCTGCTCGCGAGGTATGCGAGTCGATCGGCCGATGTGCAAAGACGGCAGCTCGCGCGCGGCGAGCAGCTCAAAGATCTTCGAACGGCTGAGTCCGAGTGTGGCGGCCACCTCCGCCGGTCGAAGCAGGAGGCTTCCTCCCGAGGCAACGTGGTCGGCCGCGTGGGGAACCCGATCGTCTCGGAGTTCCAGCCCTACTCCGCGCTGGCCACGAACAACAGAGGGAGGGGCCTTGAGAGCAGATGGCCGGCCAGAGCGGCGACTGAGCGCGCTAGATTTGGTCACTTCGACTTACGCAGCCGAATCAGCTTGGATCGCACCACGCGTGAGACGCGGCTCGCTGCCTTGGCTGCCATCGGCAGCGCTGCAAGCGGCAGCGTACGAGCGAGCATTCCCACCGGAGTCATGCCGAATGCCATGCTTCCGACATCGCGTGTGACCCTGCCGGCGGTGCCGTGCGCGAACTTGATGCCGGAGAAGAGCGCGACCGGGGAGATGGCGGTAATCAAGAGCACCGCGAAGCCATCGGCCATCCAGTCCGCCTTGCCGTTGTGCGGCGCCGTGCCGAGCACTGCGGGAAGCAGCAGCGAGAGGCCGACGACAAACGCGGTGGCGACGACGAACTTGGAGAGCAGAAGGCCGATCACGAACTCCGCCAGGTGCAGCGCGCCGCTTGCCAACCGCGGCCAGATGGCGAGCACGCAGACCAAAGGGACGAAGGCGGTGATCGTGAGCACCAGCGCCGCGCGCACGATCAGCTCCAGGTAGACGATCAGGGCGAGGAAGCTGACCAGGAGAGCCATGAGGATCAGCGCCACCACATTCAGGTGAATCTGAGAGGGATCGATGCTTCCGGCTGACACGATCGCGTTGGGATTGGCGGCGGCGAGCTCCTTGTCCCAGGCGTGACCCAATAGAGCGGCGTGGACGGTGGCGTACTGGACGATGGCGAGCCCCGAGTAGGCGAAGAAGATGCAGCCGATGACGCGCGGCACCACCGAGAGGTCGAGCCCGTGCTCGCCGCCGAAGATGCGCTCGATGATGCCGAAGGCGATCACGGCGCCGAGGACCAGGAGCGAGATCGCGAGCACCCGGTTGTAGATCGGGACCAGGGCGGTGAAGTCGGGCTCGGTGGCATCGCCGAAGGAGTGCATGAGGTTGGAGATGCCCCAGAGCGCGTCCTTGATCGCCCAGGTTGAGATCGCCTGCACGATCTGATTCACGTAGCCGGAGTAGTGGTCGGTTGCGGCGCTCACGAGAAGAGGCGTCCGGCGTAGTTGGCGGCGGCGATGCCCAGGTAGAGCAGCGCCACGGCGGCGATCGACACTCCCAAGGACGACTTGGAGCGCTCGGCAAGCTGGGCATTGGAGCTGAAGGCGGCAAAAACCCAGCCGATCAGCGAGACGGCGATGCCAATGCCGGAGACCAGCACCAACAGGCCGGCGGCGTTGTTGGCCAGGTGCTCGAGCCCGGCGAGGACGTTGGGCGGCAGCCCTCTGAGGTCGGGGCGGACGACGATGTCAGCGACGCGAAGGATCAATAGGGATCTCCTTTGCCGCGTAGGCGGCGAACCACGGTGGACAGGGATGGGCGGCGCTGGGACCGGCCGGCTGGCGCGCCTCCTTCGGCCAGCCGGCGAAAGTGGGGGACCTGGTCCCAGCGCCTGAGCTGCAAGCGGGCGGGCGGCGCCGAGGCATAGACCAGTACCGCCTGGCCCAGCCGGCGCAGATCGTCGGGGCTGGAGAGCGGATGGCCGAGGCGCTGTTCCGAGGAGTTCGAGCTGCGAGGGTTGCCGTGCTGGAGGCGATAGGTGCGCGTCTCGTCGCCGATGGCACGGCTGAAATGCTCGAGCGTGATCAGGTCGCCCTGGCCGGGGAGCAGCAGGCGGGCGCGGCAGTTGTTCCACACCGTGCGCGCCTCCTCGCGGCCGTAGCCGGCTTCGATCTGGGCCAGATCGTGGAAGCAGAGCAGGAGCTGGATGCCCTGGCCGGGCCCGCTCGAGGCATAGCCGGCGAGTCGGGGGATGCGGGCGAAGTTGGCCGCCTCATCGAGCGCCAGGAGCAGCCGCGGTGCCAGCACCCCGCCTTGGGTGCGCGCGCGCAGCGTCGCCTTGCGCAGCAGGCTGCCGATGAGAGCTGAGAAGAGCGGCCGGCAGCGCTCCGCCTCTTCGGCTGGCGCGACCAGATAGAGGGTGCCGCCGCGCGAGAGCAGTGCATCGAGATCCAATTCGAGCTCGCTGCCGGTGGTGGCAGCGCAGACGCGCTCATCGACCCACAGGCCCAGGCACGTGCGGGCGGTCGAGGCGATCGAGCCCGCCTCGCGGTCCGGGGTCAGGGCGTGTGCCATCAGCAGGTCGGCGGTGCGGGCGTCATCGACCACTTTGGAGAGCTCGGCGTAATCGGCCTGGGCGGTGCGGTTGAGGGCGATCAGCACCGTATTCATGTCGCCGCCGCGCTCCTTGGCGAAGACCGCCAGCGCGGTGATCAGGTTGGCGGCGGCGAGGTACCAGTGCGCTGCGCTGCCGCCCTTGCCGTAGGCGGTAAAGTGGTCGGCGAGCTCGGCGGCGGAGCCGCAGTCGCTGATGGCCGAGATCGGATTCCAGGTCGCGGCTTGCAATCCGAACTCGGCTGTCCATGAGGTGTCGCGATCCAGCGGTGCGAAGACCCAGACCGGCCCAAGTTGGGCGCGGTGCCGTGCACTGAGGCGGACCAATTCCTCTTTGGTCGAGGTGGCAACAGCGGCGCCCGACCAGGTGAGCAGCGTGGGCACGACCACGGTCGAGGTCTTGCCCGAGCGCTGAACGCCGAGCAGGAGCACGTTGTCCTCGGCCGGCGATTGCAGCAGTTGGCGGCCGACGAAGCCGAGCACGATGCCATCGCCGGCGGCGCGCTCCGGCCTGGTGATTCGGCCCAAGCGTCCCCGCTCACGCCAGCCGGCCCAGCGGCTGGAGCCGTGGCTTTGCGGGCGTGCGGACGATAAGCCGCCCAAAACCAAAGCGATAAGCTCGGTGACGGCGTTGATGAGCAGGTCGGCGAGCAGCGTGGCGAGCGCAGTCATCGCATCCAGCCCTCACGCTCCTGCCGCGCGAGATCCTCTTCGAGCTCGCGCTGCATCTGGTGGTGGTAGCTCAGAGCTGCCCCACGCAGTTGGAGCAGCGCCGTGCCGAAGAGCCGGCTGCCTCGGACGTGTCTGTTCGGACGCGACAGCGCGTTACCAAATAGGGGACGCACGCGCTGCTGACGCCAGCGGGTGGCGTGGCTCTGCAGCTGTGGTCGGGTGACTGTCAGTGCGAGTCGTGGAGCTGCCGTGCCTTCAGTGCGCCCCCGCTCGAGCTCGCGTTGTCGCTCGACTTCGCGCCCGATCGCTTCTTTCATTCGCTGCAGGCGGCTGCGCGTGATGAGCACCGCCTGGAACTTCCCCGGCTCGAGCTCTCGCCGTGCCGCCAGCACGATGTGGACGTGGTGGTGGGCGGTGTTGCGATGCTCGGCCGCGAACCACGGACCGATGCCGCCTGTGCCTGCGTCCTCCTCCAGCTGCTTCATGGCTACAAGCGCCAGGCGGGGGAGGTCAAGGCCGCGCCAATCCTCTGGCGACAGGATCAATTGGTAGACCGCGCGCTGCTGGTCCACCAACTTGCCGTCGGCACTCTGGACCCACTTCGGCGCCAATCCCTTGATCGAGCGCGAGACGTAATCCACCAGCCGGCGACGGTCAACCTCGACGTCTGGGTCGGGGCCGAAAACGCGACCGCCCGGCGACGTGCGATCGCGATGGGCGACATAGCGTACGAAGGCGTCGAGACCAGCGGCTTCGGGTTCTGCGTGCTGGTCGCGGTATTGCACGTAGCGCAGGAAGCCGCCGACCGCCTTGCGCACCCCGCCAGCGACGGAGACTGGGGTGTACCTGAGCGCCAGGATCGAGCGGGCCGATCTCACTGGCGATCCGCGCGCGCGAGGATCCCTTCAGCGGTCGCCAGCCGCTCCATTGCCGCATCCGCCGCCGCGTCCAGGAGCTGCCGCGAGCGCGTGATGCCACCAGGAATCGTTGCTTCCTGCAGCTTCAGGACCTGCTCGACCGCGATCAGGATGGCGGCGTCGCGGATGACCGACTCGTCGCGTCGGCTGCCCGAGTCGAAGGTCGCCTCCTCCAGCTCGCGCGCGATGAGCAATCGCAAGAGCTGGCTCATCGAGAGGTGGCGCTCCTTCGCCATGGTCCTGACGGCAGCTCGCTGCTCGGGCACCAGACGCACCCGCAAATGCGAGAAGCGCGCAGCAGCTGCACTTTGGCGCGTCGGCCTCAACCCCTCTGCCCTTCCGTTGGGCTGCTCATCCGCGCCCGGGCTCGCGCCGACTTGAGCCGGCGCCGCATCTGCTTTGGCGTGATGCCGACTTCGCCGGCCAGCACCTCGATCGATTCGCCGAGCACGTTGGCGCGATAGATCACGCGAATGTCGGCGACCGACGCCCTGCCGATAGGCGTCTCGATGACCAGGTCGGGCTCGGCGCGTTCCCGACCCTCCAGCTCGCCGTCGAGCTCGACCGTCTGGTCAAGCTGCTCAGCCAGCAGTGACTTCAGGAGCTTGCGCGCCGCCCGCTCGACCAGCCGGCGCGGGATCCAGCGGTCCTCGCAGATCGGCCGCCATCGGGAGGCGATTTGCAGCGCCTCGAGGATCAGCTGCTGGGCGACGTCCTCCTGGTCGAGGTAGGGCGGGACGGCGTGTAGCTGCCTACGGGCTGCGCTCAGCCAAGGTCCCAGCCGCTCGACGAGCAGTCCTGACCACCGCTGTTTGGGGCCAACGCGGTAGGCCTCGAGCAGCCCGGCCCAGGTGGATGGCGTGCTGCCGTGGACGACAGCCGGCGTCGGCATTTCTTCGACCGCGGTTTCCATGGCTCCTCCTCGTCTGAGATTTGTGTTGGGCTTCATCGCCCTCTACTTCTCTTATCTGCTACGAGGAGAGGCAAAATGGCCGCCTTCTAGCGACTTATCTGCGACTACTGAGCGACTCTTTTGCGACTACTGATCTCAGCGGGACCGTCGCGGCCTCACAGCCGTTCGCACCTTAGCTGCCGGTCCAAGTGCGAAAAGCGCTTCTATGATTGCCGCGCTTTGACCATTGCCGCGGCGCCAAACAAGGTGAATGATCGGCTCCCTCCGGCGGCCGTTTTGTTCATCTCAGCCGTGCTTCTCGCCGCCCTCATCCTGGCCGTCGCCGCCCTCGGAACCAGCCTGCTCGGGGTCCCTACTTCGTACGCCAATGGCGTCGATTCCACGCTTGGCGCTCAGGTTGTTCGCGACTTCTTGGCCGACCAGGACGCCGAGGCAGCCGCGCTTTCCAATGGCGATCAGGGCCCGCTTGGCGGCCACCTGAGCGACAGCGCCCTGGTGGATGTGATCGACCAGATCAGCAAGCAGTCAGCCGCCAGTGCGCCGCCTCAGGTCAGTTTCCAGCCGGCATCGCTGACCGTCCTCCGGGCCTCCGATCCCACCGACTCCACACTCACCATCGAAGTCCAGGAGGACGGGACCAAGACCTTTGTTACCACCTCTGGCCCCGACGCCGCCCCGGCAGCGCAGGCGGTCAGCTTCCATGGCGACTTCTGGCTGCGCATTCCTAGCGGCAGCCACTACACCATCGCCGACCAGCACATCCAGACCTTGCCGACTTCGCCGCTGCCAGCAGCTGCCGTGGTCGCGGCGGCATTGGTGGCGGTCGTGCTCGCAGCCACGCTGGTGCTCCGCCAGCGCGGCCTGCGCCCGATAATCGGCGTCTCGCCGGCGGCGCAGCCGGTTGTCGCACCGGCACTCATTGAAGTGGCAGCGGATGCCGATGCCCTGCCCGATCCGCTCCGGCCGCCACCGGAAATGGTGGTGCGCACCTTTGGCGGCCTGCACATGCACCAGGGCGGGAAGGACTGGGCTCAGGATTTGCTGTCGCGCCCGGCGACCGGCTTTGTCTG
>Ga0307374_10014534_pt1 | contig 10707 bp, 4 predicted proteins | sample OX3MG_FD_202532 | JGI IMG/M metagenome (GOLD analysis project Ga0307374, IMG submission 202532) | Soil microbial communities from Risofladan, Vaasa, Finland - OX-3 | ecosystem: Environmental > Terrestrial > Soil > Coastal area > Acid sulfate soil | place: Finland: Risofladan, Vaasa | collected... | reverse complement strand
GCCGAACAGGATTGCCACGGAGGGTGTTCTCTACAGGTGCCATTGGTTGCTTTTGGTTTTATCGATCGCAGGCGCTCTGGCGGCGCCTTGCCGCCTGGCGGCCGCCGACAAGCCGGCCAGCCGCGCCGCGATCGAACCCGGGCCCGCGGCCCAAGCACGTTTGCAAACCGCACTGATCGAAGCTTCGCCCGGCGCGACGATCGAACTGGCCGCCGGCACGTTCGACTTTACGGCAACGCTTTCGCTCGACGTGCCGAACGTGACGCTGCGCGGGCAGGGCCGCGACGAAACCATTCTGAACTTCGCCGGCTTGTTACCGGGCACCGGTGGCGAGGGGCTGGCAGTCACCAGCGGCGGCTTCACGCTCGAAGACCTGGCTGTCGTCGATGTCAAGGGCGACGCGGTCAAGGTCACAGGCGCCGACGGCGTGACGCTCCGCCGCCTGCGCGTCGAATGGACCGGCGGCGCGAAACCGACCAACGGTTCGTACGGTCTTTACCCGGTGCTCTGCCGCAATGTGCTGGTCGAAGACTGCGTCGTGCGTGGATCGTCTGACGCGGGCATCTACGTCGGCCAGTCGCAAAACATCGTCGTCCGCCGCAACCTCGCCGAGCAGAACGTGGCCGGCATCGAAATCGAAAACTCCCTCGACGCCGACGTGCTCGACAACGAACTGACCGATAACTCCGCCGGAATCCTCGTCTTCACGCTCCCCGACCTGGTGCAAAAGGAGGGGCGCAACTGCCGTGTGTTCAAGAACCGCGTGGTCGCGAACAACCACGAGAACTTCGCGCCCAAGGGAAACATCGTCGCCCAGGTGCCCGCCGGGACGGGCATCATGGTGATGGCCGCCGACTCGATCGAAATCTTCGACAACGAGCTTTCGGACAATCAGACGGTCAACCTGACCATCGTCAGTTACCTGGCCGCGAAGCTCAAGTTCACCGATCGTGAGTTTGACCCGTTCCCCGAGGCGATCTTCGTCCACGACAACCGTTTCGCGGGAGGTGGCGACAAGCCGGCGGGCGAGCTGGCCCTGCTCAAGGTCGTGCTCTTCCGGCGCACCCTGCCCGACATCATCTGCGACTGGGCGCAAGATCCGGCCAAGCTCGTCGACGGCGAATTGCCCCTCGAGCTGCAACTGCGGCTTGCAAACAACGGCGACGCCGACTTCGCGCGGATCGACCTGGCCTCGACGATTCCCGACCCCAAGAAAGTAAGCCAGGACATCAAGCCTTACACCGGCAGTCTGCCGCGGCTTCCGCCGGTGAAACTGGCTGCGACGACGGCGAAACCCTCGCTTTCAGGCCGCGCGCCGCCACGGAAGCTGTCGGAATATCGCCTCTTCGAGGGTAACGGCGCCTCGCAACGTCCGCTGGCGGGCGTGATTGCGTACGACGTGGCGACGCCGCTTTTTTCCGACTACAGCGTCAAGCACCGCTTTGTCCAGGTTCCCAAGGGAATGCCGGCGGATTACACGGCTGACGGTACGATCGAGCTGCCCGTCGGCACGCGAATCGCAAAGACGTTCGCCATGCCGCGCGACCTGCGGCGGCCGGACGAGGGCGAGCGACTGTTGGAGACGCGGATCCTCCAGCGCACCAGCGAGGGCTGGACCGGCCAGGCGTACGTCTGGAACGACAAGCAGACCGAGGCCGTGCTGCAAGTGGCGGGCGGAACGCTCGACATCGAGTGGGTCCACACCGATGGTCGAGCGCGCCGGAACCACTACATCGTTCCGAACGTCAATCAATGTAAGGGGTGCCACACGACCAACCGCGGCATGCAACCGATCGGCCTGAAGGCGCGGCACCTCAACCACGATTTCGCTTACGCCGAGGGTGCCGAGAACCAATTGGCCCATTGGGCCCGCATCGGCGCCTTGGCCGGCGCGCCCGCGCCCGCCGACGCGCCGCGGTTGTCGGCCTGGGACGACGAAACGGCCGGACTTGAAGCACGTGCGCGGGCCTGGCTCGAAGTCAACTGCGCCCATTGTCATCAGCCGGGCGGCCACGCGCAGAATTCAGGGCTGGACCTGCTGGCGGGCCAGACCGACCCGACGAAGCTGGGTATTCTCAAACCGCCGGTCGCGGCAGGCACGGGTTCGGGCGGTCTGCAGTACGACATTGTGCCCGGCAAGCCGGAGAAGTCGATTTTGATGTTCCGGCTCGTTTCGACCCACCCCGACGTCATGATGCCGGAGCTGGGCAAGCGATTGGTCCACGAGGAAGGCGTAGAGCTCGTCCGCCAGTGGATTGTCGCGCTGAACCGTCAATGATCAGGCTAACGTCGATCGCGTATCGTTACGAAGGTCAACCTGAGCTCGTGGACCAGGTTGTCGAGAAGCCTTGACTCGTCGGGTGTGCGATTGCCGTTCGTTTTTTGCTCGAGCATCTCGAGCGAATCGATGAAGTGCTTGGCCTCGTCGAGCCGCACTTCCGCTTTGCCGGATTCGGGATGGACGAGCTGGCCCAACGCGACGAGCGCTTGCGTAGCGAGCGTCGTCAACAGAACGGCGAGCGTGGCGGGCGGAAGCTCGCCACGCTGTGGTTCGACGGGCGGGCGCGACGGTTCCGCCGAGGGCGACGGGGTGGGTGTCGTCGGCTCTTGAGCCGTTTTCTTCCGATCGAGGGCTTCTTTCTCGGCCTGGACCCGGCTCTTCCAGCCTTCGTCGATGATGATCTTCGGTTTTTCAGCGGATGGGTCGTTCGGGCGGTCGGACAATTTCGATTCTCCTGGTCTTGCACGATGTTCTCGCGGCTTGGAAACCGTCATATTATCAATCGCTCGTTTCAAGTCCAGGATTGCCGACAGGACCCGATTCTGTAGGGAACGCCCTCCGCGGCGTTGGAAGGCGTTCCCTTCGGACGCCGTTGCCGAAGGATGCCGGTCGGCGGTATGCTTGACGGTATGAAGTCCATGTTGCGTGTCGCGGGTTGCCAATTCGCCGTGTCCGGCGACATTGAATCCAACCGCCGGCAGATCCTCGCCCAAATTGATGAAGCGGCTGCCGCCGGCGCGCAGGTCGTGCAATTCCCCGAAGCGGCGCTGTCGGGCTATGCCGGCGTCGACGTTGGCGATTTCAGCCTCCTCGACTGGGACGCGCTGCAGCGGGCGACCGACGATGTTCGCCGCGCAGCCGCGCTGCGCAAAGTCTGGGTGCTCCTTGGTTCGGCGCACCGGCTTTCCGAGTCTCATCGGCCGCACAACTCGGTCTACGTGATCTCCGACGAAGGGCGCATTGCCGACCGCTACGACAAGCGGTTCTGCACGGGCACGGACGGACCACGCCCGGAGATGGATTTGAAGCACTATTCGCCCGGTGACCACGCGACCACGTTCGAGGTCGCGGGGCACCGCTGCGGCGTGCTGATCTGCTACGACTATCGCTTCCCGGAGCTGTACCGCGACCTGAAGCGGCGCGGTGTCGAGATCCTGTTCCAGTCGTTCCACAATGCCCGCCGTGACCATCAGACGTTCCGGCATCGCAACATCTGGAAGCAAATCGTGCCGGCCACGATGATGTGCCATGCGGCGACCAACCACTTTTGGGTGCTGGCGGTCAATAGCTCTGCTAAGTACTCGATGTGGGCCAACTTCTTCGTCCGCCCCGACGGCCGCATCGCCGGCCGACTGGAGCTTCACGAGACGGGTGTGCTGATCGGCGAAGTCGATCCGGAACTCGAGTTTTGGGACGCTTCCGCCCCGTGGCGTTCACGCGCCATGCAGGGCACACTCCATAGCGGCGAACTGGTCGATGATCCGCGGAGCAGGGATCGAACGTCGTATTGACTTGCCTCGCCGCGCCCGGCTGTTTAGGATGTGAGATCTGCGCCGTATGCAAGTACCGCCCGCCCCGGTCCCGCCCAGAGGAGGCCCCCGATGAAATCCGTCGTCCGAACACTCACCCATTTGTTGGCGATGGTGTACGCCCTGACCGCCACGGCATGGTCCGCCGACAACACACCTCCGGAAGGATTCGTGGCCCTGTTCAATGGCAAGGATATGGCCGGATGGAAGGGCCTTTTGGCGCCGCCGCTGGATAACCCCGCCAAACGCGCCGAGGCGTCGCCCGACGAGCTCGCCAAGGCGCAGAAGGAGGCCGACGACGACATGCGGGCCCATTGGAAAGCCGTCGATGGCGTGATCGTGTTCGATGGCAAAGGGCGGAGCCTCTGCACGGCCAAGGACTACGGCGATTTCGAGATGTTCGTCGACTGGAAGATCGAGGCTTTGGGCGACAGCGGCCTGTACCTCCGCGGCACGCCTCAGGTGCAGATTTGGGATCCCTTCACCGATCCCTTGAAAAATAGCATTGGCTCCGGAGGTTTGTACAACAACCAGAAGCCCGAAAACCCCTCGAAGCCGAGCAAGGTGGCCGACAAGCCGATCGGCCAGTGGAACACCTTCAAGATCAAGATGGTCGGAGATCGCGTGACCGTACACCTCAACGGTGAACTGGTCGTCGACAACGTCGTGCTCGAAAACTACTGGGAGCGCGACAAGCCGGTCTACTCGATCGGGCAGATCGAGCTGCAGAACCACGGCAACTCGCTCTATTTCAAGAATATCTACATCCGCGAGCTCCCGCGTTAGGGCTTTGCCACGAGAAAGTGGTGGCTGGTGGCAGTGGCTAAGCGATGCCCCGGCTCGTGGGGCGGGTTTCCAACCTGCCATACACCTTGCGATGGCAGGTTGGAAACCTGCCCCACACGCTCTGGCCCAGCCATCGTGGATGTCTCATTCTCGACTTTGTGAAGTATAGCTAGGCAGAAAGGCCCGTACCGTGCGGAATTCGTTCGCTCGTTCCATTTTGGTTGGGCTGTTACCTTTCTTTGTCCATTGCGTCACACCGTCCCATGCCCAACAGATCAAGTTCCTCGAAGGCCACCCCGGACCCGTCCTGACCACGGCCTACGCGCCCAACGGTAAGCTGATTGTCAGCGGGGGGAACGACGGCACGCTGCGGCTATGGGATCGGGCGACCGGACAGTTGATCGCGACGATCGCCGACCATCAGGGTGCGGTGCTCAGTCTGGCTGTGACTCGCGACGGAACGAAGTTCGCCAGCGGCGGGATGGACCACACGGCCCGCGTTTACGACCTGCCGAACCGCGATCCGCTGGTGAGCTTCGCCGCGTTGATCGGCGAGCCGACCGCCCTGGCGGTTTCGGCCGACGGAAAGCTGGTTGTCAGCGGCGACAAGGCGAACCTCGTGCGGCTCTGGAACCCCGATAACGGCCAGCCGGTGCGGGATTTCGCCGGTTCGGCCGCGCCCATCGTCGCGCTCGATCTTTCGCCCGACGGCAAGCAGGTGCTGGCCGGAGGCGCCGACGGCAGCCTGCGCGGCTGGGATGTGGCCAGCGGCTCACTATCCGGCGCGATCACCACCGCGGTGGTCAACGGTCTGGCGATCCATCCCGACGGCAAACAGGTGTTCTCCGCGGGCAACGACGGTGTGCTGCGACGGCATACCTGGCCACCGGTCGCACCGTTGACGTTCGCCGCCCACACGAACCAGGTCACCGGCGTCGCCATCTCCAGTACCGGCCAACTCATCGTATCCAGCGGCACCGACCAGATCGTGAAAATCTCGAACGCAGCCAACGGCCAGGCAATCCGCAATCTTGCGGGACAGACGGGGCCGGTCACGGCCCTTGCCGTCAGCCCAGACGACAACGTCATTGCCGCGGCCAACGAGGCCGGTCTGATCCGCCTTTGGAACGCCGCCGACGGCGCCGACCGATTGACGCTTGCCGGACACACTGGCGCTGTGACCAGCCTGGCATTCGATGCCGATTCCAAGCGTCTCATCTCAACCGGGGTCGATGGTGCGGCGCGGCTCTGGCAGTTGCCCGTCGCGCCTCGCACGCTCGCCGGGCACACGATGCCAGTCATGGCCCTGGCCGCCAGCCGCGATGGCAAGCTCGCCGTCTCCGCCGGCGCCGACGGCGCGGCGTGGGTCTGGAACCTGGCCGACGGCAAGGCGCTGCATATCCTGGTGGGGCACGCGCAGGGGGCGACCAGCGCCACGATGCGAGGCGATGCCCGGCAGATGGCCGTGGGCGACGGCAGGGGCCGGATTCGCTTCTGGGATCCCTCCGGCGGCACGCTCGAAGGCGACCTGGGAGCCCACGGCGCGGTCGTCACTTCGTTGGCTTATCATCCCAACAACGAAATCCTCGCTTCGACCGCCGCCGACGGCACGGCCAAACTCTGGCGGCTCCCATACGTCGCACCGCGAATTCTGGCGGGCCACACCGAAGGGGTGACGGCCGCCGCCGTATCATCCGACGGTCGTTGGGTCGTCTCCGGCGGCGCCGATGCGACGGTCAGGCTATTCGACGCAAACTCATCGCGGCAAGTCAGGCAGTTTGCCGGCCACGTCGGGCCGGTCGTATCGTTGGCTCTGGGCGCCGACGAACGTATCGTTGCCGCAGGCAACAACGCCGGCGCGATCCGTTTCTGGGACCAGGCCGACGCCGGCGAAGGCACGCGCGGCATGATTACGGGACACGTTGGCAACGTCGCGGGACTGGCATTCCATCCCGGCGGCAAGGAGATTGCTTCGGCCGGACAGGACAGCACGATCCGCATCTGGCGATTGCCCGTGGCTCCCCGGGTACTGGCCGGCCACACCAAGCCCGTCCAGACGGTCGCGGTTAGCCGTGACGGCAAGTTCGTCGTCACGGCCGGCGCCGACGACACGGCGCGGCTCTACACTTTGGCCGACGGCAAGCTGGTACATGTGTTGGCCGCCCATACCGCCGCCGTGACCGCACTGGCCTTCAACGCCGGCGCGACGCGGCTGGTGACTGCCAGCGCCGACAAGGTTCTGCGCATTTGGGATGTGGACACCGGCAGGCAGGTCGCCGTTTGCGAAGGCCATGCCGCCGAAGCGCGCACCGTGGTCTTCAGCCCGGATGGGGCGCAAATCTTCTCCGGCGCGGCCGACGGCGGAATCAAGCAGTGGAACGCGGCCGATGGCAAATTCGTCCGCGACCTGCTCGGCCATACCGGCGCGGTGTCGGGCGTCGTCGTCGTTCCCAACGGCCAGTCGCTCGTCTCCGCATCGGCCGACGGTACGCTACGCGTTTGGACCCTGGCCGACGGCACATCGGTGCGGAGCATCGCACATGGCGCGGCCGTCACGAACCTGGCGATCACCGCCGACGGCGGCAAGCTTGCCTCCGGCGGCGCCGACAATCTGGTCAAAATTTGGAACGCGGCCGACGGCGCGGCGGCAGGCGTCTTGCCTGCGCATTCGGCCGCGTTGACGGGCATCGCCTTCAGCGGCGACGGCCTTCGAGTGGCCAGTGGCTCGGCCGACGGCACGTTGCGAGTCTGCGATCTGGCGGGCCGCCCGTTGGAACAGTTCACGACGCCCGGCGTGGCAATTGGCGGCATAGCCATCGCCCCTGACGACAAAACGCTCGTCGTCGGCGCCGGCAACCAGGCGAAAATCTTCCAAACCTCGCTAGTAAGGATCATCGTCGGGCATGAGGGTGCCGTGACGAGCGCGGCCTACACGCCCGATGGTAGCCATTTGGTCACAGGCGGCGTCGACAAGTCGGTACGGCTCTGGAAAATCGAAGACGGCACGGCGGTCCGTTCGTTCGCCGGCGCGACCGACGCCGTGGCGTCGGTGGCCATCAGTGGCGACGGCGCGTTCGTGGTTGCCGGCGGCGCGGACAAGACGGTGCAGGTTTGGAAACTGGCCGACGCCACGTTGACCGCATCGTTCGTGCATCCCGTCGCCGTGCGAAGCGTGAGCGTGTCGAAGGACGGCGACCGCGTCGCCGCCGGCGGCGACGAGCCGATCGTGCGACTTTGGGACCGAGCCAGCGGCCGCGAGCTGGAGAACTTCGCCGGACATGCCGCGGGAATATTGAGCGTGGCGCTCACGTCGGATGGTACGTCGCTTGTCTCAGCCAGTGGCGATAAATCGCTGCGCGTCTGGACGCCGGCGGCGCTACGGATCGTCGTGGCGCACGAGGGCAAGGCAAACCGTGTGGATTTTTTACCTGAGGGTGGGCAGTTTGCCACAGCCGGAGACGACAAGCTCGTCAAGCTCTGGGGCATGCAAGGAAAGGCGCCACGGCCGTTGGTCGGCGCGACGGGCACCGTGCTCGCTCTGGCCGTGGCCGACGGTACGCAGGTAGCAGGCGCGGGGAGCGACAACAGCGTTTATCTTTGGAACACCGCCGACGGCAGCCTGGCGAAGACCATTGCCACGCCGGCGGCCGTGAACACGTTGGCGTACAGCGCCGACGGCCAGCGCTTGGCCGCCGGTGGCGCCGACGGTCACCTGCGTATCGTGCGGGCCGCCGACGGACGCTTGCTCGAAGACATCACAACCCCCGCGGCCATTTCGAGCCTGGCCTTCGCCAACGACCAACAGACGGTCCTTTACGGCGCGGGGAACAACGCCTTCATCTGCAGGAGCTCGCTGGTGCGGCTGTTCAGCGGTCACGAAGGCGGGGTCACCTGCGCGGCCTTCGTGCCCGGTGGCGAGGATCTGCTGACCGGGGGTGCGGATAAGACGTTGCGAGTTTGGGACCTGACCGGCAAGAAAGAGCCTCGCCAGTTGGCCACGCTCACCGCGGCCGTGACCGACGTTGCTACAAGTCCCAATGGCAAACTGGCCGCCGCTGCTGGCGACAAGAGCGCGACGGTTTGGGACCTGGCCGACGGCGCCGCGGTGCGAACGCTCGACACGCCGGACGCGGTGCGAAGCCTGGTCTTCTCGCGCGATAGCCGCACGATCGTTCTCGGAGGCGACGACCTGAGGGCGAGCGCGTACGACGTCGGCGGTGGACTGTTGCTGGAGCAACTGGTCCACGCGGCGCCGGTCACGACGGTCGCATTCGCGGCGGGCTCGAACCGGGTGGTCACCGGCAGCGCCGACGGCTCGGTGCGGCTCTGGACTGCGTCGGTCACCCGCGCCGTGCAAGCGCACCGGGGACCAGCTCGCGGACTTGTCTTGGCGACGGCCGGCGACTGGCTGTTCAGTGCCGGCGACGAGGGGCTCGCCCAATGGGACCCGGCCGACTTCAAGCCCATGCGAACGTTCGCGGCCGATGGACTGACGGCGGTGAATGCGGTCGCCGTCAGCGGCGACGGTAAGGTCCTGGCTGTCGGCGGCAAACCGAGCGCCGGACCGGGGAACGTACTGGTCTGGAACGCCGACGGCCAGCCGCGCGGCGCCATTGAGCTAGCCGCCGCGCCGACGAGCCTCTCGTTGTCGAACGACGGAACGCAGCTCGTCGCCGGCTGCGCCGACAAGCTGGCGCGGAACTATCGCTTCATCGCCGGCAAGGAGCCCGTTTGGGCCTTGACCAACGATTTCGTCGGCCACACCGAGGCGCTCACGGCCGTGGCCTTGGCGGGCAACGGAGGAAGCTTGTTCAGCGCCGGCGCCGACAAGACACTGAAGCGATGGCTGGCCGCGTCGGGCCGCGCCACGCTGACTTTGGCCGAGCACGCTCGGCCGGTGTACGGCCTCGATTTCAGCCCCGACGGCTCGCGGCTGGCCACCGCTTCGGCCGACGCCAGCGGAAAGCTATGGAACACGGCAGACGGCGCGCCTGTGGCCCAGTTCATCGGCCATCAAGGCCCGGTTTACGCGATCGCATTCCATCCCAACGGGCAGTCGCTTTTCACGTGCGGCGCCGACCGCACGCTCCGTCTTTGGGACTCTTCCGGCGCCGAGACGAAGCAATGGACCAAGGGGATCGAGGGGGGGTTGTACACGCTCGCTGTTTCGCCCAACGGCAGTTTCGTCGCGGCGGGCGGCACGCAACGGCAGTTGCAGCTTTGGAACGTGGCCCAGGCCGAGGCCGTCTTGTCGCTTATCGGTCCCAGTGACGACCTTTGCCGTGTGGCCTTCAATCCGGCCGGCAACCGCGTCGCCACGCTCGATTACGCCGGCGGTCTGTTCATCTGGGACGCCAACAACGGCGGCTTGTTGCACCACCAGCAGCTTCCCGTCGCCGCCGGATACTCGTTGGCCTATGCGCCGGACGGCAAGGAGCTAGCGATCGGCGCCTCCGATGCGCGCCTGATCTTGCTGGCCCTTCCGGCGGGAGCGCAATAGGCCATTTTATTCTTTCTCGTCCAAGAGCGCCTCGCGGCCCTGGCGGAAGAAGCCGTTGAGGATTCCTTGTCCCGTACGCATGGTGTCTGGGTCGCGGTCCTGGATGCGCGAAAGGGTATTGGTGACCAGCGGCTTGATCAAGAGAGGGTAGGCTTCCATCCCTTCGACGAGCGTGCCGGCAACGTCGGCGGTGATTTGCTCGGCGGTGATCGCCACGAGGAGATGGTCGACCTGACCCGCCGCGGCGACCTCGGAGCGGTCCATCGTGAAATGGATGGCGACCGCCTTGCCGGCCGCGTCGCGCTCGACGCGGGGGCGGACGTCGAACAGCCGGTCACGTTCGAGCCGGGCCTTCGCCAACTCGGCCGCGAGCCGTTGCCTGGTCGGGACATTGGCTTCGGCGCCCACCTTTTCGGAAAGCTCGACGATCCGGTCGTTGGTGGACGTCAATCGCAAGGCCGTCAAGCCGACGACCAGGTCGACGAGCTCGTCCATCGAGGAAACCCTGGGCGTCTTCAACAGCCGCTCGCGAACCTGGTCCCGTAGTGCTTGCGTCTGTGAGGAACTGTCGGCCGCGGGGCGACCACCGCGCGAGCGCTCCGGGTCGGTCA
>Ga0307374_10014532_pt1 | contig 10708 bp, 5 predicted proteins | sample OX3MG_FD_202532 | JGI IMG/M metagenome (GOLD analysis project Ga0307374, IMG submission 202532) | Soil microbial communities from Risofladan, Vaasa, Finland - OX-3 | ecosystem: Environmental > Terrestrial > Soil > Coastal area > Acid sulfate soil | place: Finland: Risofladan, Vaasa | collected... | reverse complement strand
TGCCTTCTAGTTTACCATATAGTATATGATCATGTCAACAACAATCGTCCCCTCCCTTCTGCCCTGCATTTCGACCGTACTTCCCTCTAACCCTCAAGGACAGGTCCTCCCCTGGACCTATCCTCGGCCTTTCGGCCAAGGGCCACTGGCGCCTAGCCCAAAAAGTGTACAGGTAAAAGGCCAGCTTGGCAATACACTTGTAGGGTAAGTTTTGGTCAAGCATTACACTCATGGACCGCTCGCGCTTGGCAACTTCCAGGGGACATCGGGGACAGTGAGGACACAGGGGAGTAACGACGTGAAAGATTACCGGAATTCGCCCCTCCCCAATTGTCCCCGTTTGTGCCCTTGTAGCGGGGACGCTGGGGACATTTGTCCCCAATGTCCCCACTGCCAGTGCCAGGGCGGGGACAGATTTTCAGGGCGGTAATTCTTTGGGTGCTCATGGGATTTGTGCGACGTCCTCTATGTCCCCGTTGTCCTCGCCTCCCCGACCGAGAATTGAAGGCTTGACGGAATAAACCCAAACGGTCCCGAGTCCCGGAATTCTCGGCTTCTTCTGCAAACGTCCTTTTCCTCCCGGATCAAGAAATCCGCGCTCAAGTAACGCTCTCGCCACACTCTCGGGCTCAAAGCCTTCGCAAACTTCGCGTCGAAACACTCCCGGGAGAATATAGTAGTGCGTTACATTGCCGTCGTGGTCCCGCTTCAAGAATCCCGCCCGGTTTACCACCTTTTCCTTGCTAGCTGCGTCCGCCTGAAAACGTGACGCGCCTTGTGACTCGATGAATGCTGCCACCTGGTTGATGGCCGCATCCAGGTCACTGGGACCGGCACTTCCCCTCGCCCGAATCCAAGCTTTCAGACAACTTTCAATAGCCCTTGTTGCGTCTCCATCGCGCCAGCCCGTAAGCCCGATGTTCGTCGCGAGTTCGCCCGCCGCCGCAAGGGCGAACCGGCGCGCGACTCTCGAGACTTCTGCCGAACAGCCGAGAAGACTCTTGTCGTCGAGAAAGTGTGTAATGAAAGTCCGAACGAATGAATCCACTCCGGGTCGGTTTTGAGTGAGGTGCTTCAGAAACTCGCGAACCGGAGCCCCGTAACACTTTTTTGAGACTTCCTTGAGATAGATAGCGAAAGCTGCAGCAGTGGGGAACGCGTGCAGACCCTCGAATAAACCCATGCCAGCACCAGCGTCGGCAGGAATATTTGCCAAGCGAATCTCGCCCCCGGCTTTCGTGTGTTTGCCTACACTTCCTGCATGTTCTCTGAGAGTCACTTCGCCGGATGAAAGGAGCAGAATTGTCCAGGATAATCGGCGACGCATCCCAATCGTCTTAGTCATGCGGCCTTTCCCCTGACCGTTCGCGAGCATGTAAAGCGCCTCCACTGCCTCTATAGCGCTGACTTGCGAGATTTCATCTAAGCAAGCTAGTGAGTCATTATGAAGTTCCGCAAAGGTTTCCAGAGCATTGGTAGTTGTCCGCCACGATTCAACATAGCCGTTCCTGCCGCCTCCACCACAGACAGAACCGGCAACCATAAGAGCAGTACTTTTCCCAAGTGATGAAGCTCCCCATATGTGGAAGCCGCCGGATTCAGTTTCGGAGAGCAAGAGCATAGGCGCGGCAAACGCTAAGCATGTTGCAAACATCAGTCTTGAGTTTCCGCCGCAGAGGGAACCAATCTCCCGCTTCCAATCCTCGGCGGAGCCGCGAATGTTAAAATGGTGCTCCGGTTCAAACGGAGACTGGTAGATGTACTCATCGCACTCCTCTGGGCCGCCGATAGCGCAGTCCGGTAGTACAAACACATTGCCGTGCCAGCCGAGCTTAGGCACACAACGCGCTTGGCTGTTACAAAATGCGGTCTGGATGTAAGTAGTTAGGAATGCACGCGCGTTTTTTCCCGGTTCAATTTCGAGCCCTCCATCAAGGAGCCGCGCTCTGTATTCATCCCCATTGCCAGCCAACAGGCTCATCGGCATGGGCCACGTATGTTCCCTACCCTCGCGGTCCAGCCATCTAAGCAGCCTTCCCCAGCCTTCACCTCGATCATCTCGTGTCTGCTTGGGAACATCTAAGCGCGAACAAATTCGGAGTGGCTCTTTGTCAGGGTCGGAATCGGCAAGGAACACACCGGAGTCCCTCACTTCGAACAGCCGCGAAGTTCTCTCCATCCCGTCTTGGCTGGTTTGTGGATTGCAGCTCCTTTGAGTCCCCGACTTGCGCGCCGGTCGTGAGTACGCTTGGCGTAAGCTCGCCAAGGCTTCCGTCTTGGAATAAAGTCCGTCTTGACCCTTCGCGTTGGTTGTGGGGACGCGATCCGCATACGCGAGCATGATCTGTTCGGCTTCCTGCTTGCTGTAAGCGTTATCGCGCAACTGCGCGGCGAGCCAGAAGCCAGCGTTGTTGCGTCCGCCTCCTGCCCGCTCTATGGTCTGCAAGATAAGCCGCTCGGCGGGTACTCGCCCGTTAGGGGAAGAGTCAGGCTTCCGCTCGCGGTCCGGACTGTTTGGGATTGGGTTGTTTTCCGGTTTGAGAAGTACCCTTAACTCGGTAGGCAGGTTTTCAAAGGGGTAGGGATCAGGTTGGCGGAGAAACTCGTATTGGCCCGCATCGCTCGCCCCGGCGAAGATGGCGTAACCGCCGTCGGCGCGGATGTCAAGTCCGTGATATAGCCGTGCCAGTTCGTGCTTGGTTGAGCCGTTGACAGTCGCCACGTGGCCGCCGGGATGCTCTATGTAAATATGGTGCCCGCCGCTGCCGGTTCTCACGTGTGGCGCGAAACCAAGCTTCCGCAAAGTCGCGTTGCCTGCGCCTCCGTCGAAATCCAAGACGACTATGCCGCTGATCTTTCCCGTTACAGCCGCCCATGCTGCGGGTCTGAGCTTCCTTGTCCATTCGCGCACCTGTGCCACGCTAACCCGCTGGTGCTGAAATTGCTTCCAGGATGGGATTGCTGGTCGCTTGTCCGAGCGGACGGGTATTACATTCCACCCGAGAATCAACGCCTGTTCTGGAGAGAGCGGAATCAGCTTTAGCTCCTTCCTCTTTTGCTCCGTCGTTCGCGGCTTGGTGTTGTGAGCTCGCCTGATCTGTCGCCTACCCGTCGTTTCCGCTCCTTAGCCAGTCCCAACTCGACAGCGCAGTCTTGATAGATCCGCGCGAGCATCAGTTCAAGCGTGTCAATTCTTCTTGTCAGTTCCCATCTGTTCTGCCGTCTTGCTCTACTCATGGACAGAGTTTGACACCTGCTCCTTGCGACTGTAAGTCAGATGTTAATGAAATGAATTCCTCGAAATTCGAGGTGTTTTCAAACTGAATAATTCGAATGGGTGAGAGAGGCTGCTGCAGTTAGATGCGGGCGGCCCGCTTCTTTCTCAGACTGATGGCGGCGGAATACTTCTGTGTAGTTGCATAGGGGTCGCGAACATAGGCCTCTGGTTCAAGGTCCTTGATAATATCGGACAGTTTTTCACCATTGGTGCGTCTGACGAAGGCTCGGTCATACTTTGATAATGGGTGAGGGCCTGATTTCTTCTTAGGAACGAAAAGGCGCTTGCTTAGGTTCACGAATTCCGGCCCCGACATTTGCGGCGATGTCTTCCCAGACATGACAGCAATGAGTATGTCGCACAGCTTTTCAAGAGTTGGTAACGTGTCTTGTGGTATGTCGGCGAGGTGACCGAGACCGGACTCGGCAAATTGCATGAGTAACCACTGGCAGAACTCGCGGTATTCAGGACTGCGTTTTCTCTTGAGCGCGGCCAGCGCCTCAACTTGACTATACAACCATTGATATGACTGAGCCTGCAGTGCAAAAAAGTGGCGGCAATGCTTCGACACTATCGCATTCGAAAGAGCCCTGGCCTTTCTTGCTAACATGGCTCTCAGTTCGCGCTCGTCTACTTTTGGCCTTTTCGCAGTCGTCATGCCTATTTCTTAGTTTTATACGGGATAAACCTTCAGCACCTCGTCGCCGTAGTGGTTGATGACCTTGATGGCAATTTTGCAGGTTTTGGGCGGGTCGAAGGGGCGGCTGGTAGTGGAATAGAGCGCTGACCATGCGGCCTCGTCGATTTCAGCTCTCAGGGCGCGCTTCAGTTTGTCATAGGGTTCCTCAGCGCCGGTAAAGTAGGCGTGGCGTACAAAGAAGCTCTCGCCATTGTAATTGGTATCAATAAACCAGCAGGCGATATCGTCGGTAGAGTGGCTGCGGATCTGGCCGGTGGTCGGGTCGTAGATATCCAGGCCCTTGATCGTCACCGCCAGCTTCCCGTCCTTCTGCTTCTTGACTTCGATATCCGGCTCGCCAAAATACATGAAGAGATTCCCTGCGCCGGTCTTCTTCAGCAACTCGTCGCCCATCGTGAGGTCGTAATTCATGTGCGTGGGCATCACCATGAGCTTGCCGTAACGTTTGGCTTCTTCCGAGACGAGTGGCTCGAAGGCAAAACCGCAGACGATCAGCAAGTCAAATCCGATTCCCTGAACGGCCTCCTTCGCAGCCTCCTTAATCTGGTCGCGGCCGACCGTCCCGTGCTCAGGACCGATGGAAACGGCCACGCGGCGCACTTTTAGAGTGCGGGAGCTTGCTCCCGCTTTCTCTTCGCTTTCTTTTTCCGTATACTCCCCTGCCGCATGGATCCAAGTCCCGGCAAACGGCTCCAGGCGGTCGAATTTGAGGCGTTCGTTCTTGAGAGTGTTCTGGACGCCGGCCTTTTTCAGGTTCTCGATAATCATGGTGGCGAATTGCCCGTCTGAGGATTCCTTGCGAGCCTCGGCTTCGGTCGCGGGCCGTTCCTCGTCGGTTGAGAGCAGGCGATGGGGTGAGAGGCTTTCGACCGTAAAGGGGCCGGTAACGCGGATGCGCTTGTTGTCCTCGTAAGGCTGGTCGTAGAGGAGTTCAGTATCGGCGTGGCGGGCGATGGCGGCGTCAATCTCCTCGCGGGTCATGCCCTCTTTGATTTCGGGATTGTTAGCAATGCTTTTGAGGGTAACGTGTGGCACTCGCTTATAGACAAAGCCCTTCTTGATGTCGTTATTTGGAGTGCGGGAGCTTGCTCCCGCTTTGTCTTCCGCTTTGGACAGCGCCAGCTTGCTGGCGCTGTCGGATTCGCTTCCACCCGTCACGTCCACAGAAAGCGGCGGCAAGCCGCCGCACTCCAAAAGCTTGCGCTCGCCTTCGGGCGAATCTGCCAGCAGGTAATAAGGGAACTTGGCGGCCATCAGGCGCGTGCGGGCCAGAGCCAGAGACACGCGGCTGGTGTCGCAGGTAATCCAGCGCCGCCCCCATTGTTCTGCGACGTAGGCCGTTGTGCCGCTGCCACAGGTCGGGTCGAGGACCAAGTCGCCGGGGTCGGTCGCCATCAGAGCACAGCGCTGCACAACCTGAGTAGAAGTTTGGACAACGTAAGTGAGCTCGACACCCAATTGCATTGATTCCCACCGGTCCGTGAGGGGGACAACGCAAAAATCATCAACGAACCGACGATACCTGAGCACTGAACCCATCACTTCAATTCGGTCGTTGGCGGCGAGCCTAGTCAAGCCATCAGTGGATGTTTTCCAGTGGGTTCCAGTGCGAGGTCTGTAGGCTTTGCCCTTGAAATCAAACTCTTGAGGACTTGATGTCGCGCCGTCGGAGAGGAGGCTCGTGAGTTGATAACGCTTGCCGGTTGGCATTGGCGCTCGCCCCGCAATCTCGTCTGGGTCCAGGCGATCGGACTTGCCATCTGGAAGCAATATCTGATCGTAACGATCAAGGCTCGTTTCGCCCAATTGTCGTTCAATGTAAAGCTGACGGTACTTCACGACTTCCACGTTCTTTGCGTACCAGAGTATGTAATCCACTGTGGTTGGGAGCAGCTTTGTTGACGCGCCACCCGTTTTCTGAAAGTGAATAAGTGAAACAAAGTTTTCACTCCCAAATACTTCATCCAGCACGCAGCGCACGATGTGGACGTTTTCATCGCCCATTTGAACAAACACGCTGCCGGTTTCCGTGAGCAAGTCGCGGGCGACGGTAAGCCGGTCGCGGAGGTAAGCAAGATAGGAGTGGATGCCGAGTTTCCAGGTGTCGCGGAAGGCGCGGATTTGTTCAGGCTGGCGGGTCATGTCCTCGCCCTTGCCATCCTTCACGTCGCGCTTGCGCGTGCTTACCTGCCAGTTCGACCCAAACTTGATGCCATAGGGCGGGTCAAGGTAAATCATCTGGACCTTGCCCTTGAGCCCTTCTTTTTCAGCAAGCGAGGTCATCACCAGTAGCGAATCGCCCAGAATCATGCGGTTCGACCAGTTCTGCTCGTGGTGATAGAAGTCAATCAGTTCTTCAAATTTGATGCCGTTAAAATCTGAAAATAGATCGGCCTGGCCGGCCTGGCCTTCCTTGGCGGTGCGCCGAATGTCTTCGACGATGGCCTGGGGGTGAATCTTTTCCTGAATGTAAACGGGGACCACGGGCACTTCGAGGTCTGCCGAATCCTGCTCATCCTTGCCCTTCCAAACCAGTTGCGGATCGAGCGAAGGATCGCGAGGATAGAGCATGGTCTTGGGCTTCTTTTCATCCTCCGCCACAAAATCCCGCAACTCTTCAGTCGGGATATTCGTGCGTTTGTCGTGGTGCTTGACCGTTCCTACTGCAATGGACTTATTAGCCTTGCTTCGTGCCATGCTTCTCTCCATTATGGAGTGCGGGAGCTTGCTCCCGCTCTTCCGTCCCACGACTTATCATCACTTTGCCATTTCCAGCGACCAGTCGCGACGAAGAAGTGCGGCGGCAAGCCGCCGCACTTCAAACTCAGACGTCGGAGGGGGCGACCTCGTAGTCATCCGCCACCTTAACCTGGTCAACCTTCATTCCCATCACCGTCTTGTAAAAGGACGTGGGCGCCTTGAGTTGGAACCAGCCCGCCGAGCACCACGGATAGAGAGACGGTTCGCGGACCAAGCCGTGATGAACAGCATTTTTATGAACATAGGCCAGGCGCGCCAAGTAGGATTTCGCGTAAGTCAGTTGAGTATCCCGATATTGAAACCATGCTTGACGCCCCGCCGCCCGATCCCACCGGTTCGCTTGAATCGCTGTAACCGAGTGAAGATGCCGAGTGAATTCCGTAAGCGCCATATTTGGAGTGCGGGAGCTTGCTCCCGCTATTTGTGTCGGCTCTGGAGACAAAGCGACGAAATGGTAGTGGTTAGGAAACACCGCCCAAGCCTGAAGCTGCCATGCGTACTCCTCGGCAAGGTGCAGAAGCATTTCGCTCAGGTAACCCAACCGCTCAGCCCCTCCGAATAAAGGCTGTTTGAGATACGTTCCCGCCGTCACCATATAGGTTCCCCCTGGGCTGAAACGATGCACCGGGCTGTGAGGCCAGTCTCGCATTTTGGAGTGCGGGAGCTTGCTCCCGCTATAGAAGGCGGCGGCAAGCCGCCGCAGTCCAAAGGGCGCGAATCGTATTCGAGGCGTCCCATGGATCAGAAATTTCAATAAATTCCCAGCGCCCGAACCCGCCATGATTGTTGACGGCTTCGACCCAGAGATCGCGCGCCGTTGAAACCTTGGCCGCTTTGTCCTTGCGGGCCTCACCGCTAACTTCCACGATCAGGTTCAACGGATTGTCGCGACCGTAGCCGTCATCCAACCGAACGATGAAGTCGGGGACATAATTGTGCTCTTCGCCATTGATCGTGTAAGGAATTGTGAAGCCGAGGTTCTGGTTCTTCACATAGCAGAAGACTTCATCCATATCTTCAACGGTCTGTGCCATCTTCTGCTCCCAGGATTCGGTATCGCAAACCACGTAATTGAGGTGGCACTTGTCCTCGCGCGTGGCGTATACATTTCGCGTGGTGTCAAAGTCCACGTATCGGGTCGAGCCGATATGGTCGTAAGGCCGCAGAATCGGCTTCAGAATCTTATCCTGATGTGTTGAAGCAACGATGGCCTTGTAGATGCGGTCGGCGGCATCGTGCGCCAGCTCTATCAAAAGCAGCATCTGCGGGAAGGTGCTGTCTTTGCAGGTGACGCACTCGGCCAGCCAGCGACGGGCGATACCCAGGATCTGGGGAAACATCCACGGCTTGGCGTTGCCGTCATCGTCTCGGAAGTATTTCTCAAGGACCATTTTGGCCAGCAGGAAAGCAACTTCCTGCTCGCGCTTGTTCTTGAGGTCATCCAGTGTGTGGATGCTGCTCGCTCCCACGATGGGCGCGTTCTCCGTCCTGGTAGGAATATCGGCGGTCGAAAGCGCCAGCTTTGAGGCGTCTGAAAAGACCGCTGCCAGTCGCTGGGCAGTCCAGTCGAACCGATACCCGATCAGGCGCGGGAAAGTGATCTCGCACTGGATGCGGTCTTCCAGCGCTCGAATTCTTTTTGGCGGTGGGCCGGGTTTGGGATCGCGCGCCGAACCCGCAGCGGGGATAAAAGAGAACGGCACACCGTAGACTTCAGCGTATTCGGTCGGGTAGGCCTCGAATTCTACCTGCTTCCCGTTTACTTCAATGACCGATTCTTCCGGCGTGTAGCTGCGACGGCGCAAGCCCCGGCCAACAACCTGCTCGCAGAGAAGCTGCGTTCCGAAGGCGCGCACTCCCAAAATGTGCGTGACGGTGTTGGCGTCCCAGCCTTCCGTCAGCATGGAGACGCTGACCACGCATTTGACCTGCTCGCCCAGCTTGCCGGGCTTGCCCACCGTGTTCATAACTTCACGCAGAAGGTCTTCATCGGTCAGTTTTTCGACATCGCGGCCGGGGAAGCGCGTTCGATATTCGTCTTTGAATTCTTCGATTTGAACTTGGGCGATTTTCTTGAATTCATTGCTCATCGCCTCGCCGCTTTCAAGCTGTTCACTATCAATCAGGATTGTATTGAGCCTGCTCGACCAACGGTCTCCTTCAACATTGCTAAAGATCGGGAGCTGGCCCGGAACCCGGACCGTTTTCCCTTTCGGGAGTTCTTTTTCCCAACCCGCAACGTAATCGAAAACCAGTTTGGAGACGTTCGTATTGTTGCAGACCACGATGAAGACCGGCGGTGTTTGGCCGAACTTTTGCGCCTCCTCGTTGCTCTCCCACGCACGATAGTACTTCTCGTAGTTTCCGTAAAGACTATGGAGCGCGCTCTGCAATTCCTTGGGCAGCTTGGGCTCGCCGCTGAGGGCATCGGTGCCCCGGCCCTTCTTGGGAAGGTGTTCGCGGATGCGCAGCCAGAGATCGCGATAGGTCGGCTGCTCGCGCGTCATGCTGTCATCTGCAACCGGAACGCGGGGGACTTTTACAACTCCGCTCTCGATAGCGTCGATCAGGGAGAAGTCAGACACAACCCAAGGGAATAGAGTCCCTTCCGAATAGCCCGAGCCGCGAAGAAAGAAGGGCGTCGCCGAAAGGTCGTAGACAACCTTGACGCCAAGCTTTGCCTTTACCGCTTCGAGTCCTGAAATCCATATTCGGGCCGCCTCTTCACGCTTCTGTGCTTCCTTGCGTTCCTCGCCCTTCAGTTCCTCCTCTTCTTGGGTATCCACGTGGTGGCGGTAGCAGTGGTGCGCTTCATCGTTAATCACAACGATGTTCTTCTTACTGCCCAGCTCACGGCAGACACGGCGAACCATTTCGCCGGGGGTTTCAGCGAAGCCATTTTCGCCGGAACCTTTCTTCAGGATTTCTTTCGTGAGCTTTCCTGCCTGAACATGCTCCCGTGGCTTGAAGGCGTGGAAGTTGGTAATGATGATCTTGGCCTTTTGTAACTCCTCCATCATGTCAGGGGGAAGAATGTCACGTTCGCGGTAGTAATTCTGTGGGTCATTGGGCAACAGACCGCAGGCGGTCCCGGATGGTAATGCCGGGCGTGACGATCAGGAAGGTAGTAGAGATTCGACAGGACAAACTTGCGGCGGGTGTCAGCCTCGGAATCGTTTCGGTCGTGGGCCATTATCGGTCGCCGTCTACATTCAGGTTGTTCTGAGTCGGCGTGGGCTTACGGCACGCTCGGCAAGAGGGCACATATTGTCAGGCAAGCAACAGATTTTCTATGTGAACTGAAGCAAGTTTTCAGGCCAGTTTACGATAAGGGCGTTATATGTCCACTGAGCCGCAGACATGCCGAAGGGGCGATTCCTAAACCCTTGGCGACTACTCGTTAGTGATACCAAGACCGATGGGAGTCTGGCCTGCTTTCAAAGTGCAGTTGTCCCGCTTTCCGGGTAGGGCGTTTTCCATTCCCAATCCGGCATATTACCTACTCAGCATAGTTTCCGAGTGCGCCGCCGCTCGGGCAGAAGCAATCTGGAATTTGACAAAGGTATTTGAATATGCAAAAGTCATCATTCGATTTGCAGCTGCACTTTTCAGGGGTAGGCGCGAGTTGGGGTTGCCGCTACAGGGTTGACACACTTGCCCTCATCTTTCAAAGGGGAAGCAGGGCCATCAGCAAGTCGGGCGGGGGGTGGACGGTTTCTCTTCACGCCACGGAATAAAGGTCAGGTGTGTGCCCTAGAGTGCTCAGGCGATTGGGTAGAATGGTGGGGTTCGACTCTCAACAGAGCTTACGGTCATTGGGCAGATCCCTGTTCAATCCCCGATTTAAAGAAGCGAGCAGGCTCTTCGCAGTGCTGATTGCGGTAGCAACGCTGGCCGGCTGCGGCGCTGGCGGCCGCAGCCTATTGAACAGTGAAGTCCGGAAGCTTGATCCTTCCCTATTGGCTCCCTTT
>Ga0307374_10014531_pt1 | contig 10708 bp, 7 predicted proteins | sample OX3MG_FD_202532 | JGI IMG/M metagenome (GOLD analysis project Ga0307374, IMG submission 202532) | Soil microbial communities from Risofladan, Vaasa, Finland - OX-3 | ecosystem: Environmental > Terrestrial > Soil > Coastal area > Acid sulfate soil | place: Finland: Risofladan, Vaasa | collected... | reverse complement strand
GGTCGCGCCGGCCCCCGGCCAGGCGGGCGCGCATGGGCTCCCAGACCGCCTTGAACAGCGACATGCCCTTGATGCGCTGGGCGCCCCAGTCCGCCGACAGCTCCGACGCCGGCACGCCCCACACCTTCTCGTTGTAGGTCTTGAAGAAGTGCTCGTACAGGCGCCAGCCGTAGTTGGCCACGATGTAGCCCTCCAGGGTGCTCTGGTCCTTCGGGGGGAGCACCCGGGCCTTCAGGTACGACGCCGCGCAGCACACCGCCTCGACCAGGCCCAGGTTGCGCAGGGCGTTGAGCGGCTTGATGGGGTAGTCGTAGAACTTGCCGTCGTAGTAGATGCGGCTCATGCGCGGCCGCAGGAGGAAGTCCTCGGGCGGGAGGATCTCGTGCCACAGCTCCTCCACCGGCTGGACCTTGGTGAAGAAGCGGTGGCCGCCGATGTCGAAGCGCCACCCGTCGCGCTCCACGGTGCGGCTGATCCCGCCGACCACGTCGTCGGCCTCGAGCACCATGGCGTCGCGCCCCGCCTTGGAGAGCTGGTAGGCGGCCGTGAGGCCGGCCGGCCCTGCGCCGATCACCACCACCGGCCGGTCGTCGCGCCACGCCGTCGTCTGCGTCAACTCACCCAGCTCCACTTCGTCCGGCTTCCGGTCTCGGGGCAGGATACCGCCGCCCGTGGCCCGCTCCGGGTACCCCCCCGCCCCCCCGTCCCCCGGTCCCCCCGGTCCGCGGACGTCGGGGCAGGGCCGCAGCCCTCAGGGCACGTACAGGTCGGTGAACGCCAGGACGGCGTAGACCACGAGGCCGGCGCCGGCCAGGACGAGCACGGCGCGCTCCATGCGCTCGCCCGCCGTGACCGTCGCCCCCGCGAGCACGAGCGGGAACGCCGACAGGGCGTAGCGCTCGAAGCCGTCGAGGTTCGAGGCCGTGAGCGCCACCACCAGCACGGCCGCGGCCAGGGCACCGAAGCTCGCCGGCCAGTGGCGCAGGGCCACCACCACCAGCCCGAGGGCGAGCAGCGCCCAGGGCAGGTGCAGCGCGGACCCCAGGTGGCGGCCGTGCGCCAGGAGAGAGGTGTCGTGCGCCAGCGTCCGCACCGGGTCGGCCAGCCGACCGCGCAGGGTGCCCTGCTGCTGGACCCGCAGCGGGGCCAGGGCGTCGCCGTAGCGCCAGCCGACCCATCCCAGGAACGCCGCCAGCCCGGCGGCGGGCCCGACCACGGCGGCGGCACGCGCCACGCGCTCGGCGACCGGCGCGCCCCGCAGGCCCCGCACGGTCTCGACGACCGCCGGCACGACCAGCATCACCCCCAGGGGCCGGGTGGCGCCGGCCACCAGACCGAGCCCCGCCGCCCACCACCAGGCGCGGGCGCGCAGGGCGAGCAGCATCCCCACGCCGAGGGCCATGAGCGTCCCCTCGGCGTACCCCATGACGGCGGTGAAGGCGGGCGGCGCCAGGCACGCCAGCCAGGCGGCGCGCCGGGCCAGCGCGTCGTCGCCCGTCTCGCGCCGGGCCAGGGCGGCGAGGAGCGCCACCGCCACGAGCGCCGAGGCGTTGGCCACCACGAGCAGGGCGGCCCCGATCCCGACACCCGGGAGCGACGCCAACGCCCGTACCAGCAGCGGCACCACCGGGAAGAAGCGCAGGGCGGCGTGGCCCGCGCCGGCGTAGCCGTGGCGGGCGATGGACTCGTACCACCCCGCGTCCCACCCCAGCAGGCCCTGGTGGGCGCGCGCCGTGGCGGACGCCGAGGCGTGGGTGCGGTCCACGACCTGGCGGGCGAGCACGAGGGCCGCCACCACCACCACGCGGGCCACCACCCAGGGCAGCACGGCGGCGCGCAACCCCCACCACAGGCCGGGGCGAGCGGACCCGCCCCGGGTCCCCGGGGCGGCGGCGGCAGCGGACGCGGACGGCGCGCCGGCCGAGTCGCCGCCCGGCGGGGACGGGGCGGCCCGGGACACGGCCGGCGACGCCTGGTCTGCCCCCGGGGCCCGCATGCCCGCATGCTAACGACGCCGGTCGCCCCGACCGGGTGAGGCCCCGGCGCGGGCACAGCCGGGCCGCGGGCCCGAGCAGGCCGAACGACGGCGTGTGCCCCGTCGTTCGGCAGTGTGCCGTCTACCATGGCGCCGCGAGTGCCACACAGCGGGCCGCGCGCCCGTTGCGAGGCGAGGGCGAGGCGAGGGCGAGGGGGACCGATGGCTGACTCCGCGGATCGGTACGATCGGCGGGCGTTTCTGGCACGGGGCGCCTCGACGGCAGCCGCCATGGGGCTCGCCGGCGTGGGGGTCCCGGCGCTGCTGTCGGCCTGCGGCACGTCCACGACGACCAGGTCGCACGGGTCGACGCCGGGCGTGGGCACGGGCACGCCCCGGCGCGGCGGGTCGGTGACGGTCGGGCTGAACTCCGAGATCGACGGCTTCCTCCCGGCGAGCAGCCACTTCGACAACTCCGGGATCACCTACGCCAACACGGTGTTCGACAGCCTGACGCGCGTCGGCGCCGACGGAACGGCCAAGCCCTACCTGGCCAAGGCGGTGACGCCCAACGCCGACATGACGGCGTGGACCATCACCTTGCGCCCCGACGTGTCGTTCCACGACGGCTCCGCGTTCACCGCCGACGTCCTGGTGGCCAACATCGAGGCGTTGCGCCACTCCCTGCTGACGTCCCAGGCCCTGGCGCCGGTCTCCGGCGTGACCGCGACGGGCGACCTCGAGGTCACGATCAGCCTGGACGAGCCGCTGGTGGCGTTCCCCCACTACCTCGCCACCCAGATCGGCTACCCCGTCGCCATGGCGCAGCTCACCACCACGAACACCACCCACCCCATCGGGACGGGGCCGTTCATGTACGAGTCGTGGGAGCCCAACGACCACTTCACCGCCGTCCGCAACCCCAACTACTGGCGCCACGGGCTTCCCTACCTCGACGGCATCACGTACAAGCCGATCCCCCAGGACCAGTCGCGCGAGTCCTCGCTGCGGTCGGGCACGGTCGATCTGATGGTGACCCGCGACCCCCACGTCATCCGGGACCTCGGCCACGCCACCGGCTACCAGCAGATCGCCGACCTCAACCAGGCGCACGGCCAGACCGACATGGACTTCATCATCCTCAACTGCGCCGCCGACCCCACCAACGACCTCATGGTCCGCCAGGCCCTCGCCCACGCCATGGACACCGAGCAGATCGTGAAGCTCTTCGGGGCCGGCGTCACCCAGCAGAACACCAGCCTGTTCCCACCGGGCTCCCCGTACCGCCCGGCGCACAACGGCTACCCCGCCTACGACCTGAACAAGGCGAAGCAGCTCGTCGCCCAGGCGGCCCCCAACCACGGCGGGTCGATCACCATCACCCTCGACACCGTCACCGACCCCCGCCTGCTCGAGATCATCCAGGCCATCGCCAACATGTGGAGCCTGGCCGGGGTGCACGTCACCGTGGGCCAGGTCGAGCAGGTGACCTTCATCGACAACCTCGTCACCAGCAAGTTCATGGCATACACCGACGAGCAGTTCTCGGCCTCGGACCCCGACCTCAACTACGTGTGGATGAGCCCCACCACGGCGAACCCGCCGATCTCGCTGAACTTCAGCCGGAACAAGGACCCGCTCCTGGAGGCGGCGCTCCAGCGGGGTCGCACCAGCGCCGACCCCGCGGTGCGGGCCGCCGCCTACCAGACCGTGGACGAGCGGCTCGCCGCCGACCTCCCCTACCTGTGGTTCTCGCGGGCGACGTGGTCGCTCACGGGCACCACCGCCGTCGCCAACTTCAACAACATGACGCTGCCCGACGGCTCGCTCGACCGTGGCTTCGCGTCGGGCGTCTTCACACCCACCTCGACGTGGCGGACGGCCTGAGACTCCCGGGATGATCCGTTACGTCGGCACCCGGCTGCTCCAGTTGGTGGTGATCTGCTTCCTCATCTCGGTCGCCGCCTTCCTCCTCGTCCACCTCCTGCCCGGCGACCCGACGCTCGCCATCCTCGGCCCCAACGACACGCCGTCGGCCCGCGCCACGCTGTTGAAGCAGCTGGGTCTCAACCACAGCCTGGTCGTGCAGTACTGGACGTGGGTGAAGAACATCTTCCACGGCAACCTGGGGGTGTCGTTCCTCACCAAGCAGACGGTGAGCAACGCCCTGAGCGTGGCGGTGCCGATCGACCTGGAGCTCGTCATCGTGTCGCAGGTCATCGCCCTCGTGGTCGCCGTCCCCCTGGCGCTCGTGGCGGCGCTCCGGCCCAACAAGGCCTTCGACCGGGTGGCCACCACCACCACCTTCGGCTTCCTGTCGTTGCCCACCTTCGTGGCCGGCCCGCTGCTCGTCCTGCTGTTCGCCGTGGAGCTCCACGCCGTGCCGGCCACCGGGTTCGTCCGCCTGTCGCAGAGCTTCGGATCCAACCTGAAGTCGGTGATCCTCCCCTCGGTCACCCTCGCCATCGGGTCCATCGCCGTCTACTACCGCCTCCTGCGCGCCGATCTCATCTCCACGCTGCAGGAGGACTTCGTCACCATGGCCCGCGCCAAGGGCCTGTCGACGCCGTACATCATGCTGCGCCACGTGCTGCGCCCGTCGTCGTTCTCGCTGCTGGCCGGGGCGGGCATCAGCATCGGCACCCTGTTCACCGGGGCCTTCGTGGTCGAGGTCCTGTTCCAGCTGCCGGGGATCGGGTACCAGCTGGTGCAGGCGATCTACGCGCGCGACTACCTCGTTGTGCAGGGCATGGCGCTCGTGGCGGCCGTGGCGTTCGTGGTCGTGAACTTCGGCGTCGACTTCCTCCTCACCCTCCTCGACCCGCGGGTGCGGCGTGGCTGACGGACACCTGCGCGTGTCCACGGCCCCCGGTGAGATGGTGGCCGCCGACGCCGGGACCGAGAGCGTCCTCGCCATCGAGGCGATCCCCGGGGCGACCGGCGCGGCCCCGTCCAGGCGCACGGGGTTGGGCGCGCTGTTCTGGGTGTGCGCAGGCTGGGTGGCGCTCATGGCCCTGCTGGCCATCCTCGCCGGCGTGCTCCCGCTCAAGGCGCCGAACTTCCAGGACTACTCGGCGGTCAACGTGGGGCCGAGCGTCCACCACCTGCTGGGCACCGACGACCTCGGGCGGGACCTGCTGGCCCGCATCATCTACGGGTCGCGCGTGTCGCTCGTCATCGGGTTCGCCCCCGTGGCCATCGGCCTCGCCGTGGGCGGGTCGCTGGGCCTGCTCGCCGGCTACCGCGGCGGGGTCGCCGACAGCCTGCTCAACGCCCTGTCGTTCGTGATCCTGGCGTTCCCGGCCCTGCTGGCCATCATGGTGATCGAGCGCTTCTGGCAGCCCATCTCGCTGTTGAAGCTGATCGTGCTCTTCGCCATCGTGGCCGCCCCCCAGCTGTTCCGCGTCATGCGGGCCACCACCCTGTCCTACGCGGGCCGCGAGTTCGTGGTGGCGGCGCGCGCCACCGGCGCCACCACGCGGCGCATCCTGCTGCGCGAGCTGCTGCCCAACACGCTGCCGGCGGCGGCCTCGTTCGCGCTCATCGGCGTGGCCATCGCCATCGTGCTCGAAGGGGCCCTCGCCTTCCTGGGACTGTCGGTGTCGCTCCCGACGTCCTCGCTCGGCAACATCATCAACGCCGGGGTGAACAACGACAACCTGACGCTCAACCCGTACATCGCGCTGTGGCCGTCGCTCTACATCTTCCTGCTGCTGACCGCCCTGAACCTCATGGCCGACCGGCTGCGCTCGTACTTCGACATCCGCGAGGTGAAGCTGTGATGTCGCTGCGCCGCCGGCCGCAGCTGAGCTTCCCCGACGTCGCCTCGCTCGAGGGACCCCTGCTCGAGGTCGAGGACCTCCACACCTCGTTCCGCACGGCACGCGGCGTGGTGCGCGCCGTCGACGGGGTGTCGTTCACGCTGGCGCGCGGGCGCACCCTGGGCGTGGTGGGCGAGTCGGGCTCGGGCAAGACCGTGCTCGGCCGCTCGATCATGGGCCTGCTGCCGGGGGCCAACGTCGAGCGCTCGGGGACGGTGCGCTTCTCGGGCCACGACCTCACGGCCATGAGCCTCGCCGAGCTCCGCGAGGTGTGGGGCATGCAGGTGGCCATGGTCTTCCAGGACCCCATGACGGCGCTCAACCCCGTCGTGCGCGTGGGGCGCCAGATCACCGAGTCGCTGCGCCTGCGGGCCGGGCTCGACCGCAAGGGCGCCCAGGAGACGGCGGTGGCGCTCATGCAGTCGGTGGGCATCCCCGACCCGGTCCGGCGCCTGCGCAGCTACCCCCACGAGCTGTCGGGCGGCATGCGCCAGCGCGTGATGATCGCCATCTCCCTGGCGTGCGGCCCCAAGCTGCTCCTCGCCGACGAGCCGACCACCGGCCTCGACGTCACCGTGCAGGCCCAGATCCTCGACCTGCTGGCCACGCAGCAGCGCGAACGGCACATGGGCATGATCCTCGTCACCCACGACCTCGGCGTGGTCGCCAACCGCACCGACGACATCGCCGTGATGTACGCCGGGCGCATCGTGGAGCGGGCGCCCACGGTGGAGCTCTTCGCCCACACCCGCATGCCCTACACCGAGGCGCTCATGCGCTCGATCCCCCGCATCGCCGACCCCTCGCACACACGCCTGCGGGCCATCCCGGGACGGCCCCCGGACCTGGCGGCCGAGGCGCAGGGGTGCCGCTTCGCCCCTCGCTGCCCCTACGTCCAGGACCGGTGCCGGGCGGAGGAGCCCCCCCTGCGCACCGCCGGCCAGGACCACGTCTTCCGGTGCTGGTACCCGGTGGGGTCCCCCGAGGGGGCCGACGCCCTCGCCCGCAACGTGACCGCCATGGTGCCCGCCGCCCTGGCCTTCACCGGGACCCGCGTGCGCGACGTGGCGGTGGCCCCCGACGGGGCCCGGGCGCCGGCATGACGGGGCGGGCCATGACGGGGCAGGGCGTGACGGGGCGGGCCGTGAGCGGGACGGACCGCTGATGGCCGGGAGCGGCACCGCCCACATGCGCGGCGGCGACGTCCTGCTGCGCGCCGAGCACCTGGTGGTCGAGTTCGGGTCGGGGGGGCACCGCGTCCAGGCCGTCTCCGACGTCAGCTTCGACGTCGCGCCGGGCGAGACCCTCGGCCTCGTGGGCGAGTCCGGGTGCGGCAAGTCCACCACCGGGCGCGCCGTGGCCCTCGTGCACACGCCCGACTCCGGCACCGTGACCTTCGACGGCACCGATCTCACGGCGCTGTCGGCACGCGAGCTGCGCCGAGCCCGCACCAAGGTCCAGATGGTGTTCCAGGACCCCATCTCGTCGCTCAACCCGCGTCGGCGGGTCCTCGACGCCGTCATCGACCCCTTGTCGGTGTGGGGGATCGGCACCAAGGAGGAGCGCCGGGCGAAGGCGCGCGCCACGCTCGACGCCGTGGGGATCGACCCCGACAGCGCCGGGGGTCGGCGGCCCATCGAGATGTCGGGCGGCCAGTGCCAGCGCGTCAGCATCGCGCGGTCGCTCATGCTCGACCCCACCGTCCTCATCTGCGACGAGCCGGTCTCCGCGCTCGACGTGTCGGTGCAGGCGCAGATACTCAACCTGCTCCACGACCTGAAGCGTGACCGCGGGCTCACCATGGTCTTCATCGCCCACGACCTCGCCGTCGTCAAGAACGTCAGTGACCGGGTGGCGGTGATGTACCTCGGCAAGCTGTGCGAGGTGGCGCCGCCCGACACCCTCTACCACCGGCCCCAGCACCCCTACACCGAAGCGCTGCTGACGTCGATCCCCGAGCCCGACCCCGCCTCCGCCAGGAACGGGGCGGCGCCCTTGTCGGGCGACCTGCCGTCGCCGATCAACCCGCCCTCGGGGTGCCGGTTCCGCACCCGCTGCCCGTACGCGCAGCAGACGTGCGCCGACGAGGAGCCCCAGATGCGCGCCATGGGGCCCGACCACTTCGTCGCCTGCCACTTCCCTCTCGGGTCGCAGGGCCCGGGTCAGGCCGCCGATGGGCCCCCGTCGCAGATCGCGGCCACGCCGAGCGCTCCCCCGCCCCCGCCCCCGCCGAGCCCGGCCGTGGCACCACCGCCACCGCCATGGCAGCAGCCGCCGGCACCCCAGTCGGCGGTGCCGCCGTCCCCGCCCGACGAGCCGAGCGAGCGGCCCCCGCTCTGGCTCAACCCGTAGTCCCGCCGGTCCCGGTCCCGACGCGGGCCGCCGCGGGAACAGCCGGCGACGGAACCGTCAACGTCGAAACCGCCGGTGTCGCGCCTGCCGACGACGAAACCGACGGCGTCGCGCCGATCAGGCCGGGGCGTCGCCTCCGGCATCGCCGACGGCAGGCTCGGCCGGCGCCGCGGGTGCCTCGGCCGCGGGTGCCTCGGCCGCGGGTGCCTCGGCCGCGGGTGCCGCCGGTGCCGCGGCTTCGGCTGCGGGTGCCTCGCCTGCGGGTGCCGCCACCGGCCCGTCCGGAGCCCCCGCAGGGGCGACGCCGGCCGGGGCCTCCACGCCCTCGGGCGGGGTTCCGTGCTCGGCCACGTACTCCGCCCAGGCCGCCTGGGCCTCGGTCTCGGGCGTGAACTCCGTCCCGCCGTAGTCGAAGCCGATGTAGTTGCCCTGCTCGTCGTAGGCGTGCTCGCCGAAGGCCTCGCGGTACTCCTCGGAGACCTCGCCGCCCTCGGCCGCCTGCTTGATCGACAGGCTGATGCGCCGGCGCTGCAGGTCGATGTCGATGATCTTGACCCACAGCTCCTCGCCCGGGGTCACCACTTGCTCGGGGAGGTCGACGTGGTGCCCGGCCATCTCCGAGATGTGCACGAGGCCCTCGATGCCGTCGCCCACCTGCACGAAGGAGCCGAAGGGCACGAGCTTGGTGATCCGGCCGTAGACGAGCTCTCCCACCTGGTGGGTGTTGGCGAAGTCCTGCCACGGGTCGGTCTGCGTCGCCTTCAGCGAGAGGCTGATGCGCTCCTTGTCGAGGTCGACGTCGAGCACCTCGACCTCGACCTCGTCGCCCACCGAGACGACCGACGACGGGTGGTCGACGTGCTTCCAGGACAGCTCCGACACGTGGATCAGACCGTCCATGCCCCCGAGGTCGACGAAGGCGCCGAAGTTCACGACGGACGACACGGTGCCGCGCCGGCGCTCGCCCGGCTTCAGGTTCACGAGGAACTCGCCGCGCTGCTCCTTCTGGGTCTCCTCGAGCCACGCCCGGCGCGACAGCACGACGTTGTTGCGGTTCCGGTCGAGCTCGATGATCTTGGCCTCGATGGCCCGGCCCACGTAGGGCTGGAGCTCGCGGACGCGCCGCAGCTCGACGAGCGACGCCGGCAGGAAGCCGCGCAGGCCGATGTCGACGATCAGGCCGCCCTTGACCACTTCGATGACCGGGCCCTTCACGACGCCGTCGGACTCCTTGATCTTTTCGATGGTGCCCCACGCCCGCTCGTACTGGGCGCGCTTCTTGGACAGGACGAGGCGTCCCTCCTTGTCCTCCTTCTGGAGGACAAGGGCCTCGATGTGGTCACCGAGGCTGACGATCTCCGAGGGGTCGATGTCGTTGCGGATGGAGAGCTCGCGCGACGGGATGACGCCCTCGGACTTGAAGCCGATGTCGAGCAGGACCTCGTCCCTGTCGATCTTCACGACCTTGCCCTCGACGATGTCGCCGTCGTCGAAGTCGACGATGGTGGCGTCGATGGCCTCTTCGAGCGAAGCGCCGCCCAGGTCGTCCTCCACGATCGCCCGGGGGACGTAGGCCCCGGTCTCGTCGAAGGACCCCATGGGGGTGCCGGAGAGCAGTGCGGTGGCGCCGGGTACCTCACCGGCCGCCGCGGCGGGTGTCACCGCCGGGTCAACTGTGCCGGTGGAACCGGCAGCGTCGTCGGGCATGAACTTCGGAACTCGCTTTCGGGAAAAGGGCACCGCACGCCTCGAGAGGGCGTGCGGGTGGCCACCGGCGGCGACCGGTCGACAAGCCTAGCAACAACCGTCCTGAGCTGCGCCGGTGGCGCATCGGGGCACGTCCGCGATCAGGCCTTGGCGTCCGCCCACGACGCGCCCCACGATGCCGACACCTCGAGCGGCACGGCCAGCTCGGCGGCGTCGGCGACACCGGCCATGACCGTGGGCACCAGGTCCCCGGTGACCGCTTCCTCGTCGGCGGGCACCTCCACCAGCACCTCGTCGTGCACCTGCAGGACGACGCGTGCCGCCAGCCGCTTCTCCTCGAAGGCGACGTCGAGGCGCACCAGGGCCACCTTGAACAGGTCGGCGGCGAGCCCCTGGATGCCGGCGTTCATGGCCTGGCGCTCGGCCGCCATGCGCAGGTTGCGGTTCGGCGAGTGCAGGTCGGGCAGCGGCCGGCGCCGGCCGAAGAGCGTCTCGGTGTACCCGCGCGAGCGCGCCTCGGCCACGGTCGTGTCCATGTAGGCCCGCACGGCGGGGAAGGCCTCGAAGTAGGCGTCCAGGATGACCTGGGCCTCGGACGGCTCGATCGACAGGCGCTGGGCCAGCCCGTAGGCCTCCATGCCATAGGCCAAGCCGTAGGAGACCATCTTGGCCCGGTTGCGCTGGGCCGTGGTCACGTCCTCGGGCATCACGCCGAAGACGCGCGCCGCCGTGGTGCGGTGGATGTCCTGCCCCTTGGCGAACGCGGTCACCAGCCCCGGGTCGTGCGACAGGTGGGCGATGACGCGCAGCTCGATCTGGTCGTAGTCGGCGACGAGCAGCCGGCAGCCGTCGG
>Ga0307374_10014530_pt1 | contig 10708 bp, 10 predicted proteins | sample OX3MG_FD_202532 | JGI IMG/M metagenome (GOLD analysis project Ga0307374, IMG submission 202532) | Soil microbial communities from Risofladan, Vaasa, Finland - OX-3 | ecosystem: Environmental > Terrestrial > Soil > Coastal area > Acid sulfate soil | place: Finland: Risofladan, Vaasa | collected... | reverse complement strand
TGCCACCACCGTTCAGAAGGAAGACGACAGCGAGTTGTGCAAGCAGCGGCACTTGCGACCAACAAAGCGCCGTCCTGACCTCATTCGATGCAGAGCGGGCGCCGAAGAGGCGGCCAACCCAGGGAAAAACTTCGCCACCGACGTAAAGGAACGCTAGGTTTACGACAGCACCCGCAAAGCCACTGGTTCCCGCTACAGCCGGCCAGAACTTGCGCAGTAAGAGAAGATCGGGTTCGAATAGTGGCTTCCCAAGGGTGAACTGCTGATAGCCATACAGCGCGCCAACCAGTGCCGCTATAACAAGACCGCTCTCTTCATCGCCTGCGTTTGCGAGCTTCCGGACGGTTATCCTTGGAGTCGTCCATATCGTGAGCCAGGGTTTCACGGGCCCCTTTCTCCCTACGGTGGGTTCAACCCAATCGCTGTTCGTCGACACACTTACGATCGTCCAGGAAGGTGCACCATCGGTTCCGTGCCTTTCGGGCCTCAGGTGCATCGCCGTAGAGATGGACGCGTACCGCAAGATCGCCGCGCTTGAGGCGACCCGGCAAAACATTAAGTAGCACGCGAGCTGCGGTATCACTCTCGGGAAGGCTATATCCCCAGACTTCCACCGTTTTCGCTTGCCGCAGCGCTTCGTCGGCAAGCCGCCAGACCTGGCGCATCTCCTTACCATGAAATCGCTTCAGAAATGACGGATACGCCCACACAGGCTTGTAGTTCGAGCCGTTATTCGGGGCCAGCGGATCGAAAAGCCAAAGGGTCCCACCTCGCTCGGAAAGTCGAAACCAGTCGAGAAACTCGAGCTTGTCAAAGTAAAGGCGATCGCGCCCGGCATCATACCAGCCGACCGATCCGTGAAGCTTCAACACCTGGATCTCCGACGCCACATCGAGTTCGGCGGGCAACGGTTCGTGCAGTGTAATCCCGGAGTTGTCGAGGCCTTGGCAGAGTTCCTTTCGGAACCCGTAACCAGCCAGCGGGTTCCACCGAGCCCAGCCGCCATCTTCGTATAGCGTCCTTTCAATCGTGGTGTCCCAGTTAAAAGTGATAACCGCGTCGCCGGAACGCAGATCGGCGAGTATCGGTCTCAAGTAATCACGACGCCAGCGGTTTCCCGAGTCCTCCCCATGCTTCATTTGGAAGTAGTATTCCAGGCACCGAAGAAAGCTGAGGCGAGCTTTCTTCGCGTCGGCAACTTCAGCGGCGTGACCGGCAGGGCGCTTATCAGACTCATCGCAGAGGTCCAGAAAGGATAGCACAACTTCCGGATTTGGATCGGAGAGCAAAGTTTTTGCAGCACCGTGAGCGCGATCCTTGAACGATAGCCACCTCTTCCAATCGTCCGACACTGCCGTGTTGTTGCGGGAAGGTCCTTCGGCTTCCGCCTTGACTGCATCCATCAACTGAGAGGCTAGTGGATAGCAAGCTGCGTTGGATGCTCCCGCGCCGAGAAGAATAACTCTCATAGCGTATCCGAAGTGTCTCCGGATTTTATTTCGCCAGCGCGAAATCACTTCAGCCGCACGTGAAGCCGGCCGCAAGAATTATCATAGCTCTTCACCTTGTCTTCCGTTCCCGGGAATCTGACGTTGCAGTTGTCGCCGTAGTCCCATTCCTGGCCGTAAGTACCAGTGTCTTCATAGTTGTGAACTGAGGTGGGTGTGCCTTGAACGGTTAGTACCTCATCTTTGGTTGAGCCGATCGTGAAATGGGCTTGGCTAGATCCTACCGTTTGTTGTGCTGGCACCTTGGGCGTTGACGCGGCCATCCTACGTGCCTTTCGCGCGTTTAGAGCGGCTATCCGCGCGTCGAGTTCGGCGGAGGCGTCGGCGAGCGCCGCGCGGGAACTCTCATCGGAGGCCAGTTTTGCCGCCTTTTGCAGGGCCGCCCGCGCCTCGGAATAATTCCCGGTAGAGGTATAAGCCACACCGAGGATCAACTCCGCCCGGAAAGAAGAGGGGTTTTCCGCAAGAACCCTGTTGCACTCCGGAACCGCCTTGGAGGCGCTGTCGATCTCGACGTCGGCTGCCGCGAGATTCAGCCGTGCCCCTTGGTCGTCGCCACCGAGAGCAAAGTAATGCTCATATGCCCGCGCGGCGTGTCGGTACTCTTTCCGGTGACGGTCGGTATAGCCGAGTATGCGGATGGCATCGCGGTGGCGTGGTGCGATTTCAAGGTCAAAGTATTCATCTGCCTTAGCTTGACTGTACCAGGCACGTGCCGCACTTAGCCATGCGTCGGCATCGTCGGGCTTTGATTGTGCCTCTCTTTCGAGGAAGTCGGCGGGAATTGGAACGCTGATTTCAGCTTCCGCCGACGTAGATTCTGCCGGCGAGCGCGATTCTTTCGGCTCAGACCTCGGCGGCGCGGTCTCCGATCGATGTGCCGAGTGCAAATGAAACAGCGCGGTCGCTATGACACTGGCGTACACCAAGCCGAAAACTCCGACCAAGATCCAGCGCGACTGCGGGGCTCGGCTCTTTGATGTGACCGGGCGTGTGATATTGCTAGGCGAAGTCGCTCCCGGACCGGCTGCCGTTAGCAACTGTGCTCCTGCTTCTCGGCCCGCCCGCTGGCCAGCTCCGCAAAATGCTATGAAACCCTCAACGATCGCGACAGTATCGACAACGGTAAGTATGAACGCTGTCACCACTGGATTCCCCAAAGAAATCTTGGCCCGCCCCAATAGGAACGCAACGACCACCATCATGTCGTAACCGAGACAGGCCAGCGCCAAGAGGCCGGCGTGATGCCGCCACGTAAACCGCACGCTGGCGCCCGAGCCCGGCTGCCTCGCGCGGAAACGGCGCCAAGAGAAACCCAGTGCTTCCACGAGAGCGAGGGTGAAAACGAAACTTGCGGCAAGCTTGAAAACAAGAAGCCACAGGGGATCTGCGCTGTGCCAAAATGCGTGAAAAAGCCCGTTTATAGACGTGTATCCAAAGAACGCGAGCGCATATAGCCCAACGCGCTGCCTCCAAGGTATGCCAGAATGCTCAATCCTGCCCGCCGTACCGGTTGGCCGAGGCACGCCCCCTTTCGCGCTGAGGAGAAGTTGCCTGAACTCCGCAGCGCTCGCGGTCCTCTCATCGGGCTGATAAGCCAGAGCTTCGTTGATCAGATTCGCTAACGCCGGATTGCATTTTGGGCGAAGTTGCTGGATAGGCGGGAAAGTGAACGGCGGCTCGATTGCCGGGTCACGGCCCGTTAGCAGATGATGCATCGTCGCCCCGAGGGCGTATATGTCACTTCTGACCTCGGCTTTGCCTTTGTACTGCTCCGGGGCCGCGTAGCCTTGGGTGCCGATCGCGGTCGCCGTCGTCAGCGGCTGGAAATAGCGGGCAATTCCAAAATCGATTAGTTTGACCAAGCCGTCCGCGGTCACCATCAGGTTGGACGGCTTGAGGTCTCGATAGACGATCGGCGGTCGAAGCCCGTGCAGGTATTCAAGTGCCTCGGCGATTTGCAGACCTATTTCCGTGACCGCGTCTTCGGATAATCCGCCTCCGTCGAGGCCCAGCTTTTCCTCGAGGGTCGTTCCCTGAACATACTCCATGACCAGATAGTGGCGGTTCTGTTCGCTGAAGTTATCGTAAACACGGGGTATGTGCGGATTATCGAGTCTGGCGAGCATCTCCGCCTCGCGATGAAATGCCATCGCGGCTTTGCGCTGCATGTCGGGATCGGCGAAGGCGTCGAGCATCTCCGCCAACGCACATTGCCGGTTCGCCAGGCGGATATCCTCCGCAAGGTAGACCTGCTTCATTCCGCCGCCACCCAGAAGTTTGACGACCCGGTAACGGCCGCCCACGATGCTATTAGCAGGAATCACGATGTATCAGCGTTTGTTTTTGTAGCGACATTACGTAAGACGACATGCCCTCAAGCTTCCCAAGAGATAGCTGGAAAGTCTGGCCGCCGGCCTCACGCCGTCTTGGCCAAGGCTTCTTTCATTGCCCCAACCTCTTCCCGGACTGCTCGACGTACGACTGTCTCGAGCCGGGCTCCTCGAATGTATTCGCGCAACGCGTCGTTGATCAGCGTCTGGTAGTTGCCCCCCCCGGCGCGATCTACCGTGGCCTGAAAATGCTCGATCACGTCATTGTCGAGCCTAATCGTGATTCTGGTCTTTCCGGGAGTTGTGGGCACGACAGGACCGCGCCGAGCCTTGCTGAAATCGTATTGTCTTTTCATCTTCGTCTTCTTCCGTACTGCGACCGCTCTTGGCGGGTGGCCTTGCGGGCGGAAATGATTCGGACGCGATCGCCGCGGGTTGTATAGATGACAACGAGAATCCTTCCAAGCGACCCCATGCCAATTGCTGCGAAGCGTTCTTCCTCGGGAATGTCGTCCGGCATCGTCAGCATGGCGTCGTCCTCGAACACAGTCACCGCTTCGGCGAATCGGACTCCGTGCTTGCTAAAGTTATTCGCCGCCTTATTTGCGTCCCACTCAAATTCCACAACCGCCCACCCGTGCATACATGTACACCGAACGCGAGCTAACGTCCAGTGTCCGAATGTGCGAAACGAGCGGCCTTGCTCGGCCGCGGCCGAAGCATCGGGGAGCCCGTCAAGAAACCGGATTTGCCGGGCCACGATTTCAGTTCGGTAGCGTTTGCCGCTGGCGTCCTTCGCCTCGTGCTCGCAGGTCGTCAGCCATCCTTCGACGTAGATCTGGCCGGTTTTGCTGATGATGCAGCCGATTATGCGGCGGCCTGATTGCCCCAAGAACTCCAACCTTCACGCTGCCCGCGCGGGCGAATAGTTCAAGCATGGGCAATGCCGGCTACATCCGCTCAATCATTTGTAGACCGTTGGGGGTTTTCACTATGCCTCCCGCGGCGCGACCGAATGACGGAGGCCGCCCGATCTGACGGCGACAGCGCGGGCGGAGGTTAAACCAGGCTGCGGAACCGTATGCCGGTGGTGCTTCAAACCGATTCCCGATGAGGAGGCGACTGAAATTGTGCTGCCGAAACGGCGAGGTCACTTTAGCTGAAGACCCGCACCATCGTTGAACTCCCGGTCCCAGTTCGCGATCTCGACCGGCCTGTTCGCGCCATTCGCATTAAAGCTCGAGCCACTTACGCACACCGATGCTCATATGCTACATAGCTCATCATGAAAACATTCGGACAGTTCATCGTCGAGCGGCGCAAGGAGCTGGGGCTTGCGGGACGCGAGGTGGTGGCGGAGGTGCGCAACGCCGATGGCAAACCGATCTCGATCCCTTACCTGGTTGACCTCGAACACGACCGGCGCAAGCCTTCGGACGAAGTCCTTGAACAGCTCGCCAGGGTTCTCAAGGTCGATTCGGATGTGCTCTACTTTTTGGCGGGGCGGTTTCCAGCCGATCTCAGTGCGAAGACCGTCAACAGTGCGCAGGAACTCGCGGCAGGCTGGAAGGCATTTCGGCGAGAAGTAAAGCGCAGGAAGAAGCCGTGAAGATGATCCCAGACAGGACCGGACGCTTTCCGGAGCGTCCGCACTGGGAGATCCGGGAGCTGGAGCAGATGTGCGAGGAGACGATTACCTCCTTCCTGCGCCAGCACTTCGGGTTTGAGCGCATCCCGGTTCCCACCGAAGCGGTCACGATGCTGATCGAGCGTGACGCCGCCGACCTCGATCTGGCGACGAATCTCTCCGATGACATTCACGAAGTTTTTGGTTTCACCCAATTCGAGCGCGGTCGAAAGCCGGTCGTCAAAATCGCACGGGAACTGTGGGAGCAACGGCATCGCAACAATCGGTTGCGCACGACCCTGACCCACGAATATGGCCACGTCATGCTCCACACCTGGCTGTACGACAAGTACGGCGCTGCCTGCGGCCCGCACCGCTGTTACTGGCAGAGTCTGCTTCCGACCGGCGCGGTCGTTGACTGGTTCGAATGGCAGGCGGGTTACGCCTCCGGGGCGTTGTTGATGCCGGAGAGCTTCGCGCGGCGCGCGGCCGCGGCGTATTTCCAGCATCGCTCTGAGCGCCCGCCGGTGGCCATGGGCTCGCCAGAAGCGTCAGCGCTCTGCCAGCGTATTTCGCTCGCGTTCGATGTGTCCGTCGAAGCCGCCACCGTGCGGCTAAAGCAACTCGGCTATCTGACCGAGTAGCCCGCCAACAAGCCCCCGACCGTTTTGTGCGGACCGATCTTCGCGCTTGACACTCGTCCGATATCTCGCTAAATAGCGAGTTAGTCACCTAGCCAAAGAACGGATGTGTGCCCATGACACCAACCGCGGTAAACCAAGCGCCGAAATCGAACGTCAGATGGCTCATCGCCGCCTGCGCCGCCGCTCTGTTCGCGCTTCGAGCCGAGCCATCGTGGGCCGCACAATACGCAGGCGCGCTGCCGTGGGACCAGACGCTTGGCGCGATTCAGGACATCTTGGTTGGTCCCGTGGCTCACGCCGTAATAACGCTGAACTTCGCCTTGTCGGCAATCCTGTACACGATCGGCAGCCATGAGCGGGCAGGACGCTTATTGGCCGGCGGATTGGCAACTTACGCCGCGCTGATTGCCGTCCGTTTGCTGACTTACCTCGCGCTCTTCTGAGCAGTCCCTTTTTAGCGACGATTGGAGGTCCGATATGAAACTCGCACGCATCGCAAAGCCGCTTCGTTCCCTGCAGGTACGCGTGACGCTAGCCGGCGACCTGAATGCCGCGCTCGAGAGCTACGCGCGCTACTACGAACAGGTTCACGGCGCCGCCGTGGATTCGAAGGCGCTGATTCCGGAGATGCTCAGCGCCTTCCTCCAAGCTGACCGTGAGTTCCAGAGTTGGTCACGTTCCAGCGGTCGCAGTCATTATCGCCGCCCCAGTTCGTCTTCGTCCAACGGCAGCGCCAAGGGCCAATCGTGACTGCCATCCGCGGAAAGTTGGCTGACGTGCTTCGCACGTGTTTGGGGACTGACACGTCACTCATCGCCTGGATGAACGCGATTCGTGCAAGTACCCGTAAACATTGGGTAGACGCTGTCTACAGGAAGAGGTGCGAAGCCGTCTAAGTCCCCGCCAAATCAGTGTAAACACCCGTCTACAGCAGGCTTTGGAGAACCACATATGCGCACCCGATCAATCTCAACCCGAGTCCCAGAAGAAATCGCCGAGCAGCTCGCGGCCGAAGCGCGCCGCCGAAGCGTGACCGAGAGCGATCTCCTCCGCGAGATTCTCGCTGCGCGCTACCTCGGCGCCGCTCCGTCATCGCCGGAATCGCGGCTTTGTCCCAGCCAATCGGCGGACGAGTACGCGCAGCTCATCTTCGAGGTCGCCAAGACTCGCTCCGTCATCTTGCATTCGCTGGACCACACGCTGGGAGCGGACGTGGTCGACGAGATCATCGACGCCGCCGAGCAGACCGCCAAGGAACACGTCGCACAGGTGCTCAAGGCCAAGGAGATACCTTCATGACGCCCAGAATTCGTCAGGCAATCCACGAACACGCCCTTTATGCTTCGTTGGAGTTCCGACTCAGAGAGGCGATCCGTTACCTCCTCCTGACCGCGGCGCTCTGGGTTGAGATGACCGTATGCCTGGTCTGGCACTGGACCGGACATTACGGCGCTCCGGCCGCGCATCGCTACTTCATCCGCTGGTTTCTGGGGTGGTTCCTGACCCAGGAGATTCCGCTGAGCTTCGCATCACTTCCCTATCGCGGCGGTCGCTACACCATCGCCAGCATGTACGCCTTTCTCAATTACAAGTATTACCTCGGCGGCTCGTTCGCGGCGTGGTACTGGCACTACGCACCATGGGGAGCGGCGCTCACCGGCCTGATCGAAGCCGCCGCCATAGCGGTTCTCTTTGTGCGCAGCGGTCCGGGCGAAGCCAGACATATTCGCGGCATCACTCTGGTTCCAGCGCGCAAACTCGCCCGCAAGCTGGGCGGCCGCGCGGGCATTCGGCTCGCCGGCGTTCGCATACCGCGCGCGCTTGAGTGCCAACACTTTCTCGTCACCGGCTCGACCGGGTCCGGCAAGTCGGTCGCCATACGTTCGCTGCTTCGGCAGATTGAGCAGCGCGGTGAAACCGCGGTCGTGGTCGACCCGGAGTGCGAGTTCGTCTCGGAGTTCTATCAACCCGGACGCGGCGACTTCATCCTCAATCCGCTCGATGCCCGTTGCCCGCGCTGGTCACCGTGGCGCGAGCTCCGCGATGAAAGCCACGACGCCGACTGCGAGGCGCTGGCCGCCTCGCTCCTCCCTGACCCACCGGACGCGTATCACGAGGGCGGAGCCAGTTTCTTTTTCCGTCAGAGCAGCCGGACGCTGCTGACCAGCATCTTCCGGATCGCCGAGCCCAGGGAAGCGTCATCGATCCCGCGCCTGCTCACGCTGCCGCGCGCCGAACTCAGACGGGCGCTGGCAGGCACGCCAGCCGAAGCGCTCATCGATCCCGGAGCCCACGAGCAGGGCGCCGGCATCGTCGCCACCGCCGCCAACGCGACCAAGGCCTTTCACTATCTGCCCGAGAACGCGCCGCGAAGTTGGAGCGCATTCGATTGGTCGGCGAAGCGACAGGGCTGGCTGTTTTTGACCTCGTCCGAAGAATCCAAAGACGCCGCGCTTCAGTTGCAGAGCGTTTGGCTGGATTGCATCATCCACCGGCTGCTGAGCCGGGAACTTATGCCGCGCAGCCGGGAACAGGTCTGGATCGTCGCGGACGAGCTTCCGGTGCTGAGACGGCAAGCGAAGCTCGAGGATCTGGTCGTCCGCGGACGCAAGCGGGGGCTGGCGGTCGTGCTCGGCTTTCAGGCTATTACGCAACTGCGAACCATCTACGGCGTCAACCAGGCCGCCACGTTGGTCGCCTCGCCCGCCACCAAATTGATTCTGAGAACCGGAGAGCCTGAGACGGCCCAATGGTGCAGCGCGCAGATCGGCGAGCGCGAGGTTGAGCGCGGCCACCTGAGCGCCAACGCGAGTCATCAAGAGCAATACTCGTTCGGCATTCGCGAACAGCGAACGACAGAACCGGCGGTGATGCCCGCCGAGATGCAGCTGCTCCAGCCGCTGTCGGGCTACCTCTGCGTCACCGGTCATCACCGGTCATTCGTGCGCTTGGACTATCTCGCGCCCCAAGTCCGAGAGGAAGGTTTCATCCCGCGCGTCAATCTTCCCGCGCCGGTCAAGCCAGCGCGACGATCGCAGGTGATCGCGCTTTGTCCCGCAGCGGCGAGCATACGAAGGAAACGGATCTGAGCCATGCTGGTAATGTCGAAAGGCGCGCTCAGTGTACGCCAGGCCGAGACCTACTATCAGGAGAAATACTCCGAGGACGACTACTATACCGAATCGCACCGCGTCACCGGCGAGTGGTCCGGGAAAGCCGCCGAGATCCTTGGGCTGAGTGGGACCGTCAGCGAGGAAGACTTTCGGGCCATCTTGCGCGGAACTAGACCCGGAAGCGGTGAAGTTCTCGTCAGTGCCGCCGCCGGCCGAGACGACCGTCGCGCGGGTTGGGACGCGACGTTCAACGCGCCCAAGTCAGTCAGTATCCAGGCGCTGGTTGGCGAAGATGCGCGGCTGTTAGAGGCGCATCGGCGCGCGGTCGAGCGCGCGCTCTCGGAACTTGAGCAGTTCGCCCAGGCGCGCCGCCACCGCGGACAGGAGTGGGTTACCACCGGCAACTTCGTTGCGGCCCGCTTCGAGCACATCGCCGCGCGGCCATCGGAGACCGGGACCCACGACGGCTACGGCCCTGACCCGCACCTCCACACCCACGTCGTAATCGCCAACATGACGCTGCGGCCGGACGGCATGTGGCGGAGTCTCGACCCGATCGAGATCTATCGCAGCCAGAGCTTCGCGACCGCGGTTTATCGCTCGGAACTCGCCCGCGAAGTCCAAGCGCTTGGGTACCGAATCAGCGTGACCGCGGCCGACGGACGCTGGGAGCTGCAAGAATACACACGCGACCAGGTAATGGCATTTTCCCGCAGACGCCAGGACATCGAAGCACTTCTTAACCGCCAAAACTCGACCGGAGCGGCAGCGGCCCAGATCGCCGCCCATCAGAGCAGGCTGGCCAAAGAATCGCGCAACGAAAACGAGCTTCGCGCGGAATGGAAGGCGCGCGCTCATAGCAATCGAATCGCTCTCACCGAGATTTCGGAACGCGCGCTCGCACGCGGACCTTCGCAGGCGATCTCGCCGGCCGCGATCGAGGAAGCGGTCAGATTCAGCGTAGCTCACAACACCGAACGCGAAGCCGTCACAGATCGGCGCGCGCTGGAGCGCACCGCTCTTCAGTACGCGATGGCAGTCGCCGATCTCGACGGCGTACGGCGGGAGACCGGCGTTCGGGAATCACGTGGCGATCTAATCGCCCTTGCTGTCTCCCCGTCGTTCCCGGGAACCGTCTACACCACCCCGGAGATGGTGGTGCTGGAGCGCGAGAATCTGGAACTCATGCGCGTCGGCAAAGGGCGCGCCCAGGCGATCGCTACCGAACAGCGCGCGCGCAGTTGGGCAGCCGCACGTTCGCTATCGGCCGAGCAGACACAGGCCGCGGTGCTGACGCTGACGGCTACCGATTGGCTTACCTCGATCGAAGGGCGCGCGGGCGCAGCGAAGACCACCACGGTCGGAGCGCTCAACGAGTTCGCCCAATTTACTGGCTACGCGGTACGCGGGTTCGCGCCGACCACCCGCGCCGTGAAAGCGCTCTCCGAAGCCGGACTCGAATCCCGGACTGTGGCGAGCCTGC
>Ga0307374_10014527_pt1 | contig 10709 bp, 8 predicted proteins | sample OX3MG_FD_202532 | JGI IMG/M metagenome (GOLD analysis project Ga0307374, IMG submission 202532) | Soil microbial communities from Risofladan, Vaasa, Finland - OX-3 | ecosystem: Environmental > Terrestrial > Soil > Coastal area > Acid sulfate soil | place: Finland: Risofladan, Vaasa | collected... | reverse complement strand
CAGTAGCTGCCGATCAGCACGACCCGGTACGGGATCCAGTCCTCGTGGATCATGTGCGGCGTGTGCGCCAGCCAGTAGCTGATGGTCGAGAAGAATCCCTGATCGAGCACGCTGGCCGGGGCGTCGAGGTACCTGCTGAACGTGCGGGTCGCGCTCTGGTAGGCGGCCAGGAACAGCCCCGCTTTACTGCCGAAGTAGCCGAACACGGCACCCTTCGACACCCCGGCCGCCGCGGCGATGGCCTCGGCTCTGGCGCCCTCGTAGCCGTGCGTGGCGAAATGCTCCATCGCGATGGCGACGATCTTGTCCTGCTTCGCCCGCTGCCGCTCGCCAGCCCGGACTGCCGGGCGAAGGCCGGCCCGGATCGGCGCGCGAGCTGTTGATTGACCTGGAGTCATAAATCCGCCGTTACCGAGTCATTGACATCGCTCAAGTTAACATTGCATACTCGGCAAAATCCAGACTTCTTAACAAACCGTGGGTCATGTTCGGCGCCCGTACCGGGCGCCCGATCAGGGAGGTCGGCGCATGAGCAGCGAGCGCCCCCGAGGCCAAGTCCGGGCCACCCTGCTCGCCGCGCTGCTGTCTGGTTCGCGGTGACGGCGCAGCGGCGGTGGGACGCCATCATCGTCGGCGGCGGGCATAACGGGCTGACCGCCGGAGCGCTGCTCGCCAAGGCGGGCCTGGCCACGCTGGTGATCGAACGGCGCGACGTCGTGGGCGGAGCCTGCGTGACCGAGGAGATCGCCCCAGGCTGCCGCGCGTCCACGACCTCTTATATAGCGAGCATGCTGCGCCCCGAGGTGATCAGGACGCTGGAGCTCGGCAGGCACGGGCTACGGATGATCCCGTGCGAGCCCGCCGTCCAGGTCGCGCTCGACGGCGGCGAGGTGCTCGCGAGCTGGAGCGACCCCGCCAGGACGATGACGGAGATCGAGCGGTTCTCCAAGCGGGACGCCCGCGCGTTCGACGACGTGACGAGGGAACTGCGCCAGCTCAGCGCGCGGCTCCAGCCGATGCTGACCGAGCTTCCGCCGGACACTAGGGCGGGGAAGCTGCGCGGGGCCGCCGAGCTGGTCAGGATGGGCAGGCGGCTGCGCGGCATGCGCGGCACCGACTTCGAGAGCCTGACCAGGCTGATCTCCTCCAGCCTCGGCGACTATATCGATGCCCGCTTCACCTCGCCGCAGGTCAAGGCTCTGCTGCTGGCCAACAACCTGTACGGCAAGCACGGCGGCCCTTACCAGCCAGGAACGCTGATCGGGCTGGTCTTCCACATGCTCACCGGGGGCGACCACGACGAGCAGGGATTCTTCGGTCACGTGATCGGCGGGATGGGCGCGATCAGCGAGGCGATCGCGGCGGCGGGCCGCGGGCACGGCATCGAGATCAGGACCGGCGCCGAGGTCGCGGCGATCACGGTGACGGGCGGCCGGGCAACCGGCGTGGTGCTGGCCGACGGCACGGAGCTGGCGGCCAGGGTCGTGCTCTCCGGCGCGGACCCGAAGCGCACCTTCCTCGACCTGGTCGGCAAGACCGACCTGCCGGAGGACTTCCGCGACGCGGTCGCCGCGATCAAGATGGACGGCCCGTGCGCGAAGGTCAACCTGGTCCTCGACGCCGAGCCTGCCGTGCGGGGAATGCCGGCCGCCGCCGGTCCCGGGCAGCGGGCGCTCTTCACGCTGCCGCCGAGCCTGGCCGTCGCCGACCGCTGCTACGACCGGTCCAAGCGCGGCGAGATCGCCGATGCCGACGAGCTGTTCGTCGACTGCGTGGTCGCCTCCAATGTCGACGACACGCTGGCTCCGGCCGACCGCCACGTCATGACCTGCTTCGTGCAGTACGTGCCCTACCGGCTCGCCGAGGGGGACTGGGATCAGCGTGCCGGCGAGCTCGGGGACAAGGTGATCACCCGGATCAGTGAGTTCGCCCCGAACGTGCCGGGCGCCGTGGTAGCCCGGCAGGTCCTGACGCCGCTCGATCTCGAGCGGACCTACGGGCTGACCGAGGGGAACATCTTCCACGGCGATATCAGGTTCGACCAGCTGTTCCACATGCGGCCGGTGCCGGGCTGGGCCCGTTACGCGACGCCGGTCGACGGGCTCTACCTGTGCGGAGCCGGGGCGCATCCCGGCGGCGGGGTGACCGGCGCCCCTGGCTACAACGCGGCGCACCAGGTACTGGCCGACCTGCGCCGGCATCGCCGGAGCGCACGGTGACCGCGGCCGCCCCGGCAGGCGCGGCCACCAGCGACGTGCTCGTCGTCGGGGCCGGCGTGATCGGCGCGGCGACCGCCTTTCACCTCAGCAGGCTCGGCGCGGGATCGGTGACCGTGCTCGACCGGGCGACGGTCGCCTCGGGGATGTCGAGCCGGTCTTCGGCCCTGGTCCGGATGCACTACACGTTCCCCGGCGAGGTCGATCTGGCGGTTCGCAGCGATGCGATGTTCGACGCCTGGACCGAGCTGACCGGCCGGCCGGCCTGCGTGCGCCGGACCGGCTTCGTGCGCATTGTTACGAGCGAAGAAGGAGCACTGCTGCGGGCCAACGTCGCCATGCAGCGCAAGCACGGGGCGAACGCCGAGGTCATCGACGCCGCCGAGCTGGCGCGGCTCGCGCCCGGTCTGCGCACGGACGACGTCGAGTGCGCCGCCTGGGAGCCGCACGGCGGCTATGGCGACGGGGCGATCGTGGCCGGTGACCTGCTGGCCGCGGCGCGCGACAGCGGAGTCGGCTACCGGCCGAGCACTCCCGCTCGCGCCCTGATCACCGACGGGGACCGGGTGACCGGCGTGCGGACCGACGCCGGACCGCTGTACGCCGGCACGGTCGTGCTCGCCTGCGGGGTCTGGTCGCCCGCGCTGCTCGCCACGGCCGGGATCGACCTGCCGATCGAGACGGAGCTGCACAAGGTCGCGGTCGTCCGTCATCCTGACGGCGGCGGCGCGGGCGTGGCCTGCATCGACTCGACGACGAAGACCTACTTCCGGCCCGAGGCGGCCGGGCAGCTGACGCTGATCGGCAGCTTCGACGGCCCGCGCGGCGCCGACCCGGACGGCGTCCCCGCGACGGCGCGGGCGGACGAGCTTGCCGAGCTCGTCGGGGCGGCGGCGCGGCGCGTTCCCGCGCTGGCCGACGGCGGGATCACGCGCGGGATCACCGGCGTCTACGACATGACGCCGGACGCCCGGCCGATGCTCGGCGAGCTGCCAGGCCGCCCCGGGCTGATCGTCGCCGCCGGGTTCTCGGGGATGGGCTTCAAGATCTCCCCGGCGGTGGGGGAGGCGCTGGCCGAGCTGATCACGAGCGGGGCCGCCTCACACGTCGAGCTGCTCCCGTTCCGGCCCAGCCGGTTCGCCGAGGGTGCGCCGATCAGCCCCGTGCTGGCTTATTCAGACGACTGACGACGTTAGTTCGGGGATTGTCGATATATTCCGACCAGCATGAGGGAGGTAGCGGTGCAGACGCGGAGGGCGGCAGCAGGCAGAATCGGTGCGGACGCAGCAGCCAGCGCTCGCATTCCTCTCGATCTGAGCCTTCCTAAGGCGAGCTTTACCTCTGAATCGGAATTCCGCCGGGAGCGGGAGGCCATCCTTTTCACCGACTGGTTCTGCGTCGGCCGCGAGGAGAGCCTGCCAGCGGCGGGCGACTACCTGACCGCCGACATCGCGGGGGAGAGCATCATCGTCGTCCGCGGCGAGGACGGCGCCCTGAGCGGGTTCTACAACCTGTGCCGGCACCGCGGCTCGCGGCTGGTCCCGCCGGAGCACGCCGAGCCGGTCGCCGGCCCCGCGGCGCAGGCCGGGGAGCGCCCGCCCGGCAGCGCGCCGGCCGGCAGCGCGCCGGCCGCCACCGCGCGGGCCGCCACCGCGCGGGCCGCGTGGCCCGCCGCCCTGCCGCGCCGCACCGGCTGCTTCCCGGGCACGATCCGCTGTCCGTATCACGCCTGGACCTACGGCCTGGACGGCGCGCTCCGGTCGGCTCCGTTCCTGCCTGACCTGCGCAACCACCGCACGGCCCTGTCCCTGCACCCGGTCGACGTGGACACCTGGGGCGGCTTCGTCTTCGCCAGGTGCGAGCCCGGGGCCGGCCCGTCGCTCGGGGCGGCGCTCGGCGAGATTCCCGGCCGGGTGGCCGCCTACGAGCTGGCCGACCTGCGCACCGGCTCCCGGCTGAGTTACCAGGTGGCGGCGAACTGGAAGGTCGTGCTCGAGAACTATAACGAGTGCTACCACTGCGGCCCGGTCCATCCTGAGCTGTGCGAGCTCGTTCCCGACTTCGCCCGCAGCGGCGGCGACGTGGACTGGGAGGCGGGCGTGCCGCACCGCGCCGGGGCCTACACCTTCACGGCAACGGGAACGACCACGCGGCTGCCGTTCCCGGGCCTGTCCGAGATCGAGCGGACCCGCCATTTCGGCGAGCTCGTGCTGCCCAACCTGATGATCAGCATGTCGGCCGACCATGTGGCCGCGTTCACCGTCTGGCCGCAGGCGGCCGGACGTACCACCATCGTGTGCGATTTCCTGTTCCACCCGGACGAGATAGCTAAGCCGGACTTCGATCCCGGCGACGCGGTGAGCTTCTGGGATCTGGTGAACCGGCAGGACTGGCTGATCTGCGAGCGCGTGCAGGACGGCATGACCTCGCGCCGGTTCACCGCTGGCTATCTGGCCCCGATGGAACAGCCGAGCGCCGACGTCGGCCGGTACGTGGCGGCCCGCCTGGGCATCGACCGGAACGCTTAGGAGGCGAAGGAATCATGACGCAACGCAAGCGGCCGCGATCGGCCTCACCGGCCGGGCCTGGCGGTGCCAATCCGCTCGACCGGGCTGTTCCCCTCGACCGGCGCGGGTTCCTGCGGCTGACCGGCGCGGCCGGCGCGGTGGGCGCGGTGGGCGCGGCCGGACCGCTGCTCGCCGCGTGCTCGACAATGCCGTCGGGTGGCTCAGCCTCCGGTGGGGTGCGCGGCGCGGAGATCAAGGAGTACGTGCCAGGGCCGCAGCCCGTCTCCGGCGGCCGGTACGGCGGTACGGTCAAGGTGGCCTGGTCGGATCCGCCTGACTCGTTCGACCCGGCGATCGGCGAGAACCTGACCGCCTGGGACTGCCTGACCGAGCTCGTCTACTTCGGCTCGCTGATGGCCTACGACAAGCAGTTCGGCGGCCCGGTGCCAAACCTGGCCGCCAGCGCGCCAGTCATCAGCAAGGACGGCAAGACGCTGACGTTCACGATCCGGCCCGACGTCAAGTTCCACAACGGGCGGAAGATCGTGGCGGCCGACTTCAAGTACGCATGGGAACGCATGCTCGACCCGAAGCTTCAGTCGTGGGGCGCGAGCTACCTGTCGTCAGTGGTCGGAGCCGGCGCGATCATGGCCGGCAAGGCCAAGCAGCTGGATGGCGTGGAGACCCGCGGGGACAGCACCCTGATCGTGCACCTGACGGCACCCGACTTCACCATCCTGAACGCCCTGACCCAGCCGATCACCGCGCCGGTGCCCAGCGAGGAGGTCGCGCGGCTCGGCAAGCAGTTCGGCCAGACGCCGGTCGGCTACGGGCCATTCAAGATCGTCTCCTATGACTCCGCGGCACAGACCGCGCGGTTCGAGAAGAACCCGGATTACTTCTACGCCGGGCTGCCCTACCTCGACGCGGTCGAGTACCACTGGGGGATCGACCCGCAGATCCAGCTGCTCCAGCTGGAGCACGGCGAGACCGACGTGATCGGCAACGGCCTGCCGCCGAGCGAGGCGGGCCAGGTCCTGGCGACGCCCACGCTCAAGCCGCTCGCCCAGTCCCGGCCTTCGCCGGGCAACGTCTGGCTGACCATGTACCCGGACACAGTCCCTGCTTGCGCAAGCCGCGAGGTCAGGCAGGCGATGAACTGGGCGATCGACAAGGTCGCGCTCGGCAGGATCACCTACGGCACCAGCGAGCCGTGGGGATCGCCGTTCCCGAAGGACCTGAGCGACTTCACCAGCACCTTCCAGCCCTACGGCTACGACCCGGCCCGAGCCAGGCAGCTGCTCGCGCAGGCCGGATACAAGCAGGGGTTCTCCGTCACCCTGTCGGTGGCCTCCGACGCACCGTTCCCGGCCATTGCCCAGGTCGTGCAGCAGCAGTACGCCGCCGTCGGCATTCACGTGACGCTGAACCAGATGGACTCCAACGCGCTGTACAGCCTGGAGTACGCCCAGCAGTCGGGCCGCAAGAAGCTGCAGATGTCGACCGACACCTGGTACATGGTGCAGCCCACCCCGGCCGACGAGGTCAACGCCCTCTACATCACGGGCGCGTCGAGCAACTACTGCGGCTACTCCAACAAGCAGGTTGACGCGCTGGCCAAGCAGGCGGCGACCGAATTCGACGCCGTGGCCAGGAACAAGCTGTACGCCCAGATCCAGCAGCTGGTCGGCGAGGACGCGCCGTTCGTGTTCCTCGCCTCGACGCAGTGGCTGGCCGGCGTCTCCCAGCGGATCCGCAACTTCCAGTACCGCGGCGAGACCTATAACTACTACGACCGGATGTGGGTGTAGCCGGATGCCGGCCGTCACAGCGCCCGGGCGGCGGGCGCCATGGACGCGCGACCCGGCGGCCGCCGCGGGCCAGCGCCCGGCCCGGCGGCGCTGGCCGTGGCAGCTCGTTGCCGGCGTGGCGGTGCTCGTGGCCTTCGCCGGGCTGGCCATCGCGGCGCCGCTCTTCGGGACCCCGGTCCACCAGGACCTCGTTCACGGGCTCAGCCCGACCGGAGTGCCGGTGGGCCCGAGCTCGAAGTACCCGCTCGGCACCGACCTGCTCGGCCGCAGCGAGCTGGTCAGGCTGGTCTACGGGATCCGGGTGTCGCTGCTCGTGGCGGTCGTCTCCAACGCGACCTCGATCGTGATCGGCTCGGCGGTCGGCCTCCTCGCCGGGTACTTCAGGGGGCCGGTCGAGCAGCTGCTCATGCGGTTCACCGACGTCGGCCTGGCGCTGCCGTATACGCTCGCCGGTCTCGTCATCGCGGCCGTGATGTCGGCCGGACTGACCAGGGTCATCGTGATCATCACGGTGCTGTTCTGGTCGTACCCGGCCCGGCTGGTCTACGGCGAGGTGCTCAGGCTGCGCAAGCGCGGGTTCGTCGAGGCCGGCGAGGCGATGGGCGCGAGCGGCCTGACGATCGTGCGCAGGCATCTCGCGCCGCACGTGACCTCGATGATGATCGCCTACTCACCGCTGAACGCCGCGTCGGCGGTCGCTTTCGAGGCGACGCTGTCCTACCTGTCGGCCGGCATCAACCCGCCGACCGCCTCTCTCGGCAACATGATCTCCGACGGCCAGGTGGCGATCAGCTACGCGCCGCTGCTCGTGATCGCGCCCGGGCTGGCGATCATGGGGCTGACGCTGGCCTTTCTGCTGGTCGGCGAGGGCGTCAAGGCCTTCAATCCCGACCTGAGGAGACTCTCGTGGCTCGGGCGCTGATCCGCAGGGTCGTGTTCGGCCTGATCGCGGTGGCCGGCGTCGTCGTCCTGGCCTTCCTGCTCGAGTTCGTGGTGCCCGGCGATCCCGCGAAGGCGATCGCGCCAAGGGCGCAGAGCCCGGCCGTCCTCGCCAGCATCCGGGCGCAGCTGCACCTGAACCAGCCGCTGATCGTGCAGTTCGCCGGCTACTTCGGCAACCTGCTTCGGGGTAATCTCGGAACCTCCTACATCCAGCGCCAGTCGGTCGCCTCCCTGATCGGCCCGCGGCTGCTGACCACGGGGGTCCTCGCGCTGGCCGGCGTCGTCGCCGAGGTGATCATCGGCGGCGCGCTCGGGATTCTCGCGACGCTGTACGGCAGGGTCAGGGCCCTGATCAGCGCGGTCAACCTGACCCTGCTCGCCATCCCGATCTTCGTGCTCGGCCTGCTCCTGCTGCTCGTCTTCGGCTTCCAGCTCAGCATCGCGCCGGTGACCGGCGGAGCTGGCCCCGCGCAGCTCGTCCTCCCCGCGCTGACCCTCGGCCTGATCGGCGCGCCCTGGTACGCCCAGATCGTGGCCGACCAGATGCAGGACTCGCTCGCCTCGTCCTACGTCAGGACCGCGGTGTCGAAGGGCCTGTCCGACTCCTACATCCTGCGCAGGCACGTGCTGCGGAACGTGCTGTCCCCGGCCATCACGATGGTCGGCCTTGATCTCGGGTCCTACCTGTCCGGCGTGGTCACGGTCGAGGTGGTTTTTATCTGGCCAGGCATCGGCCTGCTGGCCGTCAACTCGCTGCACAACCTGGACCGCCCGATCGTGATGGGCACCGTGATCATCGGCGCGGTCGCGGTGGTCTTCTTCAACCTGGTCGCCGATGTGCTGCGGATGTTCGTCGATCCGCGGACCAGGGAGGAGATGTGACGCCCGGCCAGTCGGAGCAGGCCCCGGCGCTGGAGATCGCCGATCTCAACGTCCGGTACGGGCCTGTCCACGCGGTCAGGGACACCTGCCTGACCGTCGGCGCGGGACAGGTCGTGGCGCTGATCGGGGAGACGGGCAGCGGCAAGAGCTCGCTCGCGCTCGCCGCCGCGCGGCTGCTGCCGCGGTCGGCGGCGGTCACCGGCCAGGTCGCGATCGCGGGCAAGGAGGTGTCCGGCCTGGGCGGCAGTGAGTTCCGCCGGGTGCGGGCCAGCCTGCTCGGCTGCATCGCCCAGGACGCGATGGCCGCGCTGAACCCGGTCGTCCCGGTCGGCAGGCAGATCGGCGAGCTGTTCGCCGTGCACGCCGGGATGAGCAGGCCGCAGGCGGCCGAGGCGGCGGTCGCGGCGCTGGCCCAGGTGGAAATCAGGCATCCGGCCGCGGTCGCCAGGCTCTACCCGCATCAGCTCTCCGGCGGGATGCGCCAGCGGGTGATGATCGCGATGGCGATGGCGCTGGCCCCGCCGCTGATCGTGGCCGACGAGCCGACGACAGCGCTCGACGTGTCGACGCAGGCCGAGATCCTCGCCCTGATCGGGGAGCTGCGGGCACGCATGCGCTCCGGATTCCTGTGGATCACCCATGACATGGGCGTCGTAGCCGAGCTTGCCGACTGGGCCGCCGTCATGTACGCCGGGCGGATCGTCGAGCAGGGGCCGGTCGACGTGATCTTCGACGCCCCCGCCCACCCGTACACCGAGGGGCTGCTGGCGACCAGGCGGGACCTGCGGTCAGGCGCGCCTGGCGCGCCGCTGTTCCAGATACCTGGATCGCCGCCAGGTCCGGGGGAGGAGCCGCCGGGCTGCCCGTTCGCGCCGCGGTGCCCGCGGGCCACCGCGATCTGCAACGAGGTCGATCCGTCCCTCGAGCCGGCCGTCGGCGAGGGCGGCGCTGGCTTGGCGGGCGGGGCGGGTTCAATGAACGGCCACCGGGTGGCGTGCCATCATCCGGCCGCAGACGCGGTCGGCGCGTGGGCCGCCCCGGCCGGTCCGGCTGAGAAGCCAGCCGCTAAGACCGGGGACAACCTGGGCACGGCGGGGACGGTAGCGCTATGACATCGGAGTCCGCGGGGCGGGCCGGGTCGTCCGTCGCGGCGCCTGGCGGTGCCGGGCGCGCCTCCGGATCGCCGGATCCGGAGGCGCTGGCGGCCGCCGTGATCGGCTTCGACCGGGTCAGCAAGCAGTACCGGGGCGGCCGCCTGGCGCTGGACGACGTCACGCTCAGCCTGCCCGCCGGGGGCAGCCTCGGGCTGGTCGGCGAGTCGGGCTCGGGCAAGACCACCTGCGTCAGGCTCGCGCTCGGCCTTGAGCGGCCCACGTCGGGGGAGCTGATATTCAACGGCACGGCGTATCCGGCCGGCCGCGCCCGGCTGCGCTCGCTGCGCCGCCAGATCGGGTTCGTGCTCCAGGACCCCTACGACTCGCTCGACCCCCGGATGACCATCCGCGACATCGTCACCGAGCCGCTGAGAATCCACCGGCTGCCCGGCGGCCGCGGAGCGCGCGGCGACGTCCTGGTCGCCGGGCAGCTGGCGGCCGTGGGCCTGCCCGGGGCTGATCTGCGCAGCTACCCGGCGCGCTACTCGGGCGGCGGCCGGCAGCGGATCGCGATCGCCCGGGCGCTGATCAGCTCGCCCTCGGTGCTGGTCTGCGACGAGCCGACCTCCAGCCTCGACGTCTCGGTCCAGTCGCAGATCGTCAACCTGCTCCTGGACGCCGGGCGCGAGCGCGATCTGTCGATGCTGTTCGTCACCCATGACCTGGACCTGATCGGCCGGGTGGTGGATACGGTGGCCGTGATGTACGGGGGACGGGTAGTGGAGACCGGCCCGGCGGAGCTGATCCGCCAGTCGCCGCGGCACCCCTACACCAAGGCACTGCACGACGCCGTTCCGGCGAACCATCCCAGGGACCGCCGGCTGGCGAGGCGGGGAGCCGGGCCGCTCGGCCCCGGTGAGCCCGGCCCCGGTGAGCCCGGCCCCGGTGAGCCCGGCCCCGGTGACGCTGCCGAGCCCGGCGCGGACGTCACCGACGACCCGGGGGAGCCCGGAGCTGGCCCCGCCGCCGGGGGAGCCAGCCTCTTCCGGCCGGACAGCTGCGTATTCGCCAGCCGCTGCCCGCGGGCGCAGGCCCGCTGCCATCGGGAGCGGCCGCCCACGATCCAGGAAGACGCCCTCAGGTCGTACGCTTGCTTTTATCCGATTTAGTTCGTCTAGTCCCTTCTGGATGGAGCGCCTGCCTGATGACGGCTGAGTATGACGCGGTAATCGTCGGCGGCGGCCACAACGGCCTCGT
>Ga0307374_10014525_pt1 | contig 10710 bp, 10 predicted proteins | sample OX3MG_FD_202532 | JGI IMG/M metagenome (GOLD analysis project Ga0307374, IMG submission 202532) | Soil microbial communities from Risofladan, Vaasa, Finland - OX-3 | ecosystem: Environmental > Terrestrial > Soil > Coastal area > Acid sulfate soil | place: Finland: Risofladan, Vaasa | collected... | reverse complement strand
TCGAGCGCGCGCCGGACGATGGTGTGGGACCGCTCGCCCTTGAGGCTGGCGACGAACCCGGCGCCGCAGGCGTCGTGCTCGAAGCGCGGATCGTAGAGCCCCTGCGCGGGGGGCGGGCCCGGCTCGTGTGTCATGGCGGCAGTCCTCATCCGTCCGCCCGCCCGGCGGACGACAGCACGGCCATCGCGGACGCCGCCATCAGGCGCCACCGCGCCCCGGGGTCGAGCGGATATCGGAGGCTCTGGTTATCGCCGATGCGGGCTCATAAGTAAAATACAATTTCCCTATCGAATACATATCCAGAAGAGATTGACCAGGCATGCCGGCGCCGCATCGGTCCGATGCGGCGGTTCGATGACGCCCGGCCGCCGCCCCCGGGGGCCGACGCGTTACGGTATAATCCGTAATAACTACTCAGTTTCGCGTAACGCGCCGGGCGGCCCGCCCGGCCGCCGGATCTGCCCATGCGGAACCCGTTCGTCTACGGCGAGGTCGTGCCGGCCGACGCGTTCGTCGACCGCGAAGAGGCGCTCGAGCGGCTCACCGCCGACCTGGCGGCCGGCCAGAAGGTCTTCCTGATCTCGCCGCGCCGCTACGGCAAGTCGTCGCTCATCGAACGGGCGCTCGCCGCGATGGCCCGCCGGGGCGCCGTCACGCTGTCGGTGACCGTCGCCAGCTACAGCTCGTACGTCGCGTTCCTCGAAGGCTACGCGCGCGCCGTCGCCGCCTGCGCCGAGCCGGCCCGCGGCCCGGCCTGGCTGCGCGAGGCGATCGGCGCCGCCCGGGTCGACGTCCGGCCCGGGATCGGGACGGACGCCCCGGTCGTCACCTTTCCCGCCGTCCGGGGCGCCCGCGAAACCGCCCGGCTCGCCGCCGAGGTCTTCGCCCTGCCCGACCGGCTCGCCGCGCGCCGCCGGCGCCCGGTCGTCGTGGCGCTCGACGAGTTCCAGGCGATCGCCGGGTTCGACGGCGGGTCCGTCGAGCACGCGCTGCGCGCCGCCGTGCAGCACCAGCGGCAGGTCGGCTACGTCTTCGCCGGCTCCGAGCCGAGCCTGATGGAGCGGATGCTCGGCCCCAGGCGGCCGTTCTACAAGGCGGGACCGGTCATGCGGCTCGACCGGATCCCGGCCGACCTGTTCGCGGCGTTTCTCGAGACGCGGTTCGCCCGCTCCGGCATCCGCCCCGAGCCCGGCCTGGGCGCCGCCATCGTCGAGCTCGCCGGCAACCTGCCCTACGACGTGCAGCGCCTCGCCCACGAGGTCTGGGACGACGCCCGGGCCGCGCGGAGGAAGAAGGTCGGCCTGGACGACCTGCACGCCGCGCTGCGCCGGCTGCTGAGCGAGCAGCAGGTCTTCTTCGAGGGCGTCTGGCAGCGTTTGACGCTGGTGCAGCGGGCCGCGCTGCGTGCCGTCGTCTTCGAGGACGGCCAGGAGCTGCTGTCGGCCGACACCCGGATCCGCTACCGGCTCGGCGGCGCGTCGACGGTGCAGTCGGCCCTGGTCGCGCTGATGCGCGAGGAGATCATCACGCGCGAAGGCCCCCGCCACCTCGTCGTCGATTCCCTGATGCGCGAGTGGGTCGCCCGCCGGACACACTGACCGGCGCCGGTCCTTGCGTAATCCGCGCGCCGGCTTCACGATGAACGGATGCGCCCGGTCGCCGGCCTCCGCGAGGCCGGCGCCGCCTGCGAAGAGAGGTGCCGTGCTCCCGTCCCGCTCACCCGTCTCCGCCCGCCCCACGGCCGTCCGGCACTCCCGGGGCGGCGCCGCCGCCGTCGTCTGCGCGCTCGTCCTGTTCGGGACCGTCCGGCCGGTCCTCGCGCAGTCGAGCGGCACCTGGCTCAACCTGGGCATCGGCGTGACGCAGTTCGAGGCGGCCGCGGCGGATCACACGAACAACGTCGGCTGGGGCCTGGCCTGGCGCTTCGGCACCTCGTCCACCGGCTGGGGGCCGTCGGTCGGGTTCAACTGGTTCGACACGGGATTGAAGACGCGCGTGGCGGGGCAGCCGACGGCGCTCGGCTCGCTCCACGTGCGGCCGGTCATGGTCGGGTACGGCTACACCCGGCGCCGGGGGCACGTGTCCATCGAGGTCAGCGGCATGGTGGGCTATGCGTTCAACCACCTCTCGGTCGGCGGCCAGTTCCGCCAGGCGTACCTGGAGAAGCTCGGCACGTGGGTGAGCGGCCACGCGCACAACAGCTTCGTGGCCAAGCCCCAGGTCAGCATCTGGTACGACATCGCGCCCCGGGTCGGCCTGAACTTCTCGGCCGGTTACCTCCTGACGCGGCCCGACATCACTCTGACGACGGGCGCCGGGGCGCAGACCATGCGCTGGAACGCCGACATGGCCGTGCTGTCGGTTGGAATCGTGTACGGGATTTTCTGATCTTACGTGGGGCTCCGCCCCACACCCCGGCTCACTGCGCTCGCTCGCCTGACGCGGCTCGCTCCGCTCCGTTCGCGGGCCCGCTGTGCGGGCCGCCGGCGCTCGGCGCCGGAGGCTTCTTTCCTCCGGCTCCGCCCCACACCCCGGCTCACTGCGCTCGCTCGCCTCGGGCGGGGCTTCTTTTGATCGCGGGGCCCCCGGCACCCCGCGAGGCGCGCTCGCTCGTGGGGCCCCGTCGCCCCACGCCGCTCGCGCGCGCGCACGCCTTCCGTTCGCGGGCCCGCTGTGCGGGCCGCCGGCGCTCGGCGCCGGAGCCTTCCTGCATCCGGCTCGGCCCCGCACCCCGGCTCATTTCAACGCGGCCAGGCGCTTCTCGGCCAGCGGGCGCGCGAAGGCGTCCTGGAGGTCGTGGGCGTTCACCGTGAGCACCTTCGCGTAGTACTCGCGCGCCCGGGCCAGGTCGCCGGTCTTCTCGAAGGCCTGCGCCAGCAGGCCGAGGATGAACGCATCCTTCTGGTTGGCCTGGCGGAGCGCCGCGATCGCCGCCGGGTACTCGCCGGCGTAGAAGTCGACGTAGCCGACGAGATACTCGTAGTCAGGTTTCTGGTCGGCGCCGATCGGACTGTCGACGATCGCCTTCGCGGTGGCCACGGCCCGGCGCGCGGCGGCGACGTCGCCGCGCCGCACCGCGATGCGGCCGTCGGCGTGCGCCAGGCGGAACTTCCAGAGCGCGACGGCACGCGCGTCCAGCCCCGTCTGCCGCATGGCCGTGTCGTAGCCGCGCCGATACCATTCGCGGGCGTGCGCGGGATCGCCCGACTCCAGGTAGACGCGGCCCAGCGCGTTGGCCGTCCCGGCCGCTCCGTCCAGGTTGCCGCGCTCGAGCTGGCGATCGAACAGGCGGCGGTAGTACACGGCCGCGCCGGCGGCGTCGGCCTGGAAGGCGTAGGAGACCCCCATCGCCTCGAGCGCCAGGTCGCGCGCGCCGGGCGGCGCCAGGGCGATCGCCGACGTCAGTTCCTGCCGGGCCCGGGTGTAGTGGCCCTGGAGGTCCAGCACCAGCCCGGCGCCGTAGTGGGCGTCGAACAGCTTCGGATCGAGCGCCAGCGCCTGCTGGTACCGGGCCAGCGCCTCGTTCAGCTTCCCGTGAACGCTCAGGTTCCGGCCCTCGGTCGCCAGCGCCACCGGGTCGGGCCGTCCGGCCTGCGGCGGGGAGGCGAGCGCCGGCCCGCCGGCCGACACCGCCAGCATGAACCCTCCGAATGCCGCGAACAGCCGGGACGGCAGGAACCGGCGCACCCGCATGGGGCGATTATCGCACGGCCCGGCGGCTTTCCATTTCCGCCGGGCGCGGGGTGTGCGAGACTGGAGCGTGCGGGAGCTGGTCATCAACGGCGATGATTTCGGCCTGACGCCGGGCGTCAACGCGGGGATGATCGACGCGCACCGCGACGGCGTGCTGACGAGTGTGAGCCTGATGGCGGGCGCGCCGGCCGCGGACGAGGCGATTGCGCTGGCGCGCCGGACGCCGACCCTGGGGGTCGGCTGCCATCTCACGCTGGTCGACGGCACGCCGGTGCTGCCGGCCTCGCAGCTGCCGACGCTGACGATCGACGGCCGGTTCCGGCCCCGGTGGGGCGGCTTCGTGGCGGCCTGTCTGACCGGGCGGCTCGCCCTCGACGAAGTCGAACGCGAGCTGTCGGCGCAGATCGATCGCGTGCGAAGCGGCGGGCTGGTGCCGACGCATCTCGATTCGCACAAGCACGTGCACGCCTGCCCTCCGGTCTTCGATCTGGTCGCGCGGCTGGCCGTCCGCTTCGGCATTCCGGTCGTCCGCGTGCCGTACGAACGGCCGGCCGGGCGGCTCCTCGTGCGGCACCGGGCGCGCGGCGCGGCGCGGCGGCAGGCGATCGAGAACCTGCTGATGGCCCCGTGGGCCCGGCGGGCGGACCGGCTGCTGGCGCGGCACGGCCTGCGGCCGGCCCCGCGCTTCGCCGGCCGGGCGCTCACCGGGCTCTGGTCGGTGTCGGCGATCGAGGCGTTGATCCGCGGCCTGCCGGACGGGCGCAGCGAGCTGATGGCCCATCCCGGCTATGCGGACGCGGGACTGGACGCGGTGCGGACCCGCCTGCGCGGCGAGCGGGCGGACGAGGTGGTCGTCCTGCGCGCGCCGGCGATTCGTCGTCTCGTTCAGGCGGAGCGGATTCAGCTGGTCCGCCACGGCCTGGCCACGGCCGTCTGAGACCGTCCCGATGGATATGACCCAGCATCACGCGTCCGATCCTCACGAGCCGCCGCAGCTCTCCATCGTCGTCCCGCTGTACAACGAGGTGTCGACGATCGACGAGCTGCATCGGCGGCTCACCCTCGTGCTGGCGGCGATCGGCCGCACCTACGAGATCGTCTTCGTGGACGATGGCAGCGGCGACGAGACGTATTTCACCGTCAGCGGCCTCGCGGCGACCGATCCGCACCTGCGCCTCGTCAAGCTGGCCCGCAACTACGGCCAGACCGCGGCGCTCGCCGCCGGCTTCGATCACGCGAAGGGCGACGTGATCGTCTCGATGGACGGCGATCTGCAGCACGCGCCGGAGGATCTGCCGAAGCTGCTCGACAAGCTGGCCGAGGGCTACGACGTGGCGAGCGGCTGGCGCGACCGGCGGGTCGACAACTTCTGGACGCGGCGGCTGCCGTCGCGGGTCGCCAACTGGCTCATGGCGAAGCTGTCGGGCGTCGAGCTGCACGACTTCGGCACGACGTTCAAGGCGTACCGCGCGCCGGTGATCAAGCGGATCTCGCTGTACGGCGACCTGCACCGGTTCATCCCGGCGCTCGCGAGCTGGCAGGGGGCCCGCATCGCCGAGGTCCCGATCTCGAACGTCCAGCGCCGCGACAACAAGTCGCACTACGGGCTGTCCCGCACGTGGCGCGTGATGGCCGATCTCATCACCGTCCGCTTCCTGCTGCGCTATCTCACGCGGCCGCTGCACTTCTTCGGTCCGCTCGGGTTCGGCGCCCTGGCGGCCGGCACCGCCGGCGGCGTGTACCTGATCGTCCGCAAGCTGATCTTCGGCGAGCAGGTGTTCTTCGCGCACGGTCCGCTGCTGCTGCTGAGCGCCGTGCTGCTGCAGTCCGGCATCCTGCTGATCGGGCTCGGGCTGCTCGCCGAGATCCTGACGCGGATTTATCTCGACGGCCGCCACCGCCGCATCTACACCGTCGAGCTGGTGGTGCCGGCCGAGCGGACGGTGCCGGTGCACCGGCCGCGGCGGCGGGCCGTGCGGACGCACTGACCGCGGGCGGCATGACCGAGTCCCCTCCGCACGCGCCCGGCCGCGCCCGGTCGCGCACCGCCCGGAATCTGACGCCGGCCGGCGTGGCCGCCGGCCTCGTCGGCCTGGTGCTGTTCGCCTGGGCCATCCGCGACGCCGGCACCCATCACGTGCTGGACAGCCTCCGGCGGATCGGCGCCGGCTTTCTGCTGATCCTCCTGATCTCCTCGACCCGGCCGCTCGTGCGCACCGTCGCGTGGCTGCTCTGCATCGAGGAGCCGGGCCGGCTGCCGCTCGGCGCGGCGTTGAGCGCGAGCATCACCGGGACGGCGCTCGGGGACCTGACGCCGCTCGGCGTCTTCCTCAGCGAGCCGGCCAAGGCCGTGCTCGTCCGCCACCGCATCAGCCTGATGAAGTCCTTCTCGGCCCTGACGGTCGAGAACCTGTTCTACAGCCTGACCGTGGTCCTGATGATCATGGCCGGCACCGCGGCGTTCCTCGTGAGCTTTCCGGTCCCGCCCGACATCCGGACCGTCAGCCTGCTCCTGCTCGGGGCGACCGCCGCCGGCGCGCTCGCCACCGCCTGGGTCTTCCACCGCCGCCGCCGCGTGGTGAGCGGCCTGCTCGACGCCCTCTGCCGGCGGCACATCGGGCGGCGGGTCCTGCTGCCGCGGCTGCCGCACGTCCGCGAGCTGGAAGACCAGGTCTTCGGCTTCGCCAGCCGCCACAAGGGGCGCCTGCTGCCGATCTGGCTCCTCGAGGCGAGCTTCCACGTCTCGGCGATCGCGGAAGTCTGGCTGGTGCTGTACCTGCTGGGGACGTCGCCGACGTTCCTGACGGCCTTCGTGCTCGAATACGTCGACCGCGTCATCACGGTCGTCTTCAAGTTCATCCCGCTGCGCCTCGGCGTGGACGAGGCGGGGACCGGCCTGGCGACCGACATCCTCGGCATGGGGACGGCGTCCGGCGTCGCGCTGGCGATCATCCGCAAGGCCCGGGTGCTGTGCTGGACGGCGCTCGGCGTCCTGCTCCTCATGCGCCGCGGCCTGTCGATCCGGGGCACGCTCGAACAGGCGGACGCCGTCGTCGAGGCGGGCCCCTGAGCGATCGCCGGTCCGGCGGGCGCGGCCCCACTCCGGCGTTCACAAAACAGGCGGAAGGGCGTATCGTGGTCGTGTCACCCGGTCAACCTCAAGGAGCATCGCCATGGCAGACTCCAGGATTGACGCGAAATGCGCGCACCCGTCGTGCGAGTGCCGCGTCATCAAGGGCGGGAAATACGGGAAGTACTGCAGCGAGTACTGCAAGGAGAAAGGCGATCAGACCGAGCTGCGCTGCGAGTGCCGGCACCCGGACTGTCACTAGCCAGCGGGCGGGCTCTTTCTGACGGTGGGACATCGACCGGACATCTCATCGCGAACGGGAGCTCCTCCGATCGCCGGGGACCTCCCGTTCGCCCGCGACCCGCGCTAGGCGATGCGTTTGCTCGATCGGGCGACGGCCAGCACGAGAATCCCCACACCCCAGACGGCCAGCGCGGCGGCCTGCGGCCACAGCGTCTCGAGGCCGACCCCCTTCAGGAAGATTCCGCGGACGATCACCAGGTAGTAGCGGAGCGGGATCAGGTAGGTGAGCGCCTGAATCACCCGCGGCATGTTCTCGATCGGGAACACGAAGCCGGACAGGTAGATCATCGGCATCAGGAAGAAGAACATGGCGGTCATCATCGCCTGCTGCTGCGTGTCGGAAATGGTGGACACGAACAGCCCCAGGCCGAGGGCCGTCAGCAGGTACACGAGCGTCAGCGCCATCAGCAGCGCGAGGCTGCCGCGCAGCGGGACCTGGAACCACAGGAGCGCCACGGCAATCACGAGCACGACGTCGACGAGGCCGATCGCCGCGTACGGCACGAGCTTGCCGAGGATCAGCTCGCCGCGGCCGAGCGGCGTCACGTTCAGCTGTTCCAGGGTGCCGAGCTCCCGTTCGCGCACGATGGCCATCGACGACATGATGGCCGTCACCACGACCAGCAGCAGCGCCAGGACGCCCGGCACCATGAAGTCGCGGCTCTCCAGCCGCGGGTTGAACCAGATCCGGATGCGCGGGTCGAGTCCGGCGCGGGCGGCAGCCGGCGATCGCGCCGCGATCAGACGCTGCGCGTAGGCGGCGACCAGCGACGTGGCGTAGCCGAGCCCGACGGTCGCCGAGTTCGAGTCGCTCCCGTCGGCCACGACCTGTACCGTCTGCGGCTGTCCGGCGCCCAGCTTCTCGCCGTAGCCGGCCGGGATGTCCAGCGCCATCCAGGCGGTGCCGCGCTCCAGGTACGGCGTGATCTGATCGACCGTCGTGACGACGTGCGTCACGGTGAAGTAGGGCGACTCGTTGAACTGCTCGATCAGCCGCCGGCTGGCGGCCGAGCGGTCGGCGTCGGCGACGACGACCGGCACGTTCCGGACGTCGGTCGTGGCCGCGTAGCCGAGCAGCAGCAGCTGCAGCACGGGGGCCAGGACGACGATGTTCAGCAGGCGGGGATCGCGGCGGAGCTCCAGCAGCTCCTTCCACATCAGGTAGAGCGTGCGCCGCATCGCCGCGCGTCCCGGCATCACGCCCACTCCCGGCGGAGCCGGACGGCCGCCAGCCCCAGCACGACGCCGGCGAACGCCACCAGCGCCAGCATGTCCGGCCAGACGATCGGCAGCCCGACCCCTTTCAGGACGATGCCGCGCAGGACGACCAGGAAGTACCGCGCCGGCACGACGTAGGTCGTCACCTGCAGCCAGACCGGCATGCTCGCAATCGGGAAGATGAAGCCGGACAGCAGCAGCGTCGGCATGAACGACACCAGCGCCGCGATCTGGAACGCGACCTGCTGCGAGTCCGACACGGTCGAGACGAGCAGGCCGAGCCCCAGTCCGCCGGCCAGGAACAGCGCAATCGCCAGCACCAGGAGCGGCCACGATCCCCGCATCGGCAGGTCGAACAGCCACATCGCCACCACGACGATGCCCAGCGACGAGATCATCGACACGAGGAAATACGGGAGACTCTTGCCGGTGACGTACGACAGCGTGCCGAGCGGCGCCATGCGCACCTGCTCCATCGTGCCCAGCTCCTTCTCGCGGACGACCGACAGCGCCGTCGAGATCACGGCCGTCAGCATGGCGATGTAGGCGATGAGCCCGGGCACGAGGAACAGCGCGCTGCGCAGCTCCGGGTTGTACCAGATGCGCGGCTCGACCGTCACCGGCGGCCGGCCGGTCACCGGGTAGCGGGCGAGGCGGTACTCCGTCGACAGGCCGTTGAGCAGCGCCTGCGCGTATCCCATCACGGTCGTCGCCGTGTTCGCATCGTCGCCGTTGATGAGCACCTGGATCGGGGCGGTGCGTCCCGCCAGGAGCCGGCGGCCGGTGCCGGACGGGATGACGAGCACCGCCCGGACGTCGCCGCGATTCATCAGGCCGCGGATCTGGTCCTGCCGCACCGCCCCGACGAGATCGAAGTAATCCGAATCGACGAACGCCGAGACGAGATCGCGGCTCTGCGTCGTGTGGTCCTGATCGTCGACCGCCAGCCGGACGTGGCGCACGTCCCAGTTGAGGGCGTAGCCGAACAGCAGCAGGAACAGAATCGGCACGACCAGCAGCACGGAGAGCGTGCGCCGGTCGCGCACGATCTGACGGAACTCCTTGCGGCCGACCGCGAGCGCCTTCTTCATGGCTGCGGGCTCCGATCCATGACGTCGAGAAAGACGTCCTCGAGCGACGGCGGCACCGGCACGATCGCCCGAACCTGCAGGCCGGCGGCCGTCAGCCGGCGGGTGAGGGCGCCGGTGTCGGCCGCGCCCGGCCGGAGCACGGCGTGCACGGCCGTCCCGAACACGCTGGTCTTCTCGACCGACGGCAGGTCCTTGAGCGCGCGCATCGCCTCGATGGCGTTGGACGAGTCGATCTCGACGATCGGCCGGTCGGCGAACACCTGCTTCAGCTCCGACGTCGATCCGATCGCGGCCAGGCGGCCGGCGTGCATGATCGCCAGCCGGTGGCAGTGCTCCGCCTCGTCCATGTAGTGGGTCGTCACCAGCACGGTGACGCCGCCGGTCGAGAGCGTGTCGATCAGCGTCCAGAAGCGCCGTCGGGACAGCGGGTCGACGCCGCCGGTCGGCTCGTCGAGGAAGACGATCGGCGGCTCGTGGAGGATCGCGCAGCCGAGCGCCAGCCGCTGCCGGACGCCGCCGGGGAGGTCCCGCGTCAGCGACCGGCCCCGTCCTTCGAGGCCGGCCATCTCGATCACGAAGCGCCGGCGCGCCTCGAAGCGCGCGCCCGACAGGCCGTAGATGCCGCCGTAGAAGCGGATGTTCTCGTCCACCGTCAGCTTCTCGTAGAGCGAGAACCGCTGCGACATGTACCCGATCCGCCGCTTCACCCCCTCCGGATCGCGGGTGACGTCGAGGCCGCCGACCGACGCCGATCCGCTTGTCGGCTTCAGCAGGCCGCACAGCATCCGGATCGTCGTCGACTTCCCGGCGCCGTTCGCCCCGAGGAAGCCGAAGATCTCTCCCGGCGCGACGTCGAAGCTGACCCGATCGACCGCGACGAAGTCGCCGAAGCGACGGGTCAGGTCTCTGACGGTGATGGCATTCATGGGCGCTCCGGGTGACGATAAAGCGCTACCGGCCGATGACCCGCTCGAGCTGCGCCTGTGCCAGCCGCGCGTCGGCGATCGCCTGCGTCCGATCGAGCTCCGCCTGCAGCAGCGCGGCCTGCGCGTCCAGCACGTCCGTGCTGGTGGCGACGCCCGCCTTGAACCGGTGCTCGACGACCCGGCGCGCGTCCGCGGCGCTGCGCACCGCCTCGTCGGCCGCGGTGATGGCGGCACGGCTCGAGTCGACGGCGAGCGCGCGCTCGCGGACGTCGGCGTCGAGGATGCTGTCGAACTCCGCGAGCCGCTGCTCGGCGGCGCGCACGCCGGCCGAGGCCTGCGCCACGCTCGCGCCGGTCCGGCCCGCGTCCCACAGCGGCCAGCTCACGTTGACGCCGACGTCCCACGACTC
>Ga0307374_10014522_pt1 | contig 10713 bp, 10 predicted proteins | sample OX3MG_FD_202532 | JGI IMG/M metagenome (GOLD analysis project Ga0307374, IMG submission 202532) | Soil microbial communities from Risofladan, Vaasa, Finland - OX-3 | ecosystem: Environmental > Terrestrial > Soil > Coastal area > Acid sulfate soil | place: Finland: Risofladan, Vaasa | collected... | reverse complement strand
AGTGCCGATGATCGCGCTGGCCCCGGTAAACGGCGCGTTTACCCCCACGTTGAGCGTGCTGCCGTCCGCTCGATGCGCGGGAGCGGCCGCTTGGGCGATGCTGCCGCCGAGCATACCCAGAATAGCTACGATCGACAGGATGCCCGCGCCCGTAGTACGCCATCGGAAGATCCCCATGATACATGTCCTTCCTTTTCCCCATGCGTGTGCTCGCCCGAGCACGCCCGCGTTAGCCGCCAAGAAACATGCGGCCCAAGTCCGGGTTATCGAGCAAGGTGCCGGCCCGATCGTCATGACGGTTCCGGCCCGCGACCAGGATATAGGCCCAGTCGGCCGCCTGCAGCGCCGCGGTGGCGTTTTGCTCGACCACCACCACGGCGGTTCCCGATTCCGCTACCCGCTGTATCTGTCGCCACACCTCCCTTGTATATTCCGGGGCCAGCCCGGCTGTCGGCTCGTCGAGCAGCAACACGGTGGGATCCAGCATCAACCCGCGCCCCATCGCCAGCATGCTCCGCTGCCCACCGCTCAGAGTACCGGCACGGCGCTCCAGGGCCTTCCCCACGTCGGGGAAGATGCTCAGAACCGCCTCGACCCGCTCCTGTACACCGCCGTGTCTGAGATAGGCGCCCATTTCCAGGTTCTCGCGCACCGTGAGGGTGGGGAAGACGTTTCCCACTTGCGGCACGTAGCCGATTCCCCGGCTGACCAGCGCCTCCGGGGCCAGTCCGGTCACCTCCACGCCCTGGAGGAAGACGTGCCCGGCCTGGGGCTTCAAGTAGCCAAATATCGTCTTGAGCAGCGTGCTCTTCCCGGCCCCGTTCGGCCCCAGAATGGCCACGATCTGTCCGGCCTCGGCGCTGATCGATGCCTCGCGCACGATCGGCACCGGGCCGTACCCGGCAGTGATCCCTTCCGCGCGTAGTACGCCATCCCGCCGTGTAGCCATACTCCCCCTTCATCGCGCTTCAATGGGCGGTTGCCAGGTCTCTACACGCGCTGACCACTCAAGTAGGCAGTCACCACCGCCTCATTGGCGCGAATCTCGGCCATGGAGCCCTCGGCCAGCACCCGGCCCTGGGCCATCACGATCACCGGGTCGCACAATCGTTCGACCGTGCCCATTTCGTGCTCGACCATCACGACCGTGAGCCCCTCGCCCTTCAAGGCGGCGATATAGTCGGTTAACTGGCTGATCAAGGCCGGATTGACGCCCGCCATCGGCTCGTCCAGCAGCAGAAGCCGCGGTTTCATGTGCAGCGCGCGGGCCAATTCGAGGAGCCGCTTTTGTCCGCCGCTCAGATTGCCCGCGTATTCATGGGCCAGATGCACCAGGTTAAAGCGTTGGAGCAAGCTCCAGGCCGATGCTACGTGTTCGCGCTCCTCGCGCTTCCAGATCCGGGGACCAAGCAGCGCGGCCCATACCGAGTCCCCACGCTGATTGAGCGGCGCCACCATCAGGTTTTCCAGCACGGTCATGCGCGCGAACTCGGAGGACAACTGAAAGGTGCGGGCCATGCCGAGCCGCGCGATCTGGAACGACGGCAGGCGGGCGATCTCACCGCCGAAGAAACGAATCGACCCTTCATCGGGCTGGAGAGCGCCCGCCAGCAGGTTCAGCATCGTGCTTTTCCCGGCCCCGTTCGGTCCAATCAGGCCGGTAATCGTTCCGCGCCGTACCGTGAACGAGCAGCCGGCGACCGCGTGTAGGCCGCCGAACGAACGGCTCACGCCGGTTACCCGCAGGGCCAGGTCGTCGGTCATGGCAGTTCCTCGGTTCGCCGATGGATCTGGCGGCCAGGCCCTTCATCAACCGCCAGTTGGCGCAAGATCTTGCGGAAACGCCGCTTGGGTTCGGGGAAGATACCTTGCGGGCGGAAATAGAGAACCAAAATCAGGACCGAACCAATGATGATCCAGCGCAAGGGATCGATCAGGTTGGGATCGATCCAGTCTTGCGGCAACAATCGCGAGCCTTCCAGGAAGCCGACCGGGACCAGGATTGCCCCGAGCACGGCGCCCCAATTGTTCCCCCGGCCGCCGACGATCAGGGCCGCGAAGATCACGAAGGTCTCGGGTACGTTCCACATGCTGGGCTGCACGGTGCCGATGAACTCGATGAACAGGGCGCCGCCCACGGCGGCGATCGCCCCGCCAATGACCATCGCGGTCATCCGCAGGCGGAACACATCCTTGCCACAGGCGGCGGCGGTGTATTCGTTCTCGCGGATGGCCCGGAGGGAACGGCCGAACGGCGAGTGGGTGAGCCGCTGCATGATCAGGAACGACAGCAAGGCGAAGCCGAGGACGATCCCAAGGTAGACCCACTGGTACTGGAGTTGCGGCAGATTCAGGGTATCGGCCAGCGGTTGGGGAATCCCGGTCAGGCCGTTCCATCCATTGACCACCGAGGTGGTATTCCCGGTCAGCAACCAGGCCACGTCGCCCACCACCAGGGTAGCCACGGCAAGGTAATCGCTGCGGAGACGACGCACGGCGATAATGCCGACCAGCAAGGCCAGTACAGCGCCGGCGAGTCCGGCGACCGCGACCGGCAACGGCCAGGGCAAGGTCCAACCAAACAGATATTCCGTGCCGCCGCTTTCCACCGGCTGCGGCGGCCCCAGGACCACCAATCCGGCGAAGTAGCCGCCCACCGCGACCAGGATGTAGTAGGAGAAGTTGATAATGTTAGCCAGGCCGAACTGGAGATTCAGCCCCAGCACGAACATGACATTGCAGCCCATGTAGACCAGCAAGGTGATGACGTAATAGGCAACCGCGTCACTCATACGTTCTCTTACCCCCGCGCGGCGGCGATGATCCCCTGGGGCCGCAGGAGCAGCACCAGGATCAGAATCACGAACGCGGCCACTGATTTATCCTCCGCCGGGATGATCGTGGCCGAGACCTCGGTCACCAGGCCGACGATCAGCGCCCCGGCCATGGCGCCGTACGGACGCCCCACGCCGCCCAGGACCGCCGCCGCCACGATCACCAGGAGAAAGCCCTCGCCGGTCGAGGGGGCGAAGGCGGCGGTATTCAGCACCAGGACAAAGCCCGCCAGCCCGGCCAGGGCGCCGCTGATCAGCCAGGCCAGATCGGTAATGCGCGCCACCTTGATCCCGCAGGCGCGAGCCAACGCCGGGTCGTCGGCCATCGCCCGCATCGCCTTGCCAACCTTCGTATATCGCAGCAGCCCATGCACGAGCAGCATGACGATGACCGCCAGCACGATGATGATCAGTTGGTTGACCGTGAAGGTCATGCCCAGGAAGCCAACCGAGGAAGATGGGGAGTAGGTGTAGCTCTGATAATTGGGGCCGAAGATCGCTTGCAGGGCATTCTCGACAATCAGGCCGAACGCAAAGGTGACGATCAGGAGACCGAAAAGGTCGGTGCGCTTGCGGATGAAAGGTTGCAGCAGCAGACGATTCATGATCACGGAGGCCACGGCCAGAAAAAGCATCCCGGCGACCGCGCCAACCCAGATGTTCCAGTGCAGCCCCGTGTTGACCAACCACGCGACATAGGCGCCGACCGTCATGAGATCGCCAAACGCGAAGTTCACCACGCCGGTGACGCTGAACTGCAAGGTAAAGCCCACGGCGGCCAGGGCCAGGATCGACGCCGTCACGAGACCAAAGCCTATGGTTGGCAGCAACAGATCCATGGCACTCCACGAAGGTTAGGGGAGTGATGAGATAGTAGCGCCACTGTAGCATCTGAACATCCCCTTGTCCAGGCCGTCACTCTTTCGAGCGGGTTCGTGGGAAATCCTCTCTCGCCTTACCCTGCCTGCCACCAGACGAGCACGATGGGTATCCGCCCCTTGGATCGGTACGTCTCCCAAGCCATCGGTTGTAGCGTACGCGCGTGAGTAGCAGGTATACATGAAAGAACGTCGCCCGCGCCTGCCGATACTGGTGGGCGCCGGTTCTCCTCCAGCGGTACAGTGAACTGTATGACCGGACGTAGCTAGTCGGGAGAACAGATTCAGTGAAAATCGGCGTCGTATTCCCTCAGTTGGAGATTACCCAGGATCCCATCGCGATCCGCGACTACGCGCAGGCGGCGGAGGGGCTGGGCTACGCGCACATCCTCAGCTACGACCATGTGCTGGGCGCCGATACGCGAGTGCGCCCCGATTGGAGCGGCCCGTATTCCCATACCAGCCTCTTCCACGAGCCGTTCGTGCTCTATGGTTATCTGGCCGCCCTTACCCAGCGGATCGAGTTGGTGACCGGGGTGATCATCCTTCCCCAACGGCAGACCGCGCTGGTGGCCAAACAGGCGGCCGAGGTGGACGTGCTGTCGGGTGGACGCCTTCGCCTGGGGATCGGGATCGGTTGGAACGAGGTCGAGTATCAGGCGCTCGGGGAGGACTTTCACAACCGGGGCAAGCGCAGCGAGGAGCAAATCGCCGTCCTGCGCGCCCTCTTCACCGAGGAATCGGTGACCTTCCAGGGGCGCTGGCATACCATCGAGGCAGCGGGCATCAATCCGCTCCCCGTGCAACGGCCCATCCCCATCTGGTTAGGCGGCGGCTCCGAGGCGACCCTTCGCCGGGCAGGCGAGATCGGCGACGGCTGGTTCCCCCAAATGGCCCCCGATGAGCGCGCCCGCGAGGCCATCGCGCGCCTCCACGCGCACGCACGGGCGGCGGGGCGGAACCCCAGCGCGATCGGGATCGAGGCCCGGCTGAATTACGGTGCCACCAGGCCGGACGACTGGCCCCGGATCGTGGCGGCCTGGGAAGCCCTGGGGGCGACGCACCTCGCGGTGAACACCATGGGCGCCGGCCTGGCCAGCCCGGCCGCGCACATCGAGGCGATCCGGCGTTTCAAGGAGGCTGTCGCGTAAGAAGAAAGAGGCAAGACTTCCTCTGACCAAAGCGACGATCCCCATGAGCAGTCCTGTATGAGGCGGCTGCCTACTCCTTATCGGCCAGGGGAAGGCGCAGGGAAAAGGAGGTGCCTGTAGGCCCGGTCTGATTGAGGTCGAGATCGCCACCCATGGCGCGCGCCAATTGTCGCCCCAGGTACAGTCCTAATCCCGTGCCTACATGGCCCGCCCGAATTCGGCTGCCGGGGATCCGACCAAAGCGGGTGAACAGCTGCTCGCGTCCGGCCTCCGGGATCCCGGGACCATTATCGCTGACCCGTACCACGCTTTCCCCTTCCTCGATCCCCCATGACACCTGAATTGGACTTCCTTCCGGAGAGTACTTGGCCGCGTTATCGATCAGGTTCGTCAGGATCTGGAGCACCTTCGCCTGGTCCGCCAGTACACGCAACTCCGGCGGGCCCTCTTCATCAATGCGCTGTCCCGGATAGGCGCCTTGCACTTCCCGTGCCGCCCGTTCCACGACTAGCCGGAGATCAACCGGCGCGATGATCGGGGAGGGGGAGTGTGCCTCCAGTTGGGTCAGAGTGAGGAGATCCTCGACAAGACGCTTTTGGCGATTGGCGGCTTCCACGATCCGCTCAATGCGACTCAGCCGTTGCGCGTCGTCCATTGTTGACCAGAACGCCTGCAAGAGCTCGGCGTAGCCGACAACCGCGGTCAAGGGCGTGCGCAGTTCGTGGCTGACGGCGGCCACGAAGTCGCTACGCAGCTTCGCCAACTCATCCGAGGCCGCGCGCGCTCGTTCGGCATCCTGCCGTGCCCGCACCTGGTCGGTGATGTTCACCGCCACGCAGGAGCCGCCTGCCAGCGCGCCCATACCGTCATAGTCCGGGGTCCACCACATCTCAAACACCAGGTCACCGATCTCGGTCTCGGTGACGAAAGCCTCGCCGGCCAGCGCGCGCCTCGCGTATCCAGCGAGGTCGGGTCGGTCGGAGAGGCGCGAGAAAAAGTCATGACCGACCACTTCGCGCGGTTGCCAACCAATCAATGGCAGGGCGCCTCCATCGAGGAGGTTGCAGATCCCATCGCGATCAAACGCGAATAGCAAGATGGGTGCATGAGATACCACGGCGCGCAGGTGCTGCTCACTGGCCCGCAGCGCCTCCACGGCTTCGCGTAGGGCGGTTTCGGCGCGTGCCCGTCGAGATCGATCCGCCATGGCCTTGAGGCCGAACGCAATGTCCTCCGCCAACTCATGTAGCAGGCGCACCTCAGCGTCGTCAAACGCATATGTTTCGTCGGCGTGAAGCGTTAAAGCGCCGAAGACTCGGCCATCGATCCAGAGTGGGAGGGCGATGGCAACGCCGGCGGCGGGTGCGCCCGCGCCACCAGGAGTGAGGCTCGGCGCGATCACCAGGCGCCCGTCGCGAATGGCGGTGCCGGTGGGGGCATGTCCTTGCGGCGGATCAGCCCAGGACATCTCAGTCTGGGCCACATCGCCGCTGTCGGCGCCAAAGCTCGCGATCACATGCACCGTTCGCGCCTCATCTTGCTCGGCCCGACTCACCCAGGCCAACCGATAGCCGCCCACCTCGACAATGGTTCGGCAGATCCGCTCCAGAAGCTCGGCCTCGGTCGCCACTCGCACCAAAACCTGATTGCAGTCGCTCAAGGTAGCGAGCGCCCGTTCCGCGCGCCGAAGCCGCTGCTCAGCCCGCTTCCGCTCCGTGATATCGAGGACGATCCCCACGAAGAGAGGCGGGTCTTCGGTTCGCGTGAGTTGCCAGCGTGCCTCGATCGGATAGAGCGAGCCATCCTTCCGCCGGTGCGTCGCCTCCCGCGACACCATTTCCTGCTCGCCGGATCGGAGGGGCGCGAGCAGGTCCGTAAACTGACCGGCGTCCGGGGCTACCAGCAGGTCGGCGGGTGTGAGATGCCGCAGTTCGTCCATGCCGTAGCCCAGGTTACGCTGGGCGCCTTCGTTGACGTGTTCGAAGCGCAACGTGTCAGCATCAAGAACATAGATCTCGTTGCTTGAGTGGTCAAGGATGCGACCAAAGCGGTCGGCTCGCTTTTGCACCGCCAGGCGATCGGTCACGTCGCTAAAAGTCATCACTACCTTCCGCGTGATGCCCGCTTCGTCAGGCATGGGAACCGCATCTACTTGCAGCATGCGCTGATCGCCATTCGGTAGCGCCAGTCGCGCCAGGATGTCGCGTTGCGGTACTCCGGTGCGCAGGGCCCTGTCCAAAGGACGGTAGTCCTCCGGAAGGTGCGAACCGTCCTCGCGCAACAAGAGGAACTTGGTGGCCCACGAGACCGGACCATGCAGATCCTCGCGACGGGCTTGCAAGATGGTCAGCGCCGCGGTGTTCACCTGAAGTGGAGTTCCCAGGGCATCAATTGCCAGCACGCCGCAAGGCATGGCCTCATAGAGCATCCGCAGATCGTACGCGGCAATGGAGAGATCTCGTACCACGCGCCGCATGCTTGGAAGGAGAATCGCCAGAACGCAGGAGACCACCGTGAAGGCCACTTCGGACAGAATATCCTCCACATCCTCGATCTGAAACGACCCCCAGGGCGCCAACCAGGACGTACCGAGTACATCCGCTCCCAGAACTACGGAGAAGACCGCCGGGGTGCCGCTCACGAGCGCTGCCGTAAACACGGGAATGTAAAAGAATATGAATGGTCGCTTGGTAGCGAAGCCGGGGAGCCACAGATTCAAGGCCACGGCGAAAACGAAGGCAGCCACTACCAGGGCCACCCGCAGTGGTCCCGCCAGTTCCAGGTTCAGGATCCAGGACGCCGCCCGCGCCAACAGCGACCCAGAGTCGGTGCGGGCGGCTTCAGGCGAGAACTCTCGCCGTGCGCCTTGGTCTGCCATCGGAAGCGTCTGCTTTCAATCCATGGCTAGGCAGCCCACGTTGCCGGCATGGAGCCTGCCGCATGGGAGAGTATATCCGCGACGCTCCTGGCAGAGCAAACACCTTCAGATCGGCTATCCAGCATGGCGCGACCTCATCGAGGCCACCTGGATAGGCGGTAAGCCAGGCCCCGGCGTGGGCTGAGTCATGGGAGTCCGAGGAAACGCTCCAGGCGGAACGGGGCCAACGAGGGATCGGGCGGTTCGCCATGGATCAGCGCGGCCATGATGGCGCCGGTGATCGGGCTCAGCGACACTCCTTCGGCCGTATGGCCAGTGGCCACGGAGACCCCCTCCCAGCCCGGCACCGGCCCCAGGATCGGCAGCCCATCGCGGCTGGCCGGACGGAGTCCTACCCAGGCTTCGCGGAAGGTGGCGTCGGCCAGAATCGGGGCCGTCCGCTGGGCGGCGGCCAAAAGCGTACTCAGGCCGGACGCGGTGAGCCGATCGTCGAACCCGGCATCCTCGTAGGTGGCGCCCGCGATTAGCGAGCCGTCTACCTTGGGGGCCAGATAGATCCCAGGGCCGAATACAACCTGGCGCAGGGGCGCCGGGATGGCATGAAGGGCGAGAATCTGCCCGCGCATGGGGAAGACCGGCAGAGTAAGGCCGAGATCAGCGGTGAGGCGCGGCGTCCAGGCGCCGCCCGCCAGGACGGTATGTCCGGCCAGGATCCTCTCTCCATCGGCGGTGCGCGCGCCCACCACGCGCCTGCCGTCCAGACACAGGGCATCTACCCCCACTCCAAGGCGCACGGTCCCGCCCAGTCGCGCGGCGGCGTGCAGATAGGCCGAGAGCAGGGCCGGGACATAGACCTGCGCCCCGCGCGGCAGATACAAGGCCGCCATCACCTCCGGTGAGAGGGCGGGCTCCAGGGCCCGCGCCTCCTCGCCGGACAGCATCCGAAGGTCATAGTCCTGCCGTGCTCGCTCGGTTGCCTGGGCCGCCAGGGTACCTACCCGCGGCGGCTCCAGGGCCACCCGGAGCCAGCCGCTGGTCTGGTACTGCGGATCGATCCCAGTCAGGTCACGCAAGCGAGCTACCAGGGCGGGAAACAGAGTATCGCTGGCGGCGGTCAAGTCGCGCAGGGCGGGAGAGACCTCCGGATCCATGATCGGATGGAGCAAGCCGGCCGAGGCCAACGAGGCATGACCACCACTCCGTCCGCGCTCCAGGACCACCACCCGCGTCCCGCGTTCCGCCAGATAATAGGCGATGGAGGCGCCGATCACCCCGCCCCCCACGATCAGGACATCCACCGCCGCCATGTCGTCACTCTTCCTCTCTCCTTCTATCACCTACGCGGAAGGGTACCGTCGGGTGGGCTGCCGCCGCAACCGCGGCGCGCGCCCGCGTGCTTCAGGACGCCACCTCATGCTGGCCCTAGACGAACGGCTTAGTGCCGCCCCCAGCGCCTAACAACCCTTCTTATGACGGCCTTCATCCTCTTCTCCTGTGTTTGATCCTCGAACCATATCCATAGGCTTGCGCACCCTCATGTTCCTCGACCCGCGCGAGTAGATCGGCCACGAACCCGGTCGTACCCGCCGGGCCATGGAGGTGTAGCCAGATCGGCCCCTGCCCCGGCTCGAAGAGCAACTCGAAGGTGAAGAAGGGGCAACAGGCGCGCTCACCCATGATGAAGACCAGCAGGCGCGACGCCCAGAGGTCATCGCTCGGGAACCGCAGGGCATACCCATCAGGGAGTTGCCGTGCCTCCGGCCGGCCCTCCAGGAACAGTTGTGCGACTTCCTCGCCTCGGTGCCGACGATCCTCGGTGCCGAGCGTGCAGGCAATGGGCACCTCAGGCACTGCCTGGTCAATGGGTGTCTGGTTCATGTCTCGTTCGTCCTTTCTCCTAGCCGATGCGGATCCGCTTGCTCGCTCACCCGTTCATCGAGTACCGTACAACTTCAAGCTCACTTGAAGTCAAGGAGGGGCCGTGGCGCATCCATTGACCATCACGGCGGTCGCGCATCGGGCCAGGCTACGTCCATCAGCGATCCGGTACTACGAAAGCATCGGGCTCCTACCCGCGCCGGCGCGGGTAAGCGGGCGCCGCCGCTACGACCCCGATGTCTTGCCCCGCCTCGCGCTGATCGCGGCCGCCCGGCAGATGGGTTTCACCATCGCGGAGATCGGAACCCTCATGCACGGCTTCGATGCCGACACGCCGGCCTCGGAGCGATGGCAGGCGCTGACCGCGCGGAAACTCGTCGAGGTCGAGGCATTGATCGCGCGTGCCCACCGCATGAGGTGCCTCCTTGATGAGGCGTTGCGCTGCCGGTGCCTCACCCTTGATGCCTGCGCCCGCGCCTTCCAGGCGCGGACGTCCATCGGCCGAGGATGAGCGATGCTGACGCTGTTCGGGGCAGGCGCCGTGACGATGATGCTGATCGCCTACTCCCTGGAATCTCGCGCGGTTGCGTGGGTGCTCGTCTTTGCCCTGGCCTGCGCCGCTTCATCCGCCTATGGATGGTTCGCTGGGACGTGGCCGTTTGGCGTCGTTGAAGGCATCTGGGCGATCGTCGCCGCCCGACGCTGGTTCATACGCAAGGCGCGGGGGTGTGAGCCCGTGCCGCGCATGCCTGCCACTCTGGGCCATGCGAGACGTTGGGGGAGTGGCTGACCGCGATCTACGCGCTTGTCGGCGGCTCTCCGGAGAGAATTCCCTGCTCCTCGTTCACCGGTACGGGCCGCGGCACCAGGTCATACAGGGTCGCGCCTGCCGGCCCGCCGAGAAACGGCCCGACCACGTAGGCCCACCAGATCCCATTCGGCCCAGGGAGCGCGATGGCACCCCAGCCGGCCAACCAGGAAAAAAGCCGGGGGTCGAAGTCGCGCGCCGGATTCAGGCCGGCCTGGGTGAGCGGGGCCGGCACGCTGATGATACTCGCCACGCTAAAGCCGATGAAAAACGGGGCCAGATTCCC
>Ga0307374_10014521_pt1 | contig 10713 bp, 8 predicted proteins | sample OX3MG_FD_202532 | JGI IMG/M metagenome (GOLD analysis project Ga0307374, IMG submission 202532) | Soil microbial communities from Risofladan, Vaasa, Finland - OX-3 | ecosystem: Environmental > Terrestrial > Soil > Coastal area > Acid sulfate soil | place: Finland: Risofladan, Vaasa | collected... | reverse complement strand
CGGCCTCACCGCGGAGTCCAAAATCGCACTCCGCACGAGGCCTTCTTGGCTTTTGCAACTGACCTAAACTCGGAGACCCTGACTGTCTAAATTAGCGGGTAGCCTTACAGAGCGAATCGAGTTCATTGAATTCGAAAAGACTGTCGGGAGGCGAGAAGGTGGCACGAATGAGGACGCTGAATACTTCGGCCTCCTGCCAAATATCTGATGACCCTCCCCTCTGAACAGGCAAGTAAGAGCCCCGAGCACAGCGAGTTCGAGCACGGCGCTGAGGCAAGCATGCCCGGCGGAAATTCGCCTTTCTGTTAATTTTACTTAAAAGGACGTACGTCAAAAAATCCCCGTAATTGCTGAAAGTGATCGGCGTTTCGTCGTTCCGTAATAGCGACTGAAAGCATTTAACACATCAGGGAGCGTACCGGCTAGGGTCGATCTTGGCGCCCGTATTGGAGATATCTTTTACATACATAACGAAAGTGCGCGTTGCGCACAATGCGTCTGGTTGAGGCACAAACGGCATAGCAAGTTCCTTGACTAAACCGAACCGGTCAGATACGATTCACACATGGAATATTGCACCCGCGCGACGGTTTGCATGGCTTGTTGTTGTCAACGCCAAAGCTGGCGCGGGGGTATGATCCGAGGAATTTAAACCTAAATAAATCGGATTTACAGAGCCCGCTAGCCAGCATCAGCTGGTTGAGCGGGCTTTTTGTTTTTGAGGGAGAAAAAGTGACAGGTGACGGGGCAAATCCGGCGATCAAGGAAACCAAGGTTCAGAAGGTGGAACGCCTGAAGCTCGAAAAGAATCCATGGGAAGCTCTGGAAGAGATTCGAGAATTTGCGCGCAAGGGCCGCGACTCGGTCCTGCCAGATTGGATAGGGCTTTATTTCAGATGGTGGGGCATCTATACGCAGGGCGACGGCGCTGGAGCGGTGGGCGGTCAAGGCGGCGAAGGAAAGTCCACGCCCTATTTCATGTTGCGGATTGCGCTGCCAAACGGTGCGGTCCGGTCAAATCAATTACGCACGATTGCAGATTTGACCGAGGGGCACGCACGAGGCGTGGCGGATATTACCGTCAGGCAGAACATTCAGTTGCACTGGCTGACGATCGAGTCATTGCCTGAGGTGATTGATGCACTGGATGCCGCCGGCCTGAGTTCGAAGGGAGCTTGCGGCGACGTCGTCCGGAACATTACCGGCTGCCCGGTGGCGGGCGTTGCCGCCGACGAGATCTGCGATGCGTCTCCCCTGGTACTCGAGGCGGCTGCTCTGGTAAGAGCAAGGGCTGAGTTTTGCAACCTGCCGCGGAAATTCAAGATTTGCATTACGGGATGCCCGGTGTGGTGTTCCTATCCGGAGATCAACGATATCGCTCTCACAGCCCTGCACCGCATGCTGCGCGGAAAGCGTGAAATCGGCTATTCGCTGCGCGTGGGAGGCGGGCTCTCCACTGAGCCTTTTCTGGCGGCGCGTCTAAATGCCTTCGTTCATCCTGAGCAGGTGCTTGCCGTGGTGCAGAGCATCACCGAAATTTTCCGCGACAACCAAGAACTGAGGCAGAACCGCAAACGAGCGCGCATGAAATACTTGTTCACGCATTTCGGATGGACCGCGGAAAGCTTTCTGGAGGAGTTGAACGAGCGCCTGGGATTTAAGCTCGATCCCGCGGCGGATGAAGTTTGCCCTTCGGATGTTTTCCGCGACCACGCCGGCATTCATCCTCAAAAGCAGGACGGGCTTTTCTACGTGGGCGCTTCCGTATCGCGGGGAAGGATTTCTCCGAGCCAGATGCGCGCCGCCGCCGACCTTGCGGACCGCCTGGCCAACGGCGAACTCCGCACGACGAATATGCAGAATCTTCTCGTGGTCAACGTTCCGAAAGCGAATGTCGAAGAGCTGGCGCGCGGACTCGAGGGAGCAGGGCTGCGCATCACCGGGTCGCCATTCTGGCGTGGCGCCATCGCCTGCACGGGAACGGAATTTTGCAAGCTGGCCATCACGGAAACCAAGGGTTTCACCCGGTGGCTGGTGGATGAACTCGAAGAGCGCGTGCCGGGATTCGACCAACAGTTAAAGCTGAACGTAACCGGATGCACCAACTCCTGCGGGCAACACTGGATTGCCGATATCGGGCTCGAGGGAAAGAAGATCAAGCAAGGCAAAGAAAGCGTCGATGCCTATTACTTCTCTCTGGGCGGCGCGGTGGGTGAGCACCAGAGGCTCGCGCGCCCGATAGGCTACCGATGCGCCGCCAGCGAAGTTCCCAGCGCGATCGAACGGCTGTTGCAAACATACCTTGCCAACCGCGACGAAAATGAAAATCTTCGCGCATATTTTGCGCGGTTTTCCGATGGCGAGCTTCGGTCGCAACTAGCGAGCGAGACAGTTGCAGCGGCCATTCGCGATGCCGCTCCCGGCCCGGTGCCGTTGGGGGTGGGAGATTGAGCTTCGCTGATACAGGATCGGTGCAGACTGCCACCGGCAAAGTGTATTTGGTTGGAGCCGGCCCGGGCGATCCGGAATTGCTTACCGTAAGGGCTCACAGGCTGCTTCGGTGTGCGGATGTCGTCCTGCATGACGATCTGGTGCCGCGGGCCATTGTGTCGCTGGCTGGCCGGCAAGGAGAGATTGTCAACGTAGGCAAGCGATGTGGGGCAAAAGGAATCACACAAGAGGAAATCAACACGCGGATGATCGAATCCGCGCGACGGGGCCTGGAAGTCGTCCGGCTGAAAAGTGGGGATCCCGGAATTTTCGGGCGGTTGGCCGAAGAACTGGATGCGCTGGAGGCGGCCAACGTGCCGTTTGAAGTGGTTCCGGGAATTACGGCGGGGATTGCCGCCGCCGCCTCTCTCAACATTTCGCTGACAGACCGCCGGAAGTCTTCTCGCGTTGTAGTCGTAGCCGGCCATCACGCGGCAGGAACTCCCACGCATGAACGGACTGACTGGAAAAGTCTGGCTCGCGAAGATACAACGCTGGTTGTGTACATGCCAGGGCACGATTTCAAGGGATTGCGGCAGGAACTTCTTGCCGCGGGATTATCGGGGGAAGTTCCCGCAGTTGTTGTTGCGCGCGCCGCCACTCCCGATCAACAACACCACAGCACGACGATTGCAGAACTTGGCGATGTGCCGCGCCTCGAATCGCCAACGATTCTTCTGATCGGCCGCTCGCTGGAGCGGGCCGGTCAGAAACCGCACGTGGCGAGCCTCTCGCTTGTGTTCGAGTGCGCCGACCTGATTCTCTCCTGAAATATCCTGGAAGGGCTTTGAGGACAGGTGTTGCTCTTTAACCACTTGCTTCTCGCCACCGCAACTTCTCCTACGACGGAAGACGTTAAGCGCAAACTCCGTGTTAGATTCATTCTGGGCTCTGCCATTGGAGCCCACCTTGCGCGATGCCGGACCGAAAAACATCGGCCATACGCTGGATCGATTTTCTGTGGCTACCGTTCCTGCTGGGACTTGCGCTTCTTCCCGCCGTCGATCAATTTCACAAGCAACTGATCCTGATGGCCATCGCCATTGTCCAACTCACTGAGGGATGGGTGGTGGCGCGGCTGCCTGAACGCGGCCCCATCTATAGCGTCACCCTCAAACTCCTGCTGGCAACACTCCTGCTAGACCACACAGGCGAACTCGGAATCAACAGCCCCTACTACCCGATTTATTACCTTCCTGTGATCACGGCGGCCATTTACTTTGGGCCGATTGCGACACTCTTTTGGACTGTTCTGGCGTCCCTGGCCTACTGTTCGTTTCTGTTCCCGGCCCTGCAGGAATACGAATTGACTCCTGAAGCGGCCACCTATCTCGGCATCCGCATCATCTTTTTCTTCTTCGTGGCATTTCTAGTGAACCAATTCGTGGTGGAAAACCGCAGGCAAATGCACCGGTATCAGATGCTTTCCCAAACGCTGGAGGAAACGAACCGACAATTGCAGCGGGCCGAGGCCGAAGCGCGCCGCTCGGAACGGCTCGCGGCACTCGGGCAACTTTCGGCCGGGCTGGCACACGAGATTCGGAATCCGCTCGGAGTGATTAAAGGATCCGCGGAAATGCTGTCCCAAAAGCTGAAAGATGCGCAGCCACTGACCAGCGAACTGGCGGGATACATTTCATCGGAAGTGAATCGATTGAACGCACTAGTGGCGCGATTCCTCGACTTTGCCCGGCCGCTGAACGTGGAGCTGCGGCCCCAGCAAATCTCCGAAATAGTCGATCGCTCGCTCGAATCGGTGCGGATCCAACTGCCCAACGCGGACGTGCGGGTCGAACGCCAATACGCTCGTCTTCCGGGAATCCTTGCCGACGAGCAACTCTGCGAGCGAGTCTTCGTCAATTTGATTTTGAACGCTTACCAGGCCATGGAAAATCGTGCCAACGGAGAATGCGTGTTGCGCGTTTCGGTGGCGCCCGAAACCTCGGATGACAGGCCCGGCGTGGGGATCATGATCGAAGACACCGGTCCCGGCATACCTTCCGAACTTCGCGAACAGATTTTTAATCCTTTTTTCACTTCGAAGAAGGATGGGGTTGGATTGGGGCTCTCGATTGTGGCAAAGATCGTGGACGATCACCGGGGTTGGATTCGGATCGAGGGCAATTCAGGGCCAGGCGCACGCTTTCACGTCTTTCTTCCAGAAAAGCCTCGGGGATAGACCAAGGCCCGCCGGCATGCTGGCAGCAATCCGAGCGAAGAGCTGGTGCGTTACGAATGGGACGCGGGCCGTTCCGTGACGGCTTGGCCACCGGAACCCGGCAAAGAGGATTTAGCGCCACCGGAGGCTTCGGCCTTTAAGAGTGCGGCCAAATCTGGATAGGCGTAAATAGTCGCGGCATGATTCTGCATCAGGCCGCCGGTATCAGCCGTTGGACCATAATTGCTGTGCAGATCCCGCCCGAGCATGCGAAGCATGGCCATCAATTGCCCCCTGTGATGAGCCGTGTGAGTCATGCGGCGGAGCATGATCCAGGCTCGCGAGCGCGGCACGGTGAAGAAGATGGCGCCGCCTTCCCACCAGGCCTCTGTCTTCTCTCTCAGAGCCGACACGCGCTTGCCACTGTCCTCCGCGTATCGCTTCAGGAATTCCAAACGAGTTTCCTGTACGGGCAGCGGGGGCGCGCCCACATCAATATCGAGCATGGTGCGAAACCAAGTATCTTCGCTCACGCACTGATGCACCATTTGCTCTTGAACGCTGCGGCCCCGAGGGTCCGCACGATTCGGACGCACCGAAAGGTCATCGTTCCGGAACTCGCTCCAGAGGCTAATCACCTTGATGCGCTCGGTTTCATAGGAATCGACCAGGAAATCGTAGATCATGGCAAGTCTCCTCTCCCGAATGGCCTGATCGAGCGGCATCTCGAAAATCCCACTGCCGCCAATCACCGCCCCCGCCTGTATGCGCGGGTCGCTCTCCGCAAACACGCGGCGGCGCAAGTGCTTGCGCTCGCGTTCTGGTATACCTAAGATGAAAACACACATGAAGGTGGAAAAACCATCGATCCTAATTGTGGAAGATGAGGCCAAGCTTCGCCGCCTGGTGGAGCTGCAACTCGCCGATGAGGGTTTTCAGGCGCAGAGCGCCGCGGACGCCGAAACCGGTCTGGAACTTCTGAACAAGGAATCCTTCGACTTAATCGTCACCGATTTCAAGCTGCCGGGCATGAGCGGGCTGGAATTTCTGCAAGCCGTGAAGCGAATCGATGCGCGCCTGCCAGTGGTAATGATGACGGCTTATGGAACCGTGGAATCGGCTGTGGGGGCGATGAAAGCGGGCGCAAGCGATTACATCCTGAAGCCGTTTTCCCTGGCCGAGCTGGTTCTAGTGATTCGCAAGGAATTGGATACGCATCAACTTCGCGAGGAAAACCGCAGCCTGCGCGAAGCGCTCGGCCACCGCTATGCCTATGCGAATATTGTGGCGCAAAGCGAAAAAATGCAGTCCGTGCTGGCACTCGTCGCGAGGGTGGCAGCCACGAATGTGACCGTGCTGCTGGGCGGCGAGAGCGGCGTGGGAAAGGATCTGATCGCCCGGGCTATCCACGAGCACTCGCAACGGGCTTCCGGACCATTCATCAAAATCAACAGCACGGCCATTCCGGAAAACCTGCTGGAAAGCGAGCTCTTCGGCTACGAAAAGGGCGCCTTTTCCGGGGCGACTTCGAGCAAGCCAGGAAAGTTCGAACTGGCCGACAAAGGGACGCTGTTCCTGGATGAAATCGGGGATGTGCCCGCGGCGACGCAAGTGAAGCTGCTGCGCGTGCTTCAGGAGCGCGAATTCGAGCGCCTCGGCGGAACGAAAACGCACAAGGTAGATATCCGGCTGATCGCGGCGACAAACCGCGACCTGCGCGCCGCACTCGAAGAAGGCACGTTTCGCGAAGATCTCTACTATCGCCTGAACGTCGTGCCCATCGACATTCCGCCTTTGCGCGAACACAAGGAGGACATCCCTGCCTTAGCGGTTTATTTCCTCGAGAAATACGCGCGCGAATCGAGCAAGCCGGTCAAAGAGATCACGCCGAAGGCGATTCGATCGCTGCTTGATTTCCGCTGGCCCGGAAATGTGCGGGAGCTCGAAAACGTGATTCAGCGCGGTGTGACCCTTTCCGAGGGGACCACGCTCGATGCTTTCGATATCCATCTCGACGACCGCACCCACCATGCGAGTTCCGAGACCGCCCACGCTCTACCCCAAGGCATGTCGCTCGACCAATGGGAACAGGAAGCGATTCGCGAAGCTTTGCGGCGCGCGAACGGCAACAAGAGTCAGGCGGCCCGCATACTGGGCCTTTCCCGCAATACACTGCGCTATCGCCTCTCGCAAATGGGCGTGGCAGATCCTCCAGAAAAGGAACAAGGAGAATAAGTGTCGAGCGCGTTTCCGCTACCACCCAACCTTCCGGAGCCCATCGATGACGGCGCTTGCGACCACCTTACAGGCATGCGGATACCGCCGATTTCCCTGCCCTCCACGGCCGGGCGGATTGTAAACCTTGGAGAACAGAAAGCCAGGCGGGCGGCGATCTATTGCTATCCCATGACGGGAGTGCCGGGAAAGGCTCTGCCATCCGGGTGGGACATGATCCCCGGCGCTCGAGGATGCACACCCCAGTCCTGTGGATTCCGGGACCACTTTCAGGAGCTGAGCGCACTGCAAGCCGACGTCTTTGGGCTTAGCACTCAGCCAACCAACTACCAGCGGGAGATGGCCGCGCGCTTGCAACTGCCCTTCGAAGTGCTGAGTGACGCGCAATTCCAATTCTGTGACGCGCTGGGGCTGCCCACGTTCGAGGTGGCGGGTATGAGGTTGGTCAAGCGCTTGACGCTGGTGGTGCGAGACGGCGCAATTGAAAAAGCGTTTTATCCGGTTTTCCCACCCGATCAAAACGCGGAAAAGGTAATTCGCTGGCTTCGTGTGAACCCAATAGCCTCGGCCCCAAGCAGACTATAAGGGCATCCCTCCAAGGTGGTTGAAAACCACCGCCCTCGCGTGAAATCCACCAAATGCCTTAACTCCGATTCAATCCAGAGGCGATAATCCTGCCCATGGGATGCTGCTATATAAAGACTTATACCCAGAGTCGCGATCCACACTTTGGCATGAATCCTGCAATACCGAGGACGGGTTCAAAGGGGAGCAGCCTTTGAGAGGTAGGCCATGAAAAAACTTCTTCTAGTGAGCTTCGCAATGATTCTCCTGGTTCTCGGCGTGAGTGATTTGCGGGCACAGGATCAAACGGATTCTGAAGCCCAGGCGCAACAACAGGATGCTCAATCGCTGCCCGCCCCTCCTCAATCACAGGAACAGGCACAGCAGCAGGATCCTCAGTCCCAGCAACCGCCTCAGAACCAGCCGGGCGCGGCGCGGCTGAGCTTTATCCACGGCGATGTCTCGACCCAGCGCGGCGACAACGGCCAGTGGGTGGCCGGAACCCTGAATACGCCCGTTGTGACGGGCGACCGGGTGTCCACGGGCCAGAAATCCCGCGCCGAGCTTCAGCTTGATTACGCGAATATTTTGCGCATGTCGGACAATGCGGCCGCAACCGTGGCCAACCTGACTCGCACAAACATTCAAGTGCAGGTAGGACAGGGCCTCACAGAATATTCGGTCCTCAAGGGCAGCGAGGCAAATGCCGAAATTGACACGCCCAACGCGGCGATTCATCCGGCCGGCCAAGGCGATTACCGCATCCTGGTGAACTCCAACGCAGAGACGCAAGTGATTGTGCGGAATGGCTCCGCGGAAGTCTCGACGCCGCAGGGTACCACCCACGTTGAAAAGGGACAAATGATCACCGTCGCCGGAACGGACAATCCGGAATATAAGACCGACCCCGCGCCGGGCAAAGATGATTGGGATGCATGGAACAACGATCGCAACAGGATGATCACAAGCGCGGAGAGTTGGCGGCATACAGACCGCTACTACACAGGCTCGGAAGATTTGGACTCCTATGGAACCTGGTCTGAAGTTCCGGATTATGGCCAGGTGTGGACTCCGAGAACAGACCCGGGATGGGCGCCTTATCGTGACGGCCGCTGGGTCTGGGAACCATACTACGGCTGGACATGGGTGTCCTATGAGCCGTGGGGATGGGCACCGTATCACTATGGGCGTTGGTTCGTCTATGGAGGAAACTGGTCGTGGTGGCCCGGCCCGATAGATGACGACCCGGCTTATTATCCGATCTGGGCACCGGCGTATGTCTCCTTCTTCGGATTTGGAGGAGGCGGATGGGGATTCGGCGGCGGCTTTGGATTTGGCGATGACTGGGGAGGCTTTGGCCGCATCGGATGGATGCCCTGCGGGCCGGGCGACTGGTATCACCCGTGGTATGGCCGCTGGGGCGACCGATACAACGCCTTCGGTATGAATCGCTTCAACGGGAACAATTTTCATAATGGATTCGCACCACTCGGTCGCGGTGGGCGCGGCTTCTCCAATATCAATCAAGCCTTCGGGAACGGGCGAGTGCGCGGAGGATTCTCGTCGATGGCAGGAAGCAAATTCGGGCGCGGAGCCGTGGCGGCGCGTCAACAACCGATCAGCTCGGCAGCGTTCCGGCAGGCCAGCATGATGACCGGCAAAATGCCGGTAACGCCATCGCGTGCTAGCTATAGCCCGACAAACCGAGCAGCCAGCGCGTCGACCATCCGGAACGGCACGCCCGGGTCGCAGCGGTTCTTCTCGGCATCGCGGGCGAACTCAGCACGGATCGCGAATAATGGAGCGCGAGGACAATCCGCATTCAGCGCCAATCGAAACGGCGGATCCTTCCAAAGGCCGTCGTCGGGAATGACTGCGAATCGAGGCGGCTCTTTCGGGTCTTCCCAAGCAAACGGACGGCCCGGATGGCACAGCTTCACCCCGCAGTCCGGGACCATCAATCGTGCGGGCCAGGGGTTTGCGAATGGCCGGTCAATGAACAACAATTCGGCACGCGGTTCATTCGCGGCGCATAGTGCCCTGTCATCGCCCGGAATGCCGGCGCGTGCAAATCAAGGCGGATGGAATCACTTCACCCAGCCATCGCGTGGGTTGGTGTCGCAACCGCCCGGCCGCGGATTTTCGAATTCATATTCCCGTCCTCCCCTGAATATGAGGCAGCCGATTGTGACGCCACGGACCGGACCATCCTATGGCGGATCACGGTATGGGCGTTCGCCGTCTGGCGGGTCGTCGTACGGCTATGGCTCACCGCGAGGTTCCTATAGCGCGCCGCGGGCCGGCGGGTACAGTGCGCCGCGCGGTGGTAGTTACGGTGGTGGAGGTGGATACCGTGGCGGAGGCGGCGGAGGCGGCTATCGTGGTGGTGGCGGAGGCGGTGGATACCGTGGCGGAGGCGGCGGAGGCGGCTATCGTGGTGGTGGCGGAGGCGGTGGATACCGTGGCGGAGGCGGCGGAGGCGGCTATCGTGGTGGTGGCGGAGGCGGTGGATTCCATGGAGGAGGTGGCGGCCATTCCGGCGGTCACGGGCGCTAACTGAAGTTCAAATCAAATCACGGCCCCGAGATTTCGGGCCGTGGCTTATATATAGCGAGAGTGAAGAGATCAGGAAACCTCAAACGGAGATGCGCTCACCTGGAGGTTCGCTCCCCAGTGAAGGCCAAAGAAGAAGCAATGTACGACGTTCATCACCTCCAATCAAAAATCGCACCGGTCGAATGACCCGAACAGCCTCGGTCCACAGTCGAAGCCGCGCAACAACCGTGCGAGGAAGCACGCCCCTGATAACGAAGCAACTCTCCACATCGAAAGACTGAGAGGCATGACCAGCCCTCCCTGAGTTCGGTGTGTCCCCACTAGCAGGCTGCTGAAAAAGTCGAAGATTGTGTAGCGAAACAGCGCACGGCGCGTCCAATGGCGCATGCGAGGAACCGATCAGCAGCAGACTCGCGTGTTCAGCTACATTTCCCCCGAGCAGCGAGTGCGCAAGGATCATCCGCTGCGACCGATCCGCACGATAGTTGACGAGATCCTGAAGCAGCTTTCGCCGCAGTTCAGCAAGATGTACGCGAAGGTGGGGCGCCCATCGATTCCGCCGGAGCAGTTGTTGCGGGCGCAGCTGTTGCAGATGCTGTATTCGGTGCGCAGCGAGCGGCTGTTGATGGAAGAGATAGACTACAACATATTATTCCGCTGGTTTGTGGGACTGCATTTGGATGATCCGGTGTGGGACGCGACGGTGTTTA
>Ga0307374_10014520_pt1 | contig 10713 bp, 7 predicted proteins | sample OX3MG_FD_202532 | JGI IMG/M metagenome (GOLD analysis project Ga0307374, IMG submission 202532) | Soil microbial communities from Risofladan, Vaasa, Finland - OX-3 | ecosystem: Environmental > Terrestrial > Soil > Coastal area > Acid sulfate soil | place: Finland: Risofladan, Vaasa | collected... | reverse complement strand
TTTACGGGCGGCTGCGTGCGCGACCTGCTCCTCAAGCGCAATCCCGCGGATTACGACGTGGCGACGGACGCGCTTCCGGAAGAAGTGCAGCGTCTTTTTCCGGGCAGCATCGCGGTGGGCGCGCAATTCGGCGTCGTGATTGTCACTGAAGACGATTTGCAAGTTGAAGTCGCCACGTTCCGCTCTGATCTCGGGTACGCGGATGGCCGGCACCCCGTGGCCGTAAAATTTTCCGCGACACCTGAGGAGGATGCGCGCCGGCGCGACTTCACGATTAACGGCCTGATGATGGACCCGCGCGACGGCCGCGTGCTGGATTTTGTGGGCGGCCAGGCGGACTTGGCGGCCGGCATCATTCGCGCGATTGGCGATCCGGATCTACGATTCGACGAAGACAAGCTGCGCTTGGTTCGCGGAGTCCGTTTCGCAGCGCGTTTTGGCTACGTAATCGAGGCTGCCACGCGCGCGGCCATCGCCAAGCGCGCACCTGAAATTCTGCAAGTTTCGCAAGAGCGCCTGCGCGACGAGCTGACGAAAATGCTGACGGAGGGCGCCGCGCGGCGCGCCTTTGAGCTGCTCGATGAAACGGGCCTGCTGCGCGAGTTGCTGCCTGAGATCTCGCGCATGAAAGGAGTCGCCCAGCCTCCGCAGTTCCATCCCGAGGGCGACGTCTGGATACACACGCTGCTGATGCTCGGGCAGCTTCCAGCCGGCTGCTCGCCAACACTTGCCTGGGGAGTGCTGCTCCACGATGTGGGCAAGCCGCCCACATTCAAGCTGCCCGCGGGTCCAAATGATCGCATACGCTTTGATGAACATGTGGAAGTGGGTACACGAATGGCCGAGGAAATCTGCCGGCGGCTGCGATTTTCCAACGACGACACGGAGCAAATCTCGCTACTGGTCGCGAATCACTTGCGCTTCAAGGATGTGGCGCAGATGCGCGCATCGACTCTGAAACGCTTTGTTCGCTTGCCGCGATTCGAGGAGCACCTCGAACTGCATCGCCTAGATTGCCTTTCCAGCCACCGCGACCTGACCTGTTACGATTTCACGCAGCGCTTCCTTCACGATACGCCCCCGGAAGCGGTGCGGCCGCCCAGGCTACTGACGGGCGAGGATCTGAAGGCAATGGGATATGCCCCCGGGCCAGCGTTCAAAGAAATCCTGCGCGCCGTGGAAGATGCGCAACTCGAGGGCAAAATAAAAACGCATCAGCAAGCCGTCGAAATGGTAAGAGATACCTTTTCGAATGGGGACCTTAGGATTTCGCAGGGCAGAAACGCATCGCAAAGCTGATTCTGCGCCGGGTGATAGCTAACAGTAATAGATTGAAAACAAGCGGCTTCTATTTTTATTGAATATCTTAGTGCCTTATGCTAAGAATATCTAACATAAAACAATTAAGTGGTTGTAACCCTTCCCGTTGTTGTTGCATCGAATGATTTAGGCAAGGTCACGCTAGGGTTTATTCCTGCGTGGCCGAGAGGGGATTAACATAATGTCCAAATTACGAATTGCTGTTCCTCATGAATTGCCGATATTGCCTCTGCGGGATACGGTTCTTTTTCCTGGAGCGGTGATGCCATTGACTGTAGGCCGCGAGAGTTCGCTGGCGCTCCTTGATTCCTTGCAGGGCGAGGAGAAGATACTGGGCGTCGTTGCGCAGCTCGATCCGCGTATTGAAGACCCAGTCGGCACCGATCTCCATACCATTGGCGCTCTCGGGAAAGTCCACAAGATGGTTCGTACGCCGAATGGCAACGTTGTTGTGTTTCTCGAAGGCTTGCGGCGAATTCGTGTGGTCGAAGTCCTCGGTCTGAAGCCATTCCTTCGCGCGCGTGTCGAAGAAATGCCCGATGTGGACGACGCGCCTGAACCGGAATTGACGGCGCTGTTTCGGAACACCCAGGAACTGTTCCGCGAAGTCGTGGCACGCTCGGCGCAACTTTCCGACGATCTGCAGGGCGTTGCGCTGAATATGGAATCTCCATCGCAGCTTGCTGACTTCGTTGCGGGAACGCTGCCGTCGCTGAACACGCTGGTGCGCCAGGAACTGCTTGAAACGGCCAGCGTGCGCAAACGTTTGGAATCGCTGATCCGCGAACTGACCAAAGAGAAGGAAGTGCTGGAGCTCCGCGCGAAGATTCATGATCAGGTACAGGAGCAGGTCAACCAATCTCAACGGGAGTTTCTGCTACGTGAACAGCTCAAGGCCATTCAGAAGGAGCTCGGTGATACTGACGATACGCAGACGGAGGTGAACGAGCTGCGCGAGAAGGTGGAATCATGCGGCATGTCCACCGAAGCGAAGAAGGAATGCGAGCGCGAATTGAAGCGCCTTGCGCGTATGACTCCGGCATCCGCGGAGTACATGGTGTCCCGCACGTATCTCGAATGGATGACGTCGCTGCCCTGGGCGAAGACGTCAGGTGTGGAGGACATCGATATACCGAAGTCGCAGGCGATTCTCGACGAAGACCACTATGACCTCGAGAAAATCAAGCAGCGCATTCTCGACTATCTGGCGGTCAAGAAGCTGCAGCCGGGCATGAAGGGCCCGATTCTTTGCTTCCTCGGGCCTCCGGGAGTGGGCAAGACGTCGCTCGGGAAATCGATTGCTCGCGCGCTAGGCCGCAAATTCGTGCGCATTTCGCTGGGCGGCATGCATGACGAAGCGGAGATTCGCGGCCATCGCCGGACATACATCGGCGCGTTGCCGGGTCAAATCATTCAGGGCATTCGCCGCGCGGAAACGCTCGATCCTGTGTTTATGCTCGACGAAGTTGACAAACTCGGCCGCGATTTCCGCGGCGATCCTTCGGCGGCGTTGATGGAAGTGCTCGATCCGGAGCAGAACCATTCGTTCCGCGATCACTACTTGGACGTGCCGTTCGATCTGTCGAAAGTGCTGTTCGTGGCCACGGCGAACTGGATGGATCCGATTCCCGAGCCGCTGCGGGACCGCATGGAGATTCTCGAACTTGCCGGTTACACGGAAGAAGAGAAGATCCACATCGCAAAGCGGTTTTTGATTCCGCGCCAATGTTCCGAAAATGGCCTCAAGTCCGGCGAGCAAATTGAATTCGCCGACGAAGGTTTGCGCGAGATCATTCACGGCTATACGCGGGAAGCTGGGGTGCGCAGCCTGGAGCGCGAAGTTGCCACTCTGGTTCGTAAACAGGCGCGGCGCATCGCCGAGGGCAAAGTGGAGAAGCTCGTCGTCACTCCTGAAGTCGTCCGGGAAACTCTGGGCGTGCCTAAGGTGCATATCGAAAAAGAATTGGAAGAGCGTGTCTCGCGGCCCGGCGTTTCGGTCGGACTCGTTTGGACGCCTGCCGGCGGCGATATCGTCTTCATCGAAGCCACCAGCATGCGCGGCGGCAAGCAATTCACGATGACCGGGCACTTGGGCGAAGTGATGCAGGAGTCCATGCGCGCGGCTCTTTCGTGGGTGCGCGCCAACGCCGAACGCTACGGCATCGATCCGGATTTCTTCCGCAAGCAGGACGTCCACATCCACGTTCCGTCTGGAGCGATTCCGAAGGATGGTCCGTCGGCGGGCGTCGCGATGGTGACGGCGCTTGTGAGCCTGTTGAGCGGGCATGCCATTCGTCCGCGCGTGGCGATGACGGGAGAAATTTCTCTTACCGGTGTTGTGCTACCGGTCGGAGGCATCAAGGAAAAGGTCCTTGGGGCAAAGCGCGCCGGAATTCGCGAAGTGATTCTGCCGGCGGAAAACGAGCCGAATGTGAAGGAGGATTTGCCGGCGGACTTACTGGATGGGCTACAAGTCCACTTCGTGCATTCGGTGGACCAGGCGCTCGAACTCGCGCTCGGCAAAATCGAGCCGTGGCCGCGAGCGGTTAGCGGCGCGGGCCCTCGCGAGGAACGTCCTCCCGCCAGTCCCGTCCATTGATGCTGTGATGAGTAGCGTGAAGATCGTTGTTCGGGAGGCCCGGCCGACTAGCCGGGCTTCTTGTTTTTCAGATGCGCTGGGCCTGTTTTCCATTGCGCCAGCGCGCGTGTTCGCGTAGACGTATTATTTCCCTCCATGGCCCCACTCACTCCAAGACAGATTGCCGTTCGCGCACAGGAAGCCGCCTCGGAGCTTTGTGCAGCGCTCGATCGCGCTGGGCTCGTTCAGAAATTTCTGCGCTCGTACGTCAGCGAACAAAAGCGACCGGGAAGGATATCGGAACCGCAGCGCTATCGCGATCTTGTGGAAGCGATTCGCCGGGAAGCATTGCTGGTCCTGGCGCTGCAGGTCGAATCCCGGGCGCTTCACGTTCTCGGCCTTCGTCCGGCCCGGCGTGCCGGCCCGGTGCAATCGAGGCTGGCCGATTTGTTCCGCGACGAATTTTTCATCGGGCTCGGCCGAAGCCTGAATTACGACCACGAAGAATTCGATAATTTTTGCCGCGATCTTGAACTTTTTCGCAAGCTGTATGCGGATGTGCCCCGCGTATCAAAACGCAGCCGCGCCGTTGCGCCTCCCAAGGGCCCTTTCGTCGACCGCTGCGGACTTTTACTCGACGCGCCGATGCTTGACCAGGCGCGCCGCGCCTCCGCCAAATTCGAAACGCAGCTTCTCGCTACAGCGGCAGTGGTGCTCAAGAAAGTCTTCTCTCGCCGGAAGCGCCGCTGATGTTTCTGCTGTTTCCCTGGCGTTAGCCCGCGATCTCCAGCGCGGTCTTAATTCCTTCGCCGCGCTGGGTAAACCACGTCTCGTACTGCGTCCATGGCAAATGATTCGTGATTAGCTTTGCCAGCACACCGGGGCGTTTTGTTTCGATTGCATTGAAATCGTCAATTCCCATTTTGTAATGCCTGGGGTTGGCATTCACGCTCCCCAAAACGATGTTGTTGCCGAGCACAAGGTCTTCGTTGATTTGCGCTGTGGGTTCAGCCTGCTGTTTGTCTCCGCCAGTGACGCTCAGCAAGCAAAGCACCGCCGTTGGCGCAAGCGTCTGCATCGCCTCGAAAACGACGCCCGGATTCCCGGTGCACTCGACGACCAGATCGAGCGGTCCGACCTGCTTCGGCAGGCTCGGTATCGGAACACTTGCGACAGAAAGATATTCGCCGCCAAGCTGCGGAACGAGCTGCGCGCGCAAATCCGTCGCCGGCTCGCGCCCCACGACAATCGTGCGCAGCCCTCGCTGTACAAGCACCGCCGCGGCCAGCAATCCCACCGGGCCCGCGCCCACGACGAGCGCCGTTTTTGGCAGCCACGTAAATCGTTGTTGCACGCGGTATGACTGGTCGATGCCCTTCTCAACGATGGACATTGGTTCGAGCAGCACGCCAATCTCTTTCAGCGACGCTGGAATGTTGTTCATATATTCCGGCACTTCCACGTAGTACTCGGCCATGTAGCCGTGCCGCCCTTTGATTCCCCGCTCGGTGTATTTGCCGCTCGTGCACATGTCGTTTTCGCCGTGATCGCAGAAGTAGCATTGGCCGCACGGCCGCCGCACAGTAGAGACGACAAAGTCGCCCGGCTTGAATCCCTTTGTCTTGACCTCCGCTCCTACATCTTCCACGACGCCGAAATTCTCATGTCCCAAAATCAAATATTCGCAACCCTGCGGTGCTTGACCGTAAAGACCTTCGTTGATTTCCGCATCCGTACCGCACAACCCCACCCGCATCGTTTTCACGGCAATCTGATCGGGCGCCATCTCAGGTTCAGGAACGTCGCGCATCTCAATCGAATCTTTTTCCCCCGGATGAATGACAATGGCCTTCATGAGTGCTCCTTTATGAAACAGTGCTCACAGCTTATTTTGCCTCGTCTGGCAGGGCAAAAGTCAAACGAACGAATTGGCCAGTATGGGGGCCGTGTCTTACCTGTCCGAGCGAACAAATAACCTTTAGGCACCGCGGGCGACCTCTCTCGTTCGCCGAGGCCGTATTCCGTTATCCTTAGTACAGAGATGCTGACTGTTTTCTACATTCTCGTTCTTCAGCAGATCGTCCAGGGAATAGTGTCGTTATGGGACGGCTGGAAGTGGCTCGCCATGGTGCGCCAACGGCTCGCTACGCATCAGGGATTCTATGCCCCCCGTGCTGCCGTAATCTGCCCTTGTAAAGGCTCGGAAACGGGCCTCGAAGGGAATCTCGCGGCCCTGCTCAATTTCGATTATCCCGATTACGAAGTATATTTCGTCGTAGCCAGCGCGCTTGATCCGGCGCGCACGGTCATCGATCGCGTGATGGCAGCGAGCAAGCGGTCTTCGCACCTGGTCGTTGCGGGCTCACCGAAGAATCGCGGCGAGAAGGTAAATAATCTCCGGGCTGGGATTCATGAAGTCGCCGAAAAATGTGATGTCTTCGTTTTTGTCGATTCCGATTCGCGTGCCGGCCGCGGCTGGCTTTCGCATATGGTCGCGCCTCTGGCAAACTCGCGATTGGGCGCCGCGACGACGTATCGTTGGTATTTCCCGAACAAGGGCGGGTTCGCTAGTGCTATGCTCTCGGCCTGGAACGCGGCTATCGCCACGCAATTCGGCGATCATAACCATAATTTTTGCTGGGGTGGCGGTACGGCAATGCGCCGCGAAGTTTTCAAGAGCGCTGACGTCCTGGAAGCCTGGGAAGGAGCAGTCAGCGATGACTGGGCGCTCACCGGCGCGCTCGAACGCTCTGGCCTGCACGTTGCGTTTGTACCCGAGTGCCTTGCGCCAACGGTCGGCGACGTCAATCTGGAACAGTTGGTCGAGTTTACGAATCGACAGATGATTTTGACTCGCGTTTATTCACCGCGTCGCTGGATCTTCGCGGCGCTCGCACACCTTTCCTATTGCGTCACAATTTTGTATTCGATCTATGCGATTTTCGATCGGATGTTCGCGGGGTATTCCTGGACGGGGATGTTTCTTCTGGCCATCCTCGTGTTAATGCTCGCGGCGGGGAAAGGGGCTATACGCGGAGTCGCCGTGCAGGAGGTTTTGCGCGAGTGGCGCGCGAAATGCGATCAGTGGAGTTGGGCGTGGATCGCGTTAGCACCGCTCGTGCCGTTTTTGTTTCTCTGGAATTTCATCGTCTCCGCATTCGAGCGCCAGATTCGCTGGCGCGGCATCCGCTACGAACTCGTCTCCGAAACGCAGACGCGCATTCTCTCCCACTGAAAATTGCTGGTAGCGGTTCGCAAGAAATTGGCGCGTAAGTTTGCGCTGGAGTGTTTCCGGTCAGCGAAGCGAAGCGCCGAGAAACGGGAAATGCTCCGCGGCGGCCATAAAAAACAGCATGGGGAACGATAACCAGAACGCCGTCTGCGACGCGATATTCACAAAGCGCATCATTTCCTGAGCTTTTTCGGGAATGGGCGTACCATTTTCGGCATTCGCTCGCGTCCACTGGATCATCCGTTTCTGCACGCGCCACACGATTCCCCATACATTGAACAGCATCACGAATCCCAAACCGCCGCCGACGCTGATCGCGAGATGCGCGTTCGAAGATTCGGGTCCGGCATTCAAATCCAAAATCACCCACGACGCGGCGATTACCACGATCGCGATTAAAATCGCCCGCACCCATCCGTTTCCGAGCGGGCCTCCAAACGGCATTTGCAACGCGTAAATAATTGCGTACGCCACGATCCACACCAGAAACCATTCGCCGATCCACTTTCCCATCAGCCCGGGCCGCCCGGCATTGTCCGCGTCCGCCTGCAGCAGAATCATGTAATAGCGCAAGCCGACGAGCACCGTCACGAGCGCGGACCAGCGGAACCACGCCATCGCTCGCGACATCAGCGCGGGATAAACTTTCTTGCGCGTCGCATCGTCGAGCGACTTCATCGCCGGGCCGCCAATCAGATTGAAAAAATACAACAGCCCAATCCAGATGATGCCCGAGACGAAATGAATCCAACGCAGCACGATTTCTTCATTGGCTACAGCGCCTTGCGGAAAACTGAATTGCGGTTCGAGATTCGCGAAATGCGTGACGGAATGCAACCAAAAAGAGCCGGCTATCATTATGAATCCTCCCGAGAAAACAGAGTCGTTCTGCTCCCAAGCGCGCCGATAGCTACGCTAAGGAATGCGGCGCGGGATGTCAATCAGTGGAAGCGCGGCCGGTACTTTCGTGCTGCAAGTGTTCGAGCGCCCATTGCGCATGCTCGCCGATGATCGCGTCGTTGCCGGTTGCCAATTGCTCCAGGCGCCGGATGATGCGGCGGTACGCCGGATTTTCACGAGTGATGCGCGAATTCCCAACGGCCACGCACGCATTGCGAATCAACCCGCGCCATTTGGTGCGTTTGACAGGGCTGCCTCGAAAAACTTTGCGAAATTCCTCTTCGTCGAGCGACGCGAGCCAATCGAGCGCCGGGGCGAAAAGCGATTCGTTTGTTCTTTCTCCGGGCGCCGAATCTTGACTCGGGATTGTGAGAGTGATTTTTCGCGGCAGGAATTCCGCGATTTGTGTCGCTGGCGCTTTGCGGTTCCACGGGCAAACGTCCTGGCAAATATCGCAGCCGAAAACCATGTTGCCCATCGCGGGCCGAAATTCCCGCGGTATCGAACCGCGAAGCTCGATGGTCAAATACGAAATGCATCGCCGCGCGTCGAGCACGTAAGGCGCGACGATTGCGTCCGTGGGACACGCGTCAATGCACCTGCGGCAACTTCCGCACATGTCCGCGGGCGGCGGTTCTCCGTGCGAAAGGCTCGGTGTCAATTGCAGATCCGTCAGAATCACGCCGAGAAACAGCCAAGAACCGAGTTGCTGATTGATCAAGCAGGTGTTTTTCGCCAGCCATCCAAGGCTTGCATATTTCGCGGCGACGCGTTCCAGTACTGGCCCTGTGTCGACGTACGAGCGCGCCCGAAATGCGCCGCCAAATTCCGTGCGCATCCACGCGAGCAGTTCCTCGAGTTTGCTTTTCATCACATCGTGATAATCGTCGCCCCAGGCATAGCGCGAAATCCAGCCGCGCGGCCTGCGCGCGTCAGCTTCGTCAATTTCATTAATCGTCGCCGCGGTCGCATCCGCGGCCGTTGAATATGGGAAGGCCGCGTTGTAATTCAACGCGCAGACAATCACCGAGCGCGTGCCCGGCAGCGCGTTCTCCGCGCTGGCGCGCCGCGCATCATGCAAGTAGCGCATTTCGCCCGCGTAGCCACGTTCGAGCCATTCTGGCAATCGCCGCAGCTCTTCGAATTCTTCAGCGGGCGCGACGCCGCACAATTCAAATCCGATTGAGCGCGCATGTTCCACCAGTCGACGGGTTTGCAGCGGCTCGGCCGTTCTCATGTCATGCGCTCCTGCAAGCGCTTATCATGCCTGAAATTTGGCCGCCGGGAGCAAACGTTGCTCGCTGCGTTTTTCTCCGAAGTGCGCTGGCGTGCCCGCGCGACCGTTGATACAATCCCGAGTCATGGCAAACTGGCGGCAGATTCAAGGACGCATTCGCAGAGCAAGGACCAGCGCGGACCCGCTCGCGAAGCTCAACGAATTATTTCAGAAGACGCGCGACGCGATGGTCGCGTTCGAAGCGGCGACGCTCGAAGAGAAGGCTGGGCGAACCGACGAGGCAATCCGCTGGTACACGGTGGCCGCTGAACGTTTCCGGCGCGCCGATTGGCGGATGAAGGCTGCCGAAGCGCTCACACGGCTCGGCGCGCCTGTGCCTGAAGCAATGAGCAGTTCACCGGCGACGGCCGCTTCTGATTCTGGTTTGGTTCCAGAGGAAAACGAAGTTTCCGGAAATATTGCAACGCCCGCCGAACGCGAACCGGACGCTGAGGCCGAGGATGCCAGTGAGCTTGGCGGCTCCGCTGATTCAGAAATGGCGACGGACGTTTCCGCGCCAGCTGCGAAGGAAGGCGCTACGCCTGCACGTCCGGGCGAACGTCACGGCCGTCGTCGTGGACGCCGTGGCGGACGGCGGCACAAGCGGCACGGTGCTGCGGCGTCGACGGGGACTGCTGCGGGGACCGCGAAACCTTCAGAGGCACGTCCAGCGATACCGCGCACGCCAGCGTCGCGTACGCAAGGCACGCCACATCTGGCCGAATCTGTTTTTGCGACTCCCAGCCGCCCGATGTCCGAGGCGGAGGCGCGGCCCGAGCCGGCGATCGCACGATTCGTTCCCGAGCCTACTGGCCCGCTCGTCGAGCGCTCCACATACATTCGCGCCGGCGATCCCGCGCTTGCGTCACGATTCGCGCAACTCGAATCCATGCTCCGGCGCTTGATCTCCGCGCCACTCCATCGAGTCGATGAACTGGAAGACGCGCCGGCAGGTCCCGGCGTTTTTCTGCTATCCGATTCCGATTTGATGACGAACTACTACGTCGAAGCCTGCCAGACGCTGCGCATCGGCACCAGCCAGCTCGCGCGCGCGGGACGCGCCGGCCGTGGTGCGCGCACCGAGGGGAAAGCTTCGCTGCGGGCGCAGATGGCCGAGCACCTTTCGATCAACGACACGCAAGTCACCGCGTATCTCGCCAAGCATTGCGTCGTTCGCTGGCTGCAGCTCGATGAGGACGCGCCGCACCTCGCCCATTTCGCCATTGCGCTTCTCCGCCCCGCACTCAACGTAGACTAGCCCGCGCCGTTTTCTTTCTATCGAGTCTTTAAAATAACAAGGGCTCCTGCGATCAGCATCGCAGGAGCCCTTGTTGTTTTCAGGCGCAAAATTCTCGCCTCCGGTTGCGATACTTCAGAACGTCAAATGCAGCGCCATCTGTATGAACC
>Ga0307374_10014519_pt1 | contig 10714 bp, 14 predicted proteins | sample OX3MG_FD_202532 | JGI IMG/M metagenome (GOLD analysis project Ga0307374, IMG submission 202532) | Soil microbial communities from Risofladan, Vaasa, Finland - OX-3 | ecosystem: Environmental > Terrestrial > Soil > Coastal area > Acid sulfate soil | place: Finland: Risofladan, Vaasa | collected... | reverse complement strand
CGGAGCGAAGTTCTCGCATGGTTGCCAGGCTCTTCTTTAATTGTTGGGGGGAATAGGTAAGCAGTCGGCGGTCTTTCTTCTTCTTTAAGACTGCAAGTGCTGCTTCTTCATATTCCGGCGCAAGAATTACCTCGCTAAAAAATTGATTGAGCCGCTCCGCAAGTACCGCATCGAGCTTGGTATTGACAATGATAATGCCACCGAACGGACTTTCCGGATCGGTCTCGAACGCGCGGTTGAAAGCATCCAATAAATTCGCGCCTTCGGCAACCCCGCAAGGATTCGTGTGCTTGAAAATCCCGGCAAGCGGCCGCTTTGTGTCCGGCGGTAAGAATTCGGCGATCAGCCCAAGGGCGGAAGAAGTATCGAGAATGTTATTGTAAGATAGTTCCTTGCCCCAAAGCTGCGTGCAAATTTTTGGGAAGTCCTCGCCATAGAGCGCGGCGCTCTGGTGCGGGTTTTCGCCGTAACGAAGCGTTTGTAGAAGTGGCAATGAAATTTCGAGCCGTTCGGAGGGGTGGGCCGCGCCATTCGAAGGCGTGTACTGAAAATAATCGGCTATCGCCCGATCGTAGTGTGCCACCCGCTCAAATGCTTGCTTTGCAAGCTCCTTTCGTAGAATGAGTCGCGTCGTCCCGTCCACTGTGTCCAATTCGTCCAAAAATAAAGAGTATTGGCTGGGGTCTGTCAGCAGCGCGACCGCCTCGAAATTCTTCGCCGCGCTGCGCAACATCGCCGGGCCGCCAATATCGATTTGTTCGATGATCTCCGCTTCGGTTGCGCCGGGGCGAGACACGGTTTGTTCAAAAGGATATAGATTTACCACCAGAAGGTCGATTGGCAGGATACCGTTTGCATTCGCTTCTTCAAGCTGTTTGGGAACCGTGCGTCGAAAGAGCAGCCCGCCATGCACCATGGGATGCAGCGTTTTGAGCCGTCCATCGAAAATTTCGGGTGAGTTGGTAAACTCGCTGATGCTAACGACCGAAAGTCCCAGACTTCGCAAATATTTTTCCGTCCCGCCGGTGGAATACAACTCGACGCCGCGCGCGGCGAGGGCCGGGGCCAGCGTATCGAGGCCGCGCTTATCGAAGACGCTTATCAGCGCGCGCCGAATAGGTACTCGGTCCAACGTAACTTTTTTTTCAGATTGAGTTTGTTCTGACATTTATGGAAGGATATGAACGCGATTATGCTCGACGAAAAGTTTGTCCTGTGCGAGGAGGCCAATGGCCTTCGGGAAGATTTCGAATTCGATGTCTCGAACGCGATGCTGGAGCGTCTCCGGCATATCCTCTTCCATCACCGGACAGCATTTCTGCAGAATGATCGGCCCGGCGTCGTATTCCCGCGTAACGAAATGAACGCTGGCCCCGCTCACCTTGCAGCCGCGCGCAAGTACCTCCTCGTGAACGCGAATTCCATACATCGCGCTCCCGCCAAACGAAGGAAGCAGCGCCGGATGGACGTTCAGAATCTTATATTCGAAGCGATCGACGAAAGAGTCGGGTAATTTTTTCAGATACCCAGCCAATGCGACGATCTCGATCCCGTGCCGGCCCATTTCGTCCATTACGTTCCGCTCGAATTGTTCCGCATTTCCGCCGCACGAAGCAAGCGAAAGATGCCGAAAAGCCAGACCATGCTTGCGCGCGTATTCCAGCGCGCCGGAGGTGGAATTATTCGAAAGCACCAGCGCAAGCTCGGCGCCTAAAAGCCGGCCTTCGAGAATCTCCCGATGGATATGCGCCAAATTCGAGCCGAAGCCCGATGCGAAAATAGCTAATCGTTTGATGAATGTGCTCCTTGTTAAATTTTATGCAAAATTACGAGGAAAATGACTCGGCCTTTAGAGAACGCTTTTGTTGCTGGATGTTTTTGGGTAAATGTCTATGAACTCAGCAAGAAGGATTATCCCTGTTTTTATTCTTACCGCTTTTCTTGCAAGCGGCGCGAATGCTCAGAAACCCGCGCGGGACGCGGGGCTAAAAAAATATGGCAACGTCGCTTTTGCCGATACCACCCATCATAAATATCCGATCGACACGGATAAGCACATTCGAATCGCCTGGGCATTCATCCACCAAAAAAACCACGCGAACAAGTATACATCGAAAGAGCGAGAAGCAATAATCCTGCGAATCCGCGCGGCTGCAAAAGCCCACGGCATTCAATTCCGCGAGTGATCCCGGTGCTCGCATTACTTTCCAAACTCCGGCTGCGCGATAACTTTAATGAGGTGCCGGCGTTCGATTTTCACTAATTCGACGGGCTGGTTGTAGAGCTGCTCGTCCTGTTCCAGCGCGATCGGGCCGCTATCCGTCGCTATCATATTCGGCTTGACCACTTTCGCCGTTTTGATATGGATGGGCTCGATCGCTATTTCTTTCGGAGTGTAGGCTCGCAGATGCCCATGAAGCGTATGGTGCTCGTTATCATCCTGGTATTGTGCCTCGACCAGCCGGCCCAGGCTCCGCGCAAATTGCCAATCTTCGACGAGCGGTTCTTCGAGCCCCGGCGACATGACATCGAGCCGGTAATTTCCCTTGATGAGTTTCTCGGAATCGACCTCAGTGCTCAGATCTTTGCTTACGCTTTCGCAGTCATCGATCAGGATGGGGCGGTCGCCATCGAGCAGCACTTCGATAACGGGAGCGCTCACGGTTCCACGCACCTGGATTCGGAGTAAATGAAGCCCGCGCGCGGCCGCCAAACGCGCGGCCGGCTTCGATAATGTTTCGGCGATGGTTGTCTTGAAGGTATTTGTCATATTGCCAATACTCCACAATCGGAGAGAAAATTCCGCGCCAACGTGGAAGTGCTAAGTGCTGAATGCTAAGTGCTTGCATTTATTCCTCTCCCCAGCAGGGGGAGAGGTTAGGTGAGGGGGACGATCAATTTGGTTCGCAACTTAATTTCGAGTTAGGAGGTTCGAAATCCTGCTGTCGAACTAAGCGTCCCATCTTGCCGTTAATTTTAGCTCGCTTGCCGTTGATTTTTTACTTGTTCGGCGAAACCATCATGAAGCAAACGTTTCTTATCCTCATAGGGCTGTTCGCCCTTGTTGCGAAGCCGCTGGTCGCGCCTGTTCCCGTGATGGCACAGGAACTCGATGCGCAAGTCGATCTCAACTTGAGCGCGCTGAGCGATATGGACCGGCTGAACTTCTTTACCTTCAAGCACGACGTGGAAGGATACCTGAATAATTTCGACTGGACCACCGATTTTACCGGCCAGCGCATCCATTGCTCCTTCCAGTTCAATATCGTGAGCGATAACGGTGGCGATTACACCGCGCAGCTTTTCGTCAACAGCACACGCCCGCTCTATAAGAGCACGCAGGTGACGACCATGGCCCGCTTCTTCGACGCCACCGTCGAGTTCCCCTACTATCGCTCGCAGGAACTCGCGCACGGCACCAATTACCGCCCGCTCGAAAGCCTCCTCGATTTTTATGTCTATATCATCCTCGGGCTTGATTACGATTCCTACAAGTTGGAAGCGGGGACGCTCTATTTCCAGCAAGCGCAGACCATCGCCGTCGTGGCGAACTCCGCACAGGGCACGGGCTGGCAGCAGGACGTAACTGCCATCGGCACCTACACGCGTGTTGGCTATATTAATGATGCGATGGATGCCAACATACGTGCGTTTCGCGATCTTATTTTTATGTACCACTACGACGGCCTCGACCTTTTATCGACCAAGCCGGATGATGCGAGGCAAGCCATAGGAACCGTGCTCGATTCGCTCGTGACGCTCAAGCGTGAATCTTCCGCCGCCGATCGCAGCGTATTCCTTCGCGCGTTCTTCGAAGCGAAATACCCGGAGCTGACGGACCTCTCGCGCCTGTTTCCGGATAATCTTTCGATTTATTTTCAGAAGCTCGGCTTCCTGGATCCCGTCCATCAAACTTACTATCAGGACGCGCTGACGAAGCAGACGCAACCGGCCAGCGGGGATGGGGAATAAGACCAATTTTGTCTGCCGGTTTTTGAGAGATGGGCACAACGATACCATGCTTGAATTTCAGGCGCTAAGGCCGCTTCCGCACCTGTCTGGCTTCTGACACTTTCAGCGCATCATGGGTGATGTGCGGCACACTCGAAGCGCGTTCAGACTTCAGGAGCTTCGAAGATCGGTGCGGGGTTTGTTTCGAGCGAAGCGGTTCAACCGTTACTTCGAAGCCTAACGAGCGAAGTACCTTCGAAATGCTATCGAAACGGGGATTGCCAGTTTCTGACAGGGCGCTGTAAAGGTTCACGCGGCTAAGGCCCGTTTCCCGTGCGAGCTTTGAGAAGCCGCCCTGAGCTTTGGCAATGCTATGGAGTGCGGCGAGAACGTCCGAAAGATCGCCTTCTCGAAGGCAGTAGTTCAGATAGCTTCGTGCTTCCTCCGGGTCTTTCAGTTCTTCGAGGAAAACAGGCTCCCACGGTTCACTGGGTGGGAAAGTCCCATTTACCCTTTTCTGGCCGTTTACCTTCACGTGACCGTTGTTTGTAGTCTTTCCAGTATACTTTTGCACGTTGAATGTCCCTTTCCTGAGTTGACTTATCCCCGCCCGCAAGCAGGATAATGAGCCGTTCGGCTTCCTGGCCGAAATAGATTCGGTAACCCTTTCCCGAATGGATTCGAAGTTCCGAAGTTCGCCTTCGGGCTTCACGTCTCCCAAAACGCCGCGTTCCACACGTTCGAGTCTTACGTTGACAGCATGACGTGCCTCTCGTCGCAGTCCGGCGCGCCACTGCCGAAACGGCTGTTTGCCATCGGGCGTGACGTAGTATCGAATTTCTTTTGGTGTGGCTTCCAGTGGGCTTCGAAGTTGTACGTTAGAGCATACAACCCAAACGCTTAGGAATTAAGTGCCCGGGGCCAACACACACGCCAATTTGCCGGACGGGACAATCGATCTGGCGGAGGATTCGAGAAACGGCACAACGATACCCAGCCTGAATTTCAGGCTCTAAAGCGTTGCTTTATGTCTAAAGAATGCTAATCTTTTCGGAAGAGCAGGGTATGAAAGTGCCGCGGACGAAGACCCCGGATAGTCGGGAAATTGCTGACTAAGTTCCACCCGTCTACCGCCTGCTGTTGAACCAATTGCACCAAATCATTTTCCTTCACACGCGCAAGGAAAAATGTGGTCTTGAGTGTAGCGGTTTTATAGGTTCCCGTTACTTTGTTTCCCGCTCCGTAACTCAATTGTGTTGTGGGAATCGCTTGTGTTGTTGTCGTTTCTGCCATTTGTGTTTGTCCTGTATTTAGATCGAAGCATTTTCATTTTCTAAAGCATGATCGTGACCAACCGTGTCATAGTGTTGGATTGCCTTTAAGAATTGATCGCCATGCTTGTAGATGTCATCCAGCGCCTCGATTGCGAATCGCGTTTCATTTTTGTCTCCATCGAATGTACCGATGTGCATCTTGCCGCCCTTGAAATGGAGCCTACAGATAGGCTTCCGATTGTTGTCGTCCAAAAGGATGGAGAAGTAGGAATGAGAGTTGCGAAATTGAATTCGAGAACTCTCGACCTTGGCTCGGCAAATAGCCTTAACGATCATGAAGGATTCTGCTTCATCGGGAGTTTCGCGAAGCGGCACTTCCTCGCCGTCATGGGACTGTTGTTCCGCGACGACCTTAGCTTTTTCTTCCTGCTGTTGCTTATTCAATACCGACTTCAAACGTTCACTAATCGTATCGTTTATGTATTGAGCGAACGCATCCTTCACTAATGGTTTGAATTGTTCCAGTACCTTCGTAGTGATTTGTTTGCTGGAAGGATATACGCTCCGAGTAAAATAGCGTGTAAAATCGTCAGAGGGGTCATGAATCTCTTGAAGAATGATATTGCGAAGCTCATTCGTGTATTTAAGTTCGCTTGCGGTGCTGAGAATCGTTTCCAGGCTAAAGACGCCTTTCTGGAATTCCTTAAGCTTTTCAATCTGCTGTTCCTTCAGGTCGTCAATCCTAATCTCGAAGAACGGCTTATCGTCCATCACGTTCAGCGATACAAGGTCAGTGTAGAAGCGGTAAGTGATGCCATTCGTCAGGATGCCGAGGCGTGCCTTAGAGACGGTGTAATAGCGCAATAGCTGGCCGTCGTGAAGATTGAGGTCCGATGCCCAGTGCTTGCATTCGATCAGGATCATGGGTTTCCCCTCCATGAAAATGGCGAAGTCGATCTTCTCTCCCTTTTTCGTCGGAATATCGCAGATGAATTCCGGCACAACCTCGGAAGGGTCGAATACGTCGTATCCCAAGCACTGTATGAAGGGAAGCACGAAGGCATTCTTCGTGGCCTCTTCGGTGAGGACATTATCCTTCATTCGCGCGATTTTATCGCTGATTTGTTTCAATTGATCTTTGAAATCCATGGTAGAGCCTTTCTTGTAAATTAATAGTCGAAAACATCCGTGAGGCGGGATATATCCAAAATTTTGGATATATCCAAATGCAATTCGCTACAAAGATACGCAATTTTGAAGCGTGGTACATAGAAAGCAAATCGGGATGAATATTCGAGCGGCGCGGAACAACAAGGAATGGAGTCAGGAGAAGCTTGCAACTCGTGCGAAACTTGACTCCAGTTACCTCAGCGAATTAGAGCGCGGGCAGGTAAACGTGAGCATTGATAAGCTCGTGATAATTGCAAAAGCACTCCGAATTCCTTTCAGCGAGCTTGTGAAGGGCTTAGATTGAAAAACTTTGAGGTGTTTCGTACTCAAGTCTCCATTTCTTCCGTAATTTTGCGGTGTGACACGATTTACTGTTGAAGCCCGGAGCGAGGCGCTCACCGTTTCGCTCGATTGCGAGGCCGGCGAGGGAAGGCTTATTATACTTGGGGAAGGAAGTGGCCTGCCGGGCTTCGTCGTGCAGGCGTTTCGTCCTGCGATGGATATTTTTTATCGCTCGCCGGAACTTTTGACACCGGAGGAACTGGCGGAGGAAGTCGCAATTCACGTTCCGCAATCGCTGCGCGAAATTCCGCAGGGGCGGCTTGTGCCATCGGCACTGGACGGGTTGGTGTTGATGCAATATGTTCATCCGGCATTCCCTGCTATTTCTCCGCTCGCGTCGCTCGGCGAAATTCTTGGCGCCACGGCCGATGTAAACTTCGGAATACTTCAGGCCGATAATGGCGGTTTGCTGTTTCTGCACCGTGCCGGCGCGGAAATTCATGCGTATGCGTCCACCTATTCCCTGAAGGAATTGTTGGAACTTCGGAAAGACGAACGGGAATCGCTCTTGCCGAGTATTCATGCGGATGAAGTTCTCGTCAGCGGCACCGATCTCGATCATTTCGAAAATCTCGATTTTGGGCCGATCGAGATCGCGCGAAAAATTTCCTTCGCGGATTTTCTTCCCCTCTGCGAATTTACGCCGGAGTCAACGTCGCTCATCGAACCGAATCCGCATTTATACACGCTTGCAATCGGTGCGGCGCGGGCGTATGCCGCCATCGGAGGATGGGTCGCATGAGAATCATCGCAGGCGAGTTCCGGAGCCGAATGCTCGTTGCGCCCAAAGGATCGGCAACCCGTCCGACGATGGATCGCGCGCGCGAGGCACTGTTCAATGTACTCACGAATATGATCGACATCGGCGGAGCGTGGATTCTCGATCTTTATGCGGGTTCCGGCGCATTTGCGTTCGAGGCATTAAGCCGGGGCGCGGCCCGCGCGACGCTTGTGGATCGCGATAGAAAAGCCATCGAAGCCATCAAAGCAAATGCGCGCACGCTTGGAGTGGAAGATAGAGTAAGCATTCACCAACAAGATGCGTACACCTTTTTAGAGCGGCGAGGAGACGAAACATTCAACCTCATTTTTGCCGACCCGCCGTATGAGGAGAAGGAGCTTGCCAAGCTCGAACAATTAATCATTAGTGGCGGATGGCTTGCCACTCGCGGACACTGCATCATTGAGACTCGCTTCGATACAAAACGTGAGCCAGTAGAAGGTGCAGGCATAGTGCGGGAACTAAAGTCGGGCGAAGCGCTATTTACAATTCTTACTCACGCCACACCACCATGAAGATCGCAATCTATCCCGGCACCTTCGATCCGATCACAAACGGACATCTCGACATCATCGCGCGCGCGAGCGAGCTGTTTGATGAGGTGATCGTAGCGCTCGCGCGCAACAGTCAGAAATCGCCGCTCTTTAGCGAGCAGGAACGCCTCAAGCTCATCGAGCGGAGCCTCATCGAATGCTGCCCGGAGCGCACAAACATCCGCGCCGATGCGTTTCAGGGATTGCTCGTCGAATATGCGGCCGCGCGGAATGCAACGGCCGTGGTTCGAGGGCTGCGTGCCGTGAGCGATTTCGAATACGAATTTCAGATGGCGCTAATGAACCGCAAACTCGCGCCGCAGGTCACGACCGTCTTTCTTATGCCGCATGAAGAATATACCTATCTCAACTCGACGATCATTCGGGAACTCGCGCGCTATGGAAAGGACGTATCGGATTTCGTTCCGAAGGCCGTCGCCGATGCGCTAAAGGAAAAGTTTGAAGTAAAATATCATTAAGCCTGAACCTGGATTACGCGGATTGGATGGATTTTCAGGATTAGTTTCGGCAAAAATATCCTGAAGGTACAAGAAAGAGATTAGCGGAATTAAACCGAGAAGAATAGTGAAGCTACGTTAGGTTACTCGCTCGCGAGAAACTGGGAATCTTAAATTAGCAATAGTAATCCAGAAAATCCATCCAATCCGCGTAATCCAGGTTATGGAAGCACCGCATCTCGCCACCAAAAGCCCGCTTCTTCTTAATGGAGAGCATGTCGCGCAGGTACTCACGATTTTTATTCGTGACGAATTGCGGCGCACCGGACTTTCGAAAGCGGTCATCGGACTTTCCGGCGGCGTAGATTCCGCGCTCTCTACCTATCTCGCCGCCCGCGCGCTGGGGTCTGAGAATGTTCATGTGCTACTCATGCCGTATCGCAATTCCACGCCGGAAAGTGTTGAGGATGCCGAATCTGTTGTGGAAGCACTCGGAATTTCTTCCGAGACGTTTGGTATTTCGCCCATCGCAGACTCTTTTTTTTCCGAGACCGAAAAGTCCCTCGGCGAAATGGACCGCACCCGTCGCGGCAACGCAATGGCGCGCCTTCGCATGATCGCCCTTTACGATCGTTCCCAGGCGATGAACGCGCTCGTCGTCGGAACTTCGAATAAAACCGAATCGCTGCTTGGTTACACGACGATTTTTGGAGATAACGCGAGTGCCATCAATCCGCTCGGCGATCTGTACAAAACGCAAGTCTGGCAACTCGCGAAATTTATGGGAGTGCCGCAGCAAATTGTCAGCAAACCACCGACCGCCGATCTTTGGCCCGGACAAACCGACGAAGCCGAACTCGGCGTGACGTATCGCGAAGTCGATGTGCTCCTCTATTATATGGTGGACGAGCGCGAAAGCGATGAAGAACTCGTTCGTCGAGGCTATGACTTGGAGCACGTTCGCAGCATCCGCGAAAAGATCCGGCGAGCGCAGTACAAACGCCGCCCGCCGATCATCGCAAAAGTTTCCAGCCGGACGATCAATGCGGATTTCCGGTATCCCAGGGATTGGGGCACCTAACCCAGAACATAGATTACGCGGATTAGATGGATTTTCTGGATTACTATTGCCATAATAAAAGTGTTAGCCATTCTTCGAAAGATGCCTTTAATTATGAAAAACTGGAATCCATAGGAATATTGTTTTCTCCGATAGTAATCCTGTAAATCCATCTAATCCGCGTAATCCAGGTTCTATCCGCGTAATCCAGGTTCTGACTTATGATCGGTTTCGGTTATGACGTGCATCGTTTAGCGCCTGGCGAGTCTCTCGTCCTTGGCGGAGTAATGCTCGAATCGAAATTGGGAACCGTCGCGCATTCCGATGGCGACGTGCTCGTCCACGCGATCATGGATGCGCTCTTAGGCGCGCTGGCACTGGGCGATATAGGCCTCCATTTTCCCGACACGCATCCCGAATGGAAGGGCGCCGATTCGATCGCGATGCTGAAGCGCGTCCATCACATTATTCGAAACGAAGGCGCGCATGTAGTGAATGTGGATTCGACCGTGGTGCTCGAAGCGCCGCGGCTGCGCCCGCATATCGAAGCGATGCGCGAGCGAATCGCCGAAGCGCTGGCGCTCGACACGAAGCGCGTCTCCATCAAAGCGACGACAAGCGAACGCCTCGGCTTCGTGGGCCGCGAAGAGGGTGTCGCGGCGTATGCGGTCGCGCAGGTGGAGTGGGATTGATCGACCGAACTGAATTCTGAATGGTCTCGTTGGCGAACCGTATGAAAGGCGTTCAATATCTTGTGGACAAAGAGGGCAATCCAAAATCGGTGCTTATCGATCTTGAAGCGTGGGGTGATATTTGGGAGACCATGGAGGATATTATGGTAATGGAGGAGCGAAAGGACGAGGCTACAATTTCATGGAATGAAATCAAGCGCGCCGAAGATGCCCTACGCCGTTAGATTCAAATCCTCAGCTCGGGGCGAGAGTACGACAAGCTGGTGGATTCGTTAAAATCAAAAATTCGTTCCGCCATAGATGACCTTGAGCAAGAGCCACGACCTCATGGCGCAATTAAACTAACCAATTCCTGGCGTGCCGCGTGGCGGCCTCGATGTATTCGGTCAGCATGATTTCTCAACCGAATGGCAGGGGAGGAAGTGCTGAGGCGGAAACCCCGTTGGTCGCGCG
>Ga0307374_10014518_pt1 | contig 10714 bp, 10 predicted proteins | sample OX3MG_FD_202532 | JGI IMG/M metagenome (GOLD analysis project Ga0307374, IMG submission 202532) | Soil microbial communities from Risofladan, Vaasa, Finland - OX-3 | ecosystem: Environmental > Terrestrial > Soil > Coastal area > Acid sulfate soil | place: Finland: Risofladan, Vaasa | collected... | reverse complement strand
GGGAGCGGCGTTGTTCGTGGATGGGATGGCGCCCATCGCGACCTCCACGGACTCGGCGGTGGATCGCCTTGGCAGGGCCATGCGCATGCATCTGCGCGTCGTGGCGGAGCATCCCGACGTGGCGATTGTCTTCCTGCAAGAGTGGCGGCAACTCGATGCCGAGGCGCGGGCCAGGGTGCAAGCGTCGCGGGACCACTATGAGGAGGCATGGCGAGCCATCATCGCGGATGGGGTACGTGAAGGGCGGCTCCGCCCCGAGTTGGATATCCGGTTCGCGGCCCTCTCGCTGTTGTCCGCGGCGAACTGGGCCTATCAGTGGTACGACCCTCACGGCCCGCTCACCGCCGAGGACGTGGCGGATCGCTTCGTCAAGCTGGCCCTGGCCGGAATGGAATCGGGCTAAAGCGCCAGTCCCCCGGCTGAGGTCGGGTGGTAGCGTACGCCGACTGCGGTCGGGTGAATGCGTCGACTGGAGGATGACGCGCTCCGTGGAAGTCGGACATGAAGTTGGATCCGGGCCTCCCAGTCCTACGATGGGTGGCAGCGGAGAGGAGAGGAACCTGATGATCGAGCACAGCGAGGAAGCCTTCCGAGGCCGCGTGGAACGAGGCGATTTGATCGAGGCCGGGGACTGGATGCCGGACAGCTATCGTCTAGGGGTCTTGAAGTTCCTGGAGATGCACGCCAATAGCGAGATCATGGGCGCCCTTCCGGAGCGCGAATGGATCCCCCGCGCCCCAACCCTTCGACGCAAGATGTCGTTGACCGCCAAGGTGCAGGACGAGGTGGGGCACGCCCAACTGATCTATTCGGTGGCCCAAGACCTGGGTAAGTCACGGGAAGCGATGCTGGAAGACCTGATCGCCGGAAAGACGAAATTTCACAACGTCTTTCACTACCCCACCGAGAGCTGGGGAGACGTGGCCCTGATTGGCTGGCTGATCGATGGCGCCGCCCTGGTAACCCAGCATGCGCTCCTCAAGTCCAACTATGCCCCCTACGTGCGCATCCTCAAGCGCGTTTGCGCCGAGGAGTCGCTCCACCTGAAGCACGGAGAGGACATCACGCTCGAGCTAGCCGGTGGCACGCGCGCCCAGCGCGCGCTGTTCCAGGACGCGCTAAACCGTTGGTGGGAGCCGATCATGCACTTCTTTGGTCCCTCGTATGCGCCGGCCAACGACTCGCTGCTCATGTGGCGCTTCAAAACCCGATCCAACGAAGAACTGCGCCAGGAGTTCCTGAACCGGTATGTGCCCCGGATCTGGTCCCTGGGTTTTTCTCTCCCCGACCCTGAGTTGCGAGAAGACCCGGCGACTGGAAGCTGGCGCTACACGGAACCGGACTGGAATGTCCTCAAACAGGTGGTGACCGGGAATGGCCCGGCGACCGCCCGCCGGTTGGCCCTGCGGCGCGCCTCCTACGCCGAGCATGCCTGGGTGCGGGCCACCCTTCAGGGCGGAACCCACGCGGAGGTAGCATGAGCGGCGCCGGCTCCGGTCAATATGAGGTGTTCCATCGGAAGAACATGACCGAGCCGATGGTCCATGCCGGATCGGTGGAAGCGGCGGACCCACGAATGGCCCTGCTTCTAGCCAAGGAGACCTTTTTTCGCCGCGAGCATCCGATAGGGATCTGGGTAACCCGCCGGGACGATCTGCATCCGCTGGCTGAAACCGACGTACTGGAGCCTGGCACCGACAAAAGCTATCGGGCGATCGAGGCATACACGGGGATCGCCAAGAAGCGCGAGGCAGTGGAGGAGGGTCTGGCATGAATAATCCTCCCATTCTGGACCCCAAGGTTCGCGCCGCGCTGGTCGCCTATCTCTTGCCCTGGGCGGATGACGAGCTGATTTTGGGGCACCGTGATTCCGAGTGGACCGGCTTCGCTCCCATACTTGAGGAAGATCTCGCGTTCTCCTCCATCGCGCAAGACGAGCTTGGCCATGCCGCCCTCATCTATCATCTCGTGGCCGATCTCACCGGCGAGAACCCGGACCACCTGGCCCTACGCCGACCGGCTAACGCCTATCGCCATGCTCCGCTGGTCGAACGCCCCAATGGCGACTGGGCCTACACGATCGCCCGACACTATCTGTACGATCTTGCGGATTCGGCGCGCCTTGAGGTCCTGAGCGGTTCCAGCTACGGGCCGCTGGCCGGGATCGCTCGGAAGATGGCCCGCGAGGAGCATTATCACCGCCTGCATGGAGAAATGTGGTGGGAGCGACTGGCCGCCGGGACCAACGAGAGCCGTGAACGGCTCGCCGCCGCCGCGCGCGCTGTTACTCCCCTGGTCGGGGCGGTCCTTGGCGGCACCGATGGTCAGGAGATACTGGTGGCGGAAAGAATCCTACCGGGGATTCCGGCTGGTCTCGCGGCGGACTGGCGCGACCTGGCGCGACCGTTCTTGATCGCCCTCGACCCCGAGTTGGGCCGCCTACCGGATGAGGCGCCCGAGCCGCGAGAACTCCGCCCCGCGAGCGCGGACTTCCTGGCCCTGCACGCGGAAATGACCATGGTCTCCGCTTCAGGGCTGGGCGAAAGATGGTGATCCCATGCCCATGATCAGTACAGCCGGCAGCCTTCGCTTAGCGTTGTCAGACGTCGTCGACCCGGAGATTCCCACGGTCAGCATCGTGGATATGGGAATGGTGGGCGAGATTGTCCTGGATGACGCCGGGCGGGTCGACGTGGAGATTCTCCCGACGTTTTCCGGCTGCCCCGCTCTCCCCATCATCGCGGAAAACGTGCGGGAACGCCTGGCCCGCGAATCCGGAGTGCGCGAGGTACGGGTGGCCTTTGTGTTCGACCCGATCTGGACCACCGACCGGATCACGGATCAAGGGCGGGAGCGTCTTCTGGCATTCGGCATCGCGCCCGCCCCGCTCACCCGCGGCCGTACTCTCCCCATGATCCAGAAGCAAATCGTCGCCTGCCCGTTCTGTGGCTCTACCCGCACGACCATGGAAAACCTGTTTGGCCCCACTCCCTGCCGTTCAATCTACCGCTGCGCGGAGTGCCGTAATCCCTTTGAGCGTTTCAAGGCGCTGTAAGCATGGGGCCGACCCGAAGGTGTATACTCCGGGTACGATCATCCAGGGAGAACGAAACATGGTAACAAAGTCGCGCATGGTCACCGTGGAAGAGTTCATGGCGCTGCCCAATGACGGCAATCGCCATGAACTGGTGCGAGGAGAAATACGGGTCATGTCGCCGCCAAAGTGGAAGCACGGAGTTATCGAAGCGGGTCTCATGGCGAAGGTCATGGATTACCTCGAACGCAGGGCAACCGCGCTCGGTTGGACCCCTGATCAAGGTCTTGAGGCGCGCTGGCGGTTGGTCGGGTTGGTCGGCGTGGGTGAGGTCGGCATGCAGTTCACGCTGCCCGACGATCCGCACCAGATCCGGGGAGCGGACGGAGTGTACATTCCGCCGGAACAGTTGGCCCAGGTCTCGTGGGACGAGGACTCCTACTTCCCTGGCGTCCCTCACCTGGTCATCGAGGTGATCAGCGCCTCGGAGACCGCGACGGACGTGGCGGAGAAGGTCCAGGACTACCTACGAGGAGGAGCCAGGCGGGTATGGTGCGTCTATCCGCGGATCCGCGGGATCCACATCCATGCCCTGGACGCACCTAGTCGGATCATCGAGTGGCCCGAGATGCTCACCGACGACATCATCCCTGGGTTCGCGCTGCCGCTCAACCAACTCTTTCCATAGGCCGACCCCTGGTCTGGAAAAAGTGAGAGGATAGCTCAAGCGTGCGTGACCGTGAGCGCCATCTCCCACCTCATCTCACCAAAGGGGGGTAGCACCGCGTGGCGGCCACAGTGGGCCGCCGCCACCAGCAGATCGGGGTAGCCCAGACACGGCTCCAGCGCCACGCGCGCCTCGCCTGGCCCGCGGGTATCCACCCAAATGCCAAGGCAGGGGATAACCGCCGGGTCCCAACCGAGCGAGAGAGTCAGGCCGTCCTGGCGGATCAGTGAGCACTGGCCGTCCTCCATCTCCGGCACGTACAGCTTATCCGCCACGTTCGAGCCGGGGCGCACCTGGCTCGCATCGGCCTGGTCGCCGTCCGGCAAGGCGGCGAGCGGCCAGCCGATCATCTCGTACGCCTCCCCTAGCCTACCTCCCTCGCTGGAGTCGATTAGCACCTCATGCACGCTTGCCAGTAGCTCGATCCGGGCGCCGGCGGGTACGGTGAACAGCGGATGGGCGGACCAGATAAAGGGGAAGGGGTGGGCGCCGTGATTGATGATCCGGTAGCGCAGGCGGAGGGTGTCCTCGGCGATGAAAGATACTTCGCGTTCCAGACGATAGGGGAACCGCAGCCCATGGACCGAAAGGGCGAGCGAATCCGTGCCGAGGGCATCAACCTGCCAGGGGAGAGCGAATACCTCTCCCTGAGCGGGGTTATTCACGTCCGCCCACGGCTCGGCGGGGCAGGGTCCTGGGCCGATAGCGGGGCAGCACTCATCCCAGCCCTGAACGTCGGCCTGGGACTCCGGCGCCCCATAGCGCGGCCAGTCTTTTGGACCCTCGTGGCGCCACAGCAACTCCAGCCCGCTTGCCCGATGGACGAGCGAGACAATGCGCCCCCCACGCGCCGGATCGATGATAACCGAGAGCGCGCCAGTCTCCAGAGTCACCGCGTCGCTCGATGCCGCTCCCAGCTTTACCAAGGACCATACCCTACTTCGTACTTGACACGGTCATACCGCCATCGATGATCAGCGGTAGGCCGACAATAAATGACGCCTCGTCGGTGGCCAGAAAGACCGCCGCGTTGGCAATATCCGCCGCCGTTCCCAACCTTCCCACCGGATGAAGGCGAGCCGCCTTCGTCTTCTCCTCCGGGTTGTCGCGGAAATATACATCGTTAATCGGGGTGTCGATCCACCCAGGGCAAACGCAGTTCAAGCGGATGCCCACGCGGGCATAATCCAGGGCCGCCGCCCTACTCATGGCGATGATGCCTCCCTTGGTCGCCGCGTACGCGGCGTTCTCCGGCGCGCCGTAGAGGCCATCGATCGAGCCCGTGGTGATAATCACGCCGCCAGGGCGACGCACCAGGGGGCCACCATACTTGATGGTGAGGAACATCCCGCGCAGATTGACCCGGTGCATGGCATCCCATTCGTCCTCACTGGTGTCCTCCAGCGTTTTGCAGATCATGATTCCCGCGTTCGGAACCAGAATATCGAGGGCGCCGTAGAGGCGCCGCGCCTCATCCATCAAGGACGCCACCTGATCGGCCAGGGAAACATCGCACAGGTGAAAGACCACATCGCCGCTGTTCGCCGCGATCTCCGCCCGCGCCGCGTTCCCTCGCGTGGCGTCGCGATCGGCGAGCAGCACCCTGGCGCCCTCTCGAGCGAAAGCTTCGGCGATCCCCCGCCCAATGCCGCTTGCCGCACCGGTAATGAGCGCTGTTTTTCCCGCCAGCCGCATGATCCGGTCTCCCTCCCAATAAATGTGAGATGGCCATAGCCGGTGGGCCACACCCGGCCGCAGCCGATCCCGTCCCTTCCATCCGGCCTCAACCCAGAGGAGCGGGCCTCCTCCCCGCTCAAGTGCTACCTTGAAGCCCTGGCCTTCAGGCCGGGGAGCCTCATTTGCCAACCTAGCCGTGGCCTTCAGGCCGCCTTTTCGCACAATCCAACCACCCCCGTGTACGACGGGGAGCCATCGCGGCCAGGAAACAAGCGGCCTAAAGACCGCTAGCAGAGCAAATGAGGCTCCCCGCCATAAATGGCGGGGTTTCATCATGGCACCCTCACCTACCCTCTCCTATGGGCTGCGGCCGGAGACCTTAATTCACCCGAGAGATGCGTCAACAAGTTGACGCATCTCTCCTGAAGGACAAACCCGCCTACCAGTTCCAGCTCCCGTACTGGTTGCGCAGCCGCTGCTGGTCGGCTACCACCAGCCGTTGCACCTGGGCCAGGGCATCGGAAGCGGATTGCTGGCCGAAAAGCACACGGGCCGTGGCCTTGGCCAGTTGGTCTTCGTAATACACATCCACCGGATTAATCGGCAGATATGCTTGGCTGTTCCGCGCCAACTGAGGCTGGAGCTTCAGCGCGTCCAGCGTAGCGGACGGATTCCCGGGGAGCTTGTTGGCTTTCCGGTTTGCCGCCTCACCCACCACCAGGCCATTGAGCCACTTCTGTTGATCGCCGGCCACCGGTGAACCATTGGTGGATGGGCCAAGCAAGGAGCCGTTGTCCCAACAGATGAACTTGCTCACCGCGAAGGCCGCGTCGGGATGCTTGGCGCCGGGCGGGATAATGATCGCCTGCTGGGTAGCAGGCACGTTGGCTGCCTCCGCCATGGTGCCGTCCACCGTCGGAGGCAGGTTGGTGAGCTGGTATTGCAGGCCCCCGGTGACCCCGAAGTTGAAGCTATCGAAGGGGGTGATGCTCCAGTAGGAATTGGATTCGGACGGGATCAAGGTCTTCCCGATCGCCTGGTAGTCCTTGGGGCTGCCGTTCCAAATCGTGGGATCCCCTGTGAGGAACTTCGAGAGTTTGGTGTATCCCCCATAGAGGTCCGTGAGTTGTTTCAGGTATGCCATGGCGGCCACGTTACACGGGTCGGTGGCGGTGGGCTGATTTTGCCCGTTATAGATCCCATGTCCGGCCGGGCAGAAGCCGCGGGCGACCGTTTGCCAGAACACCCCAGCGGCCCCGGATCCGACCGGCCAGTAGCCGATGCGCGTGAGGTTACCACTCTTGTCGAACTGGACCGCCTTCTGGGACATCTGATAGAGCTGGCTGAAGGTCTTTAGGTTGCTGTTGTTGAAGCCAAGTGGAGTCATGTACTTAGGCAGGTAGACTAGTTGGCCCGCCTCCGGGCCGCTCACCGCCGGAATGCCCCACCAGTGGCCGCCAAAGTGCGTCCATTTTGCCATGGCGGGCAGGAAATAGCTGTCGCTCACATGGTATTGGGCAAAATACTTATCCAGCGGCTGCGCTAGCTTCCGGAGGACCGAGAATCCCATGTAGCCACCCTGGATAAACACCAAATCGGGCGGGTTGCCGGAGTTGACGGCCAGGGTGAGGCGCGTCTCCAGAGTGGCCTGATCGTTAAACAAGGTCTCCCGCCATTTCAGGTTGGGAAATGCCTGAGCCAGGCGCGAATGAAAAATATTGTAGATCGAGAACACGTTTCCCGAGGCGCTGCTGTTGAATCCCTGCAGAGAGCCGCAACAGGTATAGACGGACAGCGTGACGTTCATATCCACGGCCGGCGAGCCGGCGTGGCTGGTAGCAGGGTGCGCGCCGAACAGGCCCCCGGCCAGAGCGAGGACGGCAACCAGGGACAGGACGCGGCGGCGAAGCACGGTAGTCATGGGCCAAATCCTTTCAATCACCAGAAGAAGGGGATGAGAACGGGCGTCCGGTCCTCCTTTCCACTCAAAACTTGAGACCGCTCATGGTAACCCCCCGGATCATCGTGCGTTGGGCAAAGAAGAAGAGCAGGATAGGGGGGATGGAGAGAATCAGTGCGTACGCCATCATGGCCCCGACATTCGCCACCCCGTGATTCATCACGAACTGGTAAACCCCCAGGGACAGGGTGTAATTGCTGGGGTCGTTCAGGAAAATCAGGGGGTTGAAAAAGTCGTTGTAGGTCCAGAGGAAGGTGAACAGGGCCGTGGTCGCCAACGCCGGTTTGACTAGAGGCACGATGATGTGCCAGAAAATCCGGTATTCGGAACAGCCGTCGATCCGCGCGGAGTCCGAGAGGTCGAAGGGAATCGACATCATGAACTGCCGGAGCAGGAAAATAAAGAAGGAGTTGCCGGTCAGCGCGGGCCAGGTCAGCGGACGCAGCGTTCCCAGCCAGCCGATCCACTTGTACAGGTAGTAGGTGGGGATCAGGGTGGTCCAGGGCGGCAAGATCAAGGTGATCAGCACGAACGCGAACAGCACTTCGCGGCCTCGGAAGCGGATACGCGCGAAGGGGTAGGCGATGATGGCGCTGGACACCACCGTGGCTATCACGTTGAAGATCGTAATATAGGCGGTGTTCCGCACATAGTCGGAAAAGCCGGAAATCCCCACCGCGTCGTGCAGATCACCCAGGGTCCAGGGGTGCGGCCAGAAAGTGGGGGGTAATGAGGTGAGATCGGCATTGGTCTTAAAGGCACTGATGATCAACCAGTAGAACGGGATCACAAACGGCAAGGCCAGGGCAATCAGCACCGCGTGCCGCGCCACGCGCCCCCCGCCGCGGAACCGTTTGGCCCGCGCCCGGGCCTTCCGGGCGTCCGCCGCCCATTTCGGAAGCGCCGTGGGCCGCTCGGAACTACGCGCCATAGTGGACCCACTTTCCCGACGAACGCACCAACACCAGGGTGATCACGATGACAACCAGGGTGAGCACCCAGGCGAGCGCCGACGCATAGCCTACGTTGCCCTGCTGAAATGCCTGGTCGTAAATATGGAGGGAAAAGAACAAGGTCGATCCCACGGGACCGCCGACCTCCGGGCTGCCGCCGGCGCTGCTGGCCGAGGTCGCGAGAGTCGAGACGACAAATGCCTGGGCGAAATACTGGAAGGAGTTAATCATGCCCAGGATGAGATTAAAGTAGATGGTCGGGGTGATGATTGGCAGCGTAATATGCCAGAAGCGCGCGATCGACCCGGCCCCGTCCAGCGATGCCGATTCATAGAGATCGATCGGCACCTCCTGCAAACCGGCCAGGAAGATGAGGACCGTGGCGCCCGAGGCCCAGATGTTCTGCAAGAGGAGTCCCGGCTTGGCCCACGAGGGATCGGAGAACCACCCCGGTTGGTAGAGATGCAGCCACCCCAGGCTTTGATTCACCAGCCCGGTCTGGGGGTTGAGCAACCAGAGAAACAGCAAGGCGCTGCCGACAAACGGCACCAGACTTGGCAGAAAGAAGATCGTACGGTAGAAGGCGATTCCGCGCACCTTCAGATTGAGCAGCATGGCCAGGAGAAGGCCGGCGACCAGAGCGCTGGGCACACTGAACACGACCCACCAGACGGTCACGCCAACGGTGGTCATGAAATCAGGGTCGGTACCGTCGAACATGGCGCGGAAGTTATCAAACCCGATCCAGTGCGGCGGCCACACGGCGCCCGTGTAATCGGTGAAGGCAAAATAGAGCGAGAGCCCAGTGGGAAGGAGCCAAAGGCCCAGCATCCCCACCAGCCAGGGAGACAGGAAGACCATGGCCGTGCGGAAATTGTGGCGGCTCTCCAGGGAACGGCGGCCGTGGCCTCGTATTGCCATCTCTAGCGCCTCGGTCCCGCGGGGCAGCGGCCCAGCACGTCCATCATCCCCTTCGCGCCTCCACTTCCTCGCGCAGGCTGTCCGCCAGGAGGTCGAAGAGCAGGTCGGACTCCGCAAGGGTGATGGTGAGCGGAGGAGCAATGGCGATCCAGTCTGGATCGGCGCGGAGGATCAGCCCCTTCTCCATGGCGCGCTTGGCGACCTGATGGCCGAACCGCTCCGCGGGCAACCAGGGGATTCCCTGGGCGGCATCGCGGGCCAGGCCGAAACCAATCAACAGCCCCTTGCCGCGAATATCGGTAATGACGTTGAGAGGAGCGAGTTCGCCCAGCCGTCTTCGCAGATGGTCGCCGATCAGCCGTGCGTTGGCGCAGAGATCACGGTCCAAGACCTCGCGAATCGCGGCCACGCCGGCGGCGCTGCTCAAGGGGTTGCCGCCGAAGGTATGGCCATGGGAAAACTCGATATTCGCCCCATCCTCGCCCCAAAAGGCACGCGCGACGTGGTCGCGCATGGCCAGCCCGGCCAACGGACCGTAGCCCGACCCCATCCCCTTGCCCATGCACAGCACGTCCGGCAGGACCCCAAAGGTCTGGGCGGCGAACATCTGGCCCGTACGACCAAAGCCCGTGATCACCTCGTCGAAGATCAATAGCACCCCATGGCGATCGCAGATCTCGCGCAATTGGGGGAGATACTCGGGCGGCGGCGTGGTGATCCCGCCGGTGTTGCTAATGGGCTCCAGGATCACCGCCGCGACGGTCTCCGGCCCCTCCAGTTCGATGATCCGGTCGATCTGATCCACGCAGGTGATACCGCAACTGGGATAGTGGAGGCCGAATGGACAGGCATGACAGGAAGGCGGCATCGCCTTGAGAAAGCCGGGGAGCGTGGGCTCGAATGGGATCTTTCTCTTGGATGTACCGGTGGCGGATAGGGCGCCGAAGGTCGCCCCATGGTAGCCCTTATAGAGACTGAGGATCTTGTATTTGCCCGGGTTCCCGGTTTGCCTATGGTACTGCCGGGCCAGCTTCATCGCCGCCTCCGTCGCCTCCGAGCCCCCGGACAGCAATTTGATCGTGTTGAGGTCGCCGGGGGTGATCTCGGCCAAAAGATTCGCCAATTCTACGGCCGGGATATTGGTGGCGTGCAGCGGCGGGGCGAAGCATATCCGCTCAAGCTGATCGTGCAGCGCGTTCAGCACCCGTCGATTGCCATGTCCCACGTTCACCACGAAGATGCCGGAAATCCCATCCAGGTAGCGCTTTCCGAGTACATCCCAATAGTAGATGCCTTCCGCGCGGGCCATGACCAACGGCTGGGCCACGAACGAGCGCATTTGGCGGAAGTCCAGGACCATGTGGCGCAGCATGTCCGGAGACGTATAGGCGGCGAGATCGTCAGCGGCGGCCGACGCACCGGGAATAGTCTGCTCCTCAATC
>Ga0307374_10014515_pt1 | contig 10714 bp, 7 predicted proteins | sample OX3MG_FD_202532 | JGI IMG/M metagenome (GOLD analysis project Ga0307374, IMG submission 202532) | Soil microbial communities from Risofladan, Vaasa, Finland - OX-3 | ecosystem: Environmental > Terrestrial > Soil > Coastal area > Acid sulfate soil | place: Finland: Risofladan, Vaasa | collected... | reverse complement strand
TCGCGCTTAAAACCTGAATGAGCGCGACCTCGAACTTCTTGTGCTTTGACATTCTAACTCTCCATCGGCATGACATCGACCCAATCTCCTGCTTCGGGCGATGATTGCCCGGGATGGACGACCAGGAAGCCATTGGCCTCCGCAACTCCCACCAGATCACCCGATCCCTGCCAGCCGACGAGAGTGACAACGGGTTCCGCATCCCGAGTCTCGATTCGCGCAGGCATGAAGGTGGTCAATCCCGTCTTGTGCCGTACCGGTTTCGCCAGCCGTGCCCGAAGGAAGCCGGGGCGCTCAAACCTGTTTCCCATGAGCACGCCGATAGCGGGCCGGGCGAAAAGGTTGCAGGTCACAAATCCGGAAACCGGATTGCCCGGAAGTCCAAAGAAGAACCTGCCCTGCACGCGGCCGAAAACCAAGGGCTTGCCGGGCCGAATGGCGACGCTCCGGAAGTAAAACTCTGCGCCCAGGTCTTCGAGGACGTCTTCAACAAGATCGTACTTTCCCATTGAGACTCCGCCGCTCAACAGGAGCAGATCGGCTTCAAGGCTTCTCTCGATCAGGATTCGCAAAGCCTCCTTTTGATCCGGTCCGATGCCGATTTCCCATGGAATTCCGCCGGCTGAGGCAACCACTGCCGCCAGCATGGCGGAATTGCTGTTTCGGACCTGATACCATTCGGGCTTGCGGTCTATCGGAACCACTTCGTCCCCCGTGGGAATGAGGGCTACTCGCGGACGAACGTAGACAGCCACGTTCCCCTTGCCAACGGACGCCAGCAAGCCGATCTCGCCCGCGCGAAGCCGCCTGCCTTTTGGCAGGATGTGCTTTCCGGCCTGACACTCGCTGCCTTGGCGAACGACATTCTCGAAGGAAGTCACGGGCCGCTCGATTTCGACCCTGTTGCCTTCGGTGCGGGTGTGCTCAATCATGACCACCGCATCCGTGCCGGAGGGCAGCGGCGCTCCGGTCATGATGGCAACGCAGTGGCCCGCTCCGACTTCAGCTTTGAAATACTCGCCGGCACGCACTTCTCCATCCAGCGTGAGCACAGAGTTTGCAGGCCCGGCGTCCTGGGACCGCACGGCGAAGCCGTCCCGCGTGGAGCGGTTAAAAGGAGGATAATCACGATCGGCATTCACGTCTTCTGCAAGGATTCTGCCCCGCGCCTGGCCGAGAGGAACAACCTCAATGGCGGGAACAAGGTTGGCGTCGGCGAGCCTTGCCTCGATCTCCGAAAGTGCCTGTTCAAAGCTAAGCATCTTTGTGACTGAGGGCGCGCCAAGCTTCATCGGAATGTGCTCACCGGCACAAAAGCTTCACGGGAGAATCGATGATCGTGAGGTGATCAGGTTAGCGAACCGGCTTTCGTCGCACCAGATAGCCTGTCCGCGCTCGGGGCCGGTTGAAACCATGGCAATTTCGACGCCGACCTGGTCAGAAAGGAAATGCAAATAGTCCTGTGCCTGTTGAGGAAGCTTTGAGAATTCCTTCAGGCCGAACGTCGACTGCTTCCAACCGGGGAGAACGCGATAGTGAACTTTGATTTGATCGAGAATATCGACGTCCGCGGGAAAAGTGGTGAATCTCTTTCCCTGATATTCGTATTCCATGCCCACCGGAATTTCCTCAAGCGTGTCCAGAATATCGAGCTTGGTGATGACCATAGCGCTCAGCCCGTTCACCCGGGCCCCGTAACGCGCTGCCGGGACATCAAACCAGCCGCAGCGGCGCGGGCGTCCGGTGACGGCGCCATATTCGCTTCCTCGCGACCGCAATTCCTCGCCGTCGTTGCCAAGAATTTCCGTGGGAAAAGGTCCGCTTCCCACTCGCGTTGTGTACGCTTTTGAGACGCCGATGACCGTGCCGATTCGGGTCGGCCCCACGCCCGTGCCGGTTGACGCTCCTCCAGCCGAGGCGCTTGACGAGGTTACGAACGGATACGTTCCGTGGTCGATATCGAGCAAAGTGCCTTGCGCGCCTTCAAACAGGACGCGCTGGCCGCGGTCGATCTCATCGTTGAGAAACGCTGAGGCGTCAACGAGCATCGGAACCAGTTCTCGAGCCTTCTCGATATACTCCTCGATCCATTCATCGCCGCCAAAAGAAGCTCCATCAAACAGCGCTGAAGCAATCCGGTCCTTTTCCGAAAGCACGGCCTTGCACTTGCGCAGGAAGGCTTCAGGGTTCAGCAGATCTCCGGTACGCAGACCGCGCCGGCCGGCCTTGTCTTCGTAGGTGGGGCCAATGCCCTTGGCCGTGGTGCCAATCTTTCCTACGCCGCGCGCCTGCTCGGCCGCCACTTCGTGGCTGCGGTGGTAGGGCATGATCAGGTGGGCGCGGTCGCTGATTTTCAGCCGCTCGCGGGCATTGATTCCATTGCTCTCAAGCCCGTCGAGTTCGCGGAGCAAAGCCTCGGGGTTAACAACCACTCCCTGGCCGATGACGGCGATTTTACCCGGCCGCAGGATACCCGTCGGAACCAATTGCAGAATGAACTTCTTGTCGCCAGCGACCACCGTGTGGCCGGCGTTGGCGCCACCCTGAAAACGGGCAACGATGTCGAAGTGCTGAGATAGGGAATCGACGATCTTGCCTTTGCCCTCGTCACCCCATTGGAGGCCAACGATCGCAACGTTGCTATTTCCACCGCTTGTTTTCATACCTTTAGACATCTGCCCTCTTCGTCACATTGTACCCTGATAAAAAAAGAAACGGCGGGCCAATTGACCCGTGAAACCCACTCGCTGTTCAGAACAACGGGAGCAAGGATTCCGGAGGTTCCCGGTCCTGCCAGCCGTTCAAGACGTGAGAAGGCTAAAGATTCTTATCCAGCAGCTTGGCGAGGTTATCTTTTGATGTTGTCCCGACAAGTTGCTCCTTGATTTCCCCGTTCTTGAAAACCAGCAGCGTAGGAATGCTGCGGATATTGTACCGGCTTGTGACCGACTGGTTCTCGTCCACATTCAGCTTCCCGACCTTCGCCCGGCCGGCATATTCGCCGGCGATCGCCTCAACCGTCGGTCCAAGCATACGGCACGGCGCGCACCATTCAGCCCAGAAGTCCACCAGCACCGGCTTGTCAGACTTCAAAACTTCCTGCTCAAAATTCTGATCGCTAAATTCCAGAATGTTGCCTCCAGCCATCGGTTGAATCCTCCCGGTGAATACCAAATTTAAGAAAGCACAATCGCCCCGGACGCTTTTCCTCTTGTCCTGGCCGCGTAAAGGCTCTCGTAGAGGTTTGCGTACTTCGTGGCGGATTGCGTCCATGAAAAATCTTCCTGCATGCAGTTCTGCTGCAGCTTTGACCAGGCTCCCCTGTCGCGAAACGTGGCAATGGCTCTTTGGAGACAGGCCAGCAATGCCACCGGCGAGTACTGCCTGAATCGGAACCCTGTTCCCTTGTCGCCATCGAAAGGCTGAACGGTATCATCCAGGCCGCCGGTCGCCCTGACCACGGGGACGGTCCCATACTTCATGCTGTAAATCTGGTTCAGCCCGCAAGGCTCATAGCGCGAAGGCATCAGGAACATATCCGCGCCGGCCTCAATCTGATGCGCCAGGGTGTTGTCATAAGCCACCTTGACCAGAAACTTGTCCGGATATTTCTCCGCCAGAGAACGGAACAGTTCCTCGTATTCCGGCTCGCCCGTTCCCAGCGCCGCGACGTAAAGTTCCTCCCGCATCAACTCATCGGCGACTTGCGCGATCAGGTCGAACCCCTTCTGCCGGACAAACCTTGATACGATGCCGAGGACCGGGCGATCAAGAATGGGATTGCGTGCTCCCAGGTTTTCGAGCAAAACCTTCTTGCAGACTTCCTTGCCTTTCATGTCCTGCGGCGTGAAATTTGCCGGAATCAATTTGTCGGTGGCGGGGTCCCAATCTTCGTAGTCCACTCCGTTAAGAATTCCAACCAAGTGATCAGCACGGCTTCTCAAAACACCTTCAAGCCCGTGTCCGAATTCGCCGGTCTGGATCTCCTGGGCATATTTCTGGCTTACGGTGGATACGAAGTCGGAAAAGACGATCCCGCCCTTCAGCAGATTGACCTTGCCGTAGTATTCCAGCCCCTCGATCTTGAACAGATCCTTGCTGATGGATATCAGCGGCATCGTTTCCGGAGGGAAGAGCCCCTGGTAGCCGATGTTGTGGATGGTGAACAGCACCGAGGTCTCCTGGTAAAACGGGTCCTGCGCGTAAAGGCTCCGCAAATAGACAGGAACCAGTGCGGACTGCCAGTCATGACAGTGAAGGACCGCCGGCGGCTTGGATGACCGCTTGATGAATTCCAGCGCGGCCATTGAAAACGCCGCGAAACGCTCGGCGTTGTCGGGATAATCCTTGCCGTTGGTCATATAAAGCTGATCGCGGTCGAACAGTTCAGGGCAATCAATCAGATACGTTCGAACCCCGCTGGCTTCGCCGGCCGCCTGCACGGAAGCAAACTTAAAACCGCCAGAGAGCGGAATGGTGAGGCTTTCAGCGCCCGGAACAACAGCTCCGGGCTTTGTGATCTTGTAGCGGGGAAGAAAGACCTCCACCTCACAGCCCAGGGAGGCCAGCGCCTTGGGCAAGGCGCCGACAACGTCGGCCAAACCCCCGGTTTTCGAGTAAGGCACACTCTCAGACGCTACAAAAACTATTTTCATGGGGATCACCCAGCGGATTTCTTCAATCTGCTTAATAGGCTAAATTAGAGGATGGAGTCAGCAAAGTCAAGGTTCTGGGTTTAAACAGCAGGGATACAGTCATGACTGAGGTTTTGTGTTACGGACCTGCCCGAAGGGAATCTTTGCGTCATTGAGTTTCTATGGGTAAGAGCCGCCGGCCGAAGCTGGGACAGCACTTTCTTTCCGACACGCATTACTGCTCGCGCGTTGTGGATGCGCTAGAGTTGCGCGCCGACGACCTGGTGATCGAAGTCGGACCGGGCCGGGGGGCCATGACGGGGCTGCTGGCCGCGCGTGCGCGCGCCGTGGTGGCGATTGAGGTTGACCCCGACCTGGTGGATGAGCTTCGCCAGAAATTCCAGCACGAGCCAAAGGTGGAAATCATCCACGCCGATGTTCTTCTCGCTGACCTCGGTGAAATTTGCCGCCGGTATGATGTGGATCGGTGCTACGTATTCGGCAACCTTCCTTACTACATTACATCTCCGATCATTCACCATGTGCTGGGATTTGCCCGGCAGGTTCGGGCCATGGGCCTGCTGGTTCAGCGCGAGGTTGCCGACCGCCTTGTGGCGCAGCCTGGTACGCGCGATTACGGTTATCTCAGTGTGTTCACCCGCCTGTATTCTTCCCCGCGCAGGGTTCTCCAGGTCCCGCCCGGCGCTTTTTCTCCACAGCCCAAGGTCCACTCGGCTTTCGTGCGTTTTGAGATGCACGCCGGCGGCCGGAGCGTGAGTCTCGAAAACGAGGAAGAGTTTCTCGGTTTTCTGAAACAGTCCTTTGCTTACAAACGGAAGAAGCTTCTGAATTGCCTGTCTCCCGTCTATCCGCGGCAGAGGGTCGAGCAGGAGCTCGCACGGCTTCAACTGCCCCCGGGGGTTCGGGCGGAACAACTTTCGCTTGAGCAGCTTGTTGCGGTTTTTTCAAACCTTCGCTAAGGTGGGGAACTGCTTTGGGCGTGGGGAAGCCCGGGCGTGCAGGGGACGGCCCTGCGAACCTCCGGGAGCTATGATAAGATTCGGGTGAAGGTAAGGAGGAACAAACATCTCAAATTCTGATAATAAGTTACGAGCGATTCCCCTCGGAGGCCTCGGCGAGTTCGGCATGAACATGATGGTCTTCGAGTATGGAGACCATGCCGTCGTCGTTGATTGCGGCGTGATGTTCCCGGACGCAGAACTGCCCGGCGTCGACATCATTATTCCCGACATTACTTATCTCCGCCAGATTCAGCACCGGATCAGGGCTATCCTTCTCACTCACGGCCACGAAGACCACATCGGAGGGCTGCCCTATGTGCTCGATGAGATTGACGCTCCCGTTTACGGAACCTCGTTCACTCTGGCGCTGGCCAGGGCGAAGCTGGTTGAGCACGGGCTGGAAGACAGTGTCGAGATGCATGAGATGAAGCCCGCCACGCCCTTTGATATTGGGCCGTTCCATGTGGAATTTATTCACCTCACCCACAGCATCATTGAGTCGGGCGCTCTCGCCATCACCACGCCGGCCGGAACCATCATCCACACGGGGGACTTCAAGTTCGATCCTACGCCGATGGACGGGCGCCAGAGTGATCTGCACACGCTGGCGGATTACGGGCGCAAGGGAGTTTTGGCGCTGTTCTCGGATTCCACCAATGTTGAACGGCCTGGAATCACGCCTTCGGAACGTGCCGTTCGTGAGCGGCTTTCTGAAATTATTACGGCTGCCCCAGGGCGTGTCCTGATCACCTGTTTTTCCACTTCGGTCCACCGGCTGCAGATTGTGGCGGATATCGCCCATGAACGCGGACGCCAGCTCTGTTTCCTGGGGCGCAGCATGGTTCAGATTGCGGAAATCAGTCAGCAGATGGGAAAGCTTCACATCCCGCCGGGCCTGCTGGTCGAGCCGCAGGAACTCCGGAATTTGCCCCGATCTAAGGTTGTCTTAGTGCTGACGGGCAGCCAGGGTCAGCCGATGGCGGCGCTTCCGCGGGTTGCCGTCAACCGCCATCGGTGGGCGTCGGTTGAGCCGGGTGATGAAGTGGTGATTTCCTCACGCGTTATTCCGGGAAACGAGAAGTCCATCTTTCGCATGATCGATCACCTGTATCGCCGCGGAGCCCATATCCATTACGACGATGGCAGCCAGCCCCCCGTCCATGTTTCCGGGCATGGCAGTGCGGAGGAGTCGAATCTGATGCTCAACCTGGTTCGGCCACGCTTCTTTGTTCCCATCCATGGCGAGTATCGCCAGCTTTTCCGTCATGCGGAGGCGGCCAAGCAGGTTGGAATCGCACCCGAGAACGTCTTTCTGCTTGAAAGCGGCGACGTGCTGGAATTTGCGGGTGAAGGAGCAAAGAAAGTTAATCGCGTTCCGGTTGGCCGCGTGTGTATTGATGTTGGAACGCTCGACGAGGTGGGTGATGTCATCCTGAAGGAAAGACGGCACATTTCCGAAGACGGCATTGTGATTCCCATTCTGGCGATCAATGAGCATACGGGGAAGCTTGCGGTTCCCCCGGAAATCGTTTCGCGCGGCTTTATTCCCATGGACGAAGCGAAGGACCTGGTGGAAAGCGCCCGCCAGGTGATCTTTAAGACCATCGAAGTGTCCAACACCGAGGAGATTGCCGATTGGGGCGTCATCAAGGAGAAAATCCGTATAGCTCTGCGCCGCCATTTCGACCAGGAAACGGGCAAACGCCCCATGGTTCTCCCGGTCGTGCTTGAAGTCTGAAGGGCTGTGTTTTCAATGCTGCGCCAGGGTGGGGCCCATCATCTGGAGTCCCGAACGCGCGAAATATTCGTTGTTTGCCGTATGGCGCCTGGCGTGGTAGTATTTCCCATCGGATGGGGATTGCGCCACCACGTCTGACATTATGCCGAAGGCATCGTGAATTATATTCTTAGGGCCACGGACCTGCGGCGGGTAGGGTGACCGCAGGAAGCGGGTCTTGCCGGAGAGAATACGGCGCATGCCAACCTCTTCTTCAACTGCTAAAAGGGACCTGTCAAAGGGGTCTTCGGGCCATTCGCTGCTCGGCTCAGGACGCTTCTCTGAGCTGGTGGGCTTTCTTCTGCTCATTCTGGGCCTTCTGATTCTGTGCAGTCTGATTTCCTACTTTCCCCGCGATCCCTCTTTGGATGCCAGCGGGAACTCTGCTGGAGTCATCCACAACTGGATTGGCCTGGTCGGCGCCTATGGCGCAGATGTCCTGGCCCAACTGCTGGGATGGGTGGCCTATTTGATTCCGCTGGCGCTCTTCTTTTTTGGGATCAGGCTGATCCGGACAAAGCCCCTGGAGGCTCCGCGCACCAAAGTTGTTGGGGTGGTGTTGCTGATTGCATCCCTGGGTGCCTTGTTGCAACTGTTTCCCTATACGCCGCGCATCCACGGTGTGATCCATGGCAGCGGTCTGGCGGGATACCTGGTGGCGTTGGGCTTGGTGCACATCCTTAATCCGCTGGGCGCCGCCATCATTGCCGGCGCGCTGTTTCTGAGTTCGTTGTTTCTGGTCACTCGCTTTTCGTTTTCTGCCGGATTGGCCATGTTGCAAAAGCGCTTTACTTTTCTGGATGCCCTGGCCACCCGTTGGCAGGCCTGGCGCGAAAAACGCCGTACCGAGCGCATGCGGCGCCAAATTGAAAGGACGAAGGCCGCGGGCAGGCAGCCTGTTGAAACGCAACGGGCCCGGCAACTCTCGCCGCGCGCGGACGCCAAAGAGGAGCCCCCCAAGATCACGGGCAGGCAACCGGTTCCAATGCCCACGGTGGGAGGGCTTGATGCCCTGAAGCCCGAAATCGTTGGCCTCGCTTCCGACAACCTGACGGAGGACATCGAGGAAGCAGCGCCCAAGCCTCCCAAGGCATCGGGCCGCGGCCGCGGCCGCTATCAACTTCCCAGTACCGCTCTGCTGCACCCGCCAGATACCGCAGAGAGGATTGATGAGGATGAGTTGAAGGAGCGCGCGCTCAGGCTGACGGAGAAGTTCGCTGAGTTTGGGGTGACGGGAAAGGTGACTCAGATTCATCCCGGCCCGGTGGTGACAACTTACGAGTTCAAACCGGAAGCGGGGATCAAGTACAGCCGCATCGTGAATCTGGCGGACGACCTCTGCCTTGCTCTGAAGGCCGAATCGATCTTGATCGAGCGGATTCCCGGCAAGTCCACCGTGGGCATTGAGGTGCCCAACCCGCATCGCGAAACCATCCATCTGCGCGAACCCATTGAGGCCAGCGAATTCACCGGTTCCAAATCCAAGCTGGTGCTTTGCCTGGGAAAAGATATTACCGGGAAAATCAGGGTCGCAGACCTGGCACAGATGCCCCATCTGTTGATTGCGGGATCGACGGGTACCGGCAAGAGCGTTTCGATCAATTCGTTCATTGTCTCGATCCTCTACAAGGCCACTCCTGATGAAGTCAAGATCATCATGATTGATCCCAAGCGGCTGGAGCTGAACCTCTATGAAGGCATTCCGCACCTGTTCACGCCCATCGTAACGGAGCCCAAGCAGGCTGCAACTGTTCTGCGCCGGGCGACCATGGAGATGGAAAGGCGGCTGAAGTTGCTGGCCGAGCAGGGCGTTCGGAACATTGAGCAATACAACAAGCTGTATGAGGAAACCGCAACGCTGGACCTTTTTGACACGGACCCGGAGCGCAACCGCCCGCTGCCCTACATCGTGATCGTGATTGATGAACTTGCAGACTTGATGATGGTTGAGCCCCAGGGGGTTGAAGAAGCCATCACGCGCCTGGCCCAGATGGCCCGTGCGGTGGGAATCCATTTGATTCTTTCCACTCAACGGCCCTCCGTCGATGTGATCACCGGGCTGATCAAGGCGAACCTGCCTTCGCGGATTGCTTTCCGTGTGGCCTCGAAAGTGGATTCCAGGACGATCCTGGACTCCAACGGCGCCGAAGCGCTGCTGGGCCGCGGCGACATGCTTTTTCTGCCGCCCGGAACCGCGCGCCTGGTTCGACTGCACGGCGCTCTGATCACCGAAAAAGAGATCGACAAGGTTGTGGAGTGGTGCAAACAGCAATGCGAGCCGGAGTACAATGACGAATTCCTCAAGCCAATCCGGGACAAGGATGACCGCAGCTTGGACCCGGACGACGAGACCGATGCCTCGGAGCTTGACGCAGTTTACGAGGATGCTGTGCGCGTGGTGGTTGAGTCCGGCAAGGCATCCACTTCACTCCTGCAACGCCGCCTGCGGCTGGGATACGGCCGCGCCGCCCGCCTGCTTGACCTGATGGAGCGTGACGGAATTATCAGCGCTCCCGATGGCTCCAAGCCGCGCGAGGTCTTGAAGCGCCCGGACTGGGTGCATGAAGTTGACGAGCCCCTGCGTTAGCAGGATGCATCTTGCAATTCATTCCAGCCGGAAATTAGCCGCGCAAAATTCAAATTTCGCCAAGCGGATGCGGTCTTCTTCGTGCGCTTTTGCACGGAGCGCGTAGCCACGGCACCGGGGTTGTGCCGTGGGCCTTTTGACAGATTACAACCGACGAACCCACGGCAAAGAAGCGATGCCGTGGCTACAAACTTCGGGCGTCTTTTCCCTTGACGGAACCGACGACCTTATCGATGCGCTCCAAGCCCCTCTCAAAAATACACGCGGTTCACCAAGGGCTTCAGAAGTCGATCAGATTCTTGGGCGGTAACGCTGCGCGAATGGCATTCAGGATGGCGAAAAGGTCGATGACTTCCTGGCAGATCGCTCCGGCGACAGGCGGCAGATAGCCCGCAGCCGCGAAGCCCATTCCAACAACGCTCAGGGCCATTCCTCCAAGGGCGCTCTGGAGCGCGATGGAGCGCATCCGCCGGGCGATGTGGAAAAACTCGTCCACCTTCTCCAGCGAGGTGTCCATGATCACGGCGCCTGCCGATTCCGTGGTGATGTCGCTGTTGTGGCCGAAGGCGATTCCGATGGATGCGGTCATAAGAGCGGGAGCGTCATTGATGCCGTCGCCGAGGAAGAGAGTCTTGGCTTCACGCGTGGCCGCGCGGACCAGCGCGACTTTTTGTTCGGGACTTTGAGAGGCATA
>Ga0307374_10014514_pt1 | contig 10715 bp, 9 predicted proteins | sample OX3MG_FD_202532 | JGI IMG/M metagenome (GOLD analysis project Ga0307374, IMG submission 202532) | Soil microbial communities from Risofladan, Vaasa, Finland - OX-3 | ecosystem: Environmental > Terrestrial > Soil > Coastal area > Acid sulfate soil | place: Finland: Risofladan, Vaasa | collected... | reverse complement strand
GCGCTCTCCAGCAGCCGCGCGTCGGGCTTGGCCGCTCCGACGGAGGCCGAGGCGACGACACCATCGACCGCCTCTAGCAGCCCCACGCCGTCCAGCACGGCATTGAGTGACACGTCCCAGTTGCTGGCGACGATCAGCCGCAGGCCGCCGGCGCGCAACCGTGCCAGCGCGTCCGCGGTCTCAGGGAAGGCACTGAAGCTCAGCGACTCGAGCAGCAGCGCCGTCATCGTTCCCGGAGCCGCGGCCGCGAGCCGCGGCTCGGGCGGCAATGCCCCGCGCAAGACCTCGGCGCAGCGCGCCCGCAGCCCGGCGACGCGCCGGAGGTCGACGCCCTCGTGCATATGCGCGCGGTAGTAGCTCACCTCCACCGCGAATGCATGCGCGGCCTGCTCCTCGGTCACGTCAATGCCCAGGCGTTCGCCCAGCAGCGCCCGCAGTCGCGGCGCGGGCGCATCGAGGGTGACGAGTGTGCCGAAGGCATCCAGCAGCACAGCCCGCACACGGCTCGCTGTCCGCGGCAGGCGGCGGCGAGCCCTCAGGCGACCCATCGCCAGGTCGCGAACTCGACCGTGAAGAGCCCGAGCAGCACCGCCAGCGCCGCCAGTGCCGGCAGCGCCAGGCGGTGCCGTGTGAGCAGCTGGGCGCCCCAGATGAACAGCGGGAAGACCACGAGCTCATAGCGCGGAAGCGAGGCGAGCGGCTGCAGGCTGACCGGATCGACCAGCGCCAGCACCAGCATCGCCAGCGTGTACAGGGAGTACGCGACGGGCAGGCGCCGCAGCCCGAGAAGCAGCCCAGCCACGCCGAGTATGAAAAACAGGAACAGATAGACGTCCTGCAACGCGGCGCCGATGGCGCTCTGGGCGTACGCGGGCACGTAGTTGGGCGGCGCCGGACCGTGAACGAGCTTGCGCAGGCCGTCCCAGGCCTGCTTGGCTGCCCGCCAGACCGTGGTCCATGGCCCCGTCGAGTGGCGGTACCAGGCCGCCTCGGCGTGGAACGGCGCGAGCGCCTGCCCGTATTTGATGCCGAGGTAGGCGAGATACGCACCGAGGCCGGCCGGGATCAGCAGTATCCAGACGGCGTCGGGGCGCAGCCGGTAGCGGGGCAGCAGCAGCCCCATGCCGGAGAGCGCCTGGCCCGCCCAGCGCGTCCGCCGGGCGGTGCCGGTGCTACGCGGTCCGTAGAGGTAGATCACCGCCACGGGCAGGATCAGCGCGACGCCGCCGTTGCGCGTCGCTGCGGCAATGCCGCCGAGTAGACCGGCGGCGAGCCAGCGTTCGCGGCGCGCGGCGTAGATCGCAGCCACCGACAGTGCCAGGAACAGAGACTCCGTGTAGACGGCGGAGAAGAAGAACGCCACCGGGCAGAAGGCGATCAGCATCACGGTCGTCTCGGCCACGTCCTCGCCGAAGTCCAGCAGCACCAGCCGATGCAGCAGCACCAGCGCGACCGCGAAGGCGACCAGCGAGATCACCACGCCGGCAACCAGGTCCGAGCGCGTGAAGAAGCCGACGATATGGATCAGTCCGGGATACACCGGAAAGAACGCCATCCGCCTGAGGTTGTCCGCGTAGCCGGATTTGGCGATCGTCAGGTACCAGACCGAGTCCCAGCGGGCCAGCGGCGCGACGACGGCGTTGGCCAGGTAGCCGAACGGAGCGGTCACCTTGCCGGGGTCGTATGCGGCAACGGCGCCGTTCGCGACGCCGAGCTGGATCACACCTGCGACCCCGGAAAACAGCACGACCAGGCGGGAGGTCCAGAGCGCGCGCCATACGATCTGCTTGGTCGCTTGCGGCCGTGGCGTCACCGCGCCAGTGTTCCACGCCGGAAGGACCGTGGCCTCTGAGACCGAAACAGGTCCGGAGCTACACTCAGGCCACCCGGGCGAGCGCGCACGCCGCCCGCACTCGTCGCCTGCCTTGAAGCCCCTTAGATGACGCGACGCGAACGACAGCGGCGACGCCGCAAACACTCTCACCCCGTCCGCCGGGCGGTGTTGCTCGGTAGCGGGCTGCTGACCGCCGGCGTGCTGACGGCGATCGGGCTGTTCGCGATCTGGGTCGTGACGACGGCGAACAGCGCGCCGAACATCAGCGGGCTGCACGCCCGCGTGCCGGGCCAGACCAGTGAGGTGTTCGCAGCCGACGGCAGGTCGTTGGGGTACATGTCCTCAGACGTGCTGCGCACTTACCTGACTCAGCAGCAGCAGCCCGAGTACCTGCGCCGGGCGACGGTCGCGATCGAGGACCGGCGCTTCTTCCAGCACGGCGGCGTCGACTACCAGGCGCTGCTGCGCGCGGCGCTCAAGGACGTGTTCGTGGGCGGCGGCATCCAGGGCGGCTCGACGCTGACGATGCAGCTGGTGACGAACGTGTACCTGCCGACCGATCTCAGCACGAACCACAACCTCAAGTACAAGATCGTCCAGGTCAAGCTCGCCAACGAGCTCGAGTCCAAGCACTCCAAGGAATGGATCATCACGCAGTACCTGAACGATGTGCCCTACGGGACGACCTACGGGCAGACGGCGATCGGCGCGGGGGCGGCGTCGGAAATGTTCTTCGACAAGCCGGCGCAGAAGCTCGACCTGGCGCAGTGCGCGCTGCTGGCCGGCCTCCCGCAGGCCCCGTCCGACTACAACCCGTTCCTTGACCCGAAGCTCGCGCTCTCGCGCCGCGGGCAGGTGCTGCAGGCGATGGTGCAATCGGGCTACATCACCGAGGCGCAAGCCAAGACGGCGCAGGGGCAGTCGCTGCAGGTCAAGCGCAACGACACCTACCAGGACATCCATCAGCCCTACGTGTTCGACTACGTCAAGCAGCAACTGGTCAAGGACGTGGGCCAGCGGATCGTCGACCGCGGCGGGCTCAAGGTCTACACGACGATCAACCTCGCCGACCAGCAGGCTGCCGCCGCGGCGATCAAGGCGAACGAGGGCAACCCCGGCGACCCCGCCGCGGCGCTGGTCTCGATCAATCCGGATAACGGCCACATCCTCGCGCTACAGAACTCGACCGTGTACGGAACCGGCAAGAGCCAGACTCAGTTCGACTACGCCACCCAGGCGCAGCGTCAGACCGGCTCCGCCTTCAAGGCCTTCGTGCTGATGACGCTGATCCACGACGACGACGGCAACCCCAACGACACCTATTACAACTCGCACTACCTGGCGCCCGGCTGGTTGCCCGGCTACCCGACCTACTCGGTCCACACGGCCGAGAACAGCTATCAGGGCAACATCAGCGTGACCCGCGCGACGGCGCTGTCGGACAACACCGTCTACGCACAGCTCGGCGTCGACGTCGGCATCAACAACGTCAACGATATCGCGCACGCGATGGGCATCACCGCGCCGCTGACCGACAACCCGTCGGAGGCGATCGGCGGGCTCAAGTACGGGGTCTCGGCACTGCAGATGGCCGACGCCTACGCGACGCTGGCCAACGGCGGCGACCACATCGATCCGACGATCATTTCGAAGGTGGTCGGCGCCACCGGCAAGACGATCTATCAGAACAGCCCGGCAAAGACGGCGGTGTTCACCTCCGGTGAGGCCTACGCCGGCACGCAGACGCTCCAGACCGTGCTCCAGTACGGGACCGGCACGGGCGCCAGCTATGGCTGCCCGGCGGCCGGCAAGACGGGCACCACCAGCAACTACACGGACGCCTGGTTCGTCGGCTACACGCCCAAGCTCTCGACGGCCGTGTGGGTCGGCTACCCCAACTCCGACGTGTACATGAACGATGTGAACGGTCTTGGGCCGGGGTACGGCGGCACGCTGGCGGCACCTATCTGGCGCGCCTTCATGCAGTCCGCCTCCGACGGCTACTGCGGGCCCTTCACGCAGCCGTCGGCGTACTGGCAGGGGGTCGAATACTTCGGCCCGCACGCCGTGTCCGCGTACGTGCCGCCGCCCGTGACCACCACGACGACGACCACGTCGACGACGCCCGGCGGCAACGCGATCACCGGGCCAGGCACCACGCCGGGCACGACCTCCACGCCGGGTACAACGACCGCGCCCGCGCACTCCACGCCGGCTTCGCCACCACCGGCGAACGGTGGTGGCGGTTTCTGACATAGAATCGGCAGCCGATGCCTAAAGAAGAGAAAGTCGAGCTCGAGGGCGAAGTCGTTGAGGCGCTGCCCAACGCGATGTTCCGCGTGAAGCTCGACAACATGGACCGAGTCGTGCTCGGTCACGTCGCCGGCAAGATGCGCCGGTTCCGGATCCGCATCCTCCCGGGCGATCGCGTACGGGTCGAGCTGTCTCCGTACGACCTCGATCGCGCCCGGATCGTCTACCGCCACCGGTAGCAGTCTCCGTGAGGGAGTTCGAGCTGATCGCTGAGCTGCGGTCACTGCTCGGCGGCGGCGACCCGCGCGTGGTGCGCGCAGCCGGAGACGATGCCGCCGTCGTTCGCGGACGCGGCTACGCAGTCACGTCGGTGGACATGATGGTCGACGGGGTTCACTTCCGTCGTGGGCAGCTCTCTGAGGCTGAGATCGGGCAGCGCGCGCTCGCTGCGGCTCTGTCAGACCTGGCGGCCATGGGCGCGCCGGCGGGCGAGGCTTACCTCGCGCTCGGCCTGCCGCCCGGTACCGAGCTGGACTCAGCCCGCGCCCTGATCACCGGAGCGGCCGATCTCGCGCGGCATTTGGGCGTGACGATCGCCGGCGGCGACGTCACGGCCGCACCGGCGCTGGTGGTCTCGTGCACCGTCGTCGGCTGGGTCGACGATCCGGGCGAGCTCGTCGGGCGTGATGGCGCCCGCCCGGGAGATCTGGTCGGCGTGACAGGAGCGCTCGGGGGCGCCGCGGCCGGTTTGGCGGTGCTGGAGGGACGGTGGGACGCGCTGCCGGCCACGCTCGCCGCGCTGTTGCGCGACCGCTACGCGCGGCCGCGCCCCCGCCTGGCTGAGGGTCGCGCGCTGGCGCTGGCGGGCGCGAGCGCGATGCTCGATATCTCGGACGGACTCGCCTCCGACGCGGCACACATCGCCACCGCGAGCGGCGTCTCGATCGAACTGTCGCTCGCCGCGACCCCGCTCGCACCCGGGGTCACCGAGGTTGCCACCGCCCTGGGCGAGGATCCCGCGACGTTCGCCGCTCGCGGCGGAGAGGACTACGAGCTGTGCCTGTGCGCGAGCCCGGCGAGCCGTCCCGGGATCGAGGCGGCGCTCGCCGCCGTCGGCACCGGCGTCACGATCACCTGGGTCGGCACGGTGCTCGGCTTAGGGCCGGGCGCGGGGCCGGTGGGCGCCCGCCTGCGGGACGCGGCGGGCCACGACGTGCACCTGGCCGGATACGAGCACAGCTTCTAGACCGAAGTTCCGTCTGTAGTCAGCTGTTGTAGGGGCCGTGATCCCTGTGTTGGTGGGGATTGCGGCCTTTTCTTGGGTTCGTGATGTAGTCACTAGTAGTCGTCCGGTGGGGGTGATAGGTTTGCGTGCATGGGAAGACCATCAAGGCACTCCGGGGCGATGCACGTGGTCACGAACCGTGTGCGGCATGGGGAGAACGAGTACTCCTCGACGTTGCTGCGGCGCTCTTATCGTGAGGGAGGGAAGGTCAAGAAGGAAACGCTCGCGAACCTGTCGCACTTGCCTGCGGAGGCGATCGAGGCGATCCGGGCGGTGTTGGCCGGCAAGACGCTGATGGACGTTGATGACGCGTTCGTGATCGAGTCCTCGCTGCCGGCGGGACATGTGAACGCCGCGCTGGTCATGGCGCGGCGTTTGGATCTGGCCAGATTGTTGGATCCACGCCCGTCGCGGCAGCGGGATCTGTGCATGGCGATGATCGTCTCTCGTGTGATCTCGCCTGGGTCGAAGCTCTCGACTGTCCGCACGTTGGGGCAGTCGACGCTGGCCTCAGAGCTCGGTGCTGAGGGCGTCGATGAGGACGATCTCTATAAAGCGATGGACTGGCTTGCCGGCCGCCAGGCGCGGGTTGAGAATCGGCTCGCTGCCCGCCACCTGTCCGATGGGGAGATGGTGCTCTATGACGTGTCCTCGAGCTACTTCGAGGGGCGGGCCTGCCCGCTGGGGCGGCTTGGCTACTCGCGTGACGGTCAGAAGAACCTGCCGCAGATCATCTACGGGCTGCTGTGTGATGCCAAGGGCCGGCCGGTCAGCATCGAGGTGTTCTCTGGTGAGACCCATGACGACAAGACCCTCCCCGCGCAGGTGACAAAGATCAAGGACCGCTTCGGCCTAGCGGCAGTCACGGTGGTCGCTGACCGCGGGATGGTCACCAAGGCGAACATCGAGACCTTGGCCGGCACCGACGGGGTGTCCTGGATCACCGCTTTGAAGGCGCCGACGATCAAGAAGCTCGTCCGCGAGGGTGTCTTCCAGCCCTCGCTGTTCGATCAACAGAACCTTGGCGAGATCGAGGCCCCGGACGAGTTTCCGGGGGAGCGGCTGATCGTGTGCCGCAACCCGCTGGTCGGTGCTCAGCGCGCCCGCAAACGCCAAGAGCTGCTGGACGCAACCGAGCAGGAACTCGAGCTGATCAAAGCGCGTGTGGACAAAGGCACGCTGCTTGGCGCCGCGCAGATCGGCCTCGCGGTCGGCCCGGCGCTGAAACGCTTCCACGTCAAGAAGCACTTCGACATCCAGATCACCGACATGGACTTCACCTTTCAACGCAAACACGAGCAGATCACGCAGGAGGCCGCCCTCGACGGGTTCTACATCCTGCGCACCAACCACACCCCAGAGCAGCTGCCGGCCGGTGATGTCGTTCGCGCCTACAAGAACCTCGAGCAGGCCGAAAGAGGCTTCCGATCCCTGAAGGGCCCGGAGCTGCAGATCCGCCCGATCCACCACCACCTCGAGGACCGTGTCCGCTGCCACGTGTTCATCTGCATGCTCGCCTACTACCTCACCTGGCACCTCAAAGCGGCATGGAAACCGTTGCTATTCACCGACGAGAACCACCCCGGCAGCCAGGACCCGGTCGCCAAGGCCATCCGCTCACCACAGGCCGAGCACAAGGCCCGGACCAAGCGCACCACCGACGGCGGACCGGCGCACAGCTACCGCACGCTGCTCACCGAGTTGGCCACCCAAACCAGGAACAGCACACGCCTCACCGGCCAGACCAGCACGTTCGAAAAGCTGACCCAGCCCACACCGCTCCAAGCCCGCGCGCTCGATCTCGCCGCCAACGCACCGGTCCTCATCAAGTAGACACGACCGACACACCCCAAAACGCGCCTGACCCCAACGAACAAGCCAGATTTTGCCGCGTCACCAAAGGGAACTTCGGTCTAGACGGGCACACCTTCTGGACCGCGCGGGCTTGGCCCGCTGCGCGCGGCGGCTGCTCAGCTGAGCGCCGGACGCGACCCGGAGGGGCTGGGTCGATCGCCGGCGAACAGGGCCAGCCACATTGGGTTGCGCAGGATCGCGTCGGCCACCTTCTTGGTGTCGACTTCATATTCGCCCTGCTCCAGCAGTTCCTTCAGCGTCATTACGTTGGACTCCGCATCCGTGGTCATCCTGTGATTCCCATCGGCAAAACCCATCGCTCGGCTTTATACCCCGGTGGGCGGATCGACTAACGGACTAGACGCGCGTCCAGAAACCGTCCAGCGGCTGCGTGCGTACGAGCTTCGCGAACACCGCGATTCGCTGACTGGCGCTGTAGAGCGGGTTGCAGGCCGACAGGACGAGACGGTCGTAGCCGACGTTGCCCGTGATCCACCATGCGTTCGGCGTGACGACCCGCTGCCTCTGCACCACATAGGTGAAGATCCCGTAGGGCATCCGCAGCACGATCCGATCGCCGCGGTGCAGCTCGTTCAGATTGCGGAACGGCGCCAGGAAGGTGGTGCGGTGGCCGGCGATCGCGACCGTCTGCCCCTCGCCCGGGAGCGCGGTCGAGGCGTAGTGGCCGGGCCCGCGCTCGAGGTCGCCGGTAGCAGTCCCCTGGACGACGTCGTAGGTCACGCCGAGCTTGCCGATCACGAGCCGTCCGACGGCGGCGCCACCCGGCACCGTCAGCTGCTCCTGGCGCGCCAGGTAGGCGACGCGCGCCTCCTCGCCGGTCAACTGCTGCAGCCGCGACAGCTGCACCGAGCTGAGCGGCATCGTGCGGTAACTGAGGAAGCGAGTGTCGGTCTCGGCGCGCTTGATCAGGCCAACGACCGCGGTGACCGGCTCCTGCCAGACAAGGGTCGCGCCGACATCCGCCAGCAGCAGCACCCCGGCAACGATCAGCAGCGTCGAGAACGCTTTGGCCTTCATCGCCGCAGCGCCGATTCCGTGCCGCCCAGTGAGCCGGGACCGGCATAGCCGGCGGGACCGCGGACCGTGACAGTCGGCTCGGGCGCCGCCGTGGTCGCCTGCATTGCGCGAGCGGCGATCACGACCGCGCTCGCCAGGCAGCCGAGCGCGATGCTCCAGCAAAGTGCCGTGACGACCGGCAACGCCCGGCCCGTCATCAGCGCAAGGCTCCAGGCCAGCCCGACCGGCGAGAGTCCGTACGAGTTGGCGTAGTACACCAGGACCAGCACGGCGGGCACAGCCGCGAGCAGCACCAGTAGCGCGGCCAACCAGCGACGGCTGCGTGCTCCAGGCTGGGCGAGCCATAGCCACAGGTGAAGCGCCGGCACGAGCAGCAATGCTGCGAACGGATCGCGCACCCAGATGACGAGCGTGAGCACGCACATCACCACGCTCAGCGCGACGGCCGCAGCGTCGGCGGCCGGGCTCACGGGCCTGCGCCCGAGCTCTGGCAGCCGCGTGAGCGCCCTCAGGCAGACCGGCCGCAGGAACACAAAGCTCACGACCACAAGTGCGAGCACCACCAGCAGCACCGCCACGTCGCCGCCCGTCAGCTTAACACCGATACCCACCGCGCCCGGCGGTGTCGCCGACAGCAGACCGCTGACGCGCGCGATCAGCAGTGCCACCAACCCCACGACGAACGGCACCGCACCGCTCAACACCCAGCCGAGCCAGCGCACGAGCGTGTGGCCGCGCCGGTGCGCGCGGGCAGCTGCATCGACCGTCGTTGCCACTACCGGCAGCAGCAGTGCCAGCACCAGCAGGCGCACCGCCCACAGCGGGACGACCTTGCCGCTCAGCAACAGGTAGGAGCTCGGCGCCGCGACTGCCGCGCCATTGTCGAGCGCGTTGACGGTCCCAAGCACCGCGTTACCGAGGCCGGCGAGGCGGCCCGCCGACCCCAGCGCGAGGCTCCCCGTGGCCGGGCGGTCACCCGAAAGCGACAGCAGCACCGCCGGGATCCCGCGCGCGTCGAACGGGGCCTGCTCGGTGAGCGCAAACGGGAAGGCGAGTCGCACGAACTGCCCGGCGATGCCGTTGCCCTGATTCTTGAGGCCGGCCTGCGCGGAGACGAACTTCGCGAGCGTGTTGCCCAGCAGCGGCGGCGCCAGGCTGTCGGTGTTCGACCACGGAACGACGATCGGGTTGCGCACGCGACTGCCGGCCAGATTGCCGAGCACGATCACGGCATCGACCTGCTGGCCGGCCAGCGATTGGGCCAGCTGCGTCGCGCCGGCGGCGCCGATCTGGCCGCTGGTCGAGACGAGCGTCACCGAGCGGTTGAGCGTCTCACCCGACAGGGCGCGCGCCAGGTCCAGCATCACCGCGGTTCCCGACATATCGGCGACGGCGTGTGGCTGGGTCGCGTCGCGATGGCTGACGACAACGACCGTGCCACTGCCGACGCCGGGCCGCGTGGCGGTCACTGTCTCGAGCGTGCGGTCGCCGGCGGCCGTGCTGGCGGTGGAGTCCTCGGTCTGGACGCTGAAGCCGTGGATCTGCGAGCCCGGCCTGCCCGAGAGCTGCCGCTGCACGTAGTTCGCGAGCCGCTGGTCGCCGGGCGAGCCCGGCGCGCGCCGCGGGTAGTGCTTCGCCAGCGTCGTCATCGTGCCGTAGGCACCGGAGAAGAACTGACCTGGGGCGACCGAGGCGCCGAGGCTGCCCGGCTGGTTCTGTAGCGAGAAGCCGAACACGATCACGGCGAACGCGACCAACACCAGGAATCCTCGGTAGATGCGGGGGTCCACCATCGTGACCCAGGGTACCCCGGCGCGTGGTGAGGGTGGGTGGTCTCAGGAGCAGCCTGTGGCGGGGCTCGTGGCCAGCGGGCCACGAACCCCGGAGAGACGATCGAGCTGGTGCCCTGAGTCGCTAGTGCGTGGCCGGCGGCTCGCCGTCGAAGTACTCGAGCTTTGGCTCGCCGCCGCGGAACATCCACTGGTCACGCTCGTTGGCCGTCCAGACCCCGACTTTGTCGCTGTCGGGGTAGACAGCGACAGATGGCACCGTCGCGGCTGAGAACATCACCACGCGCGCGGATGCGTCGCCCTCGTTCCAGACCTTATGCGCACCGTCGGGTCCGGCCGGGAAGCAGACGACATCGCCCGCCTGCGCAGGCGCGGTGCCGTGCGGGGTGCGCACCTGGACCTCGCCGACCATCACGAGCAGCCACTCCTCGACGTACTCATAGTGGTAGGGACAGACATTCTGGCCCGGGGGAAGCTCGAACAGCCGCACCTCCAGATCGCTCCCTCCTGCCGCCTTGCCGAAGGGCGCTTCGGCCACACGGTAGCCATCGGGGTCGTCGTCGTTGTACTTGTCTGAGAAGTCCGCTTCGAATGCGTTCGGTCGTGTCATATCGCGATCATCGCACCGACGACGTGTGCGGCGCCAACCTGACAAGCTCCG
>Ga0307374_10014511_pt1 | contig 10717 bp, 4 predicted proteins | sample OX3MG_FD_202532 | JGI IMG/M metagenome (GOLD analysis project Ga0307374, IMG submission 202532) | Soil microbial communities from Risofladan, Vaasa, Finland - OX-3 | ecosystem: Environmental > Terrestrial > Soil > Coastal area > Acid sulfate soil | place: Finland: Risofladan, Vaasa | collected... | reverse complement strand
GCAGCCGGCGGTCGCCGACCGGACGCTCGACTCGTGGTACGAGCGAGCGCCCGCCTCGACGCCCGTGCTCGCCGCCGCGACACACGTCGCGCGGCGGCTCGACGTCTCCCGCCAACTCGTCTGGTCCTCGCGGTTGCGCGCCGCGGGCCTCTCGTCCGCGTGCCCGCTCGTCGCGACGTCCGCGGACTCCCGCATCGCGCCGCGCGACCGGGTACTCGCGGCGGCCGCGGCCTGCGCAGTCTTCGGCGATCCACGCGCCCGGCTCACGTTCACCGCCGCGGCGCTCGCGCTCGACACCGTCGACGCGGCGACCGTCGCCACCGAGGTGTCGGCCATCGCGCCGGCGCTCGCCGCGCGCTTCGAACGCGTGCGCACGGCTGCTGCGGACGCCGCCGGCGCAGTCGCTCCGCCGTCCGCGTCCGGCCCCCGGGTGGCGCGCTCGGTGCTCGTCGTGGACCGCGAGTCGTGCAACCCGCGGGCGGTCGGGCTCGCGCTCGTGCTCGCACGAGCCGGCCACGACGTGACGCTGCTCGCACCGGACCCCTCGCAGGCCTCGAGCGCCATGCTCGAGCGCCGGGGAGTGCGCCTGCGCGGATGGACGACGAGCGGCCTTCTGTCGCGGGCGGAGGACGACAAGGCCGCGAGGTCGTCGATCGCGCGGTGCGCGGCGGAGCGCCCCTTCGACACGGTCCTCGTGACCGCCCGCGCGGTCTCGAGCGTCGGCGCGGCACGCGCGGTCCTGCCGACCGGCGCGATCGCCGTCGACCTCGCCTCGGGCGGGCTTGACCTCCCCCCGGGCCCGCCGGTCGACCTCCTGCTCGGCTCCTCGCCGCGCCACGCGAGCGACGTCCCGTACGCGCTCGTGCCGGCGCCAGACGCGCGCGTCGACGCTCCCGGGGCCGGCGGCGACCTCGCGTCGCGCGAGGGCGTCATTGTGCTCGCGAGCTCGCGTTGCCGGAGCGACGCGGAGCTCTCGTGGTACGCGCGGTCGGTCGGCCCGGCGCTCGCCGCGATCGCGACGGCCCACCCGGTCGTGATCTGCGGGGACGATCCGCACGACCGGCTCGGCGCGCCGGTGCCCTCGGCGGTCGTCGCCGGCGCGGTCGCCGACCCGACGACCTGGCTGCGCGCGGCCCGAGTCGCGGTCGTCCCGTTCGCCGAGGACGCCGAGACCTGGCACGCGCTCGCGGCCGCGTCCGGGATCCCGTCGATCGCCCTCGGCGGGGCGCACGACGACCTCGACGCGGCGCTCGCGAGCGTGCGACAGCTGCTCGAGCAGGACGCGCCGTGGACTGCGCGCGTGCCCGATGTCGCAGCGGCACGGCAGGCCGACGTGGGCGACCCCCTCGCAGAGCTTCCGCTCGTACCGCCCGCGTCGCCGCACGCGCCCGCGCCGGGGCGCCCGCGTGTCCGGGTGAGCGGCGAGGTCTTCAGCCTCGCGAGCCTGTCGCAGATGAACCGCGAGCTCCTCGTCGCGCTCGCCGCGCGCGGCGAGCACGACCTCAGCGCCTGCACCCGTGAGCACCCGCCTCGCCGGGGCGACACCACGGACGCGATGCGGGCGATCACGGTCGAGCCCGCCCCGCCGTCGCGCCGGGTGGACCTGGAGATCCGCCACCAGTGGCCGCCCGACTTCACACCGGTGCGGGACGGTCGCCTCGTCGTGATGCAGCCGTGGGAGTTCGGCGGCCTCCCCGCCGAGTGGATCGCCCCGATCCGCGACGTCGTCGACGAGCTCTGGGTGCCGACGAACTGGGTGCGCGAGTGCGCGATCCGGAGCGGAGTCGCGCCACAGCACGTCCACGTCGTGCCGTACGGGGTCGACGTCGAGCGCTTCCGCCCGGACGGCGACGTGTACCCGTTGCGCACGGGCAAGCGCACGAAGCTGCTCTTCGTCGGCGGCCTCATCGAGCGCAAGGGCATCGACGCGCTGCTCGAGACGTACCTGTCGAGCTTCGCACCGAGCGACGACGTCTGCCTCGTGCTGAAGCCGTTCGGATCGGACAGCGTGTACCGCACGTCGTCTCTCGAACGCGACGTCCGAGCCGCGGTCTCCGGCGCGGGCGCCGAGATCGAGATCGTCGACGGGGATCTCGACTTCGCCGAGATGGCCGCGCTCTACCGGAGCTGCGATGCCCTCGTGCACCCGTACCGGGGGGAGGGGTTCGGCATGCCGATCGCCGAGGCGATGGCGTCCGGCCTCGCAGTCGTCGTGACCGACGGCGGCGCGGCGCGCGACTTCTGCGACGAGCGGAACGCCTGGCTCGTCGCTGCGCGCGAGGTGCCCGTGCGACCGGGCAGCTGGACCCTTACCGACGCCGGCGCGTGGTGGCTCGAGCCGAGCAGAGGCGAGCTCGCAGCAGCGATGCGAGCCGTCGTCGACAACCCCGACACGGCGAGGGCGAAGGGCGCGCGCGGCCGCCAACGCATCGTCGAGGCCTTCACCTGGCAGCACGCGGCCGAGCGTGCAGCGGAGCGGATCGCCGCGGTGCTGCATGCCTCAGCAGCGTCCCGCGAGCCCGACGCCGCGCCCGGGTCGCTCGTGCGCGGGTTCGACGCCGCGACCCGCGGCGATGCAGGTCCGCCCGCGCCACAGCCCGAGCGTCGCCTCGAGGTCGCTGGATGAGCACGCGGGCGACGCACCTGAGGGGGCGTGCGCGCGCCAATGGCGCCGGCGCGTCCCGGCTTCCGGGCACACACTGCCCGGGTGTCGTCGACTGGATCGCACCGATGTTCACGCCGACCGGCTACGGCGACGAGGCGCGCGGCTTCGCGAAGCACCTCCGCCGGCTCGGCTACCCGCTCAGGGCCGTCCCCGTCGACACGGTGCTCGGCTTCGCCGAGCAGGTCGCCGCCGAGGACCCCGCGTTCTTCACCGACCTCGTCGCGTCGATGGACCTCGCCGGCGCGGGCCCGCGCGTCGGCGTGCTCCACCTCCCCGCGACCGCCCCGTTCCGGCCGGTCTCCGGCGCCGACTATACGATCGCGCGCACGATGTTCGAGACGGACGGCCTCCACCCGTCGAGCGTCGAGAACCTCAACACGGTCGACGAGGTCTGGGTCCCGTCGCAGTTCAACCTCGAGACCTTCCGCGCCGCCGGCGTGCGCGTGCCCATCGCCGTCGTCGGCGCCGGCGTCGACGCCCGTCGTTTCCACCCCGGCCTCAGCCCGCTCCCGATCTCGGGACGGCGGGGGACGGTCTTCCTCTCGATGTTCGAGTGGAGCCATCGCAAGGGATGGGACGTGCTGTTGCGGTCCTGGTCGCTCGCGTTCGGCGCGCTCGACGACGCGACGCTCGTGCTGCGGACGTATCCGAGGAGCATGTTCGAGAACGTGGGCGACGCGCAGCGAACGGCAGAGCTGATGGTCGACGCCGGGCTCGCGTCGCTCGGGCTCGACCGGTCCCGGCTCGCCCCGATCGTCGTGCTCGGCGCGCACTTGCCCCCTGCGGACGTCCCGCGGCTCGTCGCCGCGGCCGACTGCTACGTCGCACCGTCGCGTGGCGAGGGGTGGGGACGACCGCAGCACGAGGCCATGGCCACGGGGCGCCCGGTCATCGCCACGCGTTGGAGCGCGAACCTCGAGTTCATGAACGACGACAACTCCCTGCTCGTCGACGTCGAGCGGATGGTCCCCGTCGACGACGACATGGACGTCGCCCACTATCGGGGCCAGCACTGGGCCGAGCCGTCGGCCGAGCACCTCGCGCGCCTCCTCGCGCTCGTCGCCGCGGACCCGGCGCGGGCCCGCTCGATCGGGGCACGGGCGCGCTCCGACGTCGAGCGGGCCTGGCAGTGGAAGACGGCCGCGGCGCACGCCGGCGAGCGCCTCGAGGCCGTCGTGGGCGCGCTCGCCGCGGGCGAGGCCGTCCCGCCGCCCGACGCGCAGTGCGCGGTCGCCCCTGCCGCACTCCGCACCGACCCCCGGCCGGGGCGGGACCCCGGCGCGGGCGGGGCGCGCGTGGCGGGCGACACGCCGGCACCGTCACCTTCCCTCGTCCTCGCGGACGCCCGCGAGCTCCTCGACGACGAGCGCATCCTCGCGACGTACGTGGCCGCGTCCTCTCCTGACGTGGACCTCGCGCTCGTCGTCTACGGTCCCGGTCTCGACCCGGTCGCGTACGAGTCCTCGCTCAGGGCGCTCGCGAGCCGCTGCGACGTCGACCTCGACGGCGGGCCGCGCGTGATCGCGATCCTGCCGCCGAGCGACGGCGACGCGCAGCGCGAGGAGATCGCCGCGAAGGTCGTCGGCGTGCTCTCCGGCCGCGGCGCGTCCGGGCGGTTCGCCTCGCTCCCGGCGCTGCGCGTCGGGGTCCCCGGCGACCTGCGCGCGGCCGCCGCACCGGGGTCCGCGGGGCCGGCACCGCGAAGCGTCTCGGGCCCGCTCGTGAGCGTCCTCGTCCCGGTCCACAACCACGCCGAGTACCTCGCGCAGTGCCTCGACTCCGTCCTCGCGCAGACCTACGACAACCTGGAGATCGTCGTGGTCGACGACTGCTCGCTCGACGACGCCCGCCGTGTCGCCGAGCGGTACGCGCGCGTCGACGAGCGCGTGCGACTCGAGCCGAACCGCGCGAACCTCGGCCTCGTCGGAAACCACCGCCGGTGCCTCGAGCTCGCCACCGGCGAGTACGTGAAGTTCGTCCACACCGACGATCGACTCCGGCCGACGGCCGTCGCGCGACTCGTCGCGGCCGCCACATCGCGCGCCGGCGTGTCGGTGGCAACGTCCGCCCGTGACGTCATCGACGGCGCCGGCCGCCCCCTCGTGCCGATCGCCTCGACGTCGCGCCTCGCCGAGGCCGACACCGTGTTCGCCGGGGTGATGGTCGCCGACCTGGTCCTCGAGCACGGCGTGAACTTCGTCGGCGAGCCCTCCACCGCGATGTTCCGCAGGGACGCGATGCGCCCGGAAGAGTTCTCGACCTACCGGGGACAGGAGTTCACGTCGCTGCTCGACGTCTCGACCTGGATCGCGCTCCTCGAGCGCGGCGACGTCGCGTACGTCGCCGAGCCGCAGTCCGAGCTGCGGCTCCACGACGGCCAGTACGGGCGCGAGCTCGGCGGGGTCGTCGAGCACCTCGAGTGGCTCGAGCTCGTCGGCCGGGCGCACGACGCCGGCCGGCTCGCGGAGCCGGAGCGCTTCGCCCGCGCGCTCGAGGGCTTGAGCGCGCGCCTCGTGCACATGGCGTTCGTGGCGCGCGGAACGTGCGCGGAGGAAGTCGGCGAGGCGGTTCGTGAGGCGCTCGAGCGCGTCGCGCAGGTGCACCCGAGCGCGCTCGGCTCGCAAGTGAGCGAGCCGAGCGCCGGTGGAACGCCCGGGAGCCGGCCGCTCGCCGCGCTCGCCGGCTGAGCGCCGTACCGTGACGCCGCGACGCGCTCCCGGCGGCGGACGCCCGGGCGCGCGGCCGCCCGCCCGCGGCTCACACGCCCGCGAAGTGCTCCCCCACCAGCTCGACGAAGGCGTCGACGCCGTCGGCAGCTCGCTCGTAGCGACCCGTGTAGGCAGCGTGGAAGGCCGCCGCTCCGGCACGTGCCCGCTCGATCGCGCCGTCCTCCTCGCACGACCTCACGATCCCGCGTCGCGCCGCGACGTCGAAGCACCCGAGCACGTCCGGCGACCACTCCTGGCCGTCGACGAGGACCACGGGGGTCGCGCACATCAGGGACTCGCCGATGAGGGCGGTGAGCCAGTCGCAGGTCACGAAGACGTCCGCGGCGCGAAGCGCGTCCGCGAGATCCGCCTTCGTCGCCGGCCAGCTCCGCGTGACGAGCGTCGTGACCGAGCGGTCGAGCGCACGGGAAACCTCGCCCTTTCCGACCCAGAGCAGCCGCCCGCGCCCCGGACGGTCCTTCGGGAAGAAGACCGTCGGGTCGATGATCGGGACCCAGAGCACCGGTAGCGAGCCGTCAATCTGCGGGTCGTAGGCGACGAGAAGGTCCTCGGCCCGCTCCTGCATCGCGCGCCCGCCGTTCAGTCGACCCGGGCGGTTCAGCAGCCACCTCACCACGCGCCGCGCACCGAGCGGGTTTCCGACGACGACCTCCGGATAGATCGCGATCGTGTCGTCGGGAAGCGCACCGGCTCGCTCGATCACCGGCGTGCGCCACGAGGGGTTCACGATCCCGGCGGCCTCCAGCGGGACGATCGACGCGTCGCACCCGAGCGCGTTCAGGAGGTCGCACAGCCGGTGGAGCGCCACGCTCCCGCCCGACCCTCCCGTGTAGTCGGGAGCGAGCACCGCGAACCGCGTCCTGCGCCGGGCGGAGGCCCCTGCCGAGTCCGCGGCGACGCGGAGCCAGTCGCCGTCCCCCCCGAGCGGCGCGACGCGGGCGCTCCTGATCGCCTCGCCTCCGAGCAGCTGCACCTTCGGCTCCAACCGGACGGCACGGCCGTCCGCGACGCGTGCCTCCACCCCCGACGGCGTCCGCAAGAAGCCGGGTGAGCCGCTCCCGATCTCTGCGAGGCGGGCGGCGAACTGTCCCGCGTCACCGACGACGAGCTCCTCCCCGGCGTGCAGCACGACCGTGGGGCCGAGCACCCCGGCGAGCTCGTCCAACGCGGCCGCGCGTCCTTGTCGCGCGACCTGTCGCCACTCGACTCCCTCGACAGGCACCGCAAGCCCTTCGTCGGCGTCCTCGAGCACGACGACCCGCTCGACCAGCGCGCTCGCGCGCCGGGCGCTCGCGAGCGCGAGGAGCCGCCCGCCTCGCAGCGTGCCGGGGTCCTCAGCGACGACGATCGCGGTGAGCGCGAGCCGCGCACGGTCACCGTGCGGGAGGAGCCCGAGAACGCGCGCCTCGTCGAGCACCGCGTCCGACGCGACCCGCTCCGCGCGCGCCGGCGACGGCCCATCGGCCGCGCGCGGGCCGCCCGCCACGTCGTCGCACCAGACGAGGCCGCGGAGCATGAGCCGGAGCGCGAGCACGTCCGTCCAGTCGCCGGCGCCGCCACTGTGGAACCCCACGAGCGAGCGCTCCGACCCGAGCGCCGCGGTCCGCACGACCACTGCGTCGAACCCGTCGTGCGGCGAGCACCCGCGCGCGAGGGCCGCCGCCGCGAGGCTCCGCCCGTCGACCAGCGTCGGCACGTCCCGCTCGAAACCCGACCGCCCCGATCCGGCAACGGTCGCGCCCGGGTTCGACTCGAGCCCGGCGACGCACCGCGCGAGGCGTGCCGAAGCAGTGGCCGGATCGCCCGAGGACGGAACAGGGGCGAGGTACGCGGTGTGCACCGCCGCGAGCAGCGGTCCCACGTCGTCGGGCGACGTCGGAACCACGGACACGCGCGCTCCGCTCGCGGCCGCGCGCTCCGTCGCGTCGGCGGCCCGTGACGGGTCGACGCCGACGACCACCTCGGTCCCACCGAGAAACGGGGACGCGCACGTCGCGAGCAGGGCCTCCAGCGCGTCCGTGCCGGTGCCGGACATGGGCGCCACGAGCGTGAGGAGTGCCGGGCGGGCGAGGTCGCGAGCGCTCATCACGCCTCCTCGCGCGACGGGACGCGTCCACCGGGCACGAACCCAACGACGAGGTCCGGGCCCACGACACCGAGCCAGCGACGGTCGAATTGCTCCGCACCCCCGGTCACCGGGCGTGGCACGACCCCGTGGCGCGTCGCGAGTCGTCGCAGCGAGCTCTGCGGCGCGGATGCGACACGCAGCCCGAGCGCTCCGATCCGAAGGCACAGGTCGGTCGTCGCGAACGGCTCGGGCAGCGAGGTCTCGAAGCCACCGACTCGGGCGAACGCCGACCGCCTGACCGCGACCGCCTCGGCGGCCCCCGACTGCAGCTCCCCGACCGGCAGTGCGCGCCCCCGCGCGTCGGGCGGGACCGGACACGGGCGCAGGGCGAGCGTCGGCGCGTACCTCGCATCGAGCAGCACCTCCACACCGCAGGCGACGCTCTCAGGCGAACCCGCGGGAGGTTCGCATCGCACGAACGGCGCCACGACCGCCACGTCGGGATGCTCCTCGAAGGTCCGGAGGATCCCGTCCAGCCACGCCGGGGCGGGGTGGAGCGAGCCGTCCACGAACACGAGCACGTCACCCACCGCGTCGCACGCGGCCCGGTGCTTCGCGGCGACCGCGAGCGCGCCGCTGGGCTCCCGGTCGAGCCCGCTCGCACCCGCCGTCGACTCCACCGCAGCGCCGGAGGAACCATGCGGCGCGAGGACGGCCGCGACGAGCTCGTCACGCCCGGACCCGACGAGCTCCTCCCACCGCTCTGCGCTCCCAGCCGGGTCGGCGTCCGAGAGCGTCACGACCACGCTCACGCGCGTGCTCGTGCCGTCCGACGCCCGGCTCGGGCGCCCGGGCCCCCCTGCGACCTCGCCGACGATCGCGTCGAGCTCGGCACGCACGTCCGGGGCGAGCACCGCGAGCTCCTCGTTCAACGACTCGGACACACTGCGGCTCGCGATCTCCGATGCAGCCGCGACCGCGAGTGCGCGGGCGTCCGCGTCCGCGAACGCCCGCCACGCCACCGCGGCGCGGCGCGCGCGCTCGCTCGGCCGCTGCTCGAGGTCGCGGGCGCCCCCGACGAGCGGACAGAACGCCGCGAGCCCGCCGTCGCGAAGTCGCGCAGACCACACGAGGGCCCGATCGACCGGGAACCGCACCGCGACGCGCGACGCTCCCGCGAGCGCGACGCGGGCGTCGACCCCGCGCCAGGTGGCTTCCAACAGCCGGTCGGCGAGTCCCGCATCGACGACGAGCGCCGCGGCAGCGAGCACCTCGGCTCGTTCGCGCGGGCACGCCGACGCGAGCTCGTCGAGCGAGCGGCCCGCCGCATCGAGCGACGCCGCCGCGCGCGCGACCTCGGCGGGCTCCCACGAAGCCGGGCGGTCATCTACGAGCACGAGGCCACCGCCGCCCGGAAGCGGGCCGTTCACCGCGCGGCCCGTCCGTCGGGCCGCCCGCGCGCCGGCGCGCCGCGCGGGCGCGCTCCACTCCCCGCGGACCCGGCAGCGGCGGTCATCGGCAGGCTAACGGCGCACCTCGACGGCGCTTGAAGGCTCGAGCGCGCGCTTCGCGTGCTCGCTCGGCGAAAGAGCGCCGCCGCCCGGCCTCCCCACGCCGTGCGCGGCGGTCGAGCCGCTAACGTCGGCGCACCGCCGCGAGCACAGGAGGAGGATCGGGGATGGACAGTCGCGCGTGCCCGGTCTGCGGGTCCGACCGGGGCGGTGCCGCGGTCGCCGACGTGCGCATGCGAGCACCGGACGGCCACCCGCTCGGCGACGGCTACTCCGTCGTGTCCTGCTACGAGTGCGGCACGGGATTCGCGGACGCCGTCGTAGCACCCGAGTACTACGAGCGGTACTACGAGACGCTCGCCAAGTACGCAAACGAGGTCGCGGTGTACTCGCCGGGATCCGGCGGCACGACGCCGGCGGCTTCGGCGGACGAGCCTGCCTGGCTCGCGGCCAAGACCGAGTCCTCCGCCTCGCGGATCGCGTCGGTCGTGGGCTCCCGCGACGCCCGCGTGCTCGACGTCGGCTGCTCCACGGGACTCATCCTCGGGGCGCTCGCGCGCCGCGGCTACCGGAACCTCCAGGGCATCGACCCGTCTCCGGACTCGGTGCGGATCGCAAACCTGCGCCCCGGGGTACGCGCCCGCCTGGGAACGTTCTCGAACCTCCCGGACGACCTCGGCGAATTCGACTGCATCTGCGCGACCGGCGTGCTCGAGCACCTGTGGGACCCTGCCGCGGCGATACGCGCGCTCTGCGGCCGGCTCGCTCCGGGAGGAGCCGTCTACGTCGAGGTCCCCGACGCGAGCCGCTACCTCGACCCGTACGTCGCGCCGTTCGAGGACTTCAGCACCGAGCACGTGAACCACCTCTCGTTCCCCGGACTGCGGCGCCTCGCCGCGCGCTTCGGCCTCGAAACCGTCGCGGAGACCTCGTACGTCGCACCGCTCACCCCGGCCGTCGGGACCCGCTGCGCGGCCGTGGCCTGGCGCTTCACGAAGGCGGCCGGGCACGCCGAGGCGCGCGACGACGCGCTCGAACGGGTGCTCGTCGACTTCGCCGCGCGCTCGAGGCGCGACCTCGCCCAAGTCGAATCCGCGCTCGAGCACTCGCTCGGCGATCGGCGCGACTACGCCGTGTGGGGCATCGGTGAGGCCGCGTTCAAGCTGCTCGCCCTCGAGCCGCTCGCGTCGCGCCACGCGGTCGCGTACGTCGACGGCAGCCCGTCCCGCCGCGGCTTCTCGTTCGCAGGACGGCAGGTCGTCGCGCCCGCAGACCTCCCGGAAGGGGACGTGCCACTCGTCGTCGCCTCGTTCATCCGTGCCGACTCGATCGCCGCGGCGGCCGAGTCGCTCGGCCTCGCGAACCCGATCGTCCGGGTCGACGGAGCGGTCGGTCCCCCGACGGCCGGATGACGACGCGGGCCCTCGTCGTCGGCCTCGGCTCGATCGGCCGGCGCCACGCCGCGAACCTCCGCACCCTTCTCGGCAACGACCTCGAGCTCTGCGCGCTCACGGGCCGTACCGGCGCGCAGGTCGTCCCCGAGCTCCACGCGAGCGCGCTCGCCGACTGCGATGGCGGCGCGTTCGACGACCTCGGCGACGCGCTCGCGACCCGCCCCGACGTCGTCGTCGTGAGCAATCCGACGAGCCTCCACCTCCCCGTGGTCGACGAAGCGATCCGTGCGGGCGCTGCCGTACTCGTCGAGAAGCCCGTGTCCGACTCGCTCGACGGCCTCGACGCCCTC
>Ga0307374_10014510_pt1 | contig 10717 bp, 13 predicted proteins | sample OX3MG_FD_202532 | JGI IMG/M metagenome (GOLD analysis project Ga0307374, IMG submission 202532) | Soil microbial communities from Risofladan, Vaasa, Finland - OX-3 | ecosystem: Environmental > Terrestrial > Soil > Coastal area > Acid sulfate soil | place: Finland: Risofladan, Vaasa | collected... | reverse complement strand
CACAAGTCGAGGTCGGTCAGCCGGTGGTTGGCAGAGCATGCGGCGCAAATTCGGCTTTTCTGGCTGCCATCGTATACAGTCCGGAATTGAATCCGGATAAATTGCTGAATCAAGATGTGAAGAACCAACGCACTGGGTCGTGTCCGTCCGATGAACCTGCAGGAGATGATGAGCAACGTTCGCTCTTATCTTCGATCACGCAGGCTAGACCCAAGTTGGTGAAGCATTACTTTCGCGAACGGCACGTCCAATACGCTGCCAACTGAAAAGTGTCATCAATTCAGTGCTCCGAGTAATAAAGTCCTTATCAAGCCGTCACGGAGACACGTTCGGCGGACGCTGCCACCGGCGGGTTAGCGATGGAAAGAGTTTGACAGGCCGCTCGATATGTTCTACATAGGCCCTTGCAAAGCCACTAGTGGGCATGCACTTTTGGGTGAGTTGTGTCGCATGCGCTATCGATGTGAGTGGGACGCTGCCCGTAACGGCCTCTCCCGGGATCCCACTGCCCCTTCGCGAGCCTGATGGAAGTTGACACAGCCTTCGACTAGATGTAGTAAGGTTACGTTTTTCGGGGCAGTGTAGCAAGGATAGTGCAGAACTGAGAATAAGGAGAGCGCCGTCGAGTCGCGTATGTGAGAATTAGCGAGGCTGGCGAATGCGAACTCTTGACAACAAGTCTTGCGGAGAGGCCATGAGGAAATATGGGGCAAGGTTCGTCCTCGCAGTGTTGTCCATCGGGGTCGTGGCGTTTGTAGCCGCTGGTCAGAACCAGAAGCCCGTCCTGGATTCCTTCCCCTGGGCCTACGGCTTCACGAAGGCGGGGCTCGATCCTGCCGCGCCTCCCTGTCCGCCGGACGCGAAGCCCCACGACTGCTCCTGGCCGGGTCGTCCCTGGCCGGACGACGGCACGCTGTTCCACCTGCGCGGCACCGACCGCACCTTCACCGTGAGCCAGATCCAGTCCTTCTGGGCCCCGGCTGATTGGTACCCGAACGAGCACCCGCCCGCGCCTGACATCGTGAAGTACGGCCACGAGAACTTGCACCTGCGCGCCTGTGGCCATTGCCACTATTTCAACGGGCAAGGTAAGCCCGAGAACGCCGGTCCCGCGGGCCTGTCATACAACTACATCATGCAGCAGCTCGCGCTCTTCAAGAGCGGCGGTCGCAAGAGTGCCGACCCGCGAAAAGCCAACGTGAACGAGATGATCCAGATCGCCCGATTCCTTACCGACGACGAAGCCAAGGCCGCAGCCCACTATTACTCGTCGCAGAAGTTCCACCCGTGGGTGAAAGTGGTGGAGAGCACCACGGCGCCCAAGACGCGGCAGTCTCCCGCTGGCGCGTTCATTCCTTTGCCTGGCGGCGAGACCGAACCGCTGGGAGATCGCATCGTCGAGGTGCCGCAGAATCCCGACCGGACCGAGCATCTGCGCGACCCGCACTCGGGATACGTCGCCTACGTGCCGGTCGGCAGCATTGAGAAGGGTAAGTTGCTCGCCACAACCGGCGGCTCGGGCAAGACGATCGGATGTGATAATTGCCATGGCGAGAACTTGACAGGTGGAAGCTTCGGCGAGCCGCCTATAGCGGGTCGTACCACCAGTTATCTCGTTCGACAGCTTGACGGTTTCAATCGATTTACCCGCAACGGTCCAGGGGCCCAGTTGATGCAACCGGTTGTCAAAAATCTGAGCGATCAGGACATTTTGGACATCGCCGCTTACGTGGCTTCCCTCGCTCCGTAAGGGAGGTTTTCCATTGCGCCGGAACCGATCAAGAGCGGCTGCCCTCCGTGGGCCACATAATTAGTGAATGAAACGCATTCTTGCTGAACAGTTAAGGTTGTTCTTAGAGGCCTCCGAGGCCGGAGGTGTTTTGCTTGGAACGAAGTGAGAGACAAGTTTTCACGTGGCGCCGAACTCGACGCTTCCAGGGCTAGTTACGTTGTAGACCGTGTAGGGGTCTGTGTATGTTCCGAACCCTTCCTTGTCGCGCAGATGAAGCGGATCTACTGGCCTGTCACAGAGTAACCATTACTAGTCCGCCGTTAAGAATTGAGTTTCAGGGTTAAGATGCGTTGGGCAAAGGGGCGCGAGGGATTAAAGCGGCGAGTAGCAGGTATAAAAGCAAGCGCAAAAGATAAGGGACACGCTTCAAGAACCGGAGCAGCTACCGGAAGTTGAAGCCGACGGCGGCGAGCAGCGTGTTGCAACGATCCCCGGCGCGGTCCTTCAACCAGTTGCGCCCGAGCAGACCGTCATTTTTGGCGTGACCGATGATGGGTTCGATCACCGCTCGACGTTTCAACCAGCGTTTGATCTTGCCGGTGACTCCGCGTTTCTGGCCGGTAACGTAAACCGTAGTGCGTCGCAGGGCCACGCGATGTCCCTTGTATCCTTGATCGACTGCGATGCGCAGCGGAGTCGGCCGACGATGTTCCCGATATCGTCCAGAGCGCTTTTCAGCGTATGGCCGCCGTAAGGATTGCCGTGCAGCGCCCGCGCGTGCAGGATGAAGTGGCCGCCTTTGGCCGGATGCAGATTGGTGGCGATGGAAACTTTGCAGCCGAATTCGTAGGGTGCCCGCGCTTTTCCCTTGCCGATGCATTCCACTTCGGTCGCATGCCAGGAATAGAGATAGCCCTGGTCGCCGCGCTGCTGATGCGCGATGCGCGGCCCCGCGCGCTCTCCAGCCGTTTTATCAGTGGTTCTGGCAGAGCAGGCCCGCGTGCCATCTTACGCCGTACATCTCGAATCAGCCTCCGCAGCCGCACGCGCATGAATTTCAATTGTCGGCGCGCGCGTTTCTTTTGCTGCGCGTGCAGGTAACGCCCCGTTTTCATCGCCGCGTGCCGTGTCACCCGCACGTAGGACTGCCTTACACGCAGCCCCGCCTTCTTCGCCAACACTAGATTATGATTGACATCGGTAAGTTTCAGTGGTATCTCGTGCCCTTGAGATGCCGTCTGGTGCTGCCGAAGAGGATCGACGCGTGGCCGCTGACAAGCTTTGCAGCGGCGGCCCATGAAGACTGGGAGGCCGGTCAATCATGCCCGGTACTACTGGTCGTTGTTGGCCGAGGGGATCTACACCGACGTTTGTTTGGCCAGATGCTTCAACGGATCTACGCGCTACGCGCTTCCTGTGGCAAATGGGTAGGATTCCGGTTGAGATCGGTTATGCGGCAGCAAGCGGCGCTCGTCAAACGGGCAAAAACAAGCCGTCGGGATCTCGCTGGTCTCGCTGGGATTCGCTCTGGTGGGAAATTCGCTGTGTCGAGGGAGAGGAAGCATACGATGCCCGAGACAAGGGTCCAAATTGACGGAAATTCCGATTTTTAATCCCCGCCGATTCGCGCAGGAATTCCATTAGCCGAACATTGCTTCAGTCGTGTGGCACCCGGCCAAGATGCTGCCAGCGGGTTGCTGGCGTGGGCTTCGATGACCGGAATAAAAGGAGAGAGTAATGAAACGCCTCATCGCGAATGCGCTGTTTGTCGGACTTATTTGCGGTAGTGGAATTGTGGGGCTGCTAACGCCCAAACCGGCCGCGGCTGCCGATGATGCGGTCGTGCTGGCTGACCGCGCTGCTGTACAGGCTCTTGAACAAGGGGATCGTGCAACGGCGGAAAAGCTGCTTGATGCCGACTTCACGTGGATCACCCCGGACGGAATTATGTGGGCCAAGGAGGACGTTTTCCGGGCTGGGCTCAAGCCGTTGATTCCGGATGCGAGCAATGCGAAGATCACCGAGCACAAATACGGCAAGGTGGTATGGATTCAGGAGAACGTCGGAGACAAATACGTCGCGCACTTCTGGGTGCAACGTCCGTCGGGATGGCGGCTACTCCATACCAATGAGATAGCCGTCGGTGCGTTCGGGAAGAGTCCTGAGATCAGGCCGGACTTTGCGGTGCCCTGCATCAATCCATGCCAGATGATTCCGTACAAGCCGCTCTCGCCAAGCGAGAAAGGGGCACTCGAAGGATGGCTGGATCAGGAGGCCGGTACGGGGAAGCATGACATACACCTCGGCTACAACCTACGCTCGGTTCACTCCGAAAACGGAGTCCAACCTCCTAGGGCAGAGCGCATGGCCCAAACGGCCAAGAGGATGCAGGACCCGGCGTATCGCAAACTTCCTCCTGTTGGCGTAGCCCCTGTTTTGTACATGCGTACCTGGGACTTCGGAAACGCAGTCGTAGCCATTATGCTGCAGCCAAATTACGGAGGAAAAGCGTATTGGTCCAGCCGCGTTTTCGGAAACCACAATGGGATCTGGATGATGGACGAAAGCTATCACACCACGATTCAGTCCGCTCCGGTCATGACCGCCCTGCCTACGGGTGCGAAGAGTGCGACCGGCGGAGTAGGTTCCGACGAATAGGAGGAACGATGCCTGCCCATTCGAACATATGGATCAAGGGGCTCGCCCTGTCGCTCGCAACGTGCTGCTGTTGCGCTTTGTCAGCAGTTCCCGGAGTGTGGGCACAGAGCGTGCCCCACTACGAATTCGATCCCACCTGGCCCAAATTACCGTTGCCCCATAAGTGGTGGATGATGGGCGTCACCGGGATGTACGTTGATAAAGACGATCACATCTGGGTGTTGGATCGTCCACACGATATCAATGAAACGCAGAACTATGCGCAGCTGGATCCTCCGACCGCTTATTGCTGCGTGGCTCCGCCAACGATCATCGAATTCGATACTGAAGGGGATGTCATCAACTTCTGGGACGCGCCACAGGGCCATGGCATGATGGTAGACGGGGAGGGGAATGTCTGGATCGGATCGGACAAACTCCGAAAGTATTCGCACAACGGCAAATTGCTCGGGGAGGTCGAACGTGTGCCGGAGGCCAAGCCCCCGGAGGGTAAGTATCCTCCCGACACCAAGCTGATCGTGGGAAGTCTCGAGGAAGTTCGGGCCGACGAGGCGGCGCGCGAAATTTACATCGTCGACAATTACCTGAACGGGCGCGTGCTCGTGTACGACATGGATACTTTGGCGTTCAAGCGCGGCTGGGGTGCCTACGGCAAGCCCCTGAACGAAATCAGTATGGATGCCCCCAAGGTGAAGTACGACCCGAACGGCCCTCCGGCCAAGGATTTTTTGGGCCATGTCACGATCGGGATTTCAAAGGATGGTCTGATCTACATGGCCGATCGGCGCGGTGACCGGATCCAGGTGGCTACCAAACAAGGCAAGTTCTTAAGGGAATTTCGTCTAGCAACCTGGACCTTGAATCGAGGCTCTGCCGGCGGAGTAGATTTTTCGGCCGATCCGCAGCAGCGTTATCTGATCATTCCGGATATCTCCAACAACACGGTCTGGATCCTGAATCGCGATAACGGCAAAGTCGTATCCCGCGTGGGCAGCGCCGGCAATAATGGAGGGCAGTTCCACGGGCTGCATATGCTTGCGGTGGATTCGAAGGGGAACATCTATACCGGCGAAGTCCAATCCGGTGAGAGGGTCCAGAGATTTCTCCTGGTGAATTGAGCACGGTCCGTTTCAAGACTATGCTGGACATTACCTCTCATCTTCCGCCGACGCAACCGCTCCACGCCTCGTGCGTCCGCCGTTGAGAATTGGAGTTTCAGGATTAACATGCGTTGGGCAAAGGGGCGCGAGGGATTAAAGCGGCGAGTAGCAGGTATAAAAGCAAGCGCAAAAGATAAGGGACACGCTTCAAGAACCGGAGCAGTTGCCGGAAGTTGAAGCCGACGGCGGCGAGCAGGGTGTTGCAACGATCTCCGGTGCGGTCCTTCAACCAGTTGCGCCCTAGCAGGCCGTCATTTTTGGCGTGACCGATGATGGGTTCGATCACCGCTCGACGTTTCAACCAGCGTTTGATCTTGCCGGTGACTCCGGGTTTCTGGCCGGTAACGTAAACCGTAGTGCGCCGCAGGGCCACGCGATGTCCCTTGTATCCTTGATCGACTGCGATGCGCAGCGGAGTCGGCCGACGATGTTCCCGATATCGTCCAGAGCGCTTTTCAGCGTATGGCCGTCGTAAGGATTGCCGTGCAGCGCCCGCGCGTGCAGGATGAAGTGGCCGCCTTTGGCCGGATGCAGATTGGTGGCGATGGAAACTTTGCAGCCGAATTCGTAGGGTGCCCGCGCTTTTCCCTTGCTGATCGGGGTTGAGTGTACTTTATCACTGGGTCGGGAAGTCAAATGGAAATTCTGGTTTGGCTAATATTGAGAGAGAATGAGTTCCGCGAGCACGCATCGGCAAAGTACGCTTGAATATAGTGAGGGAAGCGAAATGTCCACGGACTGTATCGTTCACGACAAAGCGGATACCGTCGGCGTCGTTGTAATCGAATATGGACGCATGTGGCCCGAATAGTAGTGGTGGACCCGAACCAGTTCCGGGTGATCAACCAGCCGGTGAAGAAGACCGACCCGAACGATGCGCGGAACTTGGCGTTGTATTTGGCGAGGGGCTTTTGCCGGAGGTGCGCATGAAAGAAAAGCAGCAAGCGCAGGTGGCCAGCCTCACGCAGACGCGCGACCAGCTGGTGAAATTGTGTACAGCGTTGAAGAACAAGGTGAACAATTTGTTGTCGGCCAGCGGGATCGAAATAGAAAAAGAACTGTCGCGGGCCTGACGTGGATGTCGAAGAACTCACCCGCTCCGAGCTGCAGGTGGTTGGAAGGGGCTCGGGAATCTTACGAGGACCAAGGAGATAAAGGGGCTTCCGTTACGACGGAATAGACAAACATCATAGGAGAAGGAGAAAAACATGATCGGGGAAATGAGGTGGCTCCATGCGGGACTGATAGTCTTGATGGCTGCAGCGGCACTGGTCTTCGCTGCCGCAGGCGCTTCTGCCCAAGATAGCAAACTCGACCAATTCATTCTCTCAAGCGCTGCAGCCAAGAGCGCTCTGACACGAGCGGAGGTCAACCAGGCCACCGCAGAGAAGATCGTCGACTCCTGCGTGGATTTCGCTAAGGCGCACAACATGACGGTGAGCGTTTTCGTCGTCAACCCAACCGGCACCATCGTGGACGGGCTTCGCATGGATGGCCAGCAACCGAACAATACGAACACCGCCCTGTACAAAGCGCAGACCGCCGCCTATATGCGTGCTTCTACCCACGCTACCGCCAACCGGCTCAGTACGGACGTGCAAAGAATCACGCGCACAAGGCTAAACCTGTGGCTTGTGCCAGGCGGTCTGCCGATCATCGTGGACGACCAGGTTATCGGCGCCGTCGGCGTGGGAGGCTCGAGGATGGACGAGCAGTGCGCCTACTACGCTTTGACGAAGATCCTTGGACCACAGCCCCCTCTGGCGAAGGATCCGCCCAAAGGCACGAATGCCACCATGGGCGGGCAGCCGCAACAGTAACAACGGCAGATGCGAGAGCCACCACAATTTCAACTATCGGGACCGCGAGCGACTGTCGGTGGCAGGGTGTGCAGCGATGCGCATGGAGTACACGAGTCCTCCGTTAAGAATTCGACTGGGCGCGGTTGGAAGCGCATTTTGCGCCGTATTACAAGGAAGCGGGACGTCCGGGGCTGCCGATCCGGCTGGTGGTGGGACTGCATTTGTTGAAGCACATCGAGGGGCTGTCGGATGAAGCGGTGTGCGAGCGATGGGAGCGGGATCCGTACATGGCTTCGACAACGAGCAGGAGTTCGACAAGTTCACCCAGACGCTGTCGCTAAAAGGCGCGAAACGCGTTCGGTTCGGGTTCGGCCCGTTTGTCATCGAAGCCGCGTGGCTCACGGAATGGTCCGCCCCCCTCATACACCAGCATTTGCTTTGGCACGGAAATCGATTCCAGAAATTCATAGCCGTAAAGCAGAGGACACTGATCGAGTAGCTGCAGGGCCAGTACGACCACAAGCCCATGCAGACCAAACACTTGAAAGTGGATGCCGCGGGCGTAATCCACGAATCCACGCTCGAGCAGGCGCGCAATGCGTTATCGCTCACATTTCTTCCTACGTAGTCTCGTGGCTTCAGAATCGAGCGGGGTTCACAATTGAAACCCGTTGCCGAAAGACCGCTGGCCAGGTGCTTCGCGCTCACGCGAGCCTGTGACACATATTCCCATGCAGCCGAATCAGGCTGCCGGAGCGTGCCACCTGCGATGAGCTGCTACTGCGCGATTTTCGCCAGGGAATCCGCGGTGGCCTGAGCGATTTCGTCATCTTTGGGTGGCGCGCCCCCGCTGACCCCGATCCCGCCAATCACCTTTCCATCGACGATCAACGGCACACCGCCATCGGTCATGATGAGGCCGGGCAGCTTGAGCAGGCTGGTGTTGCCCTTGAGCAGCCCGTCATGGAAATACTTTGTCGGGCGCTTGTAGATGACGGCGGAATGAGCCTTCTGAGTGGAGATCTCGACGCTGGCGATCTGCACGTCGTCCATCTTTTCGAGGTAGATGAGGTTGCCGCCCTCATCGGCGATGGCGATCACCACTTTGAAATTCCTCTTCGCCGCTTCCTGTTCGGCCACCGCAGCCAGCTGCTTGGCGACGGTGAGGGTGAGCGTCTTTTTCGATGAGAACTGGCCGCTTTGAGCTCCCGCCGGCAGCGCCACCAAGAGGCCAACGACTGCCACAATGGTTGCGTTCAGAAACGATTTCATAATGCCTCCCAAGCAAATTGTACGCGCGAATGGAGCGCGATCCCGCCGGCATGGTGCAGCGGCGGCCTGTGATTATACACGCGAGGAAGTGCAATAAAACAAAACCGTCGTCTTGACGAATTCCCGGGCTGCTGAAATACTACACCATGTCCGATTTCGAATTTTCCGCGAGCTTCACAGTGAGCGGCGAAAGACCGATGTGAATCGAGCGCCGGGGAGCTTCCCAGTGAACACAAAACTGACTTGGTCGGTGCTGGCTGCTGTCCTGGCCTTCGGCGGTCCCGCGTTGGCTCATCACGGCGTGGCCGAATACGATATGACGAAGACCACCACACTGAAGGGGACCGTGACGGCGTTCGAATGGGCCAACCCCCACGCCATGGTTTACCTGGACGTGAAGACTGAGTCGGGAATCGAGAAATGGCAGGCGGAGACGAACAGCCCGAATCTTCTGGCTCGCGCCGGGTGGACACGCAATTCGCTGAAACCAGGGGACCAGATCACAGTGATCGGCCATACGTCGAAGAAGGGCACCAAGCTCATGCGAATGGTGAAAATCGTTTTCGCCGACGGACGAGTATTGAACCCCGGAGGCTAGCGCCGGGCAAATCGATCCCGGGCGTGCCGGGCCATCTTCCCGCTAGGAAGCTGAAATGTCGTCGCATGGACTCAAGAAAGCCCTGATCGCAGCAGCAATCGCCACCGCAATGGCACCGTGCGCCCCCGCCCACGTCGCGCCATCGCAAGCGGCGCAGTCATCGGCGACAAAGGCTCACGCCGCGGGAAGCGTGCCTGACCTCTCCGGCGTCTGGATGGGGCACTCAACAACTTTCACGTTTGACCCGAATAACCGAAAGTTTGAGAAGCCGGACGAAACTCCCATGACTCCGGAAGCGGCGGCGGCCTTCAAGGCGCTGCGCGCGCGTAACGCAGTCGACCATTACGCCACCGATCCCACCCTGAGCTGCGCGCCTCCGGGCTACCCGCGCCTGCTGCTCTACCACTTCCCGTTCGAAATCCTGCAGCTTCCCGACCGCGTGGTGATGATTTTCGAGTTTCAGCATTTCGTCCGGGAAATCTTCACCGACGGCCGCAAACATCCGCCGGATCTCGATCCCACCTACATGGGAAACGCCATCGGGCACTGGGACGGCGACACTCTGGTGGTCGATACGATCGGCTTCAACGACAAGACCTGGTTGGATCAGGTGGGCCATCCGCATTCCGACGCCTTGCACTTGACCGAGCGCATCCGGCGCCTGGACGCAAAGACCCTCGAAGATAACATCAGCATCGATGATCCAAAGACGTTTACACATCCTTGGACCGGGCGTCAAATCTACGATCTGAAGCCAACCTGGACGATTGCCGAATATATCTGCGAGGACACCGACGAGCTTCAGCGCGTGCCGGACAAATCCAAAGAGTAGCGTGAAGCGGAGCCGCCGGCTGTCTTTCTAGTCCTCCGTTAAGAATTAAATAAAGGGGGTTTTTGCTTGCGATTTGAGTTGATTGTTGTGTTGAGAAATTGCAAGGTTTCGTCCTGAAGGACGCTGAAATCTTGCAATTTTTATTTTGAGGGTAGGGATGAAGCCAAGACCAAAACCACAGAGAGTGGGTCGGAAGAGCTGTTTTGATCGAAGCAGAGGAACATCATCAACTTGCGTCATGAACTGGTTTAGCTGGGAGAGTTGATCGACTGGGCGCGGTTGGAATCGCATTTTGCGCCGTATTACAAGGAAGCGGAGCGTCCGGGGCTGCCGATCCGGCTGGTGGTGGGACTGCATTTGTTGAAGCACATCGAGGGCTGTCGGATGAAGCGGTGTGCGAGCGATGGGAGCGGGATCCGTACATGCAATATTTTTGTGGGGAAGAATATTTCCAGCATTCGTTTCCGCTGGAGCGCTCCGGGATGACGCATTTTCGAAATCGGGTGGGGGACGAAGCGCTGGAGAGGCTGTTGCAGGACGCTGGGGGCCGCGCATCGCGCCGGAGCGCTGAGCGTGCGCGCGACCGAAGCGGTGGCGACCGAAGCGGTGACGATCGATACGGCGGTGCAGGGAAAAGCGATCGCGCATCCGACCGAACACGGA
>Ga0307374_10014509_pt1 | contig 10718 bp, 8 predicted proteins | sample OX3MG_FD_202532 | JGI IMG/M metagenome (GOLD analysis project Ga0307374, IMG submission 202532) | Soil microbial communities from Risofladan, Vaasa, Finland - OX-3 | ecosystem: Environmental > Terrestrial > Soil > Coastal area > Acid sulfate soil | place: Finland: Risofladan, Vaasa | collected... | reverse complement strand
GTTTGACGAGTTCCGAGGCCCGGTGTCCGGCGAGTTGATAATCGAGACTCGCGTAACCCTGGGTGCGGGATTTCAGTTGGTCGTAGAAATCGACGATCAGTTCACCGAGTGGAATACCGAACGACAGCCTGGCACGATCCTCGTCCATGTAGTCCATCTCGGAGAGGTCACCGCGACGAGTCGAGACGAGGTCCATGATCGTGCCGATGTAGCGTGACGGAGTCATAATCGTGGCGTCGACCCAGGGCTCGCGTATCTCCTGGATCTCGCCGCCATTCGGCATGTCCGAGGGGTTGTCTACCAGGAAGACGGTGCCGTCGTATTTGACAACCTCATACTCGACGCTCGGAGCAGTCGCCAGCAGATCGATATGATATTCGCGTTCCAGGCGCTCCTGGACGATCTCCATGTGAAGCAGTCCGAGAAAACCGCAGCGGAAACCGAAGCCGAGCGCATCCGACGACTCGGGTTCGAAGACGAGTGATCCGTCGTTCAATTTCAAGCGCTCCAGCGCGTCCCGCAGTTCCGGGTATTCTTCGCCCGCCACGGGGTAGAAACCGGCAAAGACCATCGGTTTCACCGGGCGATAGCCGGGCAGTGAAACCGTCGCCGGCGCGCGTGCGAGCGTCACCGTGTCACCGACCTCGCAATCGCCGACTACTTTCAGCCCGGTGGCGATATACCCGACTTCGCCAGCGACCAGACGGTCGACCGGCATCATTGCGGGTCGAAATGTGCCGAGTTCAATCATCTCGGTCTCTTTGCCGTTGGCCATCAAGCGCACGGTATCGCCCGAGTCAAGCGTGCCGTCGACAATTCGCACGTACGCGATCACCCCGCGGTATTGGTCGTAATGCGAGTCGAAAATGAGCGCGCGCAATGGAGCGTTCGGATTTCCGGCAGGGGGCGGGATTTTGGCAACAATGGCCTCCAGCGTCTCATCGACACCGAGTCCCGATTTGGCTGAGGCGAAAATGATCTCGCTATCGAGCAGGCCAACAAACGTACCCAGATCGGCCGCGACCTTTTCCGGTTGTGCGTTCGGCAGGTCGACCTTGTTCACCACGGCGACCAATGCAAGACCACCGTCGATGGCCAGGTGGACATTGGCCATCGTCTGCGCTTCGATACCCTGTGCGGCATCGACGACGAGCAGCGCGCCCTCACAGGCGGCGAGACTTCGACTAACCTCGTAGGTAAAGTCGACGTGCCCCGGCGTATCGATGAGATTCAAGATATACGTCTTACCGTCCAGCGCAGCATATTCCATGCGCACCGTTCTCGCTTTGATGGTGATCCCTTTTTCGCGCTCAAGATCCATCGAATCAAGCACCTGGGCGACCATCTCACGCTCGCTGATCGTATGTGTGCGCTCGAGAATGCGATCGGCCAACGTCGATTTGCCGTGATCGATGTGGGCAATGATGCTGAAATTTCGAATAAGCGTTTGATCGATCATGGTTGGTATGTGCAGGCCTCTCCCAGAACGAATCGACCCGCAAGTATACCTGACGGCCGAAGTCGCAGACGCATCGGTCAGGAACGCCGGAGCTTCGCCAGAACTCGGCTGACCATCTGCTGCATGGCGGGGATCCGAAGATAATACGACGCTGCCAGATATGTCGACGTTACCGCGGCGAGTGTGAAGAAAAACGCGGGGTACATAACCAGCGTATGCCCGTGGATCGGATCGGTCGCTCGCGCGAGCAATGGCGCCAGCAATCTCGATGCGGCGGCGAGCGCGAGCCCGGCAAGCAGCATCTTTCCGATCTGTTTGTATAGCGCCGCCTCGAAATTGCCGGTGCGCTGTATGAGTACCAGCAACAGGATTGTCATCTCGAGTGTGGTCGTGAGCGCGATACTGAGCGCCAGACCACCTTCCCCGAGTCGCGGCGCAAGAATCCAACTCAGCGCCACGTTGACGGCGATCGTTACCAGCGACGCGATGACCGGAGTGCGTGTGTCGTGCATCGCGTAAAACGCCCGGGTCACCGTCTCGACGACCGCGAAGGCGAGCAGACCGAGCGAGAAGAATTTGAGCGCGTTCGCCACGAGGTCGGTCGATTGTGAGGAAAACGATCCAAACTGAAATAGGATCTGCACGATACTGACGCGAAACATGAAGAGGCCGATCGAGGCCGGAATGGTAAGAAAGAGCAGCGGAGCAAGCGCTCCGGAGAGTGTTCTACGCAACTCGCGCGTGAGACCAAGCTCGAACTGGCGCGCCATAGTCGGAAAGATCACCGTCGAAATGCTCAACGCGAGGATGCCATGCGGCAGCATGAAGAGTTGATTGGCGTAGTTGAGTGCCGACACCCGGCTGGCACCCAGACGCGAGGCAAAGTTGGTCATCACGATGAAGTTCACTTGAAACGCCGCTTGGCCGAGCAGTCGCGGCCCCATCAGCCTGGCGACCTGTGCTAACCCGTCCACCTGGCGTGAGAAAGATGGGTTGAAGCGGAGACCGCGGCGAAAGAGCGCGACCATCTGAATGCTGGCATGTCCGAAGGCTCCGCCGATCACGCCAACCGCGAGTCCATAGACGCCGAGATGCGGCGCGAAGAAGATCGCGCCGATGATGATCCCGACGTTATAGAGGATCGGCGCGATCGCCGAAACGGTGAAGGCGTCGTGGGCTTCGAGCATCCCCTTACCGGCGGCACCGATGCCGAGTAGCAGCGGTGAAAATAAGAGTAGGCGCGTGAGGTTCGTGGCCAACTCTTGCTGCGGTGGCGCCAACCCAGGAGCGACTATGTATCGCATCACTGGCGAGGCAAAGATGAAGACGACGATCCCGCCACCCAGAAGCACCGCGATGGTATACGTCAAAACTGAACTGGCCAGCCGCCAGGCGCGCTGGTGTTCGCCACGTCCCAGAAACCCGCCGAATACCGGGATGAAGGCGGAACCGAAGGCGCCGCTCATCACCACCAGAAAGAGCAGATCGGGGATCTTAAAGGCGGCGACGTACGCGTCGTAATTGGGACTCGTGCCAAACTGGCGGGCGATCAGCACCTCCCGCAGCAAACCGAGAACTCGGCTCACCACGTACGCGGCGGCCACGATCGTCGCGTTGGCGGCAACGGATCGCTCAGCGATTATCGACGTAGGGGTGATGCGCCGGGGGCGCCGAGATACGGTGCTCATCGCGGGAATTCTACGTGACCGCGCGTGATTGCGCTTGTAGATCAGCCCCACGATTGCTATGCTTCTAAACCGGCAAGCGAAAACGCTGCTGGTTTTGTGTGCATTGGTTGTCTGGAGGAATGGAAGCTTGGCCAATTCGAAGTCTTCGGCAAAGCGCGCGCGTGTTTCCGAGCGTCAGAGGCAGCGAAATCGAGTTTTTCGATCCGCGGCTCGCACCTATGTTCGCCGGGCGGAACGCCTCATCGCGGATGGCGATTCCGAATCGGCAGCCCTGGCCGTCGGGAACGCGATGAGCACGCTCGATCGTGCCGCGATCAAAGGGATTATTCACAAGAACAACGCCGCACGGCATAAGTCGCGATTGATGGCTAAGTTCAATCAATTGGTCCGACCGCAGACCACGGCCTAAGTCACGCGACATCCAAAACACACCAGCAGCCGGGGCGCGATCGACGGCCCGGCTATCGGTATTTAATCGTACCCTTGCGACTCGGAGCCTCGGGCAAGTGTCGCGATTAACGGTACCAGTGAATCGGTTATATCGATCGTGCCCTGTTTGGCTCCAGCATCGAGATCGCGCAGCGCGTCGAGCGCCTGGGCGATGCGCCGCGGCGGAAAGGTGCCGACAAAGCGACCTGATTGTCGTAACCGGCTTTCGCTCAGACCCGACGCAGTTGCTAACTCCGTAACACCTATTGCTTTCCCCGCCAAAGACACGACGGCCAGCACTTCGAATTGGCTGGTAATCTGGCCCAGGATCCCTTCCGCTGCCGAACCCTGTAGGTATGCCCGTTCGACCTCGATAATTGCCCTGGCCGCGTCACCTTGCATGATGGCGTTGGTTATGCCCCAGAAATCCTCAGCTTCGGCGCCAGGCACGAGTGACGCGATATGCGCGGCGGTGATCGTGCCCTGATCACCGGCGGCGATCGCCAATTTGGCGAGCTCGCTGTCGAGGCGAAAGATTCCCGGCGGAATATCGTCGCGCCGCGCCGCGGCCTGCCAATTGCCGGGGAAGAGCGCTTCGAGAAGTTGCCGCGCCTCGCTTTGACCGAGGACCGCTCGATGGTGTCGTGCCCGTGCGGACGTCCATTCGACGAGTCGCAGTCCGCGCGGGACGTCGAACCGTTCGATGGTAAGATCGGGTGCCACGCGTCGCGCTTCGCGCTCGGTCGCGATGTCAAGTGCATCCTCGACGATCACAAGTATCGTCTCGCGCGGCACCGCCTGTAGTGCGTCAATCGCCGATTCCTGACCATCGCTCGTCTTCGTTCGACGACCGCGTTTCGCACCGGCAGCCAGGAGTTGGTATGCGATTATGAGCCGCCCGGTGCCAAAGAAACCAAGTGCGCCGCAGGCCGCCTTAACGGCCGCGATATTGCGCGCCGCGTCCTCGACAATTGTGGTCGAAAAACTCGTCGGATCAACCTCGCGGCGCAAGCTCGCCACGCGTTCGTCGATCGAGAGCCGATCAGTCCCATGAATGATGGTAATCATAGCTCGATGCAAGCACTGCCGTGAAAAAAGACATGAGAAAGGGCTTGACCGCTACTCCGCCGTGTGTGATTTAGCTTTGAACCTGCTAACGCAGGTGGGCGCCGCAACCACAAACCCCACGAGGCTTGCTTAGCAGTTCCCGTTGATTTATTACGTTGGCTCAAAACGTTACGTCACATCACGAACGGCGCGGGCCATGCCCGCCGGAATGATACCACCGTGCTCGCGTGACGCGTTCCTCGTGCCGCGGACGGCGAGTGTGCCATGAACGAATCAATCCAGAACGATTTCAGACAGGCAACATTATCTGAACTGTCGCTCCAGTTCTCTGTATACGGCCACCTACGGGTATTATCGCCCGCGCGCGATTTCTGTCCCATTTCCGGGCTGATTCAAGCCGACTGCCCGGTCATGGCAAAGGGCCATGATCCCGCTGTCGAGAGTCGTTCTGACGCGAATTGGCTGGTGCGGAACTCCATTACTTTCGAGATCTAATTACTGACCGCATTGATCGTGGGGAGTATCGTACCGTTGAGTCACGATGCGTGGTTTCGATTGTGAACGCGCGAGTTAGCGCGAATTCTGCGTTAGCGCCCAGCTTTGTCCACCGCAGCCGCCGACATTTTGCCGTTTAACCGCAAATCCCGTTAGAATCGCGAGGTATAGAAGGAGGTGTCGGTGCTCGTTGCCGTTACGCGAGAAATCCCAGATGTTGGCCTGCGGTTGTTGCGAGACTTTTGCGAGGTGGTTGTGTGGCCGGATAAACTACCGCCGACCACGGCACAGCTTATTGAATTCGCGCATGGTGCCGACGGTCTGCTCTCGCTGCTTACCGAGCCCATCAACGGCCCGGTGCTTGATCAGTTGCCAACGATCCGGGTCGTAAGCAATTTTGCCGTTGGCTACGACAATATTGACGTGGCGTCCTGCACCGAACGCGGCGTCGCCGTCTGCACGACTCCCGATGTGCTGACCGACACGACCGCGGATTTCGCGTTCGCCCTGCTGTTGGCCACCGCGCGCCGTGTCGTTGAGTCAGCGGCATCGGTTCCGCTCGGAGGTTGGAGGACGTGGGAACCGCTTGGCTATCTCGGGAAGGACGTTGCCGGTGCGACGCTCGGGATTATTGGCCTCGGCCGAATCGGTGCGGCAGTGGTGCGACGGGCTGCGGGGTTCAATATGCGGGTGCTCTATTCCGACGACGTGGTTCGTTCTGACGCTGAGCAAGAGCTTGGTGTGGAGCGCGTGGATTTTGAGACGCTGATTCGCCTCAGTGACTTTGTTAGCCTTCACGTTCCATTAACCCCCGACACGTATCATATGATTGGGCGGCCTCAGCTTCAAAGCATGAAGTCGAGCGCGGTGCTCGTGAACACTTCGCGCGGGCCAGTAGTCGATAACGATGCACTGGCCGATGCTCTGGTAAACGGAGTGATTTGGGGTGCGGCATTGGACGTAACCGATCCGGAGCCGCTGCCGTCAGATCACCGTCTGGCTCGGTTGTCGAACTGCATCGTAACTCCACATATCGCCAGCGCGACTGAGGCAACGAGGTCGAAAATGTCGGAAATGGCCGCGATCAACCTCATTTCAGTCTTAAGCGGCAAGCAACCGCTTCGCTGCCTGAACACCGAAGTGCTCTCAGATGTCTGAGTTGCATTCCTCGGGCCGCACACGACGCGTCGTAATTACCGGCATGGGTGCGTTTACCCCAATCGGGCATTCGACGGATCAGTTCTGGTCGGCGCTCCTCGAAGGCCGCAGCGGAACTGGACCGATTACGCACTTTGATGCCGAGGGCTTCGATACGCAGATCGCCGCCGAGGTAAAAGGCTTCGAGCCGCGCGATTACCTGGGTGCGAAGGAGGCGCGTCGCGCCGATCGGTTCATTCAACTCGCGATAGCGGCAGCGCGAGCCGCGATCGCTTCGGCCGAGTTGCTGATCGATGATACGAACCGCGAGCGAGTCGGTGTGGTGATCGGGTCGGCACTCGGAGGCATCGGGACCGCCGAACGCGAGTTGAACATCCTTGCGACCCGCGGGCCGCAGCGCGTCAGCCCGTTCTTCATCCCGATGTTCCTGGCCGACATGGCGTCCGGCTACGTGGCGATTGAACTTGGCGCACAGGGGCCGAATCTGGCCACACTCTCAGCCTGCGCGAGCGCGGCGCATGCGATTGGAGAGAGTGCTGAGATGATTCGTCGCGGGGCGGCGGATATTATCCTGGCCGGCGGTTCCGAGGCAGCGGTGACTCCCGGCTCTGTGGCCGGCTTTAACGCGCTGCATGCACTCTCGACGCACAACGACGAAGCAGGTACGGCAAGTCGCCCCTTCGACGCAACGCGCGACGGTTTCGTCGTAGGCGAGGGAGCAGCGATTCTGGTCCTGGAGAGCCTTGAGCACGCGCTGGCGCGCGGCGCACACGTGCTGGCTGAATTGACCGGGTACGGCGTCTCGGCCGATGCGTTCCACATCACGCAGCCGACGCCGGATGGCAGCGGCGCAATGAAGGCGATGAAGCTGGCGATCGCATCGGCTGGCTTGCAAGCCGGTGACATCGACTATATCAACGCGCATGGTACGTCGACCGCCTTCAACGATCGAATTGAATCGCTTGCGATTCGAGCAACGTTTGAATCCTCGAAGATTCCCCCGGTGAGTTCGATTAAATCGTTGACCGGCCATTTGCTCGGCGCGGCCGGGGCCGTTGAGGCGGTCGCTTGCGTGGCAACACTGCAGCATCAGATCGTGCCGCCGACATGGCATCTGCATGTGGTAGATCCTGAATGCGACCTCGACTATGTGGCCAATGCACCACGACCGTTGGCGGTGCAACACGTGCTGAGTAACTCGCTCGGATTTGGTGGACATAACGTGTCATTGATCTTTTCCGGTTGGGAGGACTGATCGACTACCCGCATCATATGGCGATAGTGGAGTGAAGAGCGCAACGATTTCGTAAGAATATGGCAAGAGATAACGGGAGCGAATTCGCTCCCGTTTTCATTGATCCACGGCGGTGCCGCATAGAAGAGTCAGTCGAGGTAGCCGCGCAAGGTTCGGCTATAAGTCGGGTGTCGTAGTTTGCGCAGCGCTTTGGCCTCGATCTGGCGGATTCGTTCGCGCGTGATGCCGAACTCGCGACCGACTTCCTCCAGCGTGCGGAACTGACCGTCATCGAGCCCAAACCTGAGTACGATAATGCGGCGTTCGCGGTCGGTTAGCCGATCAAGCGCGTCGCCGATCTGCGATTTCAGCAATTGGTGTGAGGCCAACTCCAGGGGAGCGGGCATCGTATCGTCCTCGATGAAATCGCCGAGGAAGGCATCACCCTCCTGTCCGACCGGTGCCTCGAGCGAAACGGGATGCCTCGAAGCGTCGAGCACCTGACGCACCTTCTCCAGCGGGACGTCCATCGCGCGGGCGATTTCTTCGTGGCTCGGCTCACGCTCGAAGATCTGCTGCAGGCGGTGACTCGTCTTCTTGACGCGGTTGATCGTCTCGCCAACGTGTACTGGCAACCGGATGGTGCGACTCTGATCCGAAATCGCGCGAGTGATCGCCTGGCGAATCCACCACGTCGCATAGGTGGAGAATTTATAACCGCGCTTGTAGTCGAACTTGTCGGTGGCCTTCATCAGGCCAATATTGCCCTCTTGGATCAGATCGAGAAACGACAGGCCACGTCCGACATATTTCTTAGCGACGCTCACGACCAGGCGCAAATTCGCCTGAATAAGATGCGAGCGCGCACGTTCGCCGTCATCGCAATCGGCCAGAAACTCCAGCCGTTCATCCTCGCCGACGTATTCCTGGAGTCGCAGCCGCTCGGCTGACATTTCGCCTCGCTCCATGCGTTTGGAGAGCCATACCTCTTCTTGCATGGTCAGGAGACTCGTTTCACCGATCTCCTGGAGATAGAGACGGACCGAGTCATTGACTCCGCCCGCGAGCGGATCAACGATCTCCGGAGCGCGATGATGGTCGATCGACGATACGCGTGAAACTTTGCCTGGTCGCTCGACAGGAACGGGGGAAGCGACGACCGGCTCTTGGTCTAGCACCTCAATGCCATGCTCTACCAACGTCAAATAGAATTCGTCGACAGACTCGAGTTCGTCCTCCGCGTGAGGGAACACCGCGACAATTTCGTCGGAGAGCAAGTATCCGCGGTCCTTGCCCTTGGCGATCAGGCTTGCATCCATTGTCTTCTCCACCACCTTTTCTAGGTGACGCTCCCACCCCAGAACAAGCAGGTCAGACAAAAAAGCCCTTGGCCGATCAGCGCAGGGCAAGGGACGTTAACATGTTGCATAGAGTGAACCTGCGGTGACAGACTAAGGAAGCAACTTGCTGAAACCATCTTGCGCCTTTACCCACCTTTGAATGTCAGTATAGCGAACACTTGCGCTGTTTTCAAGAACTCCCCGATTTCGTGGCCGAACAGTGTAGCATCAAGCTTGAAGGCTGACACATGTCGAGGCACGATAGGGAAGAATCTGCCGTTTCAAACACTTCGCGCCGAATTTTATTTCATTCTGGGGGCAGAGCGAAATGCGTGATCTCATTGTTGCCGGTTTCGACCCGGGAACCGCGCGTCTTGGCTTCGGCGTAATTGAGGGTGACGACAACCCGGTGCCCATCGATTACGGCGTGATCGAAACGGCCCCGACCGATTTGATGCCGGACCGTCTGAAACAGCTCTACGATGGAGTGGTCGGAATTCTGCAAAAGTATCGGCCCGGCGTTTGCGCGATCGAGCAACTCTTTTTCTCGCGCAACGTCACCACCGCGTTAGCGGTCGGTCAGGCCCGTGGTATCGTCATGCTGGCGGCCGCGCAAGCCTCGATCCGGGTTGTCGAATATACGCCGGCAGAGGTGAAACAGGCAGTATCAGGCTACGGCAAGGCGGACAAGAGTCAAATGCAGGAGATGGTTCGCCTGATACTTGGTTTACGTGAGGCGCCGTGGCCCGACGATGCCGCCGACGCACTGGCCGTTGCCTTATGCCACATGCAGTCCGCCCGGTTTCGCCAGGCGATCGGCGAGTGAGGAGCCGGTAACCGTTGAACGACAAACGCTTGAGAGCGGATGAACTCCTCGTAGCACGCGGATTGGCGACTACGCGGAGCCAGGCGCGCGCGATCATCCTTTCGGGCAGCGTTCGCTCGGGCTCACGAGTGATCGACAAAGCAGGCCACGCTCTCGCTTCCGACGCTGAACTCACGGTCATCCAGTCTCCACGCTTCGCCAGCCGGGGCGGCGAAAAGCTCGAACACGCGATTGAGGCATTCGGCATCGATCTCTCGTCGCTGTTCTGTGCTGATTTCGGAGCGTCTACCGGCGGCTTCACCGATGTTCTCTTGCAGCACGGCGCGGCGCACGTCTACGCCGTAGACGTTGGTTATGGACAGCTCGCCTATCGACTGAGGATCGACGATCGAGTGAGCGTGCTCGATCGCACCAACGTGCGCTATCTCGAAGCATTGCCCGAACCTGTCGACCTCGTGACGATCGATGTCTCTTTCATCTCGCTGGCGCTGGTGTTGCCTGCCGCGAAGCGCATACTCAAGCCGGATGGCTCCTGCGTGGCGCTGATCAAACCGCAGTTTGAGGCGGGCAAAGAACTCGTCGGCAAGGGCGGCGTCGTTCGCGACCCGCGCGTTCATCGCGATGTGCTGCGCCAGGTCCTGCAGGCTGCCGGTGAAATCGGTTTTCGGATAGGTGGGTTGACGATGTCGCCAATCATAGGACCGGCCGGGAATGTTGAATTCCTGGTTCTGCTCCATCTCGGTGCGGGCAAAAGCGTCGATAGCGCCATGGTCATCGATGCGGCCATACAGAACGAGCGGAATCGTGCGAATGACGCGCGATAACCGGTCTGATCGGGTGTTCGACCACCTCCGCGACGCGTTGAACGCGAAGCTGTCGTTCGATTCTGGGGAGTTTCAAGTCGCCGTGGACAGAGGGCGCGCCTATCGTAAAGGCGTACCCGAGGTTGTCTATGCACCGGGGAAGTCGCCCGAGCAACTCGTATCAGCTGTCCTTCAGCTGCTCGATTCTGAAGGTCGAG
>Ga0307374_10014506_pt1 | contig 10719 bp, 7 predicted proteins | sample OX3MG_FD_202532 | JGI IMG/M metagenome (GOLD analysis project Ga0307374, IMG submission 202532) | Soil microbial communities from Risofladan, Vaasa, Finland - OX-3 | ecosystem: Environmental > Terrestrial > Soil > Coastal area > Acid sulfate soil | place: Finland: Risofladan, Vaasa | collected... | reverse complement strand
CGTGGCAACCCCTAATCCCCAATCCCTAATCCCCAACCCCTAATCCCTGAACCCCGATTTCGACTGCCAGGCGGAGGAGAGGGTGTCCCGGCTGAACCCCTGTGAAGCCTCGCCCTGATTGGCGTAGCGATAGAGCGCGGCGAGAAAGATTCCGTGCGTGGAGGCGCTGACCACCGCCAGAAAAATGAAGTAGACGACCATCAGCGCGGCGCCGATGGTCACTCCGTAGGTTCCGGCAAGGGCCCCGCCGACCACGGGCAGCAGCGCTCCCGGCAACGCCAGCAGGAAGAAAATCAGCCCGAAGCTGAAGGTGCCCGCCACTTCCGCGCCCCAGTTGGTGCGGAACAGTTGCGCAGAGCGCTTGAGCGCCGCAATGGGACCAAGGTTTTCAAAGGCCAGGATTGGGACCACAAAGAAGGTTGCCAGGGTCCATGCCATTCCCACCAGGCTGACCATCAGCCGCCCGATCAGGCTCGACCGCCCTTCGATCATTCGCAGGACCATGCCCACCGTCGCCGCCAGCAGCGCCCACTGGAAGATCACTCCCACGCGGCCCCACGCGGCGCTCAAACCGTCGCGCACGGTGGGATGGCCGCCCCCCAGTCGAATGGAAGCGGCGCTGACCAGCGCGGTGTTGAAAAACACGATCACAAAATAATTCGCCAGGTAAAACAGGAAAGCTGCTCCCAAAAGCAGAGCGTTGCCCGGATGCCAGGCCCCTTCCGCGGCCATTGCCGCCTCGATCTGCGGATAGAAGGCCAAACCGCTTCCGGCCAGGAGCGACAGCGTCACAAGGATGCAGGAGAGCGCCGAAAGAATCGGCAGCATCATCAGCTCTTTATCCTGGCGGAGGATGGCAAAACTCTGCTTGACGAGCGCCCAGGTATTACTGATCTTTCCCATCGCATCTCTCCCTATCAACGGTTGACGCTACGGCAGACACCTTTCCTTGTTCTGCCCTGCGACGCCCGCCGGTCGAATCCGGTTGCAAGCACATACTACCTGCTCGAATCCTATGATAATATGCGGCCTCGCGGTCACTGCTGCAAGGCTTTTCCTGCACGCTGGATCGACAGGCGGCCGAGAGACTCGCACAGCCTTTCATTCCGAGGAGCCGAAGCGCGGCGAGGACTGGGGCAAAGACGGCAAGCTTAGGGTCAGGCCCAAAAGGACGGCCATTTCACCCAACGATCCCCGCGCGGAAGCCAGGCGGATCGTGATGGCGCCCGTGGCCCCTCACCAGGATTATGTAACCTGGATCGTCACGGGCTGCTTGAAATTCAGCCGGAAAGCCGGCCACCCAACAAGCAGCGGGAGACAAACGATGCGAGAGAAAAGCACCCCTAAGATTGTGATGGTTCTTCTGGCCCTGCTGTGGCTCGGCTATGGTTCCCAGGTTGGCTTGGCCCAGCAGGCCCGGCTTGTCCAAACCCCACCCATGGGATGGAACAGTTGGAACCATTTTGGCTGCAAGGTCACCGGCGCCATCATCCGGGCGGAAGCGGATGCCATGGTCGCGAGCGGGATGAAAGCTGCCGGCTATGAGTACGTCAACATCGACGACTGCTGGGAAGGCGCGCGGGATTCCAAAGGCGTCATCCACCCCAACGCCAAGTTCCCCGACATGAAAGCCCTGGCCGATTACGTCCACGCCAAGGGCCTGAAGCTGGGGATTTATTCCTCCCCGGGTCCCAAGACTTGCGGTGGTTACGAGGGCAGTTACGGCCACGAGAATCAGGACGCAAAAACTTATGCGCAGTGGGGCATCGACTACCTGAAGTATGACTGGTGCAGCGCGCGCTACATGTACCAGCCCGCGCAGTATCCAGGCGCATTCGAGAAGATGCATCAGGCGCTCCTGCATACAGGACGGCCCATCGTTTACAGTATCCACGGGCGCGGAAAGGTTTGGACATGGGCCCAATCAGCGGGCGCGAATCTCTGGAGGACAGCGGGAGACATCAAGGACAACTACAACCGGATGATTGCCATTGGCTTCGGCCAGAGCGGCCTGGCAAAGTTTGCCGGACCCGGCCACTGGAACGACCCGGACATGCTCGAAATCGGGAACGGCGGAATGTCGGCCGGGGAATACCGTCTGCACATGAGTTTATGGTGCCTGCTGGCGGCGCCCTTGATTACCGGCAACGACCTGACCCATATGACCCCGGAAACGCTTGCCATCCTGACCAATCCCGATGTCATCGCCGTTGACCAGGATTCCCTGGGCGCGGAAGGACATCGCGTGTGGGAAGAAGGACCGCTGGAGATCTGGGTGAAGCCCCTCGCCGACGGCAGCAAGGCGGTGGGTCTGTTCAACCGCGAGCAATCGACCATCAACATCACCGTAGAGTTCAGCCAGATCGGGATTGGCAACCGCGCCACCGTTCGCGACCTGTGGGCGCGGAAGGACCTCGGTGTTTTCAACGGCGGCTACTCCGCCGGCGTGCAACAGCATGGGGTCGTGATGGTCCGAGTGAAGTCCACGAACTAGCCCATTCACTCAGAACACAACGCTGCGCAATTCACGGGCGAAGCTCCTCCCGCGCCATCAGCGTCATCTCACCAGCCCGCTTGCGCTGCCACTCATTGCGGAATACACTTCCTTCCGTATGTGATGAAGTCTGAAATGTTTCCCGCCCGGTCAGCATTGCCCTGTCACAGTCAACAAGGCGTGGCGTTTCAGCGTGAGCGGGTAAGCTAAAAACTGTAGCGATTCGGTAGTGAGAGGTGGACCAAGCCATGTCAGAAATCTCAATCGGAATTCTCCTGGCGGCCCTTGCCGGCGTCCTGAACGGAAGCTTTGCGGCCCCCACGAAGTACGCAAAGCGATGGAACTGGGAAAACATCTGGGCGGTCTGGGCCGTGGTGGGAATGCTGCTCTTTCCGTGGGTCCTCGTCTTCGTCACCGTTCCCCATGTCGCCGCCTTTTACGCGCACGCCGCTGCCCGCACCCTGTGGCTGGTCATCATCTTCGGGATAGGATTCGGGCTGGCACAGATATTCTTTGGCCTGGGCATTGCCGCCATTGGGATTTCGCTTAACTTTGCCATTGCCATTGGCCTCTCCACGGCGCTGGGATCCGTGGTGCCCCTGGTTTTCCTGCAGCCGCAGACCATCCCGACACCCAAGGGAGAGACTATTTTCCTGGGCGTCGGATTGGTTCTGGTTGGCATTGTGCTCTGCGCCATTGCCGGCCGGGAAAAAGAAAAGGAGTTTCAGATTGCCCCCCAGTCTGAGTTGAAGGAAGGCGAAAAAAGGATCAGCTTCAAGACAGGATTAATCATCTGCATCCTGGCCGGCCTGGGTTCTCCCCTGATCAATTTCGGTCTGGCCTTTGGCACCCCACTCACAGAGCGCGCCCTCCAGCTCGGCGTCAGTACCGCAAGCCAGGCCAACGTCATCTGGGCGCCTCTGGTGTCGGCTTCTCTGGTTCCCTACCTCATCTATTGCATTTATCTCTGGCGAAAGAACCGCAGCTTCCACCGCTACGCCCTGCCGGGAACCGGCGTGTACTGGGTGTTTGGGGCCGTCATGGGCGTGCTCTGGTTCGGCAGTACGGCCATCTACGGCGCCGCGGCTTCGCACCTTCAGGCTATCGGCCCCATTCTGGGCTGGCCGCTGTTCATGTCGTCCATCATCATCACCTCCAACATCTGGGGTTTTGCCACGGGCGAATGGAAAGGAACCACCCGCAAGCCCCGGACCATCGTACTTTCCGGAATTTTTGTGCTGATTCTGGGCTTTGTCGCCCTGGCCTTTGCCACCAGCCTGAAATAGCCCCTCGAACGAGGCGCCGGCGTTTGAAATAAACGGCTAATTGTTCAATCATAAACAACGGAGCAGTTTTCATCTCAAAGCACTGGAGACGCCGGCTGCCCATGTTGCCGGGACCGCGACTGATGCCCAAATCACTGACCCTGGATTTTTCGGAAGAATGGCAAAGCATCGAGCGCGGGCCAACGCGCCGGCAGTTTGAGGAAGAAGTGTTGCCCGCGTATCTTTCCAGGCAGCGCTGGTTCGCTTCCAAGTCCACTGAAGTCAAACGCGCAGAATTGAAAAGCCGTTTTGTCCTTCCTGGCCGCAGCGCAAACTGGCTGCTGGCGACGTTCCGCGCCCATCTGTCGGATGGCCGTTCGGAGGACTACTTTGTGCCATTGGCGGCTGCGTGGGATGCGCAGCCGGACGGGCCGTCGTCATCAGATTCCATCGAAGTCCTTGCCCCTATCCGCAAAGGCAACCAGACCGGAACCCTGCGGGATGCGCTGGCAGACGCGCACTTCATCGCGGACCTGGTGCGGGCTGCAGGAGACAAAAAGACGTTGACGGGTCCCCACGGCAGTTTACGCTTCAACCACACCGGCGCCTACTTCCACCTGCAGGAAGAAGATGAGCAGAACATCAGGAAACTCGGCGTCGAACAAAGCAACTCCAGCATCCTGATTGCGAAAAAGATGATTCTGAAAGCATACAGGAAGCTGGAGCGCGGAATTCAGCCGGAGATCGAAATGGGGCGCTACCTGACCGATGTGGCGGGTTACCGCAACACGCCACCCTTCCTTGGGTCGATCGAGCAGTTCGACAGTGACGGGCAACCAACGGCCTTTGCCGTCATTCAGGGCTTTGTCCCAAACCAGGGAGACGGCTGGTCGTTCACTCTGGGCCACCTCAAACGCTTCTTTAACGGAATCCTTCAGGGAACGCAGGATAATCCGGGCAACCACGCCTATATCACTCTTGTGCAGCGCCTGGGTGTCCGCATGGGAGAGCTTCACCAGGCTTTTGCCATCGAGAGCGGGGACCCTGCGTTCCAGCCTGAGCCGATCGCCGCCACGGATGTCGAGGCCTGGAAGCAACAAATCCAAGCCGAGGCTGAAACAACTTTTGGGCTTCTTGCCAACTCTGAAAGCATGTTGCCGCCGGAACAGCAGAAGCGCGTGCGCAGGCTGCTCGATCAGCAGCATCGCATTTTGGGGTTGATCGCGGCCTTTAGGCTCCATTCCGATTCAACCCTTCAGAAGACCCGCTTCCACGGTGATCTTCACCTGGGACAAGTGCTGGTGGCTGGAGATGACTTTTACATTATCGATTTTGAAGGAGAGCCTGCCCGCCCCTTGGCCCAGCGGCGCGCCCGGCACAGCCCTCTTAAAGACGTTGCCGGCATGTTGCGCTCCCTTAACTATGCCGCATGGTCAGCCCTGTTTGAAGCGAGCGCGGCGGACCCGGAGAAGATCGCAACTTTGGAAAAGCCCGCAATCGAGTGGGAGCGCGCATCATCCGGCGCCCTGATGAAAGGCTACCGGAAAGCCATTGAAGGCTGTCCTTCCTGTCCCTCGGACCCTGACACCTTCAGGCGATTGCTCGACCTCTTCATTCTCGAAAAAGCCCTTTATGAAATCCGCTACGAGCTTGCCAACCGGCCGTCCTGGTTGCAGATTCCGGTTGAAGGCATTATGGGCCTCCTGGCGCATCCACAAATCAAGTAAGAAAAGGACGCTTCCCTCTATGGGTTGAGAACCAGCAATGAATAGCACATGGTCCCGATTTGGAATTGGTTATCGAAAGAAAGTGTTTTCCGCCACCCGGACTAATAAGCAGGATCACGAACAACGGATACGGGTGATGCTGCGGGAAACCTCAACGGCCCAATGCGAGGCGAGCGATGAATAGCCTGGCGGAGCCACGTACCGTATGGTACGTGCCGTAGAGGATGGGATTCTAACTTTCGCCTGAATTGAAAACAAATAAGCTATTGATTTTGCGAAGCGCCCAAACCGCACGAACCTCCAAAGACCCGCGGGACACTTACAAAGGCGATCGCCTTAAATAGTGAAAAATATGGTACGCCTGGAGGGATTCGAACCCCCGACCTGTTGCTCCGGAGGCAACCGCTCTATCCAACTGAGCTACAGGCGCACTTGGAGTGAGTGTAATGTCTTGTGCGAATGCGGTCAAGTGGGCTGTTGCTGTGACGGTGTGGATCCTGGCCGCTGAAGCTCAAGCGGCCGCATGCGTGGCGGGCCTTTCAGCGTCCAGATAATAGGCGACAAGCGTTTCCGGCCAGAAAGTCACCCGGACCTTCCCAATGCGGCTGGTCGGGAAGAGTTCACTTAAGCCGCCGGCCGAAAGCAATGCCAGTTCCTGCGTCCGGCCTTTGGGAATATGCGACCCGAACAGGCTGTTGTACGAGCGTTGCATGTTTTCCGGCAGAAACTGAATCAAGGGCAGATGGTAATGGCTCTCGAAAGGATACCAGTAGTTTGGGGTCGTGACAAACCAGCTTTTGCCGACTCGCATGACCTCCTGCGCGAAGCGCTGCTGCCGCCCCGGCCCCAGAATGTGTTCGATGACGGCATTGGAGAACACGATGTCGAAAGCCTTATCCGGAAAGGGAAGGGAGCAGCCATCGAATACAGCGTAGGTTGGTTCGGGGTACGCCTGCCGGGCGCTCCGGACCTCGCCGAGGTTGTGCCCGCCCGCGACGATTCGTGAGGGATACGGGTACACATCTTCAAAGGTGTAGCGCAGAAAGACGTCTCCGCTTGCGCCGACATCGAGCACGCGTTCCTCGGGGCGAGGCTGGAAAATGGATTCGAAGAGCTGAAACTTTTTGGTCCTGGACTTGTGGCTGAAGCTCTTCAGAATTGATTTGAAATAGGAGTCGTCCATGTCGCGTGTCTGACCTGTCCTGGCCCCTGGTTCCAGTGGCTGACGCCGGGACCCTTTCAATTTGAGGCGGACCCGCTTGTTTCGTTCCGCGATTCGAAGCCCTTCTCCTCCTCGACGGAGTGCGTTAAGGTCAAGGCCCTCCCAGCAGAATCTATCAAAGCCCGGCGGTATTCAGTTGACATTTTTCTGTGCCTGGCGCAAATAGTATAACGCCGTGGCGCTTCTTTTCTTGCGGTTCGGGGCCTGAAAGCCCTAGAATCATGGGAGCCGCAAATTTGCCAGACCTGCCTGTTTGGAGTTGCAATACAGGTTTGCTCTGGAACAATTGACACGGAGAGGTGTCCGAGTGGCTGAAGGAGCACGCTTGGAAAGCGTGTTCACGAGTAATCGTGACGTGGGTTCGAATCCCACCCTCTCCGCCACGCACCATACGGGACGCGGCTCCTCCAGCGGGTAGCGCGATCCTCCGGTTTTGAGGTCCGCGGTTTTTCGGGTAACGTACGTTCGCGGTATTGTATTCCAGCGCCATGTCGAGGCTCCGGCGTCCCTTTCTTTACGACCGCTATTTCTTTGTGACCGTGGGTTTGTCCCGTATCGAAAAGGCCCACGGCACAGACCCGGTGCCGTGGCTACCCGCTCTGACGGCGCGGATACAAGTGGTTGACCCACTCACGAATTCCATAGGTTTCCGAGGAGGAGAAAAATGGCGCTTCCAGTCCTGACGACAGATGATGATGTTCGAGACCTAATCAGTTACCTCAAAACAAAACCAACAGGTGCGACAATTACCGAAGCGAAGGCCGCAATAAAGAAGAGCGTGCTCGATCCACGGAAATTCACAGCCTACACATTGTGGGGATTCGTCACCAAAGAGGGCGACAGGATAAAGCTCACTCAGCGCGGCTGGGACTTCGGCCGCAAGCCCGAAGCTGGGCAAGAAATCTATGGACGCGTCATAGATTCCATTCCCCCGTACAAGTCAGTTCTGGAATGGGCATACCACCAGAAGATGGATTCTATTACCAACGTGGACGTGGCGGCTCATTGGCATGAGCACCACAAGGAGGTCCTGGGTACTGACAACGAGGATACGATCAAGAACACTGCCGTCTGCTTCTTTCACATCGCCCAAGCAGCGGGACTTGGTACTCTCATCATCGGCCGCAGAGGGCAGACCACGCGCCTCGATCTGGATCGGGAGAAATTAAAGCAGTACATTGAGGCTGGTCCTAGTACCCCACCATGGACCGCCAAGTCAGATGAAGCTATTGCGAAAGTGGAGGTCCTAACCGATCCAGGTCAAGCCGCCCCAGACAATGTGAACAGAGTTGTAGCGAGTGCTACGGCTGCTGAACCTAAGCCTGCCACACCGGACGAGAAAACCGTGGCAGATACCAGGTGCTTCATATCGCATGGAAGCAATATGGACCTCGTGGAGCAGGTTCAGACCATGCTGGAGCTGGCAGACATTCAGAGCGAGATCGCCGTAAAAGAGGAGACCTCCGCTATTCCTGTCCCAGAAAAAGTCTTTAACGCAATGCGGAGATGTACTGCGGGGATGATCGTGGTGAGTGTTGACGAAACTCGCAAGGACAAGGACGGGAAATACACCATAAATGAAAATGTTCTCATTGAGATCGGCGTTCGTGCTCTATGATAGGCGTGTCGTCTTGCTCTGGGACAAACGATTAACAGTCCCTTCCAATTTGCAGGGTCTCTATCGGTGTGAGTTCGAAGGTAACGACCTAAGTTGGAGCGCTGGAATGAAGCTGATGAAAGCGATTAGGGGATTCAAGACTGCTGAACCAGCATAGCCTCAATCTTCCGCGGGTGGCGCATACGTGCCGCAGTATGGAATGTATGCGGTCACAGCATTGGGTCCATGGGCAGCAGCGCAGCGGGTAGCGCGATCCTCCGGTTTTGAGCGAGTTTTTCGTCACAGCGGGTAGCGCGGTCCTCCCGTTTTGAGGTCCGCGGTTTTTCGGGTAACGTACGTTCGCGGCTGGCCCAGACGCTTGCCTTGTAGTGTCTGCGATTTTTCACCCACGACTGCCTTTTTCATCCTTCATCATTCAGAATTCATAATTCTCTTTTCCCCGCCATTCTAAACCCAATCAGCTTCGCTGAACGTCCCGATCAATCGGGGCGCCACCCGCGGGTCTACCCCGGCAATTTCGGCAATACGTTACGGACCCTAGTCCTGATCGGGCCTAGCTGCTCGAGCAAGACTTGGCAAGCGGACCCAACGAGTCCCAAGGCCTGCAGGAATGAATCCGTTTCTTCTTCCCTACGCTGACCGAAAAAGCGCAGAGCCTCGGGTGGCTTTCTGGTCAACGCTTCCGAGCTGTGACGATTGAGCAACTCTACGATTCCTGACAGAGCGAAGACATCGGAATATATCTCAACGACCTCCAACAACAGGGGATCTGCGACGTCCTTGAGTTTGCCGAGTTGGCTTGTATACACTGTAGTCCGAAATGCGAGCGAGAACTGCGGCACGTGCCAAGATGCCTCCATTTTCTTCTTTGAATCTTCAATTTCCGCCATAGCTGCGTCAAGCTGCTTCTCAAGAGACTCTAGTTCACGGCGGATCGCCTTGAGGAATGCTTGTTTTGCTCGCCGCGAGTCAAGCTTGTCCCGAATCCACGTTCCGAAGAAGCCTATCAATGCCCCCAGTAGGAGAAAAACTGCGGGCAAAACAATGGCAGTGACCCACCAAGGCACCGGATTAGCAGCTTGCGGTCGCATTGGTATTTCCCTATGAGTTGCGTACGCCCGTTGGCCGCGGCTGGCGCAAATACTCGCCTTGTAGCGTCTGCAATCTCGCGAAGCGAGAGGCTCTTGTTAGAGTCTAGTTTCCGCCAGTCTGTTATGGCCGTTGAGGTCGAAAGTGGCGGAGCAGCTCCTGCACCCCGCCATTCTAACCCCAATCAGCTTCGCTGAACGCAGATATTAAAAATCAATATCTGCGCCACCCGCGAATTATGATTACGAAATTGCGAATTGCCGAAAGGCAGTGACGAGCTTTTAAGTTCTGGGTTCAGAGTTCTGAGTTACGGGTGGGAAAGGCAATTACCAGGGACGAGGAAAGAATGGGTGATTTGCGATTGGCGATTGGGAAAACAGAAATTACGAATTATAAATTACGGACGAATGGGTGTATATTTTTACCCGCCGGAACGGCAAAAGTTAATTCCGGTTTCAGACTGTCTCGTGTGGAATGCCGAGTAGCCCCGCTAACGTCGCTCACCTTCGCAGGGCCCAAAGGATGAGAAGCGACAGAAACCACCCACCTCGGCATCGCCGACCCTTTACAAGTCGACTAAGTTTATTATACCACCCGGGCGTTTCTGCTCAGAATGCTGGTTGACGCATGGGGCAGATTGTCGCGAGTGACGCATATGTGCCGCATTTCGGCATGGATGCGATCACAGCGGGTAGCGCGGTCCTCCGGTTTTGAGGTCCGCGGTTTTTCGGGTAACGTACGTTCGCGGTGTTGTATTCCAGCGCCATGTCGAGGCTCCAGCGTCCCTTTCTTTCCGACCGCTATTTCTTTGTGACCGTGCGTTTGTCCCGTATCGAAAAGGCCCACGGCACAGACCCGGTGCCGTGGCCCCCCGCCCGTTTTGATGCAGGAGGAGAGTTCATCCCTGACGGATCGAAATTCTCTGATGAATGCAAAGGCAGCTTCGGACTCGGTGCAATAACCGCATCGGGCTGGCTATCGGGTTGAGGTTGAGGCGGAAGGGGAAAAGGGCTTGCTAACTTCTAGAAAAGACATGGTGGGCGATACAGGACTCGAACCTGTGACTTCTACCGTGTGAAGGTAGCACTCTACCGCTGAGTTAATCGCCCGTGGCTTTCAAAATAGCAGATTTTGCTGTCGCGGTCTAGCGCGGCCTTGGGCATGGGGACGGGGACGCTTGTACACATCCTTGATGCGCGCTGCCTGCGTTGCTGTACCGTCGGCGGCGTTGTGCGCCTCGATTCCCGGATTTCCTCAAGCACAACGCGGCGCTGGTCGAAGTCTTAAATAAGGGAGAGGCAAAA
>Ga0307374_10014505_pt1 | contig 10720 bp, 7 predicted proteins | sample OX3MG_FD_202532 | JGI IMG/M metagenome (GOLD analysis project Ga0307374, IMG submission 202532) | Soil microbial communities from Risofladan, Vaasa, Finland - OX-3 | ecosystem: Environmental > Terrestrial > Soil > Coastal area > Acid sulfate soil | place: Finland: Risofladan, Vaasa | collected... | reverse complement strand
AAGGAAACCGCGGACCGAGGTCAAGGCCGTGCGGCTTGCCAGGTCGATCGGGTAGCCGTACACGCCCGTGCTGATGGCCGGAAAGGCAACCGAGTGGCAGTCGTGTTCGACGGCCAGTTTCAGCGAGTGGAAGTACGCGCCGGCCAGCAAGTCGGCTTCGCCCCGGTTTCCGCCCGCCCAGACCGGTCCCACGGCATGGATCACGAACCTGGCTGACAGGCGGCCCGCGGCGGAAATCGCCGCCGAGCCGGTCGGGCAACCCTCGGGATAACGGCGAAGCGTGTCGTCCATGATCTCAGGCCCGCCGCGTCGATGGATTGCTCCATCGACGCCACCGCCGCCCGCCAGGCGGCTATTGGCCGCGTTGACGATCGCGTCGACTTTTTCGTCGGTGATGTCGCCCTGGTGCAATTCGATCATGGCACCATTGAACGTGCGCTGCAAGAGATTCACCATGATGACAGGGGGCTAGCGCCTGCTGCTCGCCGGGCCTCCGTAGAGAGGGAGGTAACGGTAGTAGACTTCGAGACACAAGGCGCCCATCGCCGTAGTGTAAACCCGGCCACCATGTCCACCCCAGAGATCTTTCGGATCCCAACTACCCGCATCGTCGCCGTCGCCGCGTTGACTGCTCAAAAGGGTGGCCGTTAAAGCTGCGTTCCAGCGTTCGTGGTAGACGCCCTGCAACTGAAACATGCCGATCGTCGCATAGTACCAGTAATAGAAATTGGTCTCACCCTCGCCGGGCAACTCGCTCAGGAGGTATTCGCCCGCCTCGTCGCTGGCCGGGTTGCCGCGCTCCATTCCCAGGAATTGACGGCAGACCAGGGCCTCGGCGGTCATCGACGGCGTAGGACGTTCGCCCGCGTCGACGCGGTAACGGGCCAGCCCACCGTGCTTGCCCGATGAAACGGCTTTGAGAAACTTCACCATTCCCGCGTGCGTGCTTCGCGGGATTTCAATACCCGCCTGCTCGGCGCTCTTCAGCGCCATGAGTTGCCAGCCGAGTTGGCTTGTGTCTCCGGAGGAGTCGCCCGGCATGTATCGCCAAGAACCGCTTTTGACGATTTGCGAGCGGATGGTGTAACCAATGGCGCGCCTGAGGGGTTCGAGCAGCCGTTGGTCGCGCGTCATGGCGAAGGCCTCGCCCAGGGCCAAGGTCGATATGCCGTGGCAGTACATGAAGGCGAAGTGCTGAGAGGGAAGATCGATCTGGCCGCCGATATGGCCGTCGTCCGGGTGCTGGCTGGCCAGCAGGTAATTCAGGGCGTTTTCGACCACGAGCCGGTAGTCGCCTTCCTTGTGCGTGTGTCCCGCGCCCAGGAAGGCCAATAGTGCCAGACCGGTCACGCCCGTGTCGGCGTCGCCACCGGCCCCCTTTCGATCGTGGCCCAGGACTTTCATTTCAATGCCGGCGTCGAATCGGCTGGCGTCCCAACGGCCGTCGGCGTCCTGGTTCGCCGCAAGCCACTTGAGCGCGGCCCTGACGGACTTTTCGGTGTCGGCCGAGCCACCCTGCCGCGCGGCGATCTGCGTCTTGTTCGGGGCCCGGCGAAGTTGGAACATTTGCGGCACCGTTCCCGCGCCCGCAGACGAGCGGCGCGAGGTGAGCTTGGGGGCAGTCAAGCCGTCGACGTTGCCGGTCGGCCCGGCGGGGCCGGCCAAGGCCGACGAACCCGGCGAACGACCGACGACGGGGCTGAGATCCGAATCGTGCCCGCGCCGGTTGTCGCCGGCGGCGGTCGATTCCGCTTCCGGCGTCAGCGGGCTGGCGGTGCGATTGGCGCCACCGGGACCACGAGTGAAAGGGCCCGCGGGGAGCGGAACGGAGGGTGCTTCGCTCATCCGCGGCAAGCGCAGCGCATCGGAGGTGAGCGAATCGAGCAAGTCCGGTGAACTTGGTTTGGCGGCCGCCGGCCCGATCTCCGAAGTCGCCTCACCCGGCGCGGCACGCTCGGGACCAGTGTCGCCGACGACCGACGAATCGCTGACGTCCTGCCGGCTCGCGGCAGGCGCTTCGATCGGCTCGGAAGAGGCGGCTTCCGACGGGACGGCGATTGGCTCGACCGGCGCCAGCGGCGTCAGCTCGGGTTGCCGTGATTCATCGTCAGGCAGCGGTTCCAGGGGCGGCCCGCCGTCGGGGACCGTCAACTCGGCCGGCGAGGTTCGCTGGGTCGTGGCGCGTTCGTTTGGTTGCGACGGATCGAGCTCGACTTCCTGGGGCCGATCGGGAGTGCGTGTGACGAATTTTTCCCAAAGGCGTTTCGGCGCGCGTGCCTTGGCCGGCCCGGCGTCGGCTCCGGGCTGTTCGACCTGGTCCGACGATTCGTCGGCGATGCTCACACGCTCGATCAGCTCGCGCGGAGCGGCGGCCACGATCTCCACCGTGGTGGCGTACGTCGCCAACAGGGCATGCGTCACAAGCGACAGCACGACGCACTTGCCCAGCGGCTTCGATTGGCCCCAACGCGTGGCCATCAGCGCCAACAACGTGACGGTGACGCAGACCAACCCCAGCCACAACGCGGTCCAGATCAACTGTGGACCGGTGAGGAAATCGAGCCAGCGATCGAGCCGAAGGTTACTCACTCGCGTTCCTCGGCGGATTGGCCAGTTTTACCGAGATGCCCAGCTCGGAGATGCCCGCCTGCTTGCAGGCATTCAGCACCTCGGCGACGCGCTGGAAGCGGCTCTGGCCGTCGCCCCGGATCATCACGCCCAATTCGGGGTATTGCCGGCGGGCATGGGTCAATAGTCCCGTTAGGTGCTCGAGGTCGCGAATAGGCTTGCGATCCAGCTCGATCTGCCCGTCGCGGTAGACGTTGATCGTCTTTTTCTCGGGCGCGGCGGTCAGCGCGCCCTTGTCGGCGACCTCCGGCACCTGCAAGCCAATTTTGCGTTCCAGCTCGGTGAACTTGCTGGCCGCCATGAAGAACAGGATCAGGCAGAACAGCACGTCGACCATCGACGTGAGGTTCAACGCGGGAGCTTCATCGACGTGGGTTTTCAGGGGCATGGGTCGGTATTCTCCAACACTCCCGGATTCTGGCGAATCCTCAGGCCGCCGATTCGCGCCGGCCCGGCCGCGGTTTTGGTTGTCCGGCCGACTGCAAGCCTTCCGCGGAAATCTTGGTCACGACGTCTTGCCCGAGCGCGTCAAGCTCGGTGATGAGTTGATCGACGCGGCTGAGGAAGTAGAGGTAACAAACCAGGGCCGGAATTGCAATCGTGAGCCCGGCGGCCGTCGTGATCAGGGCCTCGCTGATGCCACCGGCCAGTAGCTCGGGCCGCCCCATGGCGCTGGACGTCGAAATATCGTTGAAGGCCTTGATCATCCCAAATACGGTGCCCAGCAGTCCCAACAGCGGGCTGATCGTCGATACGGCGTTGAACACACGGACGTACTTGCGCAATCCGTTGGCGGCGCGCTCACCCGCGTCAAGCACGGCTTGCTCGACCTCGACGGCCGGTTTGCCCCACTTGCGTACGGCGCCCGCGAAGACCTGGGCCGCCGCGCTGCCGTTCTCATCGCAGAGCGCCAGCGCCGAGTCGCGGTCCAACTGTCCCTCGCCCAACTGGTGCAGGAAGCGCTTGACGAAGGGCTTTGGAATGACCCGGCCGCGGCGCAAGGCGATCGCGCGTTCGAAAACGAAGACCACCATCACGAACGAGCAGCCGAAAATCGGCACCATCACCGGGCCGCCGGCCTTGATGATCTGGAACAGGTTCTTTTGCGGAATCAGGTCCTTGTCGGAAAGGGGCGGCGCCGAGCCGTGCGAAACACCGTCGCCGGCGGCCTCGACGTCATCATCCGCGCCTTCATCCTGGGCCAGGGCCGGCAAACCGGCGGCCAAGAGGCCAACCAGCGCCGCCGCGACGCCGGCGCGTCGCCAGCCCGCTGAGACAAGAAAGTGCATGGTGGGGGGTTCCTTATTCGTAACACTGTGGCAGACCCGTGGGGCATCGCTAACGCTCTGCCACCAGCCACCCCTCTTTCGTCGCAAAATGTCTCATTGTCGGCCGTATGAAGTATGACGCGTTGCTTCTGGTCTTGTGACTCAGTTCTTGGTCTCGGCCCGCTTCTGGGCCACTTGCAGGCGTTCGGCGGCGTCGTCCGCGAACTCGCTCTCGGGAAACAACTTGAGCAGCCTGGCGAAAAGCTCGCTGGCCTGTTTCCATTCGCCCAGCGCTTCGTGACATTTGCCGGCTTGCAGCAGCGCGCCCGCTTGCCATTCAGGAAAATCATACAGGATATCGATGGGCAAGTATGCCCGCAGCGCCGCTTCATAGTTTTTCTGGTGAAAATAGGTCTCGCCGATCATCCATTGGGCCATGGCCGCGGTCTCAGTCTTGCCGCCGATCTCGCTCCGCGTCACATTGCGGTACGCGGCGCGCGCTTCGTCGAAGCTCCCCTGGCTTTGAAGGCAACGGCCGATGAGGTATTCCACCTCGTACTGCAACTCGAAGCCGGGAAAAGCGGATTCGATCGGCAAGGCCAACTCCAATGCCTCGCTCCATTGCTTGCGCTGTTCGTTGGCCAGCATCTGGGCCCGCCGCAAAGCGATCATCGGCAGCCACTTGTCGTGGCGCCCTTGCGTCTGCTTAGCCAACTGGGCGAACCGCGGCTCGGCTTGTTCGAAGTCCCCCTGGCGGTACGTCGCTTCGGCTTGCAGGTACTCGGCCAGCAATTTCAACCGGCTATCGGGAAATTCGCGGACGAGCCGATCAAGCGGCGGCCCGACCTTGTCCCACTGCTCGCCTGAAACCGCCACCTGTGCCTGCAAGAGCAACGCATGTGGCAAAATCTTTGGTCCTTCCACGCCGGCGATCAATTCGGCCGACAATGCATCGGCACGGGCGAAGTCCTTCGTCTGGTAGGCCCGCTCCGCCAGCCGGTAGACCGCGTCGGCCCAGTAGCGTCCGCGCGGCATGGCCACGTGCAATCGTTCGAAACAAGCGTCGGCCTCGGCTGGCTTGTCGAGCTCGCGAAGCACCCAGGCCCATTCGTAGAGCACGGTCTCGTGCTCATCCTGGTTGGGAAATTCGCGGTCGAGCCGTTCGTAGAGCGCCGCCGCCTCCGCATGTTGACCCGCCAGTTCGTGCAATCTGGCCGCGCCGAGCAGTGCCGGCGGCAATTGCGGGCTGGCGGCGTAATTGTCGGTGACCGCGCGAAACATCGCCAACGCCGCGTCGGGCTGTTTAAGCTTTTCCAGGATCTGGGCGCGCACCAGGGCCGCTTCGGGGGCCAGTGCGTCGTCAGGATAATCGGCCAGCAATCGTCCGAATGTCGCTTCCGCTTCCGACAACTGTCCGGCCTTGTATTGGTGCCACGCCGTGCCCGAAAGCCCGCGGGCGACGAATTGTGGGGGCGTACCGTCGGCCAAGAGCGACGCGAACAAATGGGTGGACCATGCCTGGTCGCCGGCATCCAGGGCCGCTTCGGCGAGTGCCGCGGTGGTGGACACGAACCACTGGCTGGCGCGGTGTTCGCCGGCCAGTGCCTTGTAGACTTGCTTGGCCCGATCGAGTTGCTTGGATCGCGCAAGGCAAAGGCAAAGCTGCGATTGGCCCCATGCCGCGGCATCGCCCTTGGGATTGGCCTTCAAATAGGCGCTCAAAGGCGCCTCCGCTTCGGCGAATTTGCCTTGGGCGACTAGTGCGGTGGCGGCGGCGCGCTGGGCGTCGGACTTGAGTTCCCCGCCAGGCAGCGCCAGCACAGGTGCCAGCGTCGCCAACGCGTCGTCGTAGCGCTGGAGGCCAAGGTATGCCAGAGCAAGCAGGTAGCGGTGCGTGGCGGCATCGGTGGCGGCCGGACCTTTGTTTTCGGCGCCGGCGGCCAATAACCCCTCGAGCAGGGCCGCCGCCCGCGCTGGTTCCTTACGGGCCAAAAGCGAACGGGCCTGGGCGCGTTGGGCATCGGTTTTCAACGGGCTGTCGGGAAACTGCTGTATGAATGCGGCGACCATTTCATCAAGCACCGCGTGATTTCCGGCGGCCAGCGTCGCATGGATCTTTCCGAGCTGGCAGTCATCGACGTACTCGCTTTGCGGCCAACGCTGAATCACCAGGTCGAATTGTCCGGCGGACTCGGCAATACGACCAGCATGAACCAGGGTGTCACCCGCCTGGAAATGAATGGCCGGCGCCAATGGGTGCTGGTCGCTGGCGGCGGCGTTGGACAGCAGACATTCGGCAGCGGCGTCCCAATTTCGCTGCGCCTTGAGTACCAGTCCGAGCCAATACTTGGCTTCGAGCGCCACGTCGGGCTGCCCTTCGGATGCCTCTCGTGCCAGCGCCTCGAAGCGAACCTTGGCCTGATCGTATTTCTTCGTATAGAACAGCGACTGTCCGGCGGCAAATGCGGCTTTGTCCTTCCACGGGCTCCCGTCGAACGACGTCTCGAAGGCCGCGAACGACTGCAAAGCGGCGTCGAATTCGCCCGCGGCATATTGGCTCGCCCCGAGCCGGAACTGGGCGTCGTCGGCCCAAGGGCTCTTGGTCTTGGACGCGAGTGCCAAGTAAAGCCGCCGCGCTTCTTCGTGCTCCCCTTGTTCCTCGAGCGCCTGGGCCAGACCGAAGCGGCAGTCGTCCTGCATGGCACCTTGAGGGAACCGGGCCAGCCCTTGCGAATAGAACTTTTGCGCCGCTGCCACGTCATGGCGACCTGCCGCGATATCGCCCAGGTAGGGTAAGGCAAAACCGCCCAAGGGGTCGTCGCCCGAGTTTCGGAGAAACTCGTTCAGATCACGTTCGGCGTCGTCGAATCGGCCAGCCAAGAAACTGGCCTCACCAGCTCGGAACAATGCCTTGCGCACAAGGCTGTCGTCGGGCGCACGGCGGATGAACTCGCGAAAACCCGCCGCGGCATCGTCGAACTGCCGAAGCTGCACCTGCGATTCCGCGAGATAGAATAGCGAGCGATGGGCCTTGGCGTGCGTCGGATAGTCGGTGAGGAATCTTTGGAACTCCTCGGCCGCGAGCTTCCATCGTTTTTGGTTATAGTGCCCGGCCGCCACGGCGTATTGGTCTTCGGCGGGACCGGCCCAAGCAAGGGCAGGAGTTGCCGCCACGGCGATGGCCAGACTGAGGTTCAGTAGGTTTACACGCATCTCGCGTCGGCCGAGGGCCGCGGGGTGATCAACATCCACTCCGCAACTATCCTACGCCCGCGGCACTGGGAGAGGCAAGGCCTTCCCGCACTCGGACACGACGTTGTTGGTGTGCTAAGTCGCACGCCAGCCGTGCTTTCGGTCGATCTACAGGTTGCCACCGGCGCCGTCGTCCACGTTGCCGACCATGTGGAAGTGGTTGTGGTCGATGTAAATGACTTCCTGGGCGTCCTCGTCGACGGTCGTGTGCGGAACCGGCCAGCCGACTCGCGTGACCTCGGTGTAATAAATGATGCACTTGTAGTGGGCATGGTGCAGTTGAGCCGGCCCGATCAAAGGATAGACCCGTGGCGGATCGACGTAATCGGCGATCGGTAAGATCACCATTTGCACGTTGTTACGCTGGACTTCGTGAATCAGCGGCCAGCCGCCTTCAACCGGGCGTGCCCGTTCCATCGCCCGCATCACTTCGTCCGGCGACGGAGCATCCAAGGCCTTTGGCACTCCGCCCGACGTGACAGGACCCAGGATTGGGACGCGAGCATAGCGTTCCTTCATCCAGAACTTGTCTTCCGCCTCCTTTTGGAAGTAAGGACTGAGCGGAATTGGGATGGGCAAGTGCATACTGGGGTGGCTGAACTGCGTGTTCAATGGCCACGCGCAACCGGTCACACCCAAAACCGACAGCGCCAACGACGCGAAGAGAAAGGTGTGGACGGTCTTTGACAACATGGGCGATCCCTCGCTTGATCTTAGTGACCTTGGTCACAGGAGTTACCAACGGTTCGTTTGGCGTGCCAGCAGGCTGGGCACTCCGCCGCGCAAATGCCGCCGTTGAAACTAGCCGTAGTTATCGTGTGAATTGGGATCAAACTTGCGGGTTTTTCCGATTTTGACGAAAAACCCGTCCAAACCAAAAAAACCCCCGCTCGACCATCGGGCCGGCGGGGGTTTGGACGCACACACGTTTCTGGTTTTTTAGTGACCGTTGAAGTCGTCGAAATCGAGGAACCACCATCCGTCATCCCATTCCAGACTCACTTTCCGCCACCCAAGCGGGACCTGCGGATAGGGATAGAACGGACCGATGTACGGCCAAGCAGTCGGCGAATACTGCTTCGGATACGTCAACCCGGCGTAATTTGGGTAAGAGGCGTAGCTGGGCCAGGAGTAATTCGGCATGTGCGGTTGGTCGTAGGTCGTCGGCGCCGCGCCGGCATTGCTGGCGGGTGAATAAGCCGGCATCGGACCTCCTGGACCGCCGGGTCCACCTGGTCCACCATTTTGTTGATCCATGGTGGGCATTCTCGCCGACGCGGTGCGGAACCCAAAGGGCCGGCGGCGGAATTTACGAGGGGCTGACTGGCCGGCAGTCTGCTGCACGGCCGGCTGGGCGCCCTGCATCGGTCGAAGCGGGATCAATTGGCCATTGGGACCTTGGACCATGGGGATCAACTGAATCTGTTGACGCTGAGATCCGCGGGCGCCATTCTGGTCGCCACCGTCCTGCTGAAACGGAGGCAGCGCTCGAGGGCCGGCCTGTGCGGCCCCGCCCTGGCCGCGGGATGCCGTTCTGGCGGACGAGGTATTCTTGCGTTGACGGTGCGCGTTGCGCGGCGCGGCGTTGTTCCGCGTCATCGGTTTCAACTGGGCAGGTTGACCATCGCGGTCCATTTCCAGTTCGCCGGCGGTGACTTGAAACTGCGAATCGACGGTCGGGGCGGCCGCAAATGCGTCGTCATCCACCGAGCCCGACCGCATACCACGCGGGGCTGCGGCACGCACGACCGGTTGCCGGGGAGCCTGAGGTTTTCCCGCAACGAAGCCGATCAACTGGGCCGTCGGTTTGCCGCTCGATTGGGCTGGAGAGACCTCCAATTCGTTCACAACCGTTGAGACCTCTGGAAGACCCTCCACCATTTCGGTTGCCAATGTCTTTTGTTCTTCACTGGCGACACGACCGATCAGCCAAGCGGTTCCATCCTTGAATTTGACGCCCAAATCAAAATTATGGAGACGTCCGCTTTGCTTCAGCGTCTTGGCAATGTGCTGAGCAGTCTCCTTGTTCGACGCTGTCGCCCAACCAGGCGCCAGCAGGGCGATTGCGGTAATCGCCGAAGCTACAATGAAGCGGTGCATGCTTCCCCTCCTATGGGATCACGGCAAAAGAGCCTTGTGTTCGCTCACATCGGCAAGGCAACTGCGGCGGCGAGGTATGGTAAGGAGGGAGCCCGCGAACCAATCCACTCGGGTCTGGCGGGCAGAAGTTGCGAGTAATCCCCCCGCGCAACCTCGGTACCGAATCAAAATTGCCTGTCTATAGGTTTCGGCCGAGAATCGTGCCGAGAGGAAGCTTTTTTTCGATTTTGCCGATTCGGCCGGTTTTGGGCCGTATGACAGTCCCAACGGTTGGTTCTTAAGTCATTCATTGTGAACGACTTGTGCGCCGTTGAACGTCGAGCCGCAGGAAAGCGTAGCCTACACGACCACGCCGCCGAAATCCCATGTGGCCATCAGGACCATCACCGCAAGTGCCGCTCCGCTCATCATGCATGTGCCCGGCCCAATGAGCATGGAAATCAACGTCGCCAAGCCTACTAGCGAAAGACACCCCAGAAATATCCGTTGATAGGACGCTTGTCGAGTGGATCGTTCGCCGATCCGAGTCAAACAAGCACTCGCCAGACCCACGATTTGTACCGCCACCAATCCGTAGACGAGTAATCCCGATTCCAACGTCAGCATAGGTCGTTTACTCCTGGAATCCCTTCGCGGCCCTGCGGGGGGCCTGGACCAATGAGCCGACATCCTGTCGCGCTCCCACTCGAAGGTGATTCCAGCGAGTTCCGTGCCAAACGCGCATTGCGCCGTCGCAATGAATGTTCGTTGGACTGCTGAACTACCAAGCCACATTCGGCTTACAGTCATTTTCCCGGTATGGGACCGTCGTCGTCGCCGCCCGAAATCAAGCGTACAGATTGCCGGCAACCTTGCAGCTTTTACAAACCACGGCCTTTGCGCAGACTGAATACCGATGACCACTCTTACCAGGAGGCGATTACGATCGTTTGCCCGGCGCCTTGTCGCCACGGTCCGCCTTTTGACGCTTGCCACCCAGTTGCGACGGTGGCGTTTCCTCGGCCACCGGCGTTTGCTTTAAGATCGACCTGACCTCGCGGTCGATTTCCGAGGCCGTAATCGCCCGATGGACGACCTTGCCCGACGGATCGACCAGGATCATCGTCGGCAACGTGACGACGCCCAACTCATTGGCCAGCCGGCTGTCGAAACCGCCCGGTTCGTAGATTTGAGTCCAGGGAAGCGGCTGACGTTTGAGATAAGCTTCCAGTTCCGACTTGTCTTTGTCGAGGCTGACGCTGATGACCGCAAGATTCTTGCTGTACTTGGCTTGCGCTTCCTTGAGCAGCTCGTGGTCGGCCTTACACGGCTCGCACCAGGTGGCCCAAAACTGAATCAACACGGCCTTCTTGCGGTACTGGCCCAGGTCGACTGCTTTGCCATTCAGGCCCGCTCCGTGGAACTCCAAGACCTTGCCCACGCTATCGAGCCGCCTGGTGGCGCCCGCAGCCTTCTTCGCGGGCAGGGTGTCG
>Ga0307374_10014504_pt1 | contig 10721 bp, 9 predicted proteins | sample OX3MG_FD_202532 | JGI IMG/M metagenome (GOLD analysis project Ga0307374, IMG submission 202532) | Soil microbial communities from Risofladan, Vaasa, Finland - OX-3 | ecosystem: Environmental > Terrestrial > Soil > Coastal area > Acid sulfate soil | place: Finland: Risofladan, Vaasa | collected... | reverse complement strand
ATCGGCTCCCACGTGTACGCCGCCCGGCTGCACGACTACCGCTTCAAGCAGATGGAGTACACGCTCCCTGAGGAGTACCAGGACGAGGCTGAGCTCGAGCGCCAGCGCAAGATCCACGACAGCCTCATCACCAATGGCCTCCAGCTGATCTCCGACTCCTACCTCGACGCAACCCAGAAGAGGTGCGCCGAGGAGGGGATCCAGTTCACGCCCAAGACCTTCGACGGCAAGAACTGGGAGGTCCTGGTCAAGGACATCAACGAGTCCGACTACGACCTGGTGCTGATGGGGGCTTGTGGGCTGGGCCAGGTAAAGGAGACCCAGATCGGGACCTGCGTCGACAGGGTGGTCCGGCGCGCCCACCGCGACACTCTAGTGGTCCGTCACCGCGAGGGCCGAGAGCCGCTCGATGGCCCGATCGTGGTCGCCGTCGACGGTTCACCACAGTCATTCGCGGGTCTCCGCACCGCGCTGGAGTTGGGGCGGGCCCTGGAGCTTCCGGTCGAGGCGGTCTCGGTCTACGACCCCTACCTGCACTACGTGCTCTTCAACGGCATCGTCGGTGTCCTTTCTGAGAAGGCCAGCAAGGTCTTCCGCTTCAAGGAGCAGGAGGCGCTCCACGAGGAGATCATCGACACTGGACTGGCCATGATCTACTCCTCCCACCTGAAGGTCGCCCGGGATGTGGCTCAGGCGGAGGGAGTCGAACTGCCCATCACGCTGCTCGACGGCAAGGCCTTCGAGCAGGTCCTTCGCTACGTCGGGGAGAAGGACGCCTCGCTTCTGGTCTGCGGTCGGATCGGGGTGCACTCCGACCAGGGCATGGACCTGGGAGGCAACACCGAGAATTTGCTCCGACTGGCGCCCTGCAGCGTGTTGCTCTCTTCCCGCACCTACGTGCCACCCATCGACGTCCGGGGGGCGGCCTCGGTGGTCTGGACACCGGAGGCGAAATCGGTGATCGAGCGCATCCCCTGCTCCGCCCAGGGCCTCTCGCGTACCGCGGTTTTGCGTTGGGCCATGGAGCGTGGTCACTCGATCATCTCCCAGGACATCGTCAGCGCCGCCTTGGCTGACATCCTGCCGCCCGAGGCATCAGCTGCCATCGGCATTGCGGTGCCGGTCAAATCGAATGCCGACACCGACTTCGAGGTCCACATCTGCCGAGAGTGCGGATATACCGCCAGGGGGGTTCAGCCGGTCACCTGCCCGGTCTGCGGTGGCGACTCCGATCAGTTCTCGAGGGTTGATCACCGGAGCCTGATGGAGGCGGCCGCCCAGGAAGGGGAGGTCAGCGAAGAGCTGACCTTCGACAACCACAAGATCGGCTGGTCCACCGACGCCCGCATACTGCTCCACGAGATGCCTGCCGGCTACCTCCGGCGCCGGATCAAGGCCAAGGTCGAGAAGGTGGCTAGAACCCGCCGGCTCTCGGTGGTGACCCTGCAGGTAGCGGCCCCGCTGATTGAGCCCGAGCTGGGTCGTTCCGCCAACGCCCAGCCCCATAGGACGCCGCTCCAGGGCGAGCCTGAGTTGGTGGCGGCGACTCCGGAGCGAGATCTGGGATTCGAGGGAGCCGACGCGGAGTCGGACGATGTCGACCGCGCCCTGCTCACCTACGCGGCGGGTGGAGCGGGGGGTAGGTTCATCCCCCGGGAGGCATCCTCCACGGTGGCGCGGCTCAGGCCCCGGGAGGAGGGGACCACCCCGGGCTTCAGCAATCCCGCCGGCCCGACCGAGGTCCTGGCGGATGAGGTCGCGCTCGTCCAAGGCGACGCGGCGCCACAGGCTGCCAAGTGCCCGGTTCCGCGCGGAGAGCACGCCTAACCGGCAATTGCACGGCGGCACCCGGCGGTGCGCTTGGTCCTACTCGCTCTCCACTGGCTCGTCCACTGGCCTTTCCTCACTGAACTGACCCAACAGCGAAGGGCTGCCTTCCTCCCAGGAGAAGATGTGGCCGCATGCCGGACATTCCAGGTCCGCCCCTGGGTCGTGGTCCTCGGGGGGGAGCAGTTCCGTCCCGCAGGCGGGGCAGCGCAGCGTTTGCGGCGCTGCGTAGCCGGTTTCCCGGGCCATCGCCTTGGCGGCCGCCGCCAGGTCGATGGCGACCGCCTGGCACTCGGCGCAGCGGAAGGTGGCTCCGCGGTCCTGATGGCTTAGGTAACGCCCGCTGTCGTCCACGAAGACCGGGGCCCCCAGGACTTCGAAGCGCCCGCCGCGGCAGCCCGATGGGCAGACCAAGTGACGCCGAGCTGAGGCAGCCAGGTTCTCAGCCCTCGCCGGAGGTGAAGTTTGGTCGATGCCATCCACTCGGTCCCTCGCCGGCTCTAAGGATCTCATCGAAGAGCTGGTCAAGGTCGGCCTGGGTGAAGAGATCGGCCACCCGGGCGCGGAGGCGGGCGGCGCCTTCGCAACCCTTGATCGCCCAGACCACGAACTTGCGACTGAGGCGGACCCCCCGCTGCTCGCCGTGGTGCCGGACCATGGCGTCCCAGTGGCGCTTGGCGAGCCGGAGCCGGTCCTCGAAGTCTGGGGTGGAACCCGCGTCCCCCCAACGCAGCTGGCTGACCGTCTGCTCCAGGAAGTTCCAGTCGCCCAGCATGCCCCGCGCCACCACCACACCGTCGACTGCGCCAGCGCGGATCCGGCCCTCGATCAGGGCCAAGTCGTTGACGTCCCCCGAACCCAGGACCGGGATTTGGTCGACCGACTCCTTGACCCTGGCGATCTGGTCCCAGTCGGCGAAGCCGGTGTACTTCTGGCAGCGGGTGCGGCCGTGGACGGTGACCGCGGCAATCCCCACCTCCTCCAGGGCCCGGGCCAGCTGCGGTGCGTTGATGGTTTGGTGATCCCAGCCCAGCCGCATCTTGGCCGTGACCGGGACATCCACCGCCTGAACCATCGCGCTCAGAACCGCAGCGGTCTGGCAGATGTCTCGGGCCAGCGCCGCGCCCGAACCCAGGCGCACCACCTTGGGCACCGGGCATCCGAGGTTGACATCGACCAGGTCGGCCCCAAGTTCAACGCAGATCTGGGCCGCGTCGGCCATCATCTGGGGATCGTTACCGACCAGCTGGGCCGCCACCGGCTGCTCCTCGGGGCCGAGGTCGAGCAGCCGGCCGGGCACTCCCTCCGGTGCTCGCACCAGCGCGGCGGCGGCGGTCATCTCGGTGCAGGTGAGTCCCACCCCCATCTCGCGGGCAAAGGCGCGGAAGGGACGGTCGGTGATTCCGACCATGGGCGCGATGAAGACCGGAGTTGACAGCTCCAGACTGCCGATCCGAAGCGCCGCCGGCCGATGCAGCGGCGGAGCGGTCGGAATGGGCGTCGCAAACGCGGTCAAGCTGAACAGGTCCTCCGGTTGGCGGTTGCTTCTGGTATTCCCGATCCCATGATCGTCGAAGCAGGAGAGGTCGTAACCGCGCCGCGTTTACAGGTGATGCAGCAGCGTGATGAGAGCCAGCACCGCCGCGAGCGCCACAAGCAATGCCCAGAACAGGCAGCAGCCCGCCGGCAGCGCACAACAAAAGCCGGGAATCCATGGGTACGGAGGCCGGCCTCGGGGGACGTATTGGTAGCGGTAGATCTGCGGCACCGGCAGATGTTCTCATCTGCGGGGGAGGGCAGGCAGAACTCGATGCTGCGGCGCCGATATAGTCGGCACCACTTGGAAGTCGGCCACCTGCGCTAAGGGAGAGTCGCGTGCTGCTGGCCATCGACGTCGGCAACTCCAATATGACCGTGGGCCTGTTCGTGGGCGAGGAACTCCGGGCCCACGGCCGCTTCACCACCAGGCGCGACGCCACCCCGGACGAGCTGGGTGGCCAGCTGCTCGCCTTCCTGGGGCAGCGAGAGCTGCCGGCCAAGGTTGACGCGGTCGCCATCAGCACGGTGGTCCCTAGCCTGAGCCAGCCACTGGTGGAGATGTCGAAGAGCTACTTCGGTCTGGACCCCTTGATGGTCGGGCCCGGCACCAGGACCGGGATCGAGATTCATTACGACCCTGCCCGCGATGTAGGCGCCGACCGGATCGTCACCGCGGTCGGGGTCCACCACAAATACGGGGGGCCGGCGATCATGGTCAGCTTCGGCACCGCCACCGTCTTCGACGCCATCGATGCCCAGGGCAGCTACCTGGGCGGCGCCATCGCCCCCGGGCTGCAACTCTCGGTGGACGCTCTCTTCGCCAGGGCGGCGCGCCTACCCCGGGTGGACCTGGTGGCTCCCGCCAAAACCCTGGGACGGACCACGGTCACCTCAGTACAGGCGGGCATCATGCACGGCGCCGCGGCCCAGGCCGAGGGGATGATCGCTCGGATCCGAGAGGAGATGGAAGGGTCCCCCAAGGTGGTGGCCACCGGCGGTCTGGCTCAGCTGGTCGCGCCGCTGGTCCGAGGGGTGGACATCATCGACCCCCTGGTTGTGCTGGAGGGCCTTCGCATCCTGGAGGCGCTCAACCGCAGCCACGAGTGACCCGACCAACAAAAAAAGGGCGCCCCCCGAAAGGGACGCCCCGAGAGGGGGGGCGATGTTGATTGCCCAGAGATCGCATCTCGGTGAGCTGAACCTAGCCTAGCACCGAAACTAAGAGCGGGCAAATTCCGAATTGGTGACCGAATCGATACGGGCGTGTTGCGACTTTTCGGCTTAGGTCGGATAGCGGAGACTCGTCATTTCCCTTGCCGAGGAGGCAGACGTTCGGTAGACTTCGCATCCCCGGCCCGCCGCCATGTGATTCAGGTGCGGGCTTCGGAAGTCACGCCGGCGCTGGCCGGCAGGAGCAAGTGAAAACCATGCAGGAGAAGCCGGTACTCCTTACCCAAAAGGGCCTCGAGAAGTTGCGCGAGGAGCTCGACCATCTGGTCAACGAGCGCCGCACCGAGATCGCCCAGCGGATCAAGACCGCCAAGGAATTCGGCGACCTCACTGAGAACGCCGAGTACGAGGACGCCAAGAACGAGCAGGGCTTCGTTGAGGGCCGCATCCTCACCCTGGAGCAGATGATCCGCAACGCCAGCCTGATCGAGACCGACGACCACAGCGACGGCTCGGTCCAGCTGGGCTCATCGGTCAAGGTCAAGGACGAGTTCGGGGAGATGACCTACACCATCGTCGGGCCGGCCGAGGCCGATGCCGGGTCGGGTCGCATCTCACTTGAGTCGCCGGTAGGCAAGGCACTGCTGGGCCGCCGCACCGGGGACAAGATCAACGTCGAGACACCCGGGGGCGCCCGCCAGGTCCAGATCCTCAAGGTGGCGTGACCCAGCCACCGCCGGCAGGCGGTAAGGCGCTGGCGGATATCATCGCCGAGCGTCGACGGAAGGCGGAGCAGCTGCGGCGGGCGGGGATCGCTCCCTGGGGGGTGGACTTCCTCCCCAGCCTCAGCTGCGCCGAGGCGTCGCGGCGCGTCCCCGTGGAGCCGGGGCAGTTCGGCGAGAGCGCCAGCGTGGCGGGCCGGATCTTGGGAATGCGCTCGTCGGGTGGTATCGCCTTCGCGGACTGCAGCGACGACAGCGGGACCCTGCAGTTGATGGCGACCCGGGAGCAGGCAGCCGGAACCCTGGTGGACCAGCTGGAGCAACTGGACCTGGGTGACATCGTGGGGGCGGAGGGCACACTGACCCGGACCCGCCGGGGCGAGCCGTCGCTGAGCCTGAAGCGCCTCACCATGCTGGCCAAGTCGCTGCGCCCACCCGCGGCCAAGGGCAAGGGATTGACCGATGTCGAGCAGCGCTACCGTCGCCGCTATCTGGACCTGCTTTCGGACCCCGGGCAACGGGAGATCTTTCGCCAGCGCAGCCAGATCATCCAAGCCCTGAGACGGGTCCTCGACGGCCGCGGCTTTCTCGAGGTGGAGACACCGATGCTGCAGCCGGTGCCGGGTGGCGGCAACGCTCGGCCCTTCCGCACCCATCACAACTCCCTGGATGCCGAGCTCTTCCTCCGGATCGCCATCGAGCTCTACCTGAAGCGGCTGCTGATTGGCGGGTTCGAGCGCGTTTACGAGATCGGCCGAACCTTCCGCAACGAGGGGCTCTCGCCCCGCCGCAATCCCGAGTTCACCCTCCTAGAGGCGTACCAGGCCTACGGCAACCTGGAGACGATGAAGGAGCTCTGCCAGACCCTGCTGGTGGCTGCGGCCGAGGCCGTGCCCGAAGAGGGGACTTTGGGATTTGAAGGGTCGGAGATCTCCCTGCAGCCCCCCTTTCCCTCACGCACGATGCTGGAGCTGGTGAGGGAGGGGACGGGAGTCGACTTTGACAAGCTCTGGGATAACCCACAACAGCTGGCGGGAGAGGCTGCGCGCATGGCGGTCGAGCTTCCTGACCAGCCCTCGTCGGGCCAAGCTCTGTTCGCGGTCTACGAACACGTGGTGGAGTCCCACCTGAGGGGACCGATCTTCGTCACCGACTATCCGGTCGAGGTCTCGCCCTTGGCCCGACTCAGCTCTGACCCGCGCTTTGTCGAGCGCTTCGAGCTGGTGGTCGCGGGGCGAGAGCTCGCCAATGCCTTCTCCGAACTAAACGACCCCATAGAGCAGCGTCGGCGCCTCGAAGTGCAGGCTCAGCTGCGGGCTGAGGGAGACCCCGAGGCTCAGCCCTTCGATGAGGATTTTGTCGAGGCCCTCGAACAGGGGATGCCCCCGGCCGGCGGGATTGGCATTGGGGTTGACCGCCTGGTGATGCTCCTCACTGGGGCCAGAAGCATTCGGGACGTACTCCTCTTCCCTACCCTGCGACCTCAGCGGAGCGACGAGGGCGACGCGACCAGCGATCTCGCGCCTACCCCTTCCACCTAACCTGTAGCGATGCTCGCGCTCAGCTTCATTCGGGAGAACCCCGAGCTAGTTCGCCAGGGCGCGTTGCGCAAGGGCGAGCCGGCGCCGATCGCGGAGATCTTGGACTTGGATCAGCGGCACCGCGAGCTGTTGGGAGAGGAGGAGGCGGCGCGAGCTGAGATGAACACCCGCTCGGCCAATCTGACGGGTGATCAGCTGCAATCGGCCCGCGCCGACCTCGGCAGACTGAAAGGGAGGATCCAGCAGCTTGGCGAGCAACGCCGGGCGCTGCAGGAGCAGCTGGACCAGCTGCTCCTGCTTGTTCCCAACCTGCCACACGAGTCGGTGCCCAACGGTTCGGCGGACGACGACAACCTGGTCGTGCGCACCTGGGGCGAGCCACCAAAGTTCGACTTCCAGCCAAAGCCCCACTATGAATTAGGCGAGGCCCTGGGAATATTCGACTTTGAGAGAGCGGTCAAGGTCGCCGGTAGCCGCTTCGCCCTGCTGCGCGGCGACGGAGCGCGGCTGGAGCGGGCCCTCGCCCTGCTGATGCTGGACATCGCAACCCGGGAGCACGGCTACACCGAGGTATCTCCACCCTTCATTGTCAATCGGGATTGCATGGTCGGGACCGGCAACCTGCCCAAATTCGAGGAGGACGCCTTCCACGTGGTCGAGGGCGATCGGTTCCTGATCCCAACGGCAGAAGTGCCGGTAACCAATCTTTATCGAGACGAGATCATCTCCGCCGACCAGCTCCCGATTCGCCACGTCGCCTGGACGCCGTGCTGGCGCAGCGAGGCCGGAGCACCGGGTAAGGACACTAAGGGATATATCCGGTTGCACCAGTTTTCCAAGGTAGAACTGGTGAAGTTTGTCGTGCCCGAGTCGTCTCTACAGGAGCTTGAAATGCTGGTCGCCGATGCTGAGTCGGTTCTGCAGGCGCTGGGTATTCACTACCGGGTGCGGCTGATGTGCGCCGGAGACATGGGCTTCGCGCAATGGAAGAAGTACGACATCGATGCTTGGGCGCCCGGTATGAACCGGTTTCTTGAGGTCTCGTCGTGCTCAGTCTTCAGCGATTTCCAGGCCCGCCGAGCGGGGATTCGTTTCAGGGCGCAGCAAAGCAGGCCCGAGTTTGTGCACACGCTGAACGGCAGCGCTCTGGCCTTGCCGCGGACCGTCGGCTGCCTGCTGGAGACATACCAGAGCGAACGCGGAAGTGTGCATATCCCCGAACGTTTGCGCCCATACTTCGGGGAACTCTCGGAGATTGGGTGAGGCCGTGGAGCCCACAAACCACCGTGGAGGGATGGCAGAGCGGTTGATTGCGGCGGTCTTGAAAACCGCTGGAGCCGCAAGGCTCCCCGGGGTTCGAATCCCCGTCCCTCCGCCATTTTGGCGGGTATAGCGTTGGGCGTGAAAGTAGCACACTGGTGCGTGGTCCCACTCAACCCGTTCACCAGTCCCCACCGAGTCTCCCTTGAGGGTGGTACGAAGTCAGGACCGCTGCCGCCGGACTCATCGGAACTCTGGGTAAGCAAGGGCACTTGCCCAGGGGCCGTTCATGTGTCCGGTCCGCGAGCATCCAAGGATGAATCGGCAGCGATGCCCGCCAGCACATCGAGCAGTCGGAGCCCTGCACGCTCATCGATCACCCCTAGAAGGTGTTTGAGGCGAGAGGTTTATTTCGTCGCTGGATTTGGTTCGACCGCCAACACCTGCCGCAGCTTGACCGAGAATTCCTCTGGCTTGCCGGCAAAGGGTGAATTGCCGCCGACGAAGCCACCGTGGTGACTCGGGAAGACGGTCGGTTCCTGGCCAAGCAATTCTGCCATCGCCACCGACGCACGGCCCGTGAAGACTTGGGCGGACTCTTCCCCCATCCCGATCACGATTCGCGTTGGGGCCGACTTCAGCGCAGCGACATCGGGGCGATAGTCGGTGACCGGGTTGGAACGCTCAGACAGCAGCGGATCGTCACGTGAACCATCGTCATTGTCCGGCATTCCAAACTGCGCCGGGTTCGGAAGGGGCTGGGTCAGGAAGTCTTCGGTAAACTCGCCGCGCCACATTGTTGTGGCGATGAACGTTGCCATACCAGTGCCGAACCCTTTGGACGCATAGGCTTCGCGGAATCGCGCCATGGCGCGCTGCGCTCGCTCTTGGTCCGGCAGCACCGCCGGAAGTGGCGGCTCGTGCGCAACCAGAGTAATTACGTCGTTCGGATAGAGCGACACCAACGCCAGCGACGTAGTCGCTCCACCACTGCTGGCAAACATCTCCACTGGACCGGCGCCGAGATGTCCAATGAGGTGGTGGAGATCGCGCGCTTGGACGCCGGGATCGTTCTCGACCCGGCCATCTTTGCGCGCGCTGCGCCCGAGCCCGCGCGGGTCGTACGTGACTACCGTGCGATCGGGGAAGTGCGATGCCAGCGCATAGAAGCCGTTGGCCTCCATGGGCTGGCCGATCATGAACAAGAGCGGCCGTAGGTCCGCTGGGGGTAGGGACCCGTGCACGTCGTAGACCACGGATGTCTCATCCGTTTCAAGTGTATGCGTCTGCATTGATCGATTCTCCTCACTTACCTCGCGAGAATTTGCTCGAGTTTGTCAAGCTGCTCGTTCCAACCCTGCTCCGCACCGCCAAGGGCTTCTGCTGGCGGCATCGGGTCGAAGTACGATTGGCGCATCGTCAGCGCGGTTCCATCGTCGCGCTCTTCGAGTGTCACTTCAATGAGGGTCGCGAAGAGTTCCCCCTGCTCATCGTTGACGGCACGGCCGCTCATCAGGAGGCGATGCGGAGGCTCGATCGCGTAGTACTCGCCGGCCATGTGATGGGCGAATTGATCGCTGCCCGGAATGGCATCGGGCCATTGCATCGCCAGCTTGTACGCCCCGCCGACGCGAAGATCAACTTCGGCCGCCGGGCAGGTGAAGCCCTTGGGCCACCACCACTGAGTCAGTTGTTCGGGGTCAGTGAAAGCGTCGAAGATACGCTCCGGTGAGGCCCTGAGGGTCCGTTCGACCACGAGTTGCTTGGTTGGTTTCGCGGTCCGCACATCCAATGTCCTTTTGATCTCAGACATTTCCGTTCTCCTTCTTGTGATTGATCATTTTGGTTGGGGCTTCGAGATGGGATTCCAGACGGTCGAAGCGGTCGGTCCATTCGGCATGGGCGCGGCGCAACCAGTCGTCGACCGGGAAAAGGCCTTCGAGCTGCAGGCGCGCCGGGCGGCGCTGACCGTCGCGCCCGCGTCCGATTAAGCCGGCGTTCTCGAGCACCTTCAGGTGCTTGGTGATCGCGGGCTGGGTCAGTGGCGAGCCCATGGCGAGTTCCAGGACGCTCGCCTCGCCCGCACCCAGGCGCTCGAGGATGGCCCGCCGGGTGGGATCCGCCAGGGCGGCGAAGGCTTTGCTAAGTGCGTCTTGGGGAACCATTGCCCACAGGTTATATAACCCGCGGGTAATTTGTCAACCCGACTCAGTCGGATCAGCCACGGGACTCCCGATCGCATAACCGGTTGCCTCGAGCCCCCACGCTCGTCGGAGCCTATCGCGTCGTCAGAATCCCGTCTGGTGACACCTGCCCAGAGCCTGACAGTCGTGTGCCCTTCGCCACGGTCGCAATCCGCTGCCCGTTGCAGAAACCCTGTCAGTCAGGTGCGAGGCGAATTCCGGCGTCTGTGGCGGCTAGGAGGTACGCTGGGTTGGGGTTAAGCGCGTTTTCGCGGAGAGCTGCCTCCGTGAGCTTGATGGCGTGCTCGTTACCTGAGGCCACTGCCTGATCGATGATCTCCGCTTTGGTCGAGGGCGGGGGCGCATTAGGAAGTGGGGCAAGGCCGGCTGGCGCGCTGGTAGCGATAAGGCCAGCGACAGCTTGCCAGGCGTAGGCCAAGGCCGCTCCCTGTTGATCTGGGGACAACAGCGGGAGCATT
>Ga0307374_10014502_pt1 | contig 10722 bp, 8 predicted proteins | sample OX3MG_FD_202532 | JGI IMG/M metagenome (GOLD analysis project Ga0307374, IMG submission 202532) | Soil microbial communities from Risofladan, Vaasa, Finland - OX-3 | ecosystem: Environmental > Terrestrial > Soil > Coastal area > Acid sulfate soil | place: Finland: Risofladan, Vaasa | collected... | reverse complement strand
GCCTCCTGGCAGCTACCCGGACCGGACTTCCACCGGCAGGCGACGACGAGCTTACGAACAGCAAGATCCGCTGCTACATCACAGCGTCACCTCCCGCTCTGCTGGGCGCACGAATCATCGAGGCTAGGTCTGGACCATCCCGACACTCTCACCTCGGCCAGCAACTGGTCTGCCTCAATGACCTGCTGACCAAGCGGGAAAGTCAGGACCGCGAGGGCGTCACGGCACCGGTCAGGCCACCTGAGCCCGGATTCAACGAAAGACCTCGCGGCGGATGGTCAGCCGCTTGAGCGCGTCGCCCAGTACTTCGACGCCAGTGCCCGGACCGTCCGGCACGGCAATGTGCCCGCCTTCGAGGACAAAGGGCGCCGTGATGTCCTCGGTAAAGTACCGGGCGGTCGCGGAAATGTCCCCGGGAAGTGTGAAGTCTTCCATGGCGGCGAGGGCCAAGTTGGCAGCCCGCCCTACCCCTGTCTCTAGCATCCCGCCGCACCAGACTGGGACGCTGTGAGCCGCGCATAGGTCGTGGATCGCACGGGCCGCCAGGTAGCCTCCAACCCGGGCGGGCTTGATGTTGATCACCGAGCAGGCGCCTAGCCGGAGTGCGGCGGCGGCCAGCCGTGGAGAAGTGATCGATTCGTCCAGGCAGACCGGGGTGGCCAGCAATCGGGCGAGTTCCGCGTGGCCGAGCAGGTCGTCGGCCGCCAGTGGCTGTTCGAGGAGCAGCAGGCCGAACTCGTCGAGCGCACGGAGGCTGCGTGCAGTGTCCAGAGTATAGGCGGTATTCGCGTCGGCCTGCAGCGCCAGGTCGGGGCCGAAGCGCTCCCGTACTGCCCGAATCGGCTCTATGTCCCAACCTGGCTTGATCTTGAGCTTGATCCTCTGGTAACCCTGTTCCAGGTAGCCTTCGACCATGTCGATCAGTTCGGCAAGCGAGTCCTGGATGCCTACCGAGACCCCGACCGGGACGCGGTCCCGCACTGCCCCCAGGTACTGGGCAAATGACATCCGCTTTGCGCGCAGCTCCGCATCCAGGATCGCCGTCTCCAGAGCTGCCTTAGCCATCTGATGCCCCTTGACCGGGGCCAGCACAGCTTGCACTCGGGCCGTTGTCACTCTAGGGGCCGACATCAGCAATGGCACCAAGAACTCTGCGATCACCGCCCAGGCTCCGGATATGAACTCGGGCTCAAGGTAGGGCTCCGGGCTCACTGCGCAGTCCGCCCAGCCATCACCCTCGGTAGTGTGAACACACACCAGCAAGGCGACTCGCTCGTCTTGGCTCTGCTGAGAGGTCCGGAATGGCGTGACAAGCGGCAGTCGCACGATTCGCAGTTCGACCGTCTCGATCTTCACCGTGCCCCCTGCGCTTTCTCCAGTACATACCAGCTTCGATCCATCACCGCGGTGACCCGATACCCCTCTGCGATCGCGCCTCCGAGGACCTCGCGGACTGCGAGCCGCCAGCGGCGCGCGAGTCCTGGGTCGCTGTGGCGGATGGCGAGGACGTCGTCCGGGATCCAGCACCGCAGCGGTCCCGAACTGGTGCCGTCGGCGCACGGTACTGCGGCGGCGGTTGGCTCACCTCGCTGCCCGGCGACCAAGATCGCAAGCGGCTCTTCCTTATCGGCAGGCGCCGGCTTCCCGGGCTGCGATTGCTGCGCGGACCCCGGCAAAGGCATCCGCAGGTCCCAGGTCACCGCTAGTCGGTCGGTCTCCGGATCGTTCACGCCGTCAGCGATCTCGCCGTAGAAGTCCACCAGGTATTCGGCGCCCACAGCGCCCAATCGCGAGATGTTGAACCAGGCGTTGCGCCGCAACAGCGGGTCAAACGTCCACCTCATACGGGCTGCGCCGGCGTTCAGCGCCCAGGCGCGTTGAGCCAGTTTCAACGCCAGGCCGATCCCCCTGCCTTCTGCTTGGGGGCTCACCCCGGCTATCAGCGAGTAGCATGCGGCATCGGCCGGGGGGGAGAACACGGCGACAGCGGCACCGACTAGTTGCCCATTGCGGAATGCCGCGTGCACCCGCCCTCCTGCGTGAACCAGGCTGCGCATGATGTCGTGCGGCATAGGCGGCGCGGCCGGGGCCTCCCAGATATGCGAGATGAGATCCGCTACCTGGTGCAGGTCCGCTACCGTATCGACGGCTCGGAGCACGACGCTTGCCCGCGCGGCGGCTGTCTCGGCGTCGTGTTCAGCGTCGCTGTGCGCCACCGGTGGCAGCGGCGAGCACTCCGTGGCTACTGACCGCTCGTGCACCTGTCAACGAACCCTTCTCGTAGGTGGGCTTGCCACTGCGAGGGCTAGCCTCCATCGCCACTGGCTGTGCCGCAGGCCGGCCTTCCCCGCTACCGCACCGTGCCCGCGATGCTCGCTACCGCTTCGAGCATCGCGTACAGGTCGCGGAAGTCCTGGCTTGTAAAGCTCACGACAACCGGGCCCTCGCGATTGACGCCGGGGAGGCCTGCCACGGCTCCCGCTTGCGCCGGCTCCCGGAGGGTCGCGCGGATCGCATACGGCGGGCCAATGCGATAAGGCTGAAGCGCCTCGTGCTCTGCTACCGCGGACCGGGCTGCTTCGCGAATCCGGTCGCCTGATGCCTTCGGCCCTAGGCAACGCGCGCTGAAGTTATCGATCGCATACTTCACGACGGCGGTCTTAACCCCGGGGAAGAGCTTCTCGGCCTCCGAGCAGATGACGTCATCACCGGTAACCAGTCCGACAGGAACGCCGACTTCCCCAGCAAGCGCGGCGTTCAGTCTGGCCTCAGAGGCCGCTGCGCCGTTCAGTTCCACGGAGACGTACTCGCCGCACAGCGTATGAGCTAGCACGCCGGCTTCGCCCGCCCGGGCGTGATAACCAGTGAAGAAGACTAGGTCGCACCCGTCGACACCCTGCATCATGACCAAGGGCTTGTACAGCCCGATTATCAGCTCGGCCCTCTCGTCGAGTTCCTCGATGAGGATGTTGCGCATGCCGTCATGTGCCTCATTCACGATGACCTCGGTGGCTCCTCCTTCGAAGGCGCCCTGGACTGCCGCATTCACGTCTGCAGTAAGCAGGCGGCGGAAGCGCTCATACGGGGGCTGCCCTGGTTCGACGTCCGTCCAGCCAGTCACGCCGGTTGTCCCTTCCATATCGGCTGAGATGAGGACTCGCATGTGACCGCCTCCAAAGACGTCCCTGGCGTGACTTCCGCCGGGCAAGCTGCGCCCGAACATCGGCTGGGAGGACCGATTTTCCGCTTGATCGTTCAGCCGCACATTGACGCTTGGAACTAAGAAATGTGTCATCCTTGTGGCATATGGACAACGATGGCGAGCAGTGAAGAACCTAAGTCCGCTGGCGGCCGGCCGGACACGCTCCAGGTCATCCTTGGCTTTCTGGGCACGTCCGTCCTGCAGGTGCTGTCGGCCCCCGCCGGGTTGGACGTCGGGGTAACCATCCCGCTAGTACACGACGAGGCGGATGAACTGCCGCCTGAGCCAGGCGGGCTCCTGATGCTCGTCACAGCTCGACCCACCTGCCAAGCCGCGCTCGACACCATCCGGGCAGCGGGGCGGGAGGGTTATGCCGCCGTCGCCCTCAAGCTTCACGGCCACCACCCGGAACCGCTTGTTGAGGTATCGGCTGCGTCGGGAATCGCATTGGTGGTAGCGGCTGAGGAAATACCCTGGCATAGGCTGCACGCGTTGCTAACGAGCGCCCTTGGCGTCAGTGGAGATGGGAAGAAGGCCGCCTCGGCAGGTGGGGACATGTTCTCACTCGCGAACGCGATCGCTGCTGCGGTTGGGGGGGCGGTAGCGATCGAGGACGCCGCCCGGGATGTCGTCGCCTACTCGAGCGTCCCCGGCCAGGAGATCGATGATTGTCGGCAACGCGGCATCCTGGCGCGTCATGTCCCGGAGCATCCGGAACATGCAGAGCAGTACCGGTGCGTCTATCGCAGCGACGGCGTCGTTCACTATCCGTTCGACCAGGAGACCGGGGAGCGCCCGCGGGCCGCGATCGCGGTGCGGTCCGGATCTGAGATCCTCGGCTCTATCTGGGTGATTGAAGGATCGTCTCCCCTTCGCCCTGATTCCGACCGGATACTGGGAGACGCCGCAGGAATGACGGCCTTGTACTTTCTGCGCTCGCGTGCGGCATCCGATGTCGAGCGGCATTCGCAAGGCAAGCTGTTGCGCTCCCTGCTTCATGGCCACGGATCGGCTGCGCTGCTCGCCCAGCAGATCGGCCTGCGGAAGAAGGCTCCTTTCCTGCTTCTCGGCTTCAGCTTCCTAGAGGACGGCACGCCGCGATCACTCGGCCCGCGGCTCGTCCGCGAGGTGGTCAACTACGTGACTACATTCGCGGAGGAGATCGCGTCGGCCGCGCTCGGATCCTCGGTCTACGTGGTGATCTCGGCGAGGCACGGCTCGGACATCGGCGCTCGCATCGCCGCAGGCGCAGCCGCTCACGTCGAGTCAGTCCTCGGTCACCCGGTCCGGGCCGCCATAAGCGCGGTGGCGACCGACTCCGCGGATATTCCCGTTCTCCGCAGCGAGCTCGACGAGATTCTCCGTGAGCTCACCTCCGATCCCGCGGCCCCCTCAGTCGCGACGGCTAGGCAGGTGCGCAGCCAAATCCTGCTGAGCCGGCTAGCCGAGATGCTGGCTCACGATGCAAGGCTGCGCCACCCGGGAGTTCAGTTGCTCCAGAGTTACGACAGGCGGCATGGGACACAATACGAGCCGAGCCTCCTGGCCTACCTCGAGGCGATGGGTGATACGGCAGCAGCCGGCGGGAAGCTCACGGTCCATAGGAACACACTGCGGTACCGGATCCGGCGGGCAGCTTCGCTCTTTGACCTCGACCTTGCGAGTCCTGACGAGCGACTTCTCGTGTGGCTGCAACTCCGGCTGGCCGCCCACGAGGCTAACCTCGCGCTAACGGGCAAGGGCGACCGGCATACCTCCGTCACAGGGCATCAGGCATCGGACGTCTCCGATAGCAATCAGAACGACACCAGATAATCATCTCGTCGTGATACTGGCTCCGCGCCGCGCTTGCGCTCCCCCGCGTGTTGTGCCATCGCTCAACATCTGACGCGGATCTTCGTGCCCCAGACCAATGCCGTTGCAAGAGACGGGATGCACTCTGTGATGACTAGCGTTGAGATGTGTCCTTTGGCAAGGGAGTGACTGGCGTGCACGAAATTCGAAACCACGAACAGGGCACGGGAGGCGGCTCGCGACTCCGCCGGCGGGAGTTCCTCGGAGCCGCAGCACTAACTGGCCTGGGCATCACCAGCGGTGGATCTCTGGTGGCGGCCTGCGGCTCCAGTGCGCCCGGATCTAGCACGTCGTCGAGCGCTCCTGGCCGCGGCGGCAACGTGATCTTCGCCCGTACCGCCGACCCCACCACCCTCGACCCCGCTCCGCCATTTGATAACGAGGCGATCTGGACCGTCCTTAACCTCTATGACTGCCTCTATACGGTGACGCCCAACGGCCACGGCTCGATGCCCTGGCTCGCTGTGGGGCACGAGATCTCCTCCGACAATCTCACCTGGACTTTCCACCTGCGGCCGGGAGTCAAGTTCTCCGACGGCAAGCCCCTCACCGCAGCCGACGTGAAATTCACTCTAGAGCGCTCGGCGAAGGACCCGAATGGCTACGTGCTAGCCGCGGTCAAGGCTATCGACGCACCGGATGCCTTCACCGTCGTTATCCATACCAAGCATCCGTGGGGGCCGTTGATCGGAGATCTCGCCATGTACTCGAACGCCATCCTTCCCAAAGACCTGGGAGGGATGAGCGCGACCGAGTTCTTCAAGCGTCCCGTAGGAACCGGGCCTTTCATGGTCCAGTCCTGGGCTAAGGGCCAGCAACTCACGCTGGTGCGGAACCCGCACTACTGGCGGAAGGGGAGGCCGTTCCTAGACAGCGTCACATTCACGACTGTCCCCGATGACAACACGAGAGTTCTCCAGCTCCGGGGCGGCCAAGCCGACATCATCGAGTTTCCGCCATTCTCGGTTATCTCAAGCCTCCAGGCGACTTCGGGCGTAAAGGTAAACCTATTCCCCTCGACCTGGGTCAGCTACATTGCGATGAACGAAAAGAAACCTCAGTTCTCCGATGTTCATGTCCGCCGAGCCATCTCCTACGCGATTGACCGTAACGCTATCATCAGATCCGTTCTCTTCGGGCATGCGCAGCCAGCGGCTTCCTTCTTCTCGCCGGGATGGGCATTCTACGATCCGAACACTCCCCGTCTGTGGTACAACCTCGCGAAGGCTAAGCAGGAACTGTCGATGTCAACGTTCCCGCAAGGCTTCTCTGCGACCTACACCGTAGTTGCCGGCGACACCGTGAATAGTGCTATCGCCCAGATCGTTCAGGCCAACCTCAAGAAGATCGGGATCAACCTGGCGATCCAATCCTACGATATCAGTGCCTTTAATGCGCTCACACAGGAGGGCAAATATGACCTAGCCCCCAACTACTATACGCTCGACATCGGTGATCCGGACGAGAACACTCCGTGGGCGATCGACCCCGTTTACGGAGGCAGCAATTCGCTAAACACCTGGTATAACAATCCGGAGGTACTAAAACTGACGTACGCGTCCGAGCACACTATCGACCCTAAGAAGCGTGCGTCGATCTACGCCAGAATCCAAGATATCGTCGCCATGGACTGCCCATTCGCGGAACTCTATTACCAGCCTTATCCTTACGCGCAGAAGACTTCCGTCCAAGGATTCACTACCGCGCCAACCGGCAATTACCACCTCGAGGACGTATGGCTGACGTCATAGCCAAGTTCGGCTGGATCTTCGTGTTGGAGTTGCGCTCGCTTGGGCAAGCCGGAGCCATCTGGTGACCCGCGCCGCATACATCGCCCGGCGGATGATGCTCATGATCCCGACCGCTATCGGGATCACGCTGGTGACATTCCTGATGCTCCACCTCATACCCGGCGACCCGGCAATCACGATGCTGGGCGTCAGGGCCACTCCTCAGAGGATAGCGTTCCTCCACCGGGAGTGGGGCCTCAACAAGCCGTTGGTCGAGCAGTACTGGCTATTCCTGACGCATATTCTGACCGGGAACTTTGGCAAGTCGCTCTTCTATAATTCCTCCGCCACGGGGATCATCATCGGGGATTCCGCCGTGACGCTCTTGCTCATCGTTTATGCCGCGCTTCTCTCTATCCTGGTAGCGGTTCCCCTGGCGGTCCTCGCCGCCACCCACAAGGACGGGCCTGCCGACCAGACCGTCCGGGCTATCCCGCTTGTCGGGATGGGCATGCCATCGGCTTGGGTCGGAATCATGCTGATCCTGCTGCTCGGGCTGAAAGCGCACGTATTCCCCGTTGGCGGTTATGGAACTCAGTTCCTGGGACATCTCTACTCGATGTTCCTTCCCAGCCTCACTCTGGCCCTGGGCATCGCGCCGGTGCTGGTACGCAGCCTCCGGTCAAGTCTGATCGACTCGCTTGAGGCAGAGTATGTAGCCACCGCCCGTTCAAAGGGCATACCGGAGCGTCGGGTGCTGATGAGGCACGCGGTTCGCAATGCGATCGTCTCCAGCGTAACAATTCTGGGACTCCAGATCGCCTGGCTGATCAGTGGGACCGTTGTCGTCGAGACGGTTTTCGGCCTTCCCGGAGTTGGCGCGCTCATGATTAACTCGATCTATCGGCGCGACTTCCCCGTAGTTCAGGGAATCACCTTCGTGCTGGCACTAGCCGTGATCTTCACCAACTTGGCCACGGACATTCTTCGCTCGTTGCTCGACCCGAGAGTGAGGTTCGAGTAACGATGGCAGAGGCCAATGCGACTGCGACGCTTCTCCCGCCACCTGAGGAGTCGGCACTCGGTCGCACTCGGAGATGGCCCTCACCCGGCCTGATCGCGGGGAGTGCGATACTGCTCGTCATCATCTTCCTTGCGGCAGCTGCGCCGCTATTCACAAGCTACAATCCCGTAGCCCTGCACCCGGATCAAGGGTTGTTGCCGCCCTCGGCTCAGCACCTGCTTGGCACCGATCAACTGGGTCGTGATGTTTGGGCTCGGCTTCTCTACGGCGCCCGCATTGACCTGGAAGTCGGATTCCTTGCCGTCTTGTTTCCGTTCATCCTCGGTACGCTCATCGGTTGCCTAGCTGGTTATTTCGGCGGATGGATTGACACCGTCACGATGCGAGCGGTCGACGTGATTCTTGCTTTCCCGTTCTTGGTACTGGTGATCGTCATCGTGTTCGTCATCGGACCCGGCACCAGAAGCATCTATATCGCGATGACGGTCACCGACTGGGTGTCCTATACCTGGATCATCCGCGGAGAGATTCTCGCGGCTAAACGGCACGAGTACATCCTGGCCGCGAGGGCTCTCGGCTACAGCCGACGGCGCATCATAGCCAAACACCTCTTGCCGAACGTCATCACGCAGGCCATCGTCTATTCGATGTCGGACATAGTCTTCACGATTCTCACGATCGTCACGCTCGGCTATCTCGGACTAGGCGTTCCCCCGCCAACGCCGGAGTGGGGTTCCATGATTGCCGATGGGCAGGGCTTCATCACCACGAACTGGGAGCTGGCCACTATTCCAGGCATCGCTGTTGTCATCACCGGTATCGGACTGTCTCTGCTCGGCGATGGCCTTGCTGACCTGCTGCGTCCGGAGTGAGCTGAAATGACCGAGCCGCTGCTCTCAGTTCAGGACTTGCACGTGGAGATCGCCACGCGCCGCGGGACGGTGCAAGCCATTGATGGGCTCTCCTTCGATGTCGCCGACGGCGAGACTCTCGGCCTCGTCGGGGAGTCCGGGTGCGGGAAGAGCATGACCTTGCGCGCGATCCTCGGCCTCCTTCCCCGAGGAGGGCGGGTGACGGGTGGCCGGATCCTATTCCGCGGAACCGACCTGCTCTCTATCAGCAAGGATCAGATGAGAGACGTACGGGGACGGTCGATCAGCATCATTTTCCAGGAGCCGATGACAGCGCTGAATCCCGTGATCCCTGTCGGGGCCCAGATTGCTGAGGGCCCCATCGCTCACTTGGGATACTCGAAGAAGGCAGCGAGAGAGCGGGCGGTCGAGCTCATGCGACGCGTCGGCATTCCAGACCCTGCCCGTCGTTACAGTTCCTACCCCCACGAACTGTCGGGCGGTCTTCGCCAGCGCGTCATGATCGCCATTGCCCTCGCATGCGAGCCGCAGCTGATTTTGTGTGACGAGCCGACCACCGCGCTGGATGTGACCATTCAAGACCAGATCCTCAAGCTCTTGCTGGACCTGCAAGACTCGTCTGGCATCGGACTGATCTTTGTGACACATGACCTGGCCGTCGTTTCCCAGGTATGTCGCAGCATTGCTGTTATGTACGCAGCTCAGATAGTCGAAACCGGGACAGTGGAGTCGGTATTCACTGAGCCGAGACACCCATACACTCTCGGCCTTCTGCGAGCAGTGCCAGACTTCGACAAAGTAAAGGATATGCTGGATTCGATCCCGGGCATCCCGCCCGATTTGGTCTCGCCACCCGCCGGGTGCCGTTTTCGCGCCCGGTGCTCCTTTGCCCAGCCGGACTGTATGACCGGAGAATTCCCGCTGGTTGCGACCGGAGACGACAGAACCTCGGCGTGCATCCATTGGAAGCAATGCCGAGATTCAGTTATGGGGGATCCGGTAATCGCGACCGGCCCAGCGTCTGGTCAAAGCCACGGCACTGAACCCTGATTTGCGGTTGGCAAACTAGGCGGCTGATACCGGAACGTCATCGCGCTCCGGAGTCCACGCGAAATGGCACGCAGCAGTGTGCTCCTGGCCGCGAGGATCAGAACCCAGGCTGGGCTCCTCGCGCGCACATACCTCCTGCGCGACTGGGCAGCGAGAACGGAACCGGCAACCGCTCGGCAACAGGATCGGGCTCGGCGGATCCCCCAAGAGAGCCGGCGCCGACGATGGCCGGCCCGAAGCCAGGCGCGGGACGGCCGAAATCAGCGCACGGGTATAGGGATGGCGCGGGTCTGAGAACAGCCGTTCTGTCGGCGCGCTCTCCATGATGCGCCCGAGGTACATGACCATCGTCCGCTGACAGACATGCCGAACCACCGCCATGTTATGAGAAATGAGCAGCAGCGCCAGGCCAAGATCATTGCGAAGGTCCGCGAGAAGATTAACCACCGTGGCCTGGACCGACACATCCAGCGCCGAGACCGGCTCGTCGGCTACGAGCAGCTCGGGCTCTACTGCGAGCGCCCGAGCGATGCTAACGCGCTGACGCTGCCCTCCTGAGAGTTGTCGCGGGTAGGCATTCGCCACAAGTCTGCTGAGCCGCACAAGGTCCAGCAGTTCCGAGAAGCGACGCTCAGCCTTCTGGCCCGAAAGGCCATGGTGAACGCGGAGCACTTCAGTGACAGCCTGACGAACGGTAATCCGCGGATTAAGCGACGAGTACGGATCCTGGAAAATGATCTGAGCGACGCGCGGCCCCTCGTTGCTAGCGCTCAGCCCGGCTTTTACCGGACGCCCATTCAGTAGCACCTGGCCGGCCGTCGGCTCATGCAAGCCGGTGATGCACCGGCCGAGCGTCGACTTCCCACAACCGGATTCACCAACCAAGCCAACCGATTCCCCAGCGTATACGACAAGATTCACCCCGTCCACCGCCCGGACAGCGCCACCTCCCTCTCCCCGCATATTAGCAAGCAAGGATCGCTTCAGCGG
>Ga0307374_10014501_pt1 | contig 10722 bp, 18 predicted proteins | sample OX3MG_FD_202532 | JGI IMG/M metagenome (GOLD analysis project Ga0307374, IMG submission 202532) | Soil microbial communities from Risofladan, Vaasa, Finland - OX-3 | ecosystem: Environmental > Terrestrial > Soil > Coastal area > Acid sulfate soil | place: Finland: Risofladan, Vaasa | collected... | reverse complement strand
ACATTTGCTCCGAAGTATACGGCGGTGCGGCCGCGGCTTCTCCCGGGGAAAGGAGTCAACGGCGCAGACCATAGAATCGGTGGGCCGGGCTGGCGAAATGGCAGACGCGGCGGTCTTAAAAACCGCTAGGGGGCAACCCCTGTCCGGGTTCAATTCCCGGGCCCGGTACGTTGCTACGTAAGGGATTTCCCGCGAGGAAGCCCGGAGCCCTTTCAGGGGTCGTGTAGCCGAGAATGTAGCCAAGCGGGTAAAATGCCCTGCTGTGCTCGGGGTCCAAGAGATCACCGCTGCCCAGGCCGCTCACGCCCGCCATGAGGCCAACGTGGCCAGGTTTCTTGCGGCAGCCAAGCGGCGTAACCCCGAGCGCTTCAAGCGGGTCTGTGCGTCGGCCCCCGTGCTCACCCGCTACGGGTGGCGCCAGATCTTCGCCCACGAGGTGCTCGACGACTTCGCGCAGCGCTGGCTCGTTCCCTGGATGAGGAGCCGGATGCCGGCCCCGAGTGAGTGTTACGCTCAGCCCGTGGCGGAGTCAGCCGATGGGGCAGGCGAGAGCCCCGCACCAGAGCGCCCGTCGGAACCAGCGCCCCAAGGGCCTCCCGCGCCCAATCAGCCTCAAACGGTCAGACCTATGATCGATTACGGATCGGAGGCTGAGGAGTCACAGAAATCTGCGAACAGTGACCAGGCCGAGAAGCGGGGTTAGAGCAGAGCTAGCCCCCAGAAAATCACTTCGCCCGCTGTTAGAGCGCACGCCCACAAGAAAAAGGTCATCAGTCGGTCGAGTTGGGGCTTATTCGCGGCGCGCCACCGCTCAACGTCCTTCGCCCACGTGAAGCCGAGCGAGCCCGACTCAAGAAGCACCCCACGCTCGAGCATGCGGAGCTTCTGTGTCAGAGTGTGCTCAAACGTCCATTTGCGTGGACGGAGAATAGTGATCACGAGCCAAACCGTGGCACCGAACAGAACCAGTGCCGCGCCCACCATCGCCATCACGAACGCCGATGGTTGAGTGGCCACGATCCGCGACCCAAAGAGTCCCGCGACGATTGCGGCGACCGAGAGAATCGCCACAGCCTGGTTTCGGAGCGTATCCAGGACCGCCTCTTGCCGAGCGATGAGGCGGCGCGCCTCCTCCCATAGCATCGCCGCCGCCGCGTCGTTCGTAGCATCGGGGGGTTCGGAAGCCGTCATCGCTGGTCTCCTTTCTGCACGCGCGTGAGCTGCGTCGGCTGCAATTGGTTCATATCAGCCCCAGGACGCCCAAGCTCGAACCCAGGGAAACGGGGCACTCCGCCGCCGAGGCTGAGGTGCTGAACTGCTGCCGGCCGCTCGTGGGCATCCCTCAGCGAGTCGAGAAACACAGCCGCGGCCGACGACTCGATGACATCGGTGAGTCCAAAGACCATGGCGTCGACACGGTCGGGGCTGTCGCTGCTGTCCTCAGTCCAGGTCGTCAACTGCTCCTCGAGCGCCGACAAACGCCCGACGTGGTGAACACGCCCCTGTTCGTACAGCGAGGCGATCGGCTGCGCTCGCAAAGCCTTGCCGCGGCTTGAGGTCACCATGCGAACGGGCACTGATGAGTCGACAGTGGCGAGGGTGCTCGCCACCATGTCACCGCCATAATTTCGCTCGGCGACGATCTTGTCGGCCCGGAACTCGTGATAGGCGCGGATCGCGCGACGCGCCCACTCCTCGGGGTGGAAACGGCCGGATCTGTCGGCAAGCACATAGCCGTGCCCGTCCTTGCCGCGGGCCACCACGACGATGCCCGTCTCGTCCGCGCCGCCGCCCGCCGGGTCGACGCCCACAACGACGCGGAGAAGGTCGGCCGGAGCCTCGGCCACCCGGTGCTGATCGAGGTTCGCCACCGTCCAGAGCGCCCCCTCGACGTCCACCAGGAGTTCGGCCTCAATCTCCTGGCGCCCGAGCGTGGTGCCCGCGTAGCGGGACAGGATGGTGTCGCGGAACGGCGGCGCCAGGTTGTCCAGGTTCGCATACGTCGACTCGCGAATGACCACCACCCGCGGGTCCGCTACCAGCTCGCGGAAGAGCGCGGTCGGCCGCGGCGTTGTGGTGACCAGGATTTGCGGGAAGCGCCCTAGCCGGCAGGCCATGAGCAGGATGTCCCACGCCTCGCGTCCGGTCCAGGCCGCGAGCTCGTCGCACACCGCGTAGCTGAACTGCGGACCCCGCAGCCGCTCAGGCTCGGTATCCGCGTACACCGTGAGGAGCGAGCCATTCCGCAGCCGCAGCTCACCGAGCGAGCGATTCCAGGAGAGCACAGTCGAGGGCGGAAGCACCGCCAGCAGTCCCGAACCGGCTCCCTCCACCAGCACGTCGCGACCGTCGCTGAAGGACCGTCCCACCAGCGCTACGCGGGCGTTCGGGGTGGTGCGGCAGTGCTCGCTGACGGCCTCCGTGGCCGCTCTGGTCTTGCCGGTGCCGCGACCTGCCTGATAGACCCAGATGGGCGCGTCCGGGGGCGGGATCTGAGTCGATCGAGCCTGTCGCACCCAGGTATCCCGCGCCGATCTCCATTCGGGATCCTCACCAACGGCGGGCGGCTGAAGACGGTCGGCCAGGCGGCTCCAGATAGACGCGGTCACGATGCTGCCTCAATGAGCCGGAGCTCGGCGCCGATCGCGTTGCGCGCCTGCAGCTGTTGCTCCTCGGCGAGCCCGGCGGCCGCCAGGCCCCGGACGATCACCCCGAGCAACATCGTCGCCTGCGCCTCGGTCACGCGCACACGGCGCTCATCCAGGCCGAGTCGAGCGAGATCGGCGAGGAAGCGTTCTGCCCGATCGAGACCTCGCTCGTATGCCGAGACTTCCGCCCGGAGCTGTTCGCCGGCCCCGGGCGTCGCGTAACGGATGTCCTCGAGCGCCGCCATGCGCGCGGCAAAGAAGTTCTTGAGCCCGATTGCCTCAGCGGCCAGGGCGCGGAGCAGCTCGACGGGATCACCGACCGGCGCGATGCCCTCGCGCTCGATCACTCGCATCGCTTTCGCCTCGACTTCTTGCCGCGCCAGCATCCGCCGTACCTGGGGGAGCTTTCCCCCGTGCATGTCGCAGCGGTGGTAGCCCGACATGGGTTGGCGCCCGCATTTGCCTCCGGCTCGGGTCTTGGCCCCGCAGATGGCACGGGCCTCACTCATCGCATACCTCTGTCACTGCAACGGGGAAAAGGTGGCGCCGGGGAGCACGCCCGACGCCACCCACGGACCGCCGCGGGAAGTAATCGCGGCGGAGGAGGACGCCGTCACCGCTGACCGGCGCCCACGTCCACCGCTCACAGCCGCTTCTGCATTGCGAGCAGCACGTTCAGCCCGGAGCCGCACCGTGCGCAGACGATTCGCCAACCCTCGGCCGTCGTCAGCCCGCACCGCGACGACTCGGCTAGGGACCGCCCGCAGGACGCACACCGATGCTGCTGAGCCAATAGCTGGGCCAGGATCATGTCCTGCTCGGCCTGCGGCGACAACCAGGTCATGCCGCAGTCACCACCTGGTCCTCGTCCTGAGCCGGGGCGGAGCGACGGCAACCGGAGCAGCGGGGACGACCGGAGCCGGAGCGGGCTCGGCCGGGGCGACGCTATAGACGCCTGCCGGCCCCAGCCCGACGCGCCGGGTTTTGGCTGTGTCCAGGAGCCTTGCGAGATCTCCGAACGCGGCCATCTGCCGTGAGGTCAACTCGCGCCCCGCGTTCTGATCCGCAACCGCCTCGAGCAGCACTCCGAGCCGTTCCACAGCCGCGTCCAAAATCGTCCCATGCTGCTGCTCGGCCTCTGTGGCACGGCGCCGCTCAGCGAGTTCGGCGTTGATGAATTCACTGCCGCTCATTTGACGGGTGGCGGGCGGCGGTATAAACGCATTCGGCGGCAGCGGCGACGCGTTGCGCGCTGCCCACTCGGCTCGATCAGCGTTGGGATTGCGCGGCGGCGTTTGTTCGGCGACGTATGTCTGGTCGCCTTCACGAGCGATTGTCATGACTGCTCTCCAGAGTGGTTTCGAACGTCGATCGGAGTGACCTTCATCCCCGGCGCGCTCATCGGATACACCATGAGCGGTTTGCCAGTCGTGGCGGCAGGATTGACACTCCGCGGATCGGTGATCCCGTCGGCAGGGAGCTCAACCCCAAACGCGTTCACGCGCGTCGGGCTCGCACTCGGCGGGGGTGGCACGAACGCGGTGGGTGCGCTCCCGCTGATCGGCGGCGACATGCGGATCGGCTCCGGTTGCGCGAAGGCACGGTGCTCCTCTGCGGGCGATGGCGAGAACGGGCGATTGTGGCGGCGCTGCGCCCAGAACTGAAAGAAACTCATCGGGTTCTCCTTGGTTGCGAGTTGCCGTTCGCGGCGGTCTGACGATGAAGCGGCGGCGGTACAGGGACACGAGGCGGCGGCGCCATTGCCTCAAGTTGTGCGAGCTTCTTGCGCAGCTCGGCGATCTCTCGATCCATCGCTGCGTGGTCGACAGGTTTGATGCCGAGGCGTCGGCGCCAGCCTTCGGGGTCGGCCTTCACGCTCTTGAGGAACGCGTCCGCAAGGTTGTTCGGGTCGTTGTCAAGGAAATGGGCCATTGCTGTCTCCGTGTGCGTTGGGTGAAGCGGGGGACGCCGACGAGGAAGCGGCGCCGACGCCCCCGAAAACGGGCTGTGTGAGCGATGGGACGCGAGAGTGCTTGCGTAGTGGTATGGGGGCGCGAAACCCGCTTACCGCGGGCGTAGAGGTCGGGTTGCTTCGTTGCGCCAGTGCGCGTTGCGCGAGCAGCAGATCCGCGAACGTCGCGCCGTCCATGACAACGTAACCGTCAGCCGGCGATGCCTTGCCTTTGCGCTTGGCCCAGGCAACCCCAAAGGGCACGCGAGCGTTGACCGCTTCCGCCTTCGCTTCGGCGACCCAGGCGGCGAGGTCAGCGCGGGCGCAGCTCTTGGCTTCGATGCAGAACGGACTGAGGCCGGCGATGTCGCCCTGGTCACGCGCACCGGTACGTGCGCGGCGTTCCACATCCGGCCAGCCGGACACCCGCAGGTAGTCCACGATCGCGCTCTCCCAAGCCGTCCCGGCCTTGCGTGCCGATGCGCGATTGCGGGTCACGATGCGGCCTCCGAGATGCCTTTTTGGCCACCGTGGCTACACCGCGCGGCTACATTCGGTCCATTCCGAATACGTCCCCTGCGGTTTTGAACACCGCTCGCACTCTGGCAGGGGCTCGAAAAGCGCGGATCTGAGGCGGCACGGGACCAGGCGGCGACGACGGTCAAGAGACGAATGCGACCGTGCTCATGGGATGCGACAGCCTCGGCCTCAGCCAATGGCTCGGCGTCCACGCCTGGGCCAACGCGAAGGTGGATCGGTGAGAGGGTGTGGGCCTCTTTGCGTCGGGTCACGGTCGCGCTCTCAGCGTGATCCGATCGACTGTGACCCGGACCGTGTCCCTTAAGGGGGGGACACGGGGTCACGGTGGGATGACCGTGTCCCGGGTCACGCTGGGTCACGGTGGGGTCACGGTCAAACAGGTCCATCATTCGGACTCCTCAAAGGGAGCGATGGAGCGGTGCAGCGTTGCCCCGCGTGGTCCTGTCGAGGTGTCGACGTGGCCTTCGTCGATCAGGCGTTGGATGGCGAGGTCGACGTAGTCGACCTTCCCGCCGACAGCGGTGCGAATCGACCGAAGGCTGGCGTCGGTATTGCTCTCCAGGTAGTGAGAGACGCGGGTCATGAGAACCGTGGGTCTGAATCCGTCGCCGCTCACGCTGGGGCCGCCGGCGGACTCGACCAGGACCGCGCTGTCGAGCTCCGACTCAATGGCAAAGTGCAGGCGTTGGCCGTCAGCCGAGTTCTTCTGCTTGACGATGGTCGCGTCCATGCCGGCGCGGGTTCGCTTGCATTGGATCGCGGTGTCTGCGGCAGCGAGGAGTGCGCTGCTGCCGCGCATCCCACGCGACGGGTCTTTGCCGTCGTGGTGAACGGTCAGTACGCACGAGCCGATGACGCTGCGCAGCCGGTCGAGGGCGTCGACCGCGAGACCCATGTCACGCGAAGAGGATTCGTCAGCTCCGGTCATGCATCTGGCCAGGGTGTCGATGCCAATGGCGGCCGGCGCGATTTCGCTGACGATGTCGCACAACTCACTGATCGCTTCGGCTTCCAGCAAGGGCACGCGCTGGAGGAGCCAGTGAACGTTTCCGAGGCTCCCATGTCTCGACTGCCAGGCCCGCGCTCGCTTGGAGACACCTGGAGCGTCTTCGGCGACGACGTACAGGATCGGACCATCGACTACCGGACGTCCCTGCCAGGGATGCGCAGCGGCGACCGAGAGCAGAATGTCGAGCGCTAGAAAGGTCTTCATCGTCCCGGGAGCCCCGGAGATGACTGCGAGGCTGTCGGATTGCAGAAGATCTCCGACCAGTGGTCGCGGGGGTGGGACGTCGAAGATGGCGTCGCCCCTGACCAGGCGGTCGCGGAGTGACTTGCGGGTCGAGTTGAACAACTCGAGGACGGGATCTACTTCGACGATCACGCCGACTTCTCCAGCTCGATCGCATCGCGCACCGCCGACTGCAGCCGCTCCGCTGAGACGTCAACGGCCGCGGCGACAAGGCGCAGGGCTCCAGCGACGTGGACATCAAGACGCCCGCGGACGTGCGCGAGGCGCGCGATCTCGCCGAGCATGTCGCTGACGACGGGGTCGCCAAAACTCTCGAGCGACGGCCGACCGTGTCCCGACATCGGGACGATGCCTCGCCACACTCGGGGCCGGCGTCGTTCGCGGCTTCCTGCGGGGAACAGATCGACCACCGAGAGTCCAAGGTCGGCGACGACGTCTAGCGACGGGCAGCCGGCGAAGCAGTGGACTAACGCGCGACCGTCAGCGCCTTCGGCGATCGACAGACTCGCCGTGGAATCCTCGTGGTGCGGACACTTCGCGGTCCAGCCTTTCTCGCCGCGGCGCGCGTTGGGAAGACGCGACAGGACCCTGTCGAGCGGACGGGTTGCTTCAGTCATGATCCACCTGACCGTCTGGTGGCGTCCAGGGGTCCAAGGCGCTACGCTGCTGCATGGTGGTCGTCGTCGACATCGCCGATCTCCTGACGCCGGGCCCGGGGACGGACCCTCGGGCTGGCATCTCCTCCTAGTGAGCGGCCGTTGCCACGCCGTGCTCAGCCCGCTCGACGAAAGCCTCGAGGCTTCGTCTGGGGATGAGGACTCTCCGGCCGATCTTCAGGCTGGGCAGCTCGCCGCGCTCGATGGCTCGCCAGCAATGGTTTGCGCTGATACCGAGCAACCTCGACGCTTCGTTGACGCTGATCGTCAGGCTGGGTGTGTCCACCGAGAGATCCTCCATTTCTCAGCCCCGGTCCCGGGGTCGATTTCATTGGTTGGCTCTCACCCTATAGCAGTCCAACCCCGAGTGGAAGGGGCTGGCATACTAGACAGCCATAGCGGCTCAGTGCTACTCTATGCACGTGGCGACGCCATCCTTCCCCACACCAAGCGAGGTCCTCGCGCGCAACCTGCGCCGCATCCGCGAGGCGCGCCACTTGAGCCAGAGCGAACTGGCGGCCATGCTGCGCGCCGTCGGCCTGCGTCAGTGGGTGGGGCCAACCGTGGCGCAGGTGGAAGGGATGACGCGGCGGGTGAGCATCGATGAACTCTTCGCGCTTTCGCTTCTACTGCGGGCTCCCGTGGTCGATCTTTTTTCGGCCGTCAGCAAACACGTCCAAGTCGTCCCCGACCTTCTCCCGTTTGGCCCGGAGGTCTTGAGGGCGACGAGCGAGGAACAGATGGACGCGTGGTGGCGCTGGCTCGATACGGCGCTTGAGACGGGGTTTCCGACGCGGTTCACGACCTTCAGGTTCGAGGCAGAGGAAGCGCGTCTCGCCGACGAAGCGGCCGCCCGATTCGGCACCACGTCAGCCGACGTCAAGAAGACCGCGGCGCGGCGATGGTCCCGCACATTCCGGGAGGAGCGCGAGCGTCGTCTCGCTAAGGGCGACGCTGAGGGCGACCTTCGCGTGCGGCGAGGTCACGTGACGCGGAAGTTGATGACGGAATTAGAGGATGTCTACGCGCGACGGCGGAAACGGTCGGGCAGCAGAAGGGAAGAATCATGAGCACGAAGAGCCGCAGCACCCGCCGGGGCTCGGTCTACCACCGCAAGTCGGACGGGAAGTGGGTGGCCGTCATCGACCTGACCGTCGAGGGTGGCCCGCGTCGGCGCCTGGTGCGCTATGCGCTAACGGCCGGCGAGGCGGACCGGAAACTCCGCGACGAGCTGCGCAAGATCGAGGCGGGCATCCGCACTGCGGGGCGCCAGATCACCGTCGGGGCGTTCCTGGGCCGCTGGTTGGAGAGCATCCGTCCGCCGCACGGGGTCCGACCCTCCACCCACCGTCGCTACTCCGAGTTGGTCAACGTCCACCTGATCCCCGGCCTGGGCAAGCTCCGCCTCGTCGCCCTGCAGCCAACTGACGTCGACGCCTTCCTCGCCGCGAAGCTCGACTCAGGCCCGGCGCCGCGAAGCGTCCACCACATGCGCGCAGTGCTCCGGGCGGCGCTCACGCAGGCGGTCCGGGACGGCCTCATCGTCCGCAATCCCGCCGGCCTCTCTCGGCCGGTTCGGGTGGAGCACCGCGAGATGACGGTGCTGAGCCCGGAGCAAGCGCGCGCGTTCCTCGACGCCGCGAAGGGTGACCGGCTGGAGGCTCTCTACGCTACCGCCCTCGCGATCGGGCTCCGCCAGGGCGAGGCTCTCGGCCTGCGCTGGCAGGACGTCGACCTGGAGGCGGGGACGCTCAGGGTCGAGCACGGGCTCCAGCGCATCGCCGGCAAGGTCCAACTCATCCCCACCAAGAGCGCCCGCAGCCGGCGCACCGTGGTCATGCCCGGCATGGTGGGCGACGCGCTCCGGGACCACCGCACCCGCCAGCTCGAGGACCGGCTCCTCGCGGGTGGCCGCTGGCACGACGGCGGCTTCGTGTTTACCTCGACGATCGGCACCCCAGTTGATACGTCGGAGCTGCGTCGGGCATTCCACGCAACTCTCCGCCGCGCGGGGCTGCCTGCGATCCGCTGGCACGATCTCCGCCACTCGGCGGCGTCGCTCATGCTCGTCCAGGGCGTGTCGCCTCGAGTGGTCATGGAGACGCTCGGGCACAGCTCAATTGCGCTGACCATGAACACCTACAGCCACGTGCTGCCCGCTCTCCAGCGGGAGGCCGCCGACGCTATCGACCGGCTGCTCGGAGAGCCGCGATGAGCCGGATCACGCGCATCACGGGCCGGACGGCAACATGACAGTTGATCGGACGCTGCCGACGTTGCGGCAAACTCTTTGAGGCCGGGAAACGGACCCAGCTCTATTGCTCGCGGAGCTGCGTCACCCTAGCCTCGCGGGCACGGGTGAAAGCGCGAGCGGAAGGGGACAAGCCATGAAGGGACTGATCACACTCGGAGGCATCAGCACGGCGCTGGTGCTCGCGGCCTGCGGAGGCGCAGCGACGACGACACCGACCCTGCGGCCAGCGACCCCGACCTCGATTCCGGGCACGGAGGCGACGCCGATTCCTACGGACCCGCCATCAACCCCGGCACCATCCCCGACACGCATCGTCCCAGAGGCACCGAGCTATCCGGTGGTCTGCACAGCGGTCAAGACTGCCAATCAAGGCAACTGGACATCGTCGGAAGATCATTGGCTCGATGCCGATGAGCAAGCCTCAACCGCTGGCGACCTAACGGGCGTCACCGACTTCGGAACGATGGTTCAGGATGCCGCGAACGTCGCGCTAGATCACCTTGACGGTGCATCCAAAGCGACCACCAACAACGACATCGCGACCTACAACTCCGACTTGGCGCAGGTCAACACGGACGGCGAGGGCTGCTCATGAGAGCGCGTTTCGCCACCCTACGCGCGTGGTTCAAGCGCTGGCTGCGCATCGCCAAAGCGGTCTCCACCGACCAACGCCTACCGTGGCCCGTCCGGTGGCTGTTCCGCGCCGCGTTGGCCATCAAGTGCGTGCCACTGCCCGACTTCGGTATCGACGAGGTGCTACTCCTGATCGGAGTCGGTCTGCTGGCCGGTCCGTACCGGGGCGTGTGGAATGCGATCAGGGAGGAGAATCGGTGAGAACCACGCGGATCACCGGACCCGATGGGTCGACCACCACGATCACGCAGAAGTCGTCATGCGGGTGCCTGACGTTCCTCGCGTTCCTTGCCGTCGTGAGCCTTCCGGTGGCGATCTTCGGCTCAGGCGCACCGGCCGCCTACAGCGTGATCGTCGGGGGCATCGTGCTGGCACTGGTGGTCGTCGCCATCGTCGGGTGGCGTTCGGGACGGAATATGCGCGGCACCCCACTCGACGGCCCTGAAAAGGACGCCGCGTACTGGGCTGACTACGTCGCCAGAGTGACTGGTAACCCCCAGCCACCGCCCGCGCAGTCACCGCCTCCGGCCGCCGAGCCCCCCGGCGTGTAGCCAAACCGTGTAGCCAAGGGGCGGTAATTCGGGGGGAGAAGGTAGGACGCCGTGGGATGCGTCGAATACGGGAGGGGGGGCCTGGTGAGCCAATGAAGGGTCATCACGGCGTCTTAAAAACCGCTGGGGGAAACCCCGTTTCGGGTTCGAGTCCCGAGCTCGGCATACTGCTGCACAAAGGATTCGGGTCAGACAGCCGAAACCCTGGCTTGGAAAACCCTTGCGCCGCACGAAACG
>Ga0307374_10014500_pt1 | contig 10723 bp, 9 predicted proteins | sample OX3MG_FD_202532 | JGI IMG/M metagenome (GOLD analysis project Ga0307374, IMG submission 202532) | Soil microbial communities from Risofladan, Vaasa, Finland - OX-3 | ecosystem: Environmental > Terrestrial > Soil > Coastal area > Acid sulfate soil | place: Finland: Risofladan, Vaasa | collected... | reverse complement strand
CGTCGCGAAAGCGCACCTCGCCGCGTGCGCGCTTGAGCGGCTGCGTGCCCCCACGCGGCTCGGCCGGCGAGTCCAACACCTCGAAGACGCTCGCGCCGGCGGCGATGCCCTGCTGCAGGGGACCGGCGACATTGAGCAGCCGGCGCAGCGGCTGGGTGACGCTGGACGCAGCCACCAGGAATGGCGCGAAATATTCCAGCGTGAGGGTGCCGGCGGCGAACTCGCGTACGGCGATGAAAACGACCCCCGCCAGCGCGACGGCGGCGATCATCTGCACGGTCGGATTGCTGCTCGAGCGCGCCGAGATCAGACGGATGTTGGAGCGGCGGTTGTGCTCATTGGCCTGCTCGAACAGCCGATCGATGTGCCCCTGCGCGTTGAATACCTTGACCACGCGGTGCGCGTCGAGCGCCTCCTTGGCGACCCGGGTGACGTCGCCCATCGAGTTCTGGATGCGGGTGCTGTAGCGGCGAAATCGGATGTTGACGTTGCGGATCAACCAGGCGATCGCCGGCGCGGCAATCAATGCAAACAGCGCCAGCTTCCAGTTGTAGTGCACCATCGTGCCGATGCCGACCGCAATCATCAGCGAGTCGCGGATCATCGTGGTGAGCGAGTCGGTGCCGGCCGAGGCGACCAGCTCGGCGTGATAGATCAGACGCGTGAGCATGCCGCTGCTGGACTCGCGGTCGTAGCGGGCGGTCGGCAGCCGCAGGTACTGCGCAAACAGGTCGCCGCGGATCACCTTGACGACCTGGCGGCCGACCCAGGCCGGAAAGTAGGTGCCGAGGTAATCACCGACCCCGCGCACGATGAAGATGCCGATGATCGCCAGCGGCGCCAGCGCCAGCAACCGCGGATTGAGCGTCGCGGCGGAGGTATTGTGGATGAACTGCTGCGCGAACATGGCCCACAACAGGCCCGTGACCGCGTACATGCCCATGCCGAGCATGCCAACCAGATACATGCGCCAGTACGGCTTGGCATAGCGCAACAAGCGTCCGTAGACGCGGCCGGCACGCTGCACATCCTCGACGTGCACGCCCCCGGTACCGAGCGCTGCCACGCTCAAGGCGCCGCCGCTCCCGGCGTCGCTTCCGGGCCAGCGGCCGCCGGCGGCGGTACGGTAGCCAGGTCCATCTGCGTGAAGCCGAGCCGGCCCAGTACATCCATTGCGGTGACCACAGACTGATGCGAGGCGCGGCCGTCCGCGCGGATCGTGACCGGCACGGTGCGCGCAGTGCTGCCGGCGACCTTGCGGATCGCCTCGCGCAGCGTATCGGGGCTGGAGTTGATCAGTTCGCGCCCGTTGACCAGGTAGGTGCCGCTGGCGGCCACTGTGACGACCAGAGACTCGCTGCTGCGCTGCTCGGCCGGCACCGAGCTCGCCTGTGGCAACCGGATGCGCAGCCTCCCCTCGGCGGTGAAGTTGGACGACAGCATGAAGAACACCACCAGCAGCAGCACCACGTCGATCAACGAGGTCACGTTGATTTCCGGTTCCTCGTTGCGCCGCGGCTTGAGGTTCATTGCGCCCGTCCTGTCCGCGCTGACGCGAGCGTCAGCCTACCGCGGCGCGTGCCGCCGCGCCCGCACCGATCCCATCGGGCGCATCCGCGTGCGCCTGTGCAGGCTGTTCGTGCCGGCGTGCGGCTCCTTCGACCACGTCGGCCAGCCGCAGCGCATTTTTTTCCATTTCCACCACGATGCGATCGACGCGGCCGCGCAGGTAGCGATACGCAATCAATGAAGGAATCGCGACGCACAGCCCGGCCGCGGTGGCCACCAGCGCCTCGGCGATGCCGCCCGAGAGCATGCGCGGATCGCCGCCGCCGCCGGCGTTGATGGCATTGAACGCCTTGATGATGCCGACCACGGTCCCCAGCAGGCCCAGCAGCGGCGACACCCCGGCGATCGTGCCGAGGGTGTTGAGGAAGCGCTCGAGCTCGTACACCACGTGTCGGCCGACGTCCTCGAGCCGCTCCATCAGCACCTCGCGCGGGCGATGGCGGTTGGCCAGCCCAGCGGCGAGCAACCTGCCCAGCGGGGAATTGTGCTCCAGCGCGACGATGACCTGGTCGGTGACCTGATTCGCTTCGACCAGCTTCCAAACCTTCTGTGTCAGGTCGGACGGAACCACCCGCCGGTCCTGCAGCGTCCACAACCGTTCGAGGGTGATCGCCGCAGCAATGATCGAGCACAGAATGATGGGCCACATCAGTGGACCGCCGGCCTGCACGATTTCCCACATCTTTTCGAACGACTCCTGCCCGTATCGGCCCGGTGGCCGCTGCACGCGGCAAATTTGCGCAGTAGGCGCCGGATGATACCTAAAGCGGCTCGGCGCGGACGTATTTTCCTGTCACAGCGCTGTCGCGTCATGCCGACGGTGCCGTCCGGCGCCACCGGCAAGCGCTACCGCCGAGCGCTACCGCCGAGCGCATCCGTGACCGCGGTACCGATCTATTCCGGGGCCGGGGCCGGCGAGTGAGTTAAAGTGGAGGATCGATGCCTCGCATGCTAGTCAAAAAGTTCTCGCGGATCATTCACGCGCGCCGTCACAAATGGTACCTCAGCATTTTTGGCGAGCGACTGACGGACTCACACCTATGGTCGCTCAACCGCCATTCGATCACGGCGGCGTTCGGCGTCGGCATCGGCGTGAGCTTCATCCCGCTGCCGGTGCATCTGCTGCTGGTGGTGCTCGCCGCCGTGTACTGGCGGCTCAACGTGGCGGTCGCGATTGCCGGCTCCTACTTCGTCAACCCGTTTACGATGGTACCGGTCTACTATGGGGCCTATCGCGTCGGCGCTTTGCTGCTGCGCTACCGTCCGCGGCATTTCGTCTACCACCTGAGCTGGAACTGGCTCGAACATGGTCTCGGGCCGACCTGGCGGCCGTTCCTGCTCGGCTGCCTGGTGTGCGGCATCATCTGCGGCCTGCTGGGTCGCATCATCCTCGAGATTGCTTGGCGCGCCGCCACGATGCGTCGCTACCGCGCGCGGCGCGAGCGCCACCGCGCGATCCGCGAGGCCGCAGCCGCCGAGCGCGCCGCAGCCCCGAACCAGGCATCGGGCTCGCATCACCAGCCCAGATCGCATCACGCACCGCGCTCGCACACGGGCCGGTGACGACACCTTTAGGCCGCAGGTTCGATCAACCGGCCGCCGCACAGCTCCAGGACCCGGTCCATCCGCGCCGCCAGCCGCGGGTCATGCGTGACCACGATCAGGCTGGTGCCGAGCTCGCGGTTGAGCTCGAGCATCAGCGAGAACACCTGTTCGGCGTTGCGCCCGTCGAGGTTGCCGGTGGGCTCGTCGGCCAGTACCAGCTTGGGCGACACCACCAGCGCGCGCGCCACGGCGGTGCGCTGGCGCTCGCCGCCGGAGAGCTGGCTCGGTCGGTGATCGAGCCGGTCGGATAGCCCCACGCGCGCGAGCAGGGCGCGGGCGCGTGCGGCACACACGCTGCGCGGCTCGCGCCGCACCAGCAGCGGCATCGCCACGTTCTCCAGCGCGGTGAATTCCGCCAGCAGGTGATGGAACTGAAACACGAAGCCGATCGTGCGGTTGCGCAGTGCCCCGCGCTCGGACTCCGATAGTGCATGAATGTCGCGTCCATCGACCTCGACCACCCCGGCATCCGGCCGGTCCAGCCCGCCCAGTATCTGCAGCAGCGTGGTCTTGCCCGAGCCGGAGGCGCCGATGATCGCGAGCCGCTCGCCGCGCTCGACCGTCAATTCCACCCCGTCGAGCACCTCCAGACGCGCCGAGCCCTCGCGAAAGCCGCGGCGCACACCCCGGGCGCGGAGCACCACGCCTGCCCCTGGCACGGGCGCTACCGGTGAGGACGGTGAGACCGGCGGCAGCGTCGCCGCGGCGCCCTGCTCAATCATGCCGCAGCGCCTCGGCCGGGTGGGTGCCGGCGGCGCGCCACGCCGGATACAGGGTCGCCAGCGCGCACAGCACGAACGCCACGGCGCAAATCCGCACGACGTCCCCCACCTGCGGATAGGCCGGCAGGTCGCTCATCAGATAGACCCGCGCGTCGAGAAAATGCGTGCCGAGCAGATGTTCCAGATCATGTACCAGCGACTCCAGGTTGACCGATATGAGCAGCCCCAGCGCCGCTCCCAGCGCGGTGCCGACCAGGCCGATGAAGGCGCCCTGCAGCGAGAACACCGCCAGCACGTTGCGCGGCCCGGCCCCGAGCGTGCGCAGAATCGCAATATCGGAGCGCTTGTCCTTGACCACCATCACCAGCGCGGCCACGACGTTGAAGGCCGCGACCGCGACCACCAGCAGCAGGATCACGAACAGGATCGATTTACTGGTCTGGATCGAGCGGAAGAAATTGCGGTGCGTCTGCGTCCAGTCGGTGACGTAGTAGCCTCCGCCGAGACTGAGGGCGAGCTCACGCACGATCTGCGGCGCCTGGAACGGATGCTTCAGCGCCAGGCGCACTCCAGTGACGGTGTCGCCCATTTCATAGATGCGGGCGGCGTCGCGCATGTGCACCAGCGCCAGTGCCGAGTCGTATTCGTACATGCCGGAATGGAAGATACCGCTCACGCGGAAGCGGCGCATGCGCGGCTGGATGCCCGCCGGGGTCGCGTTGCCGCGCGGGGCGACCAGCACGATCTTATCGCCCACGCGGGCGGCGAGCTGCGTGGCGAGCGCATCGCCCAGGATGATGTGATAACTGCCGGCGGTGAGCTCATCGATGCTGCCGCCGCGGATGCGATCGGCCAGCCCGACCGTGCGCCGCTCCTCGCGCGGCAGCACGCCCCGGATGGTGGTGCCGGCGGTATGCGCGCCATGCACCAGCAGCGCCTGCGCCTCGATGTAGGGCGCGGCCGCCGTCACGCCCGCGATCTTCAGCGCCTGCGCCTGATCGCGCCGCCAGTCGGTCAGGTTGCCGTTGAGCCCCATCAGCTCGGCGTGCGCGGTCACGCTCAGAATGCGCGTCTCCAGCTCGCGTGCAAATCCATTCATCACCGACAGCACCACGATCAGCACCGCCACGCCGATCGCCAGGCCCAGCACCGATACCACCGTGATGAATGACAGGAAGCCGCGACCGCGCGCCCCGCGCAGATAGCGGCCGCTGATCATCCATTCATACGAGCGCATCATGCCGCTACAGTCCCGCTATTCGTAGCGCAGCGCATCGGCCGGTGGCGTGGCCGCGGCACGCAGCGCCGGGTAGATGGTCGAGCACAGTGTCAGCAGCAGCGCCGCGACGGCGATCCAGCCGACCTCGGGCCAGTGCAGGTCGGAGGGTATCGCGGTGATGTAGTAGACCTGCGCATTGAACATCTGGAAGTGAAACACGCGCTCGAGTACCGGCACGATGCTGCTGACGTTGAGCGCGAGCAGCACCCCGAGGCCAACGCCGATGGCCACGCCGAACCAGCCGATCGCAATGCCCTGGGTGATGAAGGCCTGCAGCACCGAGCGCGGCGAGGCGCCGATGGTGCGCAGGATCGCGATATCCGTGCGCTTGTCGTTCACCACCATCACCAGCATCGCCACGATATTGAAGGCGGCCACCGCAACGATCAGCAGCAGGATCAGCGCCATCATGGTCTTCTCGATGCGGATGGCGCGAAAGTAGTCGGCGTTGTCCTGGGTCCAGTCGCGCACCGCGTGGCCGGCAGCGGCGGCGCGCACCGCCGGCATGTATTGCACCACCTTGAGCGCATCATCGAACCGCAACCGCAACCCGCTCGCGCCCTGCGCCAGCGGCGCAAAAGCGCGTACATCGGCCAGGCTTGCCAGCACCGCATTGTCGTCGTCCTCGATGCCGGCCTCGAACACCCCGGCGATATGGAAGCGGCGCAGATGCGGCTCGGGCGCCCCATTCGCGGCGCTCATTTCCACCAGCAGCGTGATCGCGTCGCCCGTGTGCACGCCGAGCTGGTCGGCGATGGTGCGGCCGATCACCACCGCGTTGCTGCCCGGCTGCAGCGCTGCCAGGCTGCCCTCGACCAGCAGTGGCGCCACATCGGCAATGTGCCGCTCGAGCGGCGGGTCGATCCCGCGCAGCATCACCGGCACCATGTCCGGCAGGTGCACCGCCAGCGCGGTCAGCTCCATGTAGGGGGCGACGCCGGTGACCCCGGGGAGCGCCTGCAGCCGCTCGCGCAACGCGCGATCGCCATCCGCGCTCGCCACCCCGTTGTCCACCACGCGCGCATCGGCATTGAGCGCCAGCAGCCGCGAGCGCAGCTCCCCACCGAAGCCGTTCATCACCGACAGCACCACGATCAGCGCCGCCACGCCGAGGGCCACGCCCGCCAGCGACACCCAGGTGATCAGCGAGACGAAGAACTTGTGCTGCCGCGAGCGCACATAGCGCAGGCCGACAAATAAGGGAAAGGGTTGAAACATGGGGCCTTGGCTCATTAAAGCATAGATTGCCGGAACCGGAACTGCGTCACAATTTAGTGCAGCCGCGCCGATTGGGCCCGCTTATCGCCGCCTGCGCAGCGTGCGTGGGGCGCAAAAGCCGCATCGGGTGGCTGCACCGGGGCGAGCGCTGCGCTATGTTGGCCCCATCAGCGGCTGACACCGGCGGAAGGGACCCCTCATGACGGGCACGAACAGGGCTGCGTTGCTGGCCGCCGCGGCCATGGTACTGGTGTATGCATCCGGTCCCGTCGCCACGGCCGAGACCATCGTGATCGATGGCCACGTCACACTGGTCAAATCGGACATCCCGCGACCCCGGCGCGGCATGACCATGAAGACGGTCGAGGCCCGCTTTGGGGACCCGAGCGAGCGCCATGCGACCGTCGGCAAGCCGCCAATCACGCGCTGGGATTACGCGCACTTCGCCGTATTCTTCGAAAAGGATCGCGTCATCCACACAGTCGTCACGGGGCCGAACGAGCCGGCCACACCAGCCGCCAAGAGCGCCACCACGCCGCCGCTAGCCTGAGGCAAGGCCGGGCCAAGTCCCGGCCTTGTCTTCGGACCTCGTACCGCCGCGCGCCTTCTCGCAGATCCTGAGCGGCCCCGCGGTTAGCCACCCCCGCGGGCGACGGCCGGCGGCGCGCTCGGCTATAGTGTGCACTCCCCCAGCGCAACCTTTGCCGGAGCCACCGCGGTCGCTCGAGAGCCGCCGCGTTCGTGAAATTGCCTTGACCACCCTGCTGCATCCACCGCTGCCGGACGCGGCCACGCCTCATTGGCGCTGGTACGGCATACACGGCAGCGCGCGGGGGCTGGTGCTGGCCGAAGCCGTCAGGGCCGATACGCGGCCGTGGGTGTTCATCGTCGATGACGTGCGCGAGCTCGAACGGATCGCCGCAGAACTGCGCTTCTTCGGTGGCGGCAACCTGCCGATCCTGACGCTGCCGGACTGGGAAGTGTTGCCGTATGACCTGTTCTCCCCGCACCCGGACATCGTCTCGGAGCGGCTACGCACGCTCTCGCGGCTGCCCTCCCTCACGCGTGGCATCCTGCTGCTGTCGGCCGATAATCTGCTGGCGCGGCTGCCGCCGGTCGACTACGTGCGCGCCCGCAGTTTCGAACTCAAGACCGGCGAGCCGCTGTCGATCGAACCGCTGCGCTCCCAGCTGGTGCAGTCGGGCTACGTGAGCGTCAGCCAGGTGAGCGGACCGGGCGAGTTTGCACTGCGCGGCTCGCTGTTTGACGTCTTCCCGATGGGGCAGGAGGCGCCGGTGCGGGTGGACCTGCTCGATGAGCGCATCGACTCGCTGCGACGCTTCGATCCGCAGACGCAGCGTTCGCTCGAGCCGCTCGGGGAGCTCGACCTGCTGCCCGCGCGCGAGCTGCCGCTGGATGCCGAGTCGATCAAGGCCTTCCGCCGCCGCTACCGCACGCGCTTTGAAGGCGACGTGACGCGCATGCCGGTCTATCGCGGCGTCAGCGAGGGCATCGCCCGGCATCGAGTTCTACCTGCCCCTGTTCTTCGAGCGCACCGCGCACATCGTGGATTACCTGCCCGAGCAGGCGGTCATCGCCAGCGACCTGGATCTGGATGACGTACTGGAGCGTGGCTGGGAGGCGATCGGCGTACGCTACGAGGATCGGCGGCACGACATCGAGCGGCCGCTGCTGGCGCCGGATGAGGCGTTTGCGCCTCCGATGCAAATCCGCGCCGCGCTGCAGGCCTATCAGAGCGTAACCGTCGAGCACCACGCCGGCAGCGAGCCGGCCGTACCGACCACAGCGCGGGAATTTCACACCACCGCACCGCCCGAGTTCCGGCTGGATGCGCGCGCAGCCGAACCGCTCGCGCCGCTGACGGGCTTTCTGCAAAGCTATGGCGGGCGCGTGCTGATCGCGGCAGATTCCCCGGGCCGGCGCGAAGTGATCGTGGAGATGCTCGCCGCACACGGCCGTCAGCCGCGCGCGATCAGCGGCTGGGGGGCCTTCGCCGCGGGCGATGCGCGGCTGGCGATCTGCGTGGCCGAAGATCTGGCGGGGCTCGCGCTGACGCAGCCGGCGCTGCTGCTGCTGAGCGAGTCGCAGCTGTTTGGCACGCGCGCGCGCCAGGAGCGCCGCCGGCGGCGCGCCGCCCCGAGCGATCCGGCGGCGCTGCTGCGCGACCTGCAGAGCCTGGAGCCCGGCGCCCCGGTGGTGCACGAGACCTATGGCGTGGGCCGTTACGTCGGCCTGCAGATCATGCAGATCGGGGGCCAGAGCGGGGAGTTCCTGGCGCTGGAGTACCGCGATGGTGACCGCGTGTACGTGCCGGTGCATGCGATTGCGCTGGTCAATCGCTACACCGGCGGGGCCCCCGAGAGTGCGCCGCTGCACAAGCTCGGCACCGATCAGTGGGTGCGGGCGCGCCGTCACGCCGCCGAGGCCGTGCGCGACGTGGCCGCCGAGCTGCTCGACTTGCATGCGCGCCGCGCCGCGCAGCACGCCACGCCGCTCGCGGCGCGCGAGCTGGAATACCAGACCTTCGCCAATGGCTTTCCGTTCGAGGAAACCGCCGACCAGGCCGAGGCGATCCGGCAGGTGCTGCAGGACATGCAGGGCACGACACCGATGGATCGGGTGGTATGCGGCGACGTCGGCTTCGGCAAGACCGAAGTGGCGATGCGGGCCGCATTCGTCGCCGCGCAGGCCGGCGGCCAGGTCGCGGTACTGGTGCCCACCACACTGCTGGCGCAGCAGCACCTGCAGAGCTTCCGCGACCGCTTCGCCGACTGGCCAATCCGGGTCGAGGCGCTGTCGCGCTTTCGCTCCAGTGCCGAGACGGGCGTGGTGCTCGAGGGGCTCGAGCGCGGCAGCGTCGACATCGTGATCGCCACGCATCGGCTGCTGCACGCGCACGCGCGCTTTCGCAACCTCGTGCTGCTGATCATCGATGAGGAACATCGCTTTGGCGTGCGCGACAAGGAGCAGCTCAAGACGCTGCGCGCCGAGGTGCACGTGCTGACGCTGACCGCCACGCCCATTCCGCGCACGCTCAACATGGCGCTCGGTGGCCTGCGCGAGCTGTCGCTGATCACCACCGCCCCGGCGGCGCGGCTGTCGATCAAGACCTTCATCACCGAGTGGCACGCACCGACGCTGCGCGAGGCGGTCCTGCGCGAGCTGCGCCGCGGCGGCCAGGTCTATTTCGTGCACAACGAGATCCAAAGCATCGAGAAGATCGCCGCCGAGCTCGCAACACTGGTGCCGGAGGCGGACCTGCGCGTCGGGCACGGCCAGATGCGCGAGCGCGAGCTCGAACGCCTGATGGTGGATTTCTATCACCGCCGCTTCAACCTGCTGGTGTGCACCACCATCATCGAAAGCGGCATCGACGTGCCCACCGCCAATACCATGCTGATCAATCGCGCGGATCGCTTCGGCCTGGCGCAGCTGCACCAGCTGCGCGGCCGCGTGGGCCGCTCGCACCATCGCGCCTATGCCTACCTGATCGTGCCCTCGCGCCGCGCACTCGCCGCAGATGCCGCCAAGCGGCTCGATGCGATCGCATCACTGGAAGACCTGGGCGCCGGCTTCGCCCTCGCCACGCATGACCTGGAGATCCGCGGCGCCGGGGAGTTCCTCGGCGAGCAGCAGAGCGGCGAGTTGTCCGAGGTCGGGCTGTCGATGTATCTCGACATGCTCGAGCAGGCGGTCAAGGCGCTGCGCGAGGGCCGCGAGCCGCTACTGGAACGCCCGCTCGCCGCCGCATCGGAGATCGAACTGCAGGTACCGGCGCTGCTGCCGCAGGATTACGTGCCCGACGTGCATCTGCGCCTGGCGCTCTACCAGCGCATCGCCGCGGCCGATGCCGCTACGCTGCGGGATATGACGGCCGAGCTGATCGACCGCTTCGGCAGCCTGCCGGTGCCGGCCGATCATCTGCTGCGCCTGGCGCGGCTGCGCCTGGCGGCGCGGGAGCTGGGAGTGCGCCGGCTCGAGCTCGGAGCGCACGGTGGCAGCGTGCAGTTCGAGCCGCACAACCAGGTCGATGCCGCGCGCGTAGTGAAGCTGGTGCGCGCGCAGGGGCGAGAGTTTCGCCTCGAAGGACCGTTGAAGCTGCGGGTGACACGCGCGCTGCCGCAACCCGAGCAGCGCTTCGACTATGCCCAGCGATTGCTGATGCAGCTCGGCGGTACGGCCGCATGAGCCGCGCCGCCTGCTAGGATAGCGCGCATGAAGGGGCTCTCGAGGGTCGTGATCTCACTGCTGGCCGCAGCGCTGCTGCCGTTGTTCGGCCGCGCCGGGGCCGCCGATGCGCCGGCCCGCC
>Ga0307374_10014497_pt1 | contig 10724 bp, 19 predicted proteins | sample OX3MG_FD_202532 | JGI IMG/M metagenome (GOLD analysis project Ga0307374, IMG submission 202532) | Soil microbial communities from Risofladan, Vaasa, Finland - OX-3 | ecosystem: Environmental > Terrestrial > Soil > Coastal area > Acid sulfate soil | place: Finland: Risofladan, Vaasa | collected... | reverse complement strand
TTCTCAGTCAGGCCGAACCTCCAAGTGATCCCGAAGCTATTCAGAACCAGCCGTCAAGCGGTGGACCCTAAGAACCATTGTCATTGTTATGGGGCACTTTTCGCACTCCAGATCCGTCGAGCGGGCCGACTCGAGGACTGTTCCGAAGTCGAAATGGCGACGGATCCCTTCGAGCCGTCTCAATCGCTTGCAAGTGTGAGGAGCGGACACCCCGTACTCGCTCAAAATGGGTGTCAATTGCCCGGCCATCTGGGGCACTCCGGTGTGGCGATCTGCTGTGTCAGTTTAGGTTGACAAGTCAATAGTGTCAGTTCATACTGACAGGCATGGACATCGAGAAACTCAGCCTGAATCTCTCGTCGAATGACCCGGCAACTGGGCTACGCGCCTCGTTGGCGCTCCATCGCCTAGCTGAGAGGGTCAAAGCTCACCACGTCGCGTCGGCCCGGGAAAAGGGCTGGTCGTGGCAGCAGATCGGAGACGCTTTGGGCGTCACCCGCCAATCCGTGCACACCAAATACAACAAGGAGTCATCATGACCACCGAATCCGTTGCGCCTGAGACGCTTCACGCCTGGGCCATCTGTCTGCGGGCCAGTGAGGAGGCTCGTCGCCGAGGTGATCGCCGATATGGCACCGATCACATCTTGCTCGCCTTGTTCGAGGATCCCTCGATCGAGGCCGTGTTGGGCGTGAGCCTGCAGCAAGCTCGCCAGGCTCTTGAGTCGCTCGATCACGAAGCCCTGAGTGCCCTGGGCCTGGGGTCCGACACCGACGCTCCCCCACTGCCGATGCGCGCCGTGCCGAAAAAGCCGAGGCTTCGAGACGTCGCGCAAAAAGATCGCCTCCGCATGGCGCCCGCGGCAAAGAAAGTGCTTGAGGAAGCGTCTAAGCCCAACCGTCGGAGGCTCTATGTCACGGCCCAGCAGGTGCTGGCCCAGATCCTCACTCTCCAAGCACCAGATCCTGCGGCGGTGCTGTTGGGCGCTCTCGGCGTGAACACGTCGGAGGTTCGGCGCCGATTGGATGCGGTCACGCCCGACAGCTGAGTCCCTAGCGACATTCACGACTTCGAGCGAAGGTGTCCGGATCGGGCCGTTCCCAGGCGGGCATCAGTCGCGAGCACTGGGTTCCATCCAGCGCTCCTCGGAAGCGCCTAACATCGAGTCACTGGGTGCCAGATAGTGACCGAGGACACGGCGTTGGTCGCATTCGTTCGGCCTCTGCCGCTCCGTCAGGGTCGCCCAAAACGTGCGCCTGACTTTGGGCTGACGGATAACCCCGAAGTGCCTGAGGCGCATGTAACTATCACGTGGTGCGATTCGCCGCGACAGACTTGACCGTCCCATAGAACGATCGGCGCGTGAACAAACGGTCCCCTCATCAATTACAAACCGCAGCGACGCCGGCATGAGATGACCCGCCTCGCTACTCGTCGGTCAGTGTTCACGGCGCGTTCTCGGTGCGGGTCGGACGGCTACTTCGGCCTCGTAGGCGGCTTGGAAGTGGGCGAGCACGGACTCAGCGCCGGCCGGCCGGGTGAGGCCGAGGTGGCCCCCGCGCAGCTCGTCCATAAACCGATCCCATAGTTCGGGGCCGCCGGCTTCGAGAAGCTCAGCGCGGACGGCGAGCTCGCGGCTGACCGGTAAGTGCCGGTTTCCCCACGAGCCGAGGTAGGCCATGATCGGCACAAGCTGGATGGCCGGCTCGGTGAGGCTGTAGCGGATCTTCTGTTTGTGCGTTGGGTCGGGAGCACGCGACACCAGCCCGTTGGTGACCAGCCGTTGGAGCCGGTCAGCGAGGATGTTCGACGCGATCCCCTCCAGCGAGCCGTGCAGAAGCTCGCGGTAGTAGCGCTTGTCGCCGAACATCATGTCGCGAAGGACGATCAGTGACCACTTGTCGCCCAGCACCTCGGTGGCGAGGTTGATCGGGCAGCCTGAACGGTGCTCTGGCATCAGTGTGTCTCCCAATCCGTAGACCGATTGTATCTTGCAATCGGTTCAGTTAACGTACTCTTATCCGCTTGCTAGTTGCAACCGGTTGGGAGGAGGTTTCAGATGGCCAGGCTGACCTATTTGGCGATCACGTCGCTCGACGGCTACATCGAGGACGAGCAGGGCAAGTTCGACTGGGCGGCGCCGGATGAGGAGGTGCACCAGTTCATCAACAACCTCGCGCGGCCCTGGGACGCCTATCTGTACGGGCGGCGCATGTACGAAACAATGGCCTGGTGGGAGACCGACGACGATCGGCCCCCGGTGTTCCAGGACTTCGCGGAGATCTGGCGAGCGGCCGAGAAGGTTGTCTACTCGCGGACGCTTCAGACGGTGTCCAGCGAGAGAACCCGAATCGAGCGCCAGTTCGACGCCGCGGCGATTAAGCGGCTCAAGCAGAGCTCGCGATCCGATATTTCGATCGGCGGGGCCGAGCTCGCCAGCCAGGCGATCGCCGAGGGGTTGGTCGACGAGTGCCATCTCTTCCTCGGGCCGGTCCTCGTGGGCGGTGGCAAACGCGCCCTGCCCGCCGGTATCCATGCCGAGCTCGAGCTGTTGGACGAGCGACGCTTTCGCAGCGGCGTCGTATACCTCCACTACCGGTTGTGAGCCCAAAGGAGCACGATGTCGAACAGCTCTGCCATTAGATCCGACATCGCCTCACGCGCTTCTTCAGGATGTACAGTCTCGAAAGGCGCTTGCAAACCACAAGCGGAACGGCAACCGGCACCGACCAGCTCATCCTTCAGATCTCCCAGTGCCCGTAAGCCGATCCCCTTGCGAGAATTGTCGGATCGTCAGCTGAATCGTCGAGAGCGTGTCAGTCGTCCTTGGGCATACGGGAGTCATCTGCCCGTTCCTAAGCTCCATTGCCGCCTCCGACGTCGCGGATGCCAGGAGAACAGGTCAAACTCTGGCTCCCCCGTCGACTCGTGGACCACAACCTTTGCCGCAATGCGAGATTGTTGTCTGTCGCGTACGGAGTCGCCGGGTTGAGCTGCTAACCCTTCGCAGTCAACATGGCTCCGTCGTCTGGATCAGCGCGACCGACCAGGTGCCATTCGTTGAGAGCAATCTTTCCCAGCGTCGGATTCGGGTAATCGGGAAGAACTCTGATGTGGGCGAATCCAGCTTTTGTGGCTACGCCTTCGGATGCCACGTTGCCGATCATTGTGTGCAACACCATCCTGGCGAGACCGAGCGAATCGAAGGCCCAGCCGCAGAGCAGCACCAATCCGTGACTCGCTACGCCTCTGTTACGAGCGAATGAGGCGACCCAATAGCCCGCAAAGCCCACCCGTTGCTTCCAATCCACTCGGGCAAGGCTCACGTTGCCGGCTAGTGGTCCACCATGACCCAGTGTGATTGCGAACGGGGCAGCCAGGCCGCCTTCCCAAAGCTCTGTGTGGGAGTTGATCCACGTCAGCGCATGGTCTTCGGAGTATGGCGAGGGCATGGCCGTCCACCGGGAGATCTCCGGATCCTGGCAGGCGGCGCAGACCGCTGGAATGTCGTCGAGCGTGAACGGACGTAGTTCGACGACCTCATCTGACAAGGCCGGATCAGGTGGCATCAGGCGCATTAGACAAGGGACTATTGCGAGCATCGAGGCATGGTGACGGCGATATGGGACGTGCTCAGAACCCACTGCCTCCTCCAATCGGGCCTCCTCCAATCGGGCCTCCGCCAATCGGGCGTGGTGCCCATCCCTACTCCGACGCCGTTCGATCTGCATAGCGATAGACGATTACATCCCGTCGGGACTACGTTCAGGGCTGTCACGCTACCGAAACGAGGCGCGCAATTGACGTCGAGCGCTAATGACATTGTGGAACGCTTCTTCTCGCATTTGACAGCGAGGGAGTGGAATGACCTGGGCACCATCCTCGACCAAGAGGTCCTGAGGATCGGTCCCTTCGGCGACCAGCTCACCGGACGACAGGTTTATCTCGACTTCCTGAGAGCCACCGTGCCCACTGATTACGGCAATGACGTCCTGCGGGTCATAGGCACGCCCGACGGACGCTCCGCCTCTGCAAAGGTAACCGAGCACCTTCGATACGGAGAAGAGGAACTCCACCTGGACGAGGCATATTCGTTCGACATCGGCGAGGACGGCCTCATCTGCCGCGTCGAGATCTATTGGCAGACGCCACAATTTGACCCCGGTGGCTTCGGTTCGGCAACGAGCGATGACAGCTATGTTCCGAGCAATTCCACCGACCCCGAATCTCATTGACCATGGGGCAGGACCTCAGGCTTGACGAAGTTGGTCGAGGTAGGCGTGAAGCGCCCGCTGGTTGGCGACTCGAATTGGCATGATGGCGGGAAGGGCGTTGAGCGAATACGACCGTGCTGAGCCCTCGGGCCCATCGTAAATGAGAGCGGCGCCAGTGACCCTGGTGACATAGCAGTGGGCGAACATCGTTCCGGTTGGCGTTCGGTATACGGAAACCACGCTCAGGCCAGTGGGCCGTTGAGACCTCGTGGGGAGTGTGGCTGAGCCTCATTCCGTGACAGGGACACCGGCACCCTCAACCTCGAGCCGCTACGGGGATCAACAAAGGTCGGCGGACAACGGCTCGGTGACGAAGTCAATGAGCCGCTCAACCGCGCCGACCAGCGCGGGATCCAGGTCGGCGTAGCTGTGCACCGATCCGAAAATCCGCCGCCAGCAGGTGGCCGGATCGGGCTCGCCCAGCGCTCGGCAAATGCCGGTCTTCCAGTCCTGGCCCTTGGGCACGGTCGGCCAACGGGTCAGCCCCACCACCGCCGGTCTGACCGCCTGCCACACGTCGACAAAGGGGGTGCCGGTCACCAGTACATGGGGATGCGCCACTTCCTCGGCCAGCCGGCTCTCCTTAGTGCCGGGAACCAGGTGGTCGACCAGGACACCCAGGCGACGGCCTGGTGCCGGCCTGAAGGCCGCTATCTCGGCGGCCAGATGGTCGATCCCGTCCAGACGCTCCACCACAACCCCCTCCACCCGGAGGTCGTGGCCCCAGACCCGCTCGACCAGCAAGGCGTCGTGGATCCCCTCGACAATGATTCGGCTGGCCCGAGCAACCCGGGCCCGATGTCCGGCGACAGCCACCGAACCGGATGCGGTGCGTGAAGCGTTGGTGGATTCGACTCGGGGCCGGACCAGGGTTGCCACCCGCCCCCCAGCGGCGAAGGCCCCCGGCAACAAGGAGAACATCCGCACCTGGCCGGACTTGGATTGCAGCGTTACTATGTTGGCGCGGAGCCCCACTACTCGGCCAGTGAATCCCGAGGCCCGGTGGACCACCCCGAGACCCACCACTGCCTCCACCTCGGGGTGCCGGCTGGCCTCAGCACGGGCTCTCTCCCGAGGGTCAGCCAGGACGTCGGCCCAAGGATCGGGCGTGCGGCTCACGGCGACGACCGTACCCGACGACCAGTCGCGTTCAGCGGATGGGCCAGCCCTGCTCAACGAGCATTCGGGATCAGGTTCGCCGTCGACCGCCAGTGCGCGCTGATGGGCAGAATCGCCTCAATAGCACGTCCTTTCATCACGACGAGGTTGAATCCGACCTTATTCTCATGAAGTACCACGTCTTTCCCCCCCGATTGATTTACATCGTTACGCCTCGATCTCGCCCCCCGGAGCCATCGGTACCGTGGGGCACCTTTGAATTCCTATTGTCGGAAAGGCTGTCTATCGTAAGCGGAACCACCGCTGACCTTGCCTGCGACGGTACAGCAAGCGATTCCCGCAAGCCGATCGGCTTACGGGCACTGGAGTTGCCTGGCGAGCCAACTGCTGACCGCCCACTAACAACCCGCCTCGAACGCACCATGGGGATAGCCGAACCGGTGGTTGAGCTATCAAGCCGACATCTCAGTACATTTCAGTGGTGCGACATGTAGCAATCGTCACTGGTGCGAATAGTGGGATCGGAGCAGCGACGGCCGCACAGCTGGCCGCTGACGGCACCGCTGTGGTCGTCGCATACAAGCAGGTCCCCGTATTGGACACGACCGGGACACCTCTGAGCTACAACGAAAACCGCATGGTTTCGGGAGAGAAGGTTGCCGATTCCATCCGGAGTGCTGGTGGACGAGCGGTTGCGATCGACGCCGACCTCCTGGACGCGCTGTCGGCTCAGGTGCTCTTCGATTTCGCAGAGGAATCCTTCGGTCCAGTGGACATCTTGGTCCACAATGCGTCGGGCTGGCTGCGTGGCGATTCCTTTCTAGCCAATCGGGTCGACGAGGCTGGGCGGACCTCGACGGAGGTGGTCGGAGAGCTGATCGACCTCACATTTGGAGTCGACGCAAAGGCGGGAGCGTTGCTGATCGCTCAGTTCGCCCGTCGATACCTTGACCGTGACGCCACATGGGGACGGATCGTCACGCTCACATCTGGGAGCACCGGGGGGTTCCCCGGGGAAGTCACCTATGGTGCGGCGAAGGCGGCGCTTGAGAGCTACACCCTCTCGGCATTTCGGGAACTGGCGAAGACCGGTGTCACAGCAAATGTCCTGTACCCTCCAGTGACCGATACGGGATGGGTTAACGACGGAGTCCGGAGGTTTGTGGAATCGGACTCAGATCACATCCACGTGGCCGAGCCGAGCGATGTCGCCGAGGTGATCGCGTGGCTCTGCTCAGATGCAGCACGAATGATCACCGGCAACATCATCCGAATGCGCTGAAGGTCAGCCGACCATGGCTTGCCGCTGGGCTGTCTCAGGGTGAGTATTCCCGTAACGCCGGGGCGGGGTTATGGTGATTTGCGCATCGGAGGCGCTCAGATTCCCATGAAACAAGCGCGGCCTCCCGAGCCGATCGCAGGTGAACTTAGACTTCGGTAGTGGTCGTCGACAGCATCGATGAGCTGGAGAGCGAAGCGGTTGTCTCTCGCCGTGGTCAGGCGATAGCGCTCGTCCTGGCGGTGCTTATTGGTATCGCGTTGGGGTTGGCCGGATGGATGCTTCCAAGCTATGGCGGGTCACTCGTCGTTCCGACGGCGATCGTCTTCGGAATGGGCGCTGCTCTCGCCTTGGGAGGAAGAATTCTCGCCTCGTTCCGGCCCAGGCGGTTCGGCGATCTGTGGCTCTTCACGCTCGCCGTGGCGGTCTTCACCCTCTTGGCATCGTTCTGGACATTTGCCTTTGCGCTTCCGGCGTCGTTGGAATGGGATTCGGCAGCCACGCACCAGGCCCAACTGACGCTCGCTCACCTCGCCCAGAAAGCAAAGGACGGGGTGGTAGTCGTACCCTGTGTCGTAGTCGCTCATGGAAGCGTGGGGACCCTTCAGGCTCCGTATCAAGAATGTGCGACCTACACGCCGGAAGGGCACTTCCTGAACTACACCTCGCCAGCAACACCGGATCAAGGACTCGCCTATACGGACCGAGCGGCGGCTACCTTTCTGGACTCCTGCTCCCGGCAGCTCGTCGGGAAATGGTGGATGTTCGCCCCCAGCGAGGGCGGTCTTGGCGGATGTCCGTTCGGTTATCAATACCACGGAGGTCCGTAACGGAATCCATCCCCGGAGAGGTCATCGACTGCCTCAATCCTCGCTGCCGGTCTCGTAAGACGCCTTCGCACTCTACGGACGACATTGCTGCATTTCGCGAGCAGCGCCCGCTCCCGATCTCAAGCCAGCGGACTATCCCCGCAAGCCGAACGGCAGGCGGCACCGCTCCAGCCACTGTTCGTGGAAGTTACCGCTCCCGGACCGCGTAGGTCAGGTGGGTCACCCGCTGCGTCGGCTCCGCGCGGACCGGCTCCAGGGCCACCCGGCCCGCGTCCACGCCCTCGAACAGGCGGATTCCGGAGCCGAACAGCACGGGTGAGAGCGCGATCGTGAACTCGTCGATCAGGCCCGCGTTCACGTACTCCAGGATCGTTGCGCCGCCGCCCGCGATGCGGACGTCCCGGTCGCCGGCGGCCTCGCGGGCCTGGTCGAGCGCGGTCTCGATGCCATCGTTGACGAAGTGGAAGGTGGTCCCACCCGGCCGCTCCCAGGGGTCACGCTTCTCGTGCGTCACGACGAAGACCGGCGTGTGGAACGGCGCCTCCTCCGGCCACATCTGCTCGCCAGCGTCGAACATCCGCTTGCCCATCGCGCTCGCGCCGGTGCGCTCGAACGTCTCCCGCGCGATGTCGTTGTCGCGCCCTTCCTCGCCGCCCTCGCCGAGCTTCAGGTTCTCCCGAAAGAACCGCTGCGGGAATATCCACTGCTGCAGTTCCATCCACTGCTGCCCCATCAAGTCCCCGAGGGACCCTGGCGCAATGAACCCGTCCAGCGACATCGACACGCTGAAGAACACCTTCCCAGCCATCAGCCCTCATCTCCCTTCCGAACGATCTCGGCGAGGTAGTCAGCCAGCTTGCCCAGGGTCTGCTGGCCGCCCTCAATCGCGTGGTACTTCTCGACCGCCTCGTCGCGCAACTCCTTGGTGGGGAACACCGTGCGCATCACGATTCGGGTTGCCGCGCCGTCGGGCGCGAACGTCAAGACCGACTCGAAGGCGTTCGGGTCGCCTCGGGACTCACCGTGCAGCAGCGCGATCCGCTCCGGCGGGGCGATCTCGGTCCAGGAGATCCACTCCTGGTAGTCCGTTCCGTCCGGTCCGTGCATCACGAAGTCCCACTCCCCGCCGACGCGGAACTCGAACGCCCGCGTGGTGGTGGTGAACCCCTCCGGTCCCCACCACCGCGACAGGTGCCGCACCTCGGTGTACGCCTCGAACACCAGCTCCCGTGGGGCACTGATGACCCGGGAGATCACGATCTCGCGGTTGGCCGTCGCGGACTGCGCCGGCGCTCCTCGTCCCGTCGCGCTCATCAGCTACTCCTCCTTCCTTGCCTGCTTGAGGTCCTGCACGTACTCGTCCAGCCGGTCGAAGCTCTCGTTCCAGAACCGCTCGAACCCGCCGGTCCACTCGTGAACCGGTCGCAGCCCGCGGGCCTCCAGGCGACACAGGTGCTGCTTGGCGTGCCGACGACGTGACACGAGGCTGGCCGCTTCCAACACCTTCAGATGCTTAGAGATCGCCGGTTGACTCATGGGGAACGGTTCGGCAATCTCTAGGACGCCCGCCTCGCCGGTCCGCAACCGGGCAAGAATTGCCCTCCGGGTAGGGTCGGCCAAGGCGGAAAATGCTCGGTCGAGGTCGTAACTAGTTAAGGTACTCATAACCAAAAGGTTATACGTAATCGGTGGTTATGTCAACACGCCAACGCACCGGGGTGCCATCGATCCCCGGGCATGCCAGCCTCCGCTCCCGGGGTCTCAATATGCACTGCAAAGGCTCACCGATCACATCGGCCAGTGCCAGAACGCTTTACGCCTGGGAGTCCGACCAGCAACTCGCAGATGCCGCGTGACGGACCTACCGACCCCGCTCAAACCCGAAGTGCCGGCAATGTGCTGCCCGCAGGGGATCGTTGCCCGGGGAAGATCGGCAGGGATAGCTTGGGACGCTCCGATATCACCTGCAGGCGGTATCACCGAATATGGGCGGCCGGCCGGCTTGCCCCGCTCGGACCTGTACGCCCCTGACCCTTCCGGGGCAGAATTAGGCCCATTTCGACAGCGCACGCCCATGCCGCTTCGACGAGGCAGACCGGGTAAGAGCCGTCCGAGATATCGTGGAGTCGTGGTTGAACCTGAGGTAGTAACCAGCGAGGCACACTTGCGGCCGATTGAGCGGCGGATACGCCGGCTCGTAGCGGCCGGTGTTGACCCGGCCGAGGTGGCCTGGAGATTCCGGCGCAGCCGACGGAGTGTGTCCCAGATCCTGGCCCTTAGTTCGCGGCCCCATCGTGAGGCGAGTTCTTCGACCAATCCGGAGGTGCTCCGGCCGCTGGAACGGCGGATTCTCACCTGGAGGGAGGCTGGTGCCAGCTACGCCGAGATTGGGGCGCGCTTTCGCCGCAGTCCGCATTTCGTCCGTCGCGTGGAGGACCTGGCGCGGGCGAAGCTGGCCCGAACCGAGAAGGAAGATAAGTAGAGCGTGACCTATCGCAGTTGGTAGGCGGGAACAGTGCAGTGGCTCGTTCCAGCCAGCCGGAATTGCGGGGTCCAGAAGACACCTATCCAAGCTTCCGATAGCTCGGCACAGGTGGCCCGAAAGAGGTGTTACGCACTCGAGCTTGCCCAAGATGGCGGCGGCGTTCAGCCCTGCTCGATGAAGATGCACTCCCCGGGGCACTCCTCGGCCGCTTCGGTGACAGCCTCCTCGAGGTCCTCGGGCACAAGCGCCATGCTCTCGGCACCGCCCGGTTCGTTTCGAACCTGGTCGCTCTCCTTCACGTAGGCGAGACCGTCGTCGAGCAGCGTAAAGACGGCCGGAGCGATCTCCTCGCACAGCCCATCACCGGTGCACAGATCCTGATCGATCCACACCTTCATTGATTCACCTCTTCGAGCTGGGAGAACGCGCGCCCTTGGGTAGAAACGACATTCGGCTCCTCAATTGTATGTCGTCGAAGTGGTGGGACCGAACGACCAGGTTCGTTCGATCTGGGGGCGGGTAGACATGGGCTACTCACTAACTTCGGGATCTTGTCCATGGCCGATAGACGATCCCCTTAGGGCCGCAGAATGCTGGCCGCCGGACCCAACTGTTAGCACACCGCTCTAACCCGGCTCTAACCCGTCGAGTAGCCGGGGGGAATCTCACCCCCCGGCCCTCACAGATCCGGACGTGACAGTCTCCCGTCATCCGGCTCCTGTCATCTAGCCGTCAAG